>ENA-OQLB01000125-OQLB01000125.1-human-gut-metagenome-genome-assembly--contig:-NODE-125-length-43882-cov-3.400891_pt1 | contig 43882 bp, 54 predicted proteins | sample MGYA00242656_ERZ504813 | MGnify/ENA primary metagenome ERZ504813 (study PRJEB26092, sample SAMD00036388) | human gut metagenome | host: Homo sapiens | study: EMG produced TPA metagenomics assembly of... | reverse complement strand
GCACGGGGGTCGGCTCCGGGGTGGGCTCCGGCTCGGCGGGCTGCTCCTCGGCAGGGGCACGGCGGTGTCGCCGGTGGCCTCCGTGGTGAAGCTGTCGGCAGTCGGGTCATCCACGCCCTGCTGCAGCAGAGGTGGTATCGCTCGTCGCAGGGGTCGCGTCACCGCTGCCGGTCTGGCCGTCAAGGTTGCCGGTCAGCAGCAGCACGCTGAAGATGATGCTGGCAACCAGCGCGACGGCGCAAAGCACCAGACGGGTCATGGCTTTCTTTCGTAAATCACTCATGGTAACACATCCCTCAGTGGTTGAACTTGTTCTGGCGTACTGCAGGTTTCCGTCCATCAGCAGCCTGCAGGCGTCCTCAATATCCGGGTAACGGTCGGTCATCGCCTTGCGGTCGGCGGGGGGCAGCTTACCCAGCACCCATGCGGCCAGATCATACTGCGGGTTGGGCTTGGCACCGATGCCGATGCGGATGCGGGCAAAATTCTCTGTGCCGAGGCTCGCAATGATGCTTTTCAGCCCATTGTGGCCGCCTGCGGAGCCGTGCGGCCGGATGCGCAGATGCCCCGGCTCCTGCGTGATGTCATCACACAGGACGATCACATGGTCTGCGGGGATCTTATAAAAGTTGGCGGCGGGCGCGATGCTCTGGCCGCTCAGGTTCATATAGGTCAGCGGCTTGAGCAGCACGACTTGTGGTCGCCACCTGCGCCGTGCCGTACAGCCCCTGCCATTTGGCCTTGGCGATGTCGCAATGCCACTGTGCGGCAGATAGTCCAGCGCTTCAAACCCGGCATTGTGGCGGGTGCGTCATACTTCGGTTCGGGGTTGCCCAGCCCGGCAATGAGCCAGTCTGCCCCGGAGGTCATTCCAAACATAGATATATCCTTTGAAAAATCGTGAAGTACCGTAGGGGCTGGGCATGCCCGGCCCGGCAGCGTAAGATAAGCGGCTGCTTATGGGAAGGCCGCGGGGCATCGAGGACGCCGCCCCCTGCAACGCTTTACTTCCCTTTCTTCTCCGCTTCCAGTTTCTGTTTCTTGGCGATATACTTCTCCAGCTTGCGCTCGCCCCAGCCGTTGATCTCGGTCTGCTTGGCGCGCTCAATGCCCAGCGCACCGGCCGGCACATCGCGCCCGATGGTGGAGCCTGCGGCGGTAAAGGCGTGGTCGCCCACCGTGACAGGGGCCACGAGGTTTGTGTTGCAGCCGATGAAGGCGTAATCGCCGATGGTCGTGTGGAACTTGCCCTCGCCGTCATAGTTGCAGGTCACGGTGCCGCAGCCGAAGTTGCAGTACTTGCCCACGGTGGCATCGCCGATGTAGGTCAGGTGGCTGACGGTGTTGCCCTCGGCAAAGTCGGCATTCTTCGTCTCGACATAGGCACCAGATGGCAGCCCTCGGCAGTTTTGGTGCCGGTGCGCAGATGGCTGAAGGGCCGATCTTGTTGTTGGGGCCGATGTGGCTTTCATAGCACTGGCTGGCGTTGACGGTGGAGCCGGCCTCGACAATGGTATCCTCAACAGGGTGGTTGGGCCGATGACGCAGTCTGCGCCGACCGAGGTCTTGCCGCGCAGGATGCAGCCCGGCAGGATCGTGGCGCCGGGGGCAATGACGACCTCCGGCTCAATATAGACATCGCGCTGATAAAGTTTACGCCGTTGTCCAGATGGCGCTCAAAGGTGGCAGCATAGCGCTGCTGCGCCAGCTCAAATTTTTCTTTTGCGGTAGCCATAGTACATCTTCCTTTATATACAGCTGTTCCGCCGGGCGGCACCCGGCGGTCGTTTACACTTCTCTATTGTATATCACGCGGCGCATTTAGCAAGCCGAAAAAACGCCGCAGGGACCGAATTGTGCCAAAAATATTGTGCGCCGGGCACCACTGCGCACATCCGGGTCCGCACGGGATAAATCCAGACAGATTCAAAAAAGATTTCAAACTTTCTTCCCATTATAATTTACACGATTTTTGTGCAAATTGCAATAGGCAAACCAAAAAAGTTTGTCTACTTTTCGGCGAAAACATTGAGCATTTTTTTAACAATCTACTGGAAATCTGTCCTTTGGTCTGTTATAATGGACTATGCAAACATGATTTATGTGATGCAAACACGTCACCAATTTGGGAGGTAACTATGAGCAAGAAATTCTTGTACCTGTTCAAAGAGGGTCATGACGCCTTCGGCGGCGACCAGACCACCATGAAGAATACTCTGGGTGGTAAGGGCGCCGGTTTGGCTGAGATGACCCACGCCGGCATGCCGGTTCCGCAGGGCTTCACCATCACCACTGAGGCCTGCACCCAGTACTATGCAGACAACCGCGAGATCAACGATGAGATCAAGGCGGACATCTTCAAATACATGGGCATCCTCGAAGAGCAGACCGGTAAGACCTTCGGCTCCATCGAGAACCCCCTGCTGGTCTCCGTCCGTTCCGCGCCCGTCAGTCCATGCCCGGCATGATGGATACCATCCTGAACCTCGGCCTGAACGATCAGGCTGTTGAGGGTCTGGCCAAGAAGACCAACAACCCCCGCTTTGCCTACGACTGCTACCGCCGCTTCATCCAGATGTACTCTGATGTTGTCATGGAGCTGGGCAAGAGCTTCTTTGAGGAGCGCATCGACGCCATGAAGGAGCGCAAGGGCGTGAAGCAGGACGTTGAGCTGGACGCCAACGACCTGAAGGAACTGGTCAAGGAATTCAAGCAGATCTACCTCGAGAAGCAGGGCGAGCAGTTCCCGCAGGATCCGAAGGAGCAGCTGATCGGTGCCGTCAAGGCCGTCTTCCGTTCTTGGGACAACCCCCGCGCCAATGTGTATCGTAAGATGAACGAGATCCCCTACGAGTGGGGCACCGCTGTCAACGTGCAGCAGATGGCCTTTGGTAACTCCGGTATGCGTTCCGGCACCGGCGTTGCTTTCACCCGTAACCCCGCTACCGGCGAGAAGAAGCTGATGGGCGAGTACCTGATCAATGCCCAGGGTGAGGATGTCGTCGCTGGTATCCGTACTCCCTCTCCCATCAGCAAGCTGCATGAGGAGATGCCCGAGGTCTACGATCAGTTCGTTGAGATCGCAACCCGCCTCGAGAACTACTACAAGGATATGCAGGACATGGAGTTCACCATCGAGGATGGCAAGCTCTTCATGCTGCAGACCCGTAACGGCAAGCGTACCGCCCAGGCTGCTCTGCAGATCGCCTGCGACCTCGTTGACGAGGGCGTTATCGACGAAAAGACCGCTGTTCTGCGCGTTGAGCCCAAGCAGCTCGACACCCTGCTGCATCCCCAGTTCGATGCCGCTGCCCTGAAGGCTGCCGAGGCTATCGGCAAGGGTCTGGCTGCTTCTCCGGGATCCGCCTGCGGCCGCGTTGTCTTCTCTGCTGAGGATGCAGAGGAGAAGGTCAAGGATGATGCCTGGAAGAAGGTCGTTCTGGTCCGTCTGGAGACCAGCCCCGAGGATATCGTCGGCATGCAGGTCTCTCAGGCATCCTGACCGTCCGCGGCGGTATGACCAGCACGCTGCCGTTGTTGCCCGTGGCATGGGCACCTGCTGCGTCTCCGGCTGCGGCAACGACAACAATGTTGCCATCGACTATGACGCCAAGGTCATCACCATCAACGGCCACACCTTCCACGAGGGCGACTGGATGAGCATCGACGGCTCCACCGGCAACATCTATGAGGGCCAGATCGCTACCGTTGCTTCCACCGAGAACACCAACTTCAAGCGCTTCATGGGCTGGGCTGACGCCAACCGTCAGATGAAGGTCATGACCAACGCTGATAACCCGAAGGACGCTCAGAACGCCGTTGACATGGGTGCCGAGGGCATCGGTCTGTGCCGTACCGAGCATATGTTCTTCGCCGAGGACCGCATCAAGGCTGTCCGTGAGATGATCTGCGCCCGTACCGTTGAGGAGCGCAAGGCTGCTCTGGCCAAGGTTGAGCCGTTCCAGGAGGCCGACTTCACCGCCATGTACCGCATCATGGGCGACCGTCCGATGACCATCCGTTATCTGGATCCGCCGCTGCATGAGTTCCTGCCCACCAAGGCAGAGGACATTGCTGCTCTGGCTGCCGATATGGGCATGACCACCGAAGAGCTGAACAATGTTGTTGTCAGCCTGCACGAGTTCAACCCCATGATGGGCACCGTGGCTGCCGTCTGGCTGTCACCTATCCCGAGATCGCCGAGATGCAGACCAATGCTGTCATCAAGCTGCCATCAAGGTTTCTGCTGAGACCGGCAAGATGATCACGCCTCACATCATGATTCCTCTGGTTGGCGAGGTCAAGGAGCTGAAGTTCGTCAAGGACGTTGTTGTCAAGACGCTGATGCCCTGATCGCTGCTGCCGGCGTTGACATGAAGTATGAGTCGGCACCATGATCGAGATCCCCCGTGCCAGCCCTGACTGCCGGCGAGATCGCCAAGGAAGCTGACTTCTTCAGCTTCGGCACCAACGACCTGACCCAGATGACCTTCGGCTTCAGCCGTGACGACGCTGCCAAGTTCCTGACTGCTTACTACGACAACAAGATCTACGAGAGCGATCCGTTCCAGCATCTGGACCAGATCGGCGTTGGCAAGCTGGTCAAGATGGCTGCTGCTGACGGCCGCGCCACCAACCCGAATCTGGGTCTGGGCATCTGCGGCGAGCACGGCGGCGACCCCTCCAGTGTTGAGTTCTGCCACAATGTTGGTCTGGACTATGTCAGCTGCTCTCCCTTCCGTGTTCCCATCGCCCGTCTGGCCGCTGCTCAGGCAGCAATTAAAAATCCACGTTCTTGAATCACGTAGATTTTTACAATTAAATGTGGATTACGATAAGGCTCGTTCTTATCGAAATTCGCGTGGCTGCGTGCTTTGGCCGAAGCAATGGAAAGACCTGACGGTTAAGGTCGTTCTATAAATCATAGCAAGCCCCTAATCGCTGTACTACAGTGATTAGGGGCTTTTTTTATGCAAAAATGCCTTTGGGTACATTTTCGGCAAAAAGTATACGATTTTTGGGTACATTTTTGGGGTCAAATCGGGGTACTTAAGAGCTATCAAAAAACCGCAGGAGTACGCAGCATGACAAAGAAAACAACGTCTGCTTACAGAGCAAGCAAAGAGGAAACTATTCCAATAAATAAGTTGCATCCATTCTCCAATCATCCGTTCCATATCCGACATGATCTGGAATTCAGTGAATTGGTAGACAGTATTTCAGAGAGCGGCATCATTACGCCCATCATCGTCAGACCAAAGGTTGGTGTCGGCTATGAAGTGATAAGCGGACATCGCCGGTGGGAGGCTTGTAAGGAACTCGGCATCGAAAGCATCCCTGCTAGAGTAGAATACATAGACGATGACGAAGCCACGATCCTGATGGTCAACAGCAATATCCAGCGTGAGCATGTGTTGCCAAGTGAGAAGGCGTTTGCTTATAAAATGCGCATGGAAGCGATGAAACATCAAGGAAAAGCAACTTCGTCCCAACTTGGGACAAAGTTGAGAACACTTGATGCTATGGGTAAAGAAGTTGATGAAAGCCGTAATCAAATACATCGTTACATTCGTTTGACGTATCTAAATCCATCCATCCTGCAAATGGTCGATGACGGTCGCATTGCATTCAACCCAGCGGTCGAAATCTCCTATATGACAGGGGAACATCAGACATGGCTCAAAGAAGAAATGGATATGTGTGATGCTACACCGTCTTTGGTTCAGTCTCGAACACTAAAAGACATGAGCCGAAATGGAACGCTGACGGAGAATTACCTGCATACCCTACTGACAGAAGAAAAGCCGAACCAACGGCAAAAGTTCTTTCTGAATCAGTCTGATGTGCAGCAGTACTTCCCATCCAACTATACACCGCAGCAGATGCAGAATGTCATCATTTCGCTGCTGCGGAATTGGGAGCACAAGCGCTCCAGCCGCCAGCGCCCACAGCGTGAGGACGAACTGGAAAGATAAATCAAGAGTACAATATGTAATAGCTTACGAAATGTAGTTTTGTGGGCTTTCTTAGCTGCACCCTTTTTTAGGCAGGAGAAGTGAGATGCAATACGAATATTTTTACGGCGCTCAAGCCGAGCAGTTCTCTTTTTACCGCATACCCAAAGCGCTATTTACAGAGCCGAACTTCAGGGAGCTGTCCACCGATGCCAAGGTACTGTATGGAATTCTGCTGGATCGAATGAGTTTGTCGCTGAAAAATCAATGGTTAGATGCACAGAACAAGGTTTACATTATCTTCACCGTGGAGGAAATCATGGATGCACTGAACTGTGCCAACCAGAAAGCCACGCGCCTGATGGTGGAACTGGAAAAGCAGGCAGGGCTTATCGAGCGCAAGCGACAGGGGCTTGGTAGACCGAATTTGATTTATGTAAAAAACTTCGCAGCAACGATAAATGATAAGAGCTGTGAAAAAGGTGATTCTTGATATGTGATTTTCACACTTCTGGATTCTTGAAAATCACACGGAACTAATACTGATAATAATTAGACTGATTATAGTGATACTGAGAATATAAATTACAGTTAGGAAAACAGAATAAGGTGGTAGAGTATGCCCGGTGTAACAGAGCAGGAAATCGCCCAAGCGAAGCAGATGAATCTGTACCAATATATGCAGCTGTGCGAGCCGGACAACTTCAAACCGGAAGGACCCGGACAGTTCCGCCACAAAGGGCACAGTTCGTTGACCTTCGCAGAGGATGGTTCGTGGACGTACTTCAAAACGAAAGCTACCGGTCGCACCGCGCTGAACTATCTCATAGCGGTTGAAGGCGTTTCGTTTGTAGAAGCGGTGCGGGAAATCAATCGGATACAGGGCGGTGTCCGTCCTTCTTTCCAACCTGTAAAAGCACCCCCACCCCCTGCCGAGAAGAAACCGGCAAAGGAATTCAGGCTGCCGAAGCCAGATAAGAACAACTACGCTGCTACTGCCTATCTTCGCAAGCGCTGCATTCACCCCAATGTGCTGACGGTCTGCAAGCAAAAGAGAATCCTGTATCAGACGAGCTTCAAGGACCATCCGAACTGCGTATTTGTCGGGCGCGATGGAAATGGAGAGGCCAAGGGCGGCAGCTTGCGCGGTTGTTCGCAAATCCAGTTTCGCCGCGATATTCCCGGCAGTAAAAAGATATATCCGTTTTACATCGAAGCTGCTGCCACTGCCGACGCGGTGGAAGTGTACGAAGCGCCCATAGATGCCATGTCGGGTGCCTCGCTGAAAATTATGCAGCACACTGGAAATTGGCGCGGTGTTCACTATCTGGCGCTGGGCGGTACGGATTACGCTGCACTGGATGCGTTTCTTACATACTACCCGAACATAATCCACATTGTCCTGTGCCTTGATAATGACGAAGCCGGTAGAACCAGAACGCAGGACATTATCAAGCACTTGGAGGGCAGCGGCAAAACCGTGGAAGACCGCCCGCCGACTATCGGCAAGGACTATAACGACACGCTGGTGCAGGTCACACAGGAATACCAAAAACACTGTATCAGCTTGGATGATATTTTGGAGGAGGAAACCAGATGAAAACTATTGCTATCGCAAATCAGAAAGGCGGCACCGGCAAAACGACTACCGCGTACAACTTGGGCATTGCCCTTACCCAGCAGGGCTACCGCGTACTCATGGTGGATTTTGACCCGCAAGGCAATCTGTCCTGCTACTGCGGTATCCCGCCTGAACAGGACCTTGAGCAGACAATCACAGAACTGCTGATGAAAGTTGCCTATGAAAAGCCCCTCTCCCACAGAGAGTGCGTTTATCAGAGCAAGCGCACGGATGACTCTGCACCACAGGTGGATTTCATTCCATCCAATCTCCGGCTGGCCAGCTTTGACTGGCAATGGGCACCATGATGTGTCGTGAGGTGCTGCTGAAAACCTGTCTGGAACAGTACAGCAGCCAGTATGATTACTGCATCATTGATTGCTCTCCCTCCGTAGGCTTTTACTGACAAACGCGCTGTCCGCTGCCAACGAGGTTATTATCCCGATGCAGGCGCAGCCGTTCTCGGTTGTTGGTATGTCGCAGCTGACAAATTCGATTTCCAGCGTGCAGCGCAAAATAAACCCCGGACTGCATATCAGGGGCGTTTTGCTGACGATGACCCAGCATACGAAAGTCTCAGAGCATTATGCCCATGATGTCCGCGCCAAGTATGGGAGAACGCTCCATGTATTACTACGGAAATTCCCTATAACGTCAAAGTGCAGGAAAGTCAGGCGTTTGCAGCACCCACTATCCTGTACGAACCCAAAAGTAGCAGCGCAAGAGCATACGTTGATTTTACGCAGGAGGTATTAGGTCATGGCCGCGAAGAACAAATTTATGAACGCGATGAAGATGCCCGCGATCGCTGATATGTTTTCCTCAGAGGCTGACCGCCAACGAGAAAGCGGCGACCTAGTAACGGAAGTACCGCTTTCTGAACTGCATCCTTTCGTCAATCACCCTTTCGAGGTGCGAGACGATGAAGATATGCAGAAGCTGGTGGACAGCATCAAGGAAAATGGCGTACTTACCAACCTGACCGTTCGCCCGCTGCGCAGGGTGGCTATGAAATCATCTCTGGACACCGGCGCTTTCATGCAGCGCAGCTTGCAGGGCTGGACAAAATCAAAGTGCAGGTGCGGAATGTTGATGACGACCAAGCCATCATCGACATGGTGGATGCCAATATCCAGCGAGAGCATATCAGCCCGATGGAAAAGGCGCGAGCGTATGCTATGCGCTTAGAGGCGGTAAAACATCAGGGCAGACGTACTGATTTAACTTCGGACCAAGTTGGTCCGAAGTTGACAGCGGCAGAAAAAGTTGCTGCTGGTGTGCAGGACACTCAAACACAGGTTAAGAGGTACATCCGGCTGAACAGTCTTGTCCCCGACCTGCAAAAGAAAGTAGACAGCGGGAATCTGAAATTCAACCCCGCTGTCGAACTTTCCTACCTTACCCCAGATGAGCAGCAGAGTTTCCTCGATTATGCTGAAGCACAGGACTGCACCCCATCCCTCTCGCAAGCACAGAAATTGAAAGCAGCCAGCAAAGAAGGAACCCTGACACCGGACAAGTTGGAAGAAATCATGTCGGCGCAGAAACCGAGCGTTGCGCCGCGTGAACCGGTGCTGAACATCAACGTCAGCAAAGTGGCGCAGTATTTTCCGACCGGCTGCACCAAACAGCAGATGGAAAATCGCATTTTGAAAATTTTGGAGAGCTATTTTCGACAGATGGCGCATGAGCAAGCACATGAGGAGGAGCGCTGATATGGCAGAGTATCGGTATTACTTGATTCCGGATGCTATGATCCGTGCGTTCCCGGAACAATTTGAAAAGCAAACGCCAACGGAATTCTTTGATAATATCGCAGATTTGGAAAAGCGTTATCACCGACTGCGTGAAATGCCCTATAACAACGAACGCACTTGGAATGAACGGGCAAGATTCCCTTATGCACGATTGGTGGTAGGGATAGATCGTCAGAATCCGGACGGAGCGGTTGCAATCATACAGGTGCGAAATGGCATCAATTACCTGTGCGATGACTACCGCGGCCCCTACGCAGACGGTAATGATGCACAAATCCCCCAAATGGCTAAGAAACTTGTAGAAGTTATTGGTGTGGACAGGGTCCGCCCGCATACCTATACCCAGCGGGATGGTTATACATGGGTACAGGTGGAAAAGGATATGCACATTACAGAATGGCTTTACGCACATGAGCTATGCAGCAGTTTGCAATTCACGCGGTTCTTGAACCGAGATGGGCGGGAACTATTTCAGGTGCGTGACGGGCAGCGCGTGATTGAGACAAATGCGGACGGAACAAAGCGGATTAGGGCAGTAAAAAACATTGACGTAACCCATGCCTATGTCGGGCACTATGGTTGCCATATCCAACAATATGCAGAGGACAACTTTCGAACCGGCTGCTATGTTGCCCCTGAACACCCCCAGCCGGGAGACAATCTGGATAAGCTCCAAATCTATCAAATTACAAAAGGCGGCTGCGAATATCGCTTTATGAATTATGCCTATTCCAAAAGCCGCATCCATGCAGCCGATTACAGCAGCGTCTACATAGCAAACCTTCCTGCGGATTACGATTTGGACAGATGCTTTCAGGAGTTCAATGCCCCGAATCGTCCGCTGCGCTATCATATGTGTTCTCTTTCGACTAGTGATATTGTAGTCACAACGAAAAACGGAAACGAGACCGCCTACTATGTGGACAGTATTGGCTTCAAGGATGTGAGCCACCTTCTGCCGGAACTGCACGAAGTCGAAGCCCAGCACCAAAAAGAACAGGTTCAGGACGAACCGGAAAGGTAAAGCAATGCCAAATCCACAAGACATTTTCCAGTTGGCGCAGCAGACCGCTACACAGGTCACAGCCTCACCGGAAAGCTGGCGGCGGTTCCTGTATACGGCAGCGCATAACTACCACACCACCTACCTGAACCAGCTGCTGATCCACGCCCAGCGCCCTGATGCCACCGCCTGCGCTACAATGAAATACTGGAATGAACAGGCACACCGCAAGGTCATGTACGGCAGTAAAAGCATCATCATCCTGCAACGCCATCAGGGTGTACCCACTGCCAAACGAGTGTTCTCCATGACAGACACGGTTCTTACTGGTGACAAAGCTGCTGCCCCGTGGGAAGTGACAGATGCCATCCGGCCACTTCTTATGCAGGTCAACTCCGTGGGCAACTTAATTGATCGGGCAACCGAGCAAGTTGTATCCCTGTCCGACCGTGCCAATCGTGTCATGGCAAATTCAATAGAGGACAGTACACTGGCTGGAGCCACCCGGAAGATCAGCGGTTTATCTTGCAGGAACTCGCTGCACAAAGCACCCTGTACATGATCTGCATCCGTTTGGGTATCCCGGTGCAGGAAGAAGATTTTCCGGCTTTCCAGAATGTCACCCAGTTTGATACCAGCCGAATCTCCCTCTGCTTGGGCGGCTATGTGCAGGCAGCAGCAGAACCTTTGCTGGATGAACTGGGGCACGAAGTTATGCAGCTTGCCCGCGACAGTGTTGCAATTCAGGCTGAACCAGTGCATAATACAGATACTCAATCACCCACACAAACGACCAGTCGAGAGGAGGCTGTCACAGATGATGTACACGAACGTGAAGGGCTATCAGATTCCGAACCTGAGCCTGCCGAAAGCCAAGAAAACCAACCTGAACCGGTACGGCAGAATGCGGCTGGACTACTTGGAGCAGAACGAGCCGAACCTGTGCGACCAGATGATGCTGGAGGGAACGCTGCTGCCGAGCTGCCGCAAGATGGGGCTGGATGCGCAGCAGATGGTGGACAAGACGCTGCGCGATCTGATGCAGAAAGCGCAGATGCCCGACCGCAAGACGAACCCTCTGGGCTGGGCACAGATGTGCAACAGCCTGAAGCAGCAGGCGGAGGAAATGATCCTTCCGATGCTGTACGAAGTATAACGGAAGAACCCGCAGCTGCGGAGAGCGAACCATCGCCCTCCGCTTTTTCTTTGCCCGAATTTCCGGCAGAACTGCTGCCGTCCCTGCTGAAAGCAGACACGACCTCGCGCGCTTCCAATGCGGACATCCTTCCTTTTTCAGTAAAACACCGCTGCTGATCGACAGGCTGCGGTATATCCGTGAGAGCTACAAGGTCGTGTTTACGGAGCTTCTGCTGGATGATGATACCCGCGTTGGATTCTATAAAGAAAGCAATGGTCTGCTTGTCTGGCAGGGTCCTACCTGACCCGCAGCGCGGAATCGCATCTGTCGTGGCACAGCGTTACTGCTGCCATCTCCGCACTGGTCGATAACCACGAACTTATCGCGGCCATTGACCCGAAAAAAGCTGTCAGTCAGGACGAGCAACTGTCCTTTGACCTGCCGGAAAATGCTTCTCGCGGCGATGAAGTAGGCGCGTTGGAAGTGGACGACATCTATTCCGAGGAAGAACAGGACGAAAAAATCAAAGCAGCCCTGCCTACATACCACTACAAAGAACCCCAGCCGGACGATGGCAGTCACATAACGGAAGATGATGTGAACGTCATCATTACAAGAGGCAGCGTTTTTGAGGGCGGCAAGTACCGCATCTATAACCATTTCCAGCAAAAGAAAACGGAAAAGGAAACCGTAGCTTTCCTCAAAAAGGAGTACGGCATCGGCGGTTTCTCTTGGACGTTTACCGATGGTGGAAGTGGCTTCGTCAATTTTGACGGTAAGGGATTCAGCATCCTTTACGATTTCAAGGATGACCTGCGGTATGAGAAAAAGCTTAAGTGGAAGGATGTCGGCAAGCGGCTGGAATATCTTGTCCGGATGGATCGCTACCTGACGGATGCAGAACGCGAGAAGATGCCTGTATGGATAAGCAGGCAGGCGGAGTCGAAGCCCCTGCCGCCGCCCATCCCTGACAAAAAGCCAGTCTGTGAAGCTGGCAGCACCGTTTACCTTGAAAATGACCAGCGGTTTACAGTAGAGAGCATCGGACAATTTGACATTCACCTGCGCAATGAAGATTTTCCGCTGGTAGGCCGCGCCGTCAGCCGAAAACAGTTCCAACAACTGCTGGACGCCAATCCCCGCAACCGGCGGCATGGTGCTATCGGAGCAGCAGCGTGAATCTTTGGTGCAGGAGCAGCGTGAGCAGGCTCTCTCCTATATCGAGGACTACCTCAAGGATGAGTTTGAAATCACAGAGCCGGACTTCTCCAATCTTACCCAAATCGGTCTTGGTTACACCACCACCGAGGACGAGCAGCATACGATTCAGGTCAATGCGGATCTGGAGCATTGCACCATCAGCAAGTTTGTGGACGATACCCTCTATGCACAGGATACATACGCTTCGCTGGAAGATATGAACCGGATGGCACTTGCCAATCTCGATTTTGACAGCCTGATGGAAGTGGACATCAACGAAATCGAGGAACAGGAACCCGAAATCAGCGCAGACGAACCGGAGGAATCCACCTTTGTATCGCAGGTCATGCAGGATGTAGACCGCCTTGCTGCGCGTGAGAAACCTGCCGAGTATGACCGCACGAACTACCTTGCACCGTATGAACCTGCCATCCCGGAAGGCGCAAAAGCAAAGTTCGTTGCCAATGTGCAGGCTATCCGCACGCTGAAAGAAATCGAGCAGCGCATGGCATCCGGTGGTGCCCCTGCGACCGAGCAGGAACAGGATATTCTGGCTAGCTATCTTGGCTGGGGTGGTTTGGCAGATGCCTTTGACCCCGGCAAGGATAACTGGCATACCGAATATGAGCAGCTGAAAACCCTACTGACCGAGGATGAATACGCCGCCGCGCGGGAATCCACCCTGACAGCCTTTTACACACCGCCTGCGGTCATTCACGCCATGTACCGCGCCTTGGAGCATATCGGCTGTGTGGGCGGCAATGTGCTGGAACCCAGTATGGGTGTCGGCGCGTTCTTCGGCCATCGGCACAGCAAATTCGATACCCACAATGCCAAGCTGTACGGCGTGGAGCTGGATAGCCTGTCCGGGCGCATTGCGCAGCAGCTTTACCAGAAAGCAAAAATTCAAATTACAGGGTATGAAAAAGCCGACCTGCCAGACAACTTCTTTGATCTCGCCATCGGCAATGTGCCGTTTGGACAGTATCAAGTCAGCGACCGCCGGTATGATAAGCTGCACTTCCAAATTCACGATTACTTTCTAGCCAAGACGGTAGATAAACTGCGTGTCGGCGGCATTATGGCGTTCATCACCACCTCCGGTACACTGGATAAAAAGTCCGAGGACGTGCGCCAATATCTTGCCGCCCGGTGCGACCTGATCGGCGCAGTACGCCTGCCCAATACCACGTTCAAGAGCAATGCCGGTACGGAAGTGACCTCCGACATTCTGTTTCTGCAAAAACGCGGCAGAGTCTTGGAGCAGGACGCACCGTGGATACACGTTGGAGAAACAGAAAACGGAATCCCGCTGAACCAGTATTTCATCGACCACCCGGAAATGGTCTGCGGTGAAATGCAGATGGTCAGTGGTCCCTATGGAATGCGCTCTACTTGTGTGCCGAATGAGCAAAGCCCGCTGGCGGAGCAACTGGATGCAGCGCTTTCTACCCTACACGCCGAGTACACATTGGTGGACGAACAGGAATATGCCGAAGAAGAAAGCGGCACCATTGATGCGGACCCAATGTGCGCAATTTCAGTTATACGGTAAAGGATGACGTCATTTACTACCGCGAAAATTCCAAGATGCGCGTGGTAAAAGGCGGCGAGACCGCGTTAGCCCGCATCCGCGCATTGGTGCCCCTGCGGGATACCTGCCGTGAGCTGATCGATGCCCAGCTGGAAAACTTTCCGGATGAGTATATTCAAAAGCTGCAAGCCCGTCTGAACGACCAATACGATGCCTACCGCAAGAAATATGGCTTATCAACAGCCGTGGCACGGCATCCGCGTTCCGCGAGGATTCCGGATACTTCCTGCTCTGCTCCTTGGAAGATCTGGACGATGAGGGAAACTTCAATGGCAAGACGGATATGTTCACCAAACGAACGAACCGCCCCGCACAGGCAGTCAATCATGTAGATACCGCAGAGGAATCGCTGGCGCTCAGTCTCTCCGAGCAGGGACACGTTGACTTGGGGTATATGTCCAAGCTGACCGGGAAAACCACCGAAACTGTCATCAACGATCTGACCGGCGTTATCTTCCGTGACCCCGTAAAGGTCGATACCGATGGCAACCCTATCTACCTCCCTGCGGATGAATACCTGTCCGGGAACGTCCGTGAAAAATTGCAGGCAGCAAAAGCGGTGGCGACGAATGATCCTCAATTTCAAGTCAATGTGGCAGCACTTGAAAAAGTACAGCCCAAGGATCTGGAAGCCAGCGAGATCAGCGTCCGCCTTGGCGCTACTTGGATTCCCGCAGAGTATGTGCAGCAGTTTTTGGAGGAACTTCTGGATGCCCCCTACTACACGCGGCGGATGGTCAAAGTGGAATTCGCTGCGTATACCGGCAGCTGGGCCATTACCAACAAGAAATTTGGTGACGGCAATATCAAAGCAACGGTGACCTACGGTACAAACCGCGCCAACGCCTACCTGATTGCGGAGAACGCCTGAACCTGCGTTCTACCCAAATTCGGGATAAAGTTACGGCGGCTGACGGAAGCGTTTCTTGGGTGCTGAATAAGGAGGCGACGCAGGCTGCACAGGAAAAGCAGCGCCAGATTTGTGAGCAGTTCCAAGACTGGATTTTCAAGGAGCCGGAACGCCGCCAGCGATTGGTCGCCATCTACAATGAAAAATTTAACGCGCTGCGTCCCCGCGAGTACGATGGCAGTCACCTGAAATTTCCGGGCATGAACCCGGAAATCACCCTTCGCCCGCACCAGTTGAACGCCATTGCCCATGTGCTGTACGGCAACAATGTCCTGCTGGCGCACGAAGTGGGTGCGGGCAAGACGTATGAAATGGTGGCCAGTGCCATGGAGAAGAAACGACTGGGGCTTTGCAGTAAAACGCTGATCGTTGTTCCCAACCATTTGACCGAGCAGATGGCATCCGAAGCGCTCCTGCTCTATCCGAACGCGGAAATTCTGGTAGCAAAGAAAACCGATTTCAAAAAGGAAAACCGCAAGAAATTCTGCGCCCGCATTGCGACCGGCAACTATGACATCATCGTTATCGGGCACAGTCAGTTCGAGAAAATCCCGCTTTCGGCAGAACGCCAGCATATGTACCTGCAAAGGCAGATTGATGACGTCATTGACCAAATCGCACTTTTGAAAAGCTCTCGTGCTGAGAATTTCACCATCAAACAGATGGAGAGGACACGGAAGCAGCTCAAGAAAAAGCTGGACAAGCTCAACGACCAGCAGCGCAAGGATGACGTCGTCACCTTTGAGGACCTGGGCGTGGACAGCCTGATGGTGGATGAGGCACATTATTTCAAAAACGCCATGATTGCCACCAAAATGCGCAATGTTGCGGGCATTTCCCAGACGGAAAGCCAGAAAAGCAGTGATATGCTGATGAAGTGTATGTATCTTGATGAGGTGACCGGTGGGCATGGTATCGTGTTTGCGACCGGTACACCCATATCTAACTCCATGACGGAAATGTACGTATGATGCGCTATCTGCAAAGGGGCTTGTTGGAAAAAGAGGGCTTGCTCAACTTCGATTCGTGGGCATCGACCTTTGGGGAAAGCATTACAGCGATTGAGCTTAACCCAACTGGTACAGGATACCGCACAAAAACCAGATTCGCGCGATTTTATAATCTGCCGGAACTCATGAGCCTTTTTAAGATGTCTGCGGACATTCAGACCGCCGATATGCTGCATTTGCCGGTGCCGGAACTGGTGGGCGGCAAGCCCACCAATGTGGTGTTACAGCCAAGTGAAGTCCAGAAAAGAATGGTCAAAGGCTTGGCAGACCGCGCCGAAAAGGTCCGAAGCGGAAAAGTGCAGCCCACGGAAGATAATATGCTGCGCATCACCAATGACGGCAGAAAACTTGCACTGGACCAGCGCTCATGAACCCTTTGTTACCAGACGACCCCGGCAGCAAGGCCAACGCCTGTGTGGATAAGGTATATGAAATCTGGGAAAAGACCAAGGAGCAACGATCCACTCAGATGATTTTCTGCGACCTCAGCACCCCCAAGGAGGACGGCTTTGACGTATACAACGATGTGCGCGATAAGCTGGTTGCCAAGGGCATCCCCAAAGAGGAAGTGCAGTTCATCCATGATGCGGATACCGAAACAAAAAAAGCTGAACTATTTGGAAAAGTCAGAAATGGCACTGTGCGCGTCCTGATGGGCAGCACCCAGAAGATGGGCGCTGGTACCAACGTACAGACACGGCTTATTGCGTTGCACCATCTGGACTGCCCATGGCGACCTGCTGATATTGCCCAGCGCAACGGACGCATGGTCCGCCAAGGAAACCTGAACAAGGAAGTTCCATATTTATTTACGTTACAGAGTCAACTTTTGATTCGTACAGCTGGCAGCTTGTCGAGAATAAACAGAAGTTTATTTCGCAAATTATGACGTCAAAATCCCCAGCCCGCAGCTGCGAGGATCTGGACGAAGCTGCGCTCACCTATGCCGAAGTCAAGGCTTTGGCAGCGGGTAACCCCATGATCAAGGAAAAGATGGACTTGGACATTCAAGTGGCGCGACTGCGGACCTGAAAGCTGCCTACACCAGCCAGCATTACCGATTGGAAGATGCGATAGCCGTGGCTTTCCCGCGCCAAATCAAAGGAACCGAGCATCGAATCCGTGCATTTGAGCAGGATATTCAGACAGCAAAAGAACACCAGTTTTATGATGCCGATAAAAAGCTCATCTTTTCTATCGAGTTGGACGGGAAAACCTACGATAAGCGCGAGGATGCAGGTAAGGCGCTGCTGGGGCTTGTCGGTGCAGCAGTGCGGGCAACGAAACCTGTGCCGGTAGGTCACTATGCAGGCTTTGAAATCACAGTCGAATATAAACCGCTGGAAAAGGTATTCCATGCCCACCTTGTTGGCGAGGCAACGCACACGACAGAACTGGGTAATGATGCTGCCGGCAACATGATTCGCTTCCAAAATGTAGTTTCTGCTCTGCCACAGGACCTGAACCGACTGCATGGCAGTCTGGAACAGCTTACAAAACAGCTTACCAATGCAGAGGAAGAACTGAAGCAGCCGTTCTTGCAGGAGCAGGAACTGAGCGATAAAAGTGCCCGCCTTGCCGAGCTGGATGCCCTGCTGAATGTGGGCAATGATGCACCCATCATTGAGGGCGAAGCGGAAGAATTGGAAGAAGAACCGGAGGATGCACTGATTCAATCGGATGATGAATTGGAACGGTAAATCGACAGCCTTGCAAAATAAAATCATTCCTGTATGATGAAGGTGGAGGTGGAAATTATGCTGATTCAACTTGGAAAAAATGTCGCTTTACTCTGGATTCTCAGGATTCTTTCGGTGCCGGTCGTGCTGGTGCTCTTTGCAGCGGGCTTTCTCCTCAATCTCCTGTACGGAGTTGTGGGAGCCTTTGGCGGGTTGTTGTCTCTCCTCGGCGGTGTTGCTGCTATGCTGGCGCTGCTGGATGGCTGCTATGGGGAAGCAGCAGCTTCTGCCGCCGTTGCATTTCTGATCAGTCCAATTGCGCTGCCGCAGCTGCTTATGTGGGTGGGCAATCTTCTGATTTGCGCCGCGTCCGCGCTGTACACTTACCTTTATAGATTGTGAGGAATCGAATGAAAAATCAATGTTGATTTTGACCCTTATGGTTGCTGCCCTATGCGGATGCGCCGCGCAGCAGCCGACAACCCTTGAGACCCGCGAAACCAGTGTGCTGGTGGAGGTCACGCCGGAAACCAGCAGTGGAGCAACGCCGACTGCCACTCCTGCGCCAACGCCTGATCCGACGCCGGTACCAACGGCAGAGCCTACCGCAATACCGACCCCCACCGCAGCCCCGACTGCGAAACCTACCCCAGCTCCTACTGAGGCTCCTGCCGCAACCGTTGCACCTGTGCAGCAGGCGGAGGCATCGCAGCAAGTATCCATGAGCTATGGTGCAGTTCCGTTTGATCTTGCAGCAGGGACTGACCAGTGGTGGAGCATTGACAGTTCCGATTCAGCTTACTGGGCGGTAGCGGAAAATATCAACGCCATGCGCGCCGCGGCTGGTTTGCCTGCGCTGACCGTAGATGGTGGCTTAAGTTCTATTGCAAACTCCCGTTGTGATAGTTTTGCATCTGGTGGCTCGTTTGACCATTCCGGTGCCGTCTGCGGTGAGATTATTGCAGCCGGTCCGTTTGCATCCGCAAGCAGCGTTTGTGCTGCATGGCAAAGCAGCCCCGATCACTACGCCAGCATCGTGTCGTCCAACTATTCCAGCATGGGAATCGGATGCTGGTTTTGCAGCACGGAAGCAGGACAGTATACCTATTGGGTAGTAACTTTTCAGTGAGGTCATAAACATGGAACGAAAAAAGACAAGGCTGAACGAGTCCGAAATGAAAGTTATGCAGATTATCTGGAACGCCGGGCACCCCATTACAGGGCAGCAGGTTCTAGGCCAGATCACCGAGCAATACAAAGGTTCGTGGCATCCGCGAACGATTTACCCTCTGATGAGGAAACTAAGCGAAAAAGGATGATCCGTGATGTCGGCAGTGCTCGCGTAGGCAAAGTCTATGCGCGGCAGTTCCTGCCTGCAATCAGTCGCCCGGAGTACATGGCGCTGAGAATCATGGAAACACTGCCGGAAGCAGAACTTCCGCAGTTTCTCAGCTACTTTTCCTACTAAGTGACAATTCGTATAATAGCTTTTCCCGGCAGCAATGCCGGGACTTTTTTATTGGCTTTCCAGCGTCTGTACCACAGGCGCTGTTTTTATATAGATGAATTTTGACAAAGAAAGGACTTGTGTGCAATGAATAACAAATTCAAAATGAGGCAGCGCGTTACAGCCCTTTGCATGGCGGCGATGATGTGCTGCGGTATGCTCCCCTATGGGGCACTGGCGGAGGACAGCGCAAGACCGGTTGTGGTCGCAACGCCGGAACAAGCGGCAACGCAGGAAGCAAAATCCGAAAGCGATGCCAACAGTACCGCAACCCCGGAAACAGCCGATGAATCCTCGGACGAGAATGCTCCACAACAGGAACCTGAAACCGAGGGCGACACTGGCGGCAGTGACGAACTGTACGAAATCTGGCATAAGATGTACCCCAGCTTGACGCAGGAGCCGACCGGATATTATCTGGATTCCTATGGCCTACCGGTACTGGTTGGTGAAACCAAAATCAGCATTGAGGGCTGGGGCAATGAAGATTACAGCAGCGTCAGTGATGATTCTTTCCAGCAGGTGGCGCTTGATGCTGCACTTTTGGATGCGGACAGCACGACTGCTGCGTTCCCGCACATGGATGGCGAGGACTACGCATCGTGCCTATCAGTATGCAGGTTATGTACCCCGCCAACGGCAGCAGCGCGGACATTACGCTGCCCGATAACGTCGAGCTGCTGGGATATAGCTTTACCAGCGGCGATTTGACCCCGGCAACCGAGGAAGAACGCCAGAGCCAGCTGCATTATGAATTCTCTGAAATTTCCGCAAGCGTGGCGGGCATCTATGTGAAAGCCAGTGAGGATTTCAGCGTCACCATGACTTACACGGATGCAACGCAGACACTGACGAAAACCGTCCATGTTACGCTGGACGATTCCGCACCGGTGCCGGGTATTTTGCAGGATCGCTTTGCACAGGAAACGCAGGTTGCAATGTGTTCGGCGGATGAAGGTATTGCAACTTACGCCGGATTGCAGGTTACCCAGTGCGTGAATACCTCGGTTGGTTGGATGAACTATCTCGGCGGTCAGCTGCCCTCTGCGGTGATCGCGGCAAGTGGGCATGGGGTCCCGGTGCTACCTATAAGAACAAATATCCACCGGTAGCCAATTATACCCCCGCCGGTCAGGTGTGGGTCGAAGCCGAATACTTCAACAAAGGCTGGGTGCCGGATCAGGCCACTTTGTGGTCGAAAGGCTTCAATAACGGTGCGCCTGCAGTTGCGAGTCTTGCCTTAGATGCAGCAGATAACGCAACAGACAATTACCTCGCACTGCTGTCTTGGCAGGCAGAACAGTATCCTGACAGCATCGCTGCCGAGATCGTCAATGCACCGGAAGCCTATGCGGCACCGACCGGCAAGACCGTGTATGTGGGCACGCTGTATACGCCCAGCAATGCTGCATGGCAGCGCTTTGTGGTTCTGAACTATACCCCGGTTGTGCTTGGCGGCGACAGCGAGATTCCCGGCTTTGAAACCGGTGGCGAATCGGTGGATAAGCGTGGAGCGCCAGCTATGAGCGCAGCGAGTCCTTGGATTTTTCCTATACGGTCAATACCGACAAAATCCAACTGGACACATTGGAAAAAGTGGATGGCGCAGGCATTGAAATTGCACCGATCCTTGATGGCATCCCTGCCGACATTGACGGCGGCACCTGGACAATTACACCGAATGGGATGCAGTCCGTCACGACCAGCGGACATACGGCAGATGACAATTACCACCTGAACGGCGGCGATGGTTCTGTAACATGGACGGTGCATTTCAGCGTCAGCAAGTCGGCCTCCCAGAGCGGCAGCATTACCGCCAACAGTGAGCAGGACGCCGATGCACAGGCATCCGCCGCACAGTCTGCTGCACAGAGCGCCTGCGAAGGTCAGGTCAACGGGGAAATTGAAGCTGCACTTTCTGCTGCGCATAACTACTTTGACAACCTGAAATTCTCCTACAACGAGGTAACGGTGCCCCACGGCTTTGATGCTTTCGGCGGCGACCTTGGCAGCAGCCAGACCCTTACCGTGCCTGCCAACAGCAGCAACGATTACCTCATGAAAAACAATGAGTGGTCCGTCAAAGTTGCCATCGACAAAATTGACAGCGAAACCAAACAGCGTATCAAGGGTGATGCAGCGTTCAAGATTTATGAATGGGATACCGTGCTCCAGCGCTATATCCCCGCAGGTGGCTATAACCAGTATGCGGTGGAGCGCCAGCCGGACGGCACCTACAAAGTCATCAACCACAGCAGCTATGCCAACGGTTCGGATAACATCTACTATACTCAGCGCAACGAGGGCCGTTTTGTGGTTGTGGAGAGCCGTGCCCCCAGTGGCTACTATGGCGACTGGACGGATGTAACGAACCCCGGTGCGGCAGATTCCGTTTTGGGCAAGCGGGCCTATGCCTTTGAAATCACCAAAGCGCTGGATGGGCAAACTCTTTGGCTCGGCAATGCAGACTATAATGCCGATATTACCACCACCAACAACGGCGGCACTCTGATCGACATCGGTGAGGCCATCGTCACGATTACGTTTGGCGACCGCGCAACCGACAAAACCTACGACACAGACCCTACTGGCATTGCAACAATGAAAAATCCTACACGATGCACGCTGATGGCGACAAAATGCAGAACGACCGCGTTCTCGGCAGTATTTTGCTGACCAAAGTCGATTTGGATGCAGCGCGGTATCTGGCTGCGGGCAGCAACGGTGATACCACCTTGGAGGGAGCCGTCTACGACCTGTATGCAGCGGATACCATCGCACACCCGGATGGCGTCACCGGCACAGTGGATTATTCAAAATTTTGGATGCCAACGGTAACCCCATCTGGCACACCACTGTGCTTACCAACGGCGGCTGGGATACCGATTACCTGCCATTTTGCAGAAAGACAGGCTGGTTGCCTCTGCTGCCATCAAGGACGGGAAAATTGCTTTTTCCAACCTATATATGGGGCGCTACTACCTTGTCGAGCGTGCCACAGGTTTAGTGCTGCCCATTGACGGCAACGGCAAACTGTATACGACCGGCAAATACCCGCAACTGAATAAAAAGCTGGAGCGCACCGGCAAATACAGTGATTTGGTTCGGAAGAATAACGAATACACTGACTACCTCTATAAGAATCAGTACTCTGCCGTAGCTGAAAGCCGCAAGCTGGACGGCAGCAAGGCATGGGATGGCTATTATCTCTCATATGCCACCGGGTATCTCTGCGATGAGGTCAACCACTACAAAACACTGACCTATGCAGATGAATCCAGCTACCATATCAGCGCTGAGCAGGAAAGCCAAGATGAAGTCCTCAAATCCGGCTTCTTGCTGAATAAGCTGGTTTCTACCACCGGTCAGCCCTCCCCGGCGCTGAAGCTGGAGGGTGCGGGCTTTACCGTCTATCGCATTTCCAAGCTGAGCAAGGAAGCGCAGTTCACCACAAACCCGGATGGCAGCTACAATGCACAAAGTATTTTGGACGTTTACCGCAAAGACAACTACGATAATTTGACGCTCAAGTACGATTTCACTGCCGAGGGGCAGGCTGTTGCCAATATGTATGAGAGCAACGCTGCCACGGTAGAAGCCTACAATGCCACCCTGACCGCAGATGGTGACTACGCCAACGGCAAAGGCAATGGCTGGGTTCCCACTGATCAGGATGCAGAGTACCGGTTGACAGAACTGTATACGAACGAGGAAGGTGTCATCCGCATTGAGGGACTTCCGTATGGGCAGTACCTTGTTGTCGAGACTACGATCCCCAAGGACGTTTTCCAATGTGATCCCTTTATCGTAACAGTCAGCAAGGACAGCCCGCAGAGCCGTTTTACGGTTCCTGCCGGCAGCGTCACCACCGCCACCAACAACTACATGGCCTATAACGTGTTGGATGAAGAACTGGAAGGTTACTTGCAGCTCGTCAAGACCGATACCGAAACCGGCAAGGCGGTTAAGATTGCTAACACTGCTTTTGCACTGTACAAAGTCGATGACAAGGGCAACAAGACCCGCATCTCGATGATCGATCCTGCCAGCGGCAGCGCCACCAAGAAAACCGATGTGTTCTACACCGATGCGGATGGCCTGATGAAAACGCCTGAAAAGCTGCCGCTTGGTCGCTATTTCATTGAGGAATTGCAAGGTCCCGAAGCTACTACAATGATCCTGCCTACTCTGTAGAATTTGAAATCACTTCCGAGCGTGTCTGGCAGGTCGTGGGCAACGCCACCAATGACATGGACGAGTACATTGTAAAAGAAAAGTATTTCAACCATGAAACCCTCGGACAGTTGACCATCCGCAAGCTGGGCAATGTCCTGACAGATTACAAAGACGGGCAGTTCATCTACACGCAGGATAATTTGGCAGGGGCAACCTACGAAATCCACGCGGACGGCGATATTGCCACGCTCGACCGTCAGGGCACTTATTGGTATAAGGATGGTGACCTTGTTGCCACTGTTACCACAGGTGCGGCAGGTCAGGTCGATGAGGTGAAATTTGCCCCCAATCGTACACAGGCCACCTATGATTTCCTTACCACCTCCCATGACGGCACCAAAGGTGAAGTGACCGTGACCCTGCCTTTGGGCAAGTACACGATCACCGAGGTCAAAGCACCCTATGGCTTTGTGCTGACGCAGCAGAGCTATAGGGTGGAATTCGGCTGGGACAACCAGCGCAATGATATTGTGCTGGCGAAAACCATCGTCAGCCACGAGCAGGATGGCGACAAAGAGTGTTCATACGGCATTGTCAATGTTAAAGATGCTTCGGATGCCCATAAGACCGCACAGATCCTTGTCTTTGAAAATGCGCGTGTGCTGCCGGTTCCCGAAAAGCCCGATGACAAGGTCAGCAAAATCGGCGTTGGCATCTATAAGCAGGACCGCGAAACACTGACCTATCTGCCCGGTGCTGTGTATGAACTGTACACGGTGGACGATATTTTCGCAGCAGATGGCACGAAGCTGGTGGACGCCGGTGCAAAGCTGGCAACCAGTGACCCAACCAACGACAGCGGTTTTACTTGGTTTGATGTGGATGTGCCCATTCGCGCCGAAACCTATCCGGACTCCGGCAATAGCGGTAAATACCGCATTGTCGAAATCACCGCCCCTGCTGGGTATCTTCTTGATAACAGCCCCATCGAAATCGAGTTCACCTATGCCGGGCAAGAAGTGGCATGGCAGGTAGTGATGGCACAAACACCAATTTGCGCACTACGGTGAACATCTCCAAACAGGATGTCACCAACGGCAAAGAGCTGCCCGGTGCCAAGCTGGAGATCCACGAGGCAGATGGCAAGCTGATAGAAGGCTGGACCTCTGCCAAGACACCGCATACCGTGCGCGGTCTGGAGCTGGACAAGGAGTACACCCTTATTGAAAAGCGCGCTCCTGAAACCTATGCGGAAGCCGAAAACATTGTGTTTAAGCTCGTACAGGTTGGAAATGAACAGGAAAACGAGGTCCATGTAAAGACCGGTGGTACGTGGGAAAAGCTGGACGACACCACCGTAGTCATGCAGGACGCACCTGTATTGGATATTGACAAGGTGGACGCAGGCGGTACCTTGCTGCCCGGCGCAACGCTGACCATCCGTGATGAAGATAAAAACGTCATCGACACATGGGTAACCGACTCCAATACGCATCATGTTCCGATTTCGGAAGATGGTATCCACCTTTCTGACGGGAAAACCGAGCATATCTACACCCTGACGGAAGATGCCGCGCCTGCCGGTTATGAGGTGGCAAGTTCTGTTCAGTTCAAAGTCGAGCTGGTAGACGAGACGGTCTGTTTGTATCTGCGCACAGATGAAAAGGCAGACTGGGAACGAGCCGATAAGCGTCTTATCACGATGGTCGATAAGGCTACCCCGCACCATGAGGATACGCCAGAACCTACCCCTGCACCTACTCCGGCTCCCACACCTGCCCCAACGCCGGTGCAGACCCCCGCACCGACTTCCACCCCCGCGCCGCAGCTGACGATTCCCCAGACCGGAGACACGTTCCCGGTGGCCTTGCTGGTCGTTGTTGTGTTCGGTTCTATTGCTGCAATCGGTGTGCTGACCTACAAACGCCGCAAATCTGAAGCTGATACCGAGGAGGACGACCAGTGATATGATTTATACCTGCATCGCAGACGGAATCCGCAGTCCGCCTGCGTTTTTTTCTTAAAAATAAATATAAGGAACCGATGAAAATGCAAAATGGAAACACAAAACGCGTATGGCTGTATGCGCGAATTCCCGGTAATGATGGCGAAACGCTTCGCTGCATCCGTGAGTGTGCAGCGAAAGCACAGCAGGACAACTGCAAAATTGTCGGCACCAGCGCTGACGAAAGATATGGCTGGCTGCTGCGCCCCGGCTACCGTGAAATGATGCGGCAGGTCAAGGCCGGGGAAATTGACTGCATTTATATTTACCGTATGCGCCAGATCAGCGGCAAGGAACAGCATCTATTTCACTTTTTCCAACAGGTCATGCAGCATGGCATCAAGGTTGTAACACTGGAATACAGTCTGCGCGACAGACTGCATGAGTACAGGTTGGGAATGAAAATTGAAAACTATGCAGCGCGGCACAAACTGCCCTTACCATGGTGAGCTGCGAAAAACGTCGCAGACTATGACTGAAAAGTGCGGAAAAATGTCGCAAGAAGGGATGAACTATGATTGAAGAAACCGCAGTTCGCGTGGAAATCAGCGCTGCGCGGTTTGCCAGCCAGAGCATTTTTGATATACTCCGGCTGACGGTGCAGGCAATGAGCAGCCAGAATTATGGGCAGCAAAGCCTGAGCGCGCTCAACCGGCAGGAACGTCCGCTGGCATCGGTGGACGTGAATGAAAAAACGCTGCCTACATCCGCAGGCAGCTGAAGCAATATTCCGTAGATTTCTCTGTCACAAAAGACCGAGACACCGGTCAGATGTATTTGTGGTTTAAGGGGCAGGATGTGGATCGTATTCAGACTGCGTTGGAAAACTGCATTGCAGAGCGCGGCAAAGAACGCTCAATTCCGGAACTGAGAGACCTATGCGACCGCGCCGCGCAGCGGGTCAAAGAGATGAACCAGTCCCGCCCTGTGCCGCCGCCGGAACATGGAGAACGCCTATGAACCAGCCGAAAAGAAACCTGAGAATTTGGATACCCATTGCAGCGGTTTTATGCTTCTGCCTTGGTAACTGGATGGGTCACACATACGAACTCACCGAGGGAACTACTACGCACCGGCTGGCGGCTGCACTGAACCTGAACAGCCTGCTGCTGTACCCGTTCAGGCTCTCGGCTGACGCCTTTTCGCTTGGCTGCGGTATTGCCGCAACACTCATGGCAGGCTTATTTACCTTTGTGTGAAGTACAGCAAGCACCGCCTGATGCCCCAGAAAGAGTACGGCAGCGCCCGATGGGGCGGCCCGGAAGATATTGCCCCTTTTCTGAATGAAAACCCGCAGAACAACCTGCCGCTCACGGCATCGGAAAGCCTGAGTCTTTCTCCAAAAATGAAAGTCACGGCAAACGATAACTATAACCGCAACAAGAACGTGATCGTGTTCGGCCCATCTGGTTCCGGTAAGAGCTACAGCGTTGCCGGCCCGCAGCTATTGCAGTTTAACAGTAACTATGTGCTCAGTGATCCGAAGGGAGAGTTGCTTCAGGAATATGGCGATGTCCTACTCTCTCAAGGATACAAAGTGAAAGTGTTCAACCTGAAAGACCGGGATAAATCCGACCATTATAACCTTTTCGCCTACATAAAAAATGAGGATGATATTCTGGTCGTCACCAAGAACCTTGTCAAAAACCTGAAAGAAGATCCCACCGCCAAGAGCACCGCCGACCCGATATGGGAGGAAGGCATGACGGCGCTGCTGGAAGCACTGATCGGCTATGTGTCTACGAATTGGAGCCGGAAGAGCGGAACATGAACAGCGTTATGACGCTGCTCCTTATGCTGGAATCGCAGGGGGATGGTCCTAACAGCGTAAGCCAGCTGGACCTGCTGTTTGATGACCTGAGCATCAACAAGCCGAACTCCTTTGCTGCAAAGCAGTATAAGCTCTATAAGATGGCTCCCGGCAAGACCGCACAGAGCATCAATGTGTCGCTGGGGTTGCGCATGAGCGCATTCAACATTCCGTCCATTGCCAATATCTGCGCGGACGATACGATTGACCTGCGGGAACTGGGCAGCGAGAAAAAAGTGGCGCTCTTTGTTGTTACGCCCGACACAACAACAGCTACAATTTTTTGGCGGCAGTTATGTTCCAGCAGTGCTTTCAAATTCTGGTGGATATTGCAGACCATCGCCCGGATAAGCGCCTGCCACGGCATCTGCGGTTCCTCTTGGATGAATTTCCGAACATCGGCATGATACCGGATTTTCAAATCCTTATCAGTACGATTCGCAGCCGTGACATTGCCTGCACCCTGATTTACCAGTCATTGAACCAGCTGAAAAGCCAGTACAAAGATGACTGGGCGACCATCTATGAAAACTGCGATTCTATGATTGTTCTTGGCGCAGGCGGTAACCCGGAGAATCTGGAATTCTTCTCCAAGGCGTTGGGCAAGGCAACCATTGAAGTCATGAACACATCGGAGAACAAAGGCAGTCAAGGCTCGTATACGAAGTCCTATCAGGCTCTTGGACGTGAGTTGATGACCCCAGAAGAAATCCGAACCATGCCCCGGAACTGGTGCCTGCTGATGATTTCCGGCGTGGCACCCTTTTATTCACGCAAATACAATCTGAAAGACCACCCCAATTACCATTTGGTAGAAGCGGAAGGCGGTAAGCCTTTCGATTATGACAAGCGCGCAGAGCAGTCTTTTGCGGACTTTATCAGCAATGTAAAGGACGTAAAGACTGTAAAGCTCTGTGCCGAAAATAACAACTGAACGGAGAAATGAACAATGGAAATGGTATCTACGATTACGACTCTCATCTCGAATGTTGTCACCTTTGCCGGTGGCCTCCTGCTGCTGTTTGGTGCGGTAACGCTGGGCACCAACCTGAAAGACCATAACGGCCCCGGTATCAGCAGCGGTGCATGGGCAATGGCAGGCGGTGTGCTGATCATTGCGGTCGCCACCTACTTTGGCACACTGACGGTCGGGTAAAGGAGGGCTGCACTATTTTTGAAGATACGATACGCAGCCAGTTGGAGGGCATTTCTGCCACGGTCAACTCTATGGGGCAAAATTCCGGTTTGCTCAGCAGCCTGACAGACTGGAACAGTACGTTGGCGGGCTATGCCGACAGCATAAGCACCGGCGTGGTCATGCCGGTGGCGCTGACCCTGCTGGCGCTTTTTATGATTCTGGAGTTGTACAATGCCACCCAGCGCATTGCCATGAACGGCAGCAACAACGCGTTTACGATCCAGCAAATCGCACTGGTCATGCTGAAAATTGTTGTTTGCCGGTGGGCGGTAGTACATACAACGGAAATCCTGAACGCACTCTTTGAAATCGCATCCACCGTGACTACGGGCATATCCGGTTATGTCGGCAGTGGCGAAGTCAATACGACCGTTGATATTGAAAATGCTATTGCTGCGCTGCCGGGCGGCATTGGCAATATGCCGGTGGCGTTGGAGCTGATGGTTGTTGGCTGGATGCTGCGCATTGTGAACATCGTGGTCAACACCATTGTGGCAGCACGCTTTATAGAGTTGTATGTCTACAATGCGATGGCATCGCTGTCCATAGCCACACTGTGTTATCAGGAGCTGCACGGCATTGCGGTGAACTTCCTCAAATCCTACCTCGCAGTTGCTTGCAGGGCGCGGTGCTGTATCTGGTCATCGGCTTTTATCCGGCACTGGCCGGTTCGCTGGGCACCGGTGGCAGCATCACGGAGCAAGCGTGGGCAATGCTGGGGCATCGGTGATCCTGCTGGTGGCAGTGTTTATGAGCGGAAAGTTCACGAAAGCCATTACCAATGCAATGACCTAATACCATTTGGAGATTGAAAAAGCTATGATTGCCACAAAAACAAACCTCGAAATCACAGAGTACAGAGAAAAGTTCTTTTTGGGGCTATCTCTCCGCCAGCTGGCCTCCTTTGCTGCGGCTGCGGTGCTGGCGATTGCGACCTGCTTTGTCTGTCTGCACTGGCTGCGGATGGATATGCAGGTCGTTTCTTATATCGTCATGGTGGAGGTGCTGCCTTTTCTGGGACTGGGCTTTATCCACCGTGACGGTTATCCATTTGAAAAGCTCGTGAAAATTTACTGGGCATGGCACAGCGAAAATGCAGCGGTGCCGATCCGCCCCTATAAGGAGAGTCGAAATGTTCAAAAGAAAAGAACTCGCAGAAATTCCGAATGTGAAACCTATTGCCGCCGAGACGAAAAAGCAGCGCGCAAAGGAAGGAAAGCAGCGGTCAAAGCAGCTGCGCAGATCCGCAAAACAATCCGAAATGAATGCCGCGCAGAGCGCCCGCAGCATTAAGAAGCGCCGTGCGCCTGAGAAGGCTGCGGACTGTCTGCAATATGAGCGTATGTACGAAAGCGGCATCTGTGAGGTAGAACCGGGGCTTTTCTCGATGACAATGGCATTCACGGATGTCAATTTTCAGCTGGCGCGGCAGGAAGAGCAGAAAAGTCTTTTTACCCAATACAGTGAATTTCTGAACTATTTTGACCCAGACACGCATCTACAAATCAGTCTTGTGACCCGGCGCGTGGATGAAGCGGAGTTCCGCCGCGACACGTTTCTGCCGCTGCGCGGTGATGCCCGTGACCGGTATAGCGAGGAAATGAACCGCGTTATATCGGAAAAAGCGCTGCAAGGGCAAAATGGTCTGATTCGGGAGAAGTATATCACCATCAGCTTGCATGAGGATGATTACAGAAAAGCGCAGGTTCGGCTGCTCAAACGCGCCGAGGACATCCAAAACCTGTTCAAGCGCATGGGCAGCACTGTACGCAGGCTCTCCGGTATCGAGCGCCTGAACCTGCTGCATGGTATTACCCGCCCGGAAGAGGTCATGGCATTTTCTTATGATTGGCTGCTGGCAGAAGATTCCCTTACGACAAAGGATTTTATTGCGCCCAGTGGTTACAACTGGAAGCCGGAGCATGATGACTCCCGCGCTGTGTACAATGACCGCTACCAGTTTGGCGAGTATTATGGCAAGGTGCTGTATCTGCGGGATATTGCCCCGCAGATGAAAGACAATCTGCTTTCGCTGCTCAGTGACTTAGACTTTGATAATGCAATTTCCATTCATGTAGATGCCGTCGAGCAGCGCGAAGCCGTTGAGCAGGTTCAAAAGCAGTTGGCTTATATGCAGAAAGAAAAGGGCGATGGCATGGTCAATGCTGTGCGCATGAACCTGCCCGCCTACATGGGCGTGCGATATGAACTGACCAACCAAATCGAGGATGCCGAGGAGCTGCTGGATAACCTACACAATTATAACCAAAAGATTTTCAAGGTCTGCATCCTGATCCACACCTATGGCCGCAACAATGCCGAACTGGATGAGCGTGTGCAGCAAATCTGCAATACTGTGCAGCAGCAGATGTGCCGGTTCAGCCCTATCCCGTTTGAGCAGTGCGCTGCCATGAACAGCGTTTTACCACTTGGAAAGAAATGGCTGGCGCTGGAGCGCACTCTCCTGACAGTGAATACCGCTATCTATGTGCCGTTTACTACGCAGGAACTGTTCCAACCCGGTGGACTGTATGAGGGCACCAACGCCCGCAGTAAAAATCTGATTATGGTCAACCGAAAACTGCTGCCTGCCCCGGCTGGTATGGTGCTGGGCATGACCGGCTTCGGCAAATCCTTTGCTGTTATGCAGATGATGGCAGGTATCATGCTGCGCTGGCCGGAGGACGATCTGGTCATCATCGACCCGGAAAATGAATATGCGCGGCTGGTCGAGGCTTTTGGCGGTGAAGTGATTGAAATCTCGGCATCGAGCAAATCTCATATCAATCCAATGGATATTTCGGAAGATTACGGCGATGAAGGTAATCCTATCCAGCTGAAAAGCCAGTTCCTGCGGGATTTCTGCCAACTGGTTTTGAACAGCAAAGAGCTGAGCGCCCAAGAGTGCAGTCTTGTGGACCGCGCAGCGCTGATTACCTACCAGAAATATTTGCTGCATCCGGAGCGTGAGCAGATGCCCTCGCTGCATGATTTTTACAATAATTTGTCTTTGCAGGGTCCGCAGGCAAAAGCGCTTACGATGGCGTTGAGTATGTATGTGGATGGTACAATGGACCTGTTTGCCCACCAGACAAACGTGGATTTGCAGAACCACTGCATCTGCTTTAATACCGTAAAGCTGGGCAAGAGTATGCAGTCTATCGGCATGATGACGGTACTGGACCAGATTTGGAACCGCATCACCCGAAACCGCGTGCTGGGACGCCGCACTTGGATTTTCACCGATGAGTTCCAGCTCCTGCTGGGCAACAGCGCCTGCACGAACTACTACTTCGAGCTTTCCAGCCGTGCCCGTAAGTGGGGTGCCATCCTGACTTCCATTACCCAACATGTTCGCTCTGTGCTGAACAACGAGGATGCCCGGCGTATGTTGTCCGACTGCGGCTACATCAAGCTGTTGAATCAGGCTCCGGACGATGCAAACGACATTGCACGGCTGCTTCATATCTCCGATGAAGAAAAGCGGTATATTGAAAATGCCGAGGTTGGCAGCGGGTTGCTGATTGCAGATAAAGTGGTGGTGCCGTTCAACAACACGTTCCCGCAGGACACTGAGCTGTTCCGTCTGATGGATACCAATCCTAACCGCAAGAAATAAGCCGGGATTGTAGGGGTTATGAAATGTCAGAACTATTCACGCAAACGAATAAGCAGAAGAAACTCTTTCGAACAGAAGAGGATATTGTAGCGAACATTCAGACTCAATTCGGTATGCCGCATACGGGAAAAGACCTTCTGCTTGATGCAAAAATGGGGCCAAATAAAGACCAGTCCAGTCGTCTGGACTCGGAACCAGACGCGCTATCTGATACAGGAATGTCCGATGATGTCGGTGCCGGTGACACATCCGGAATCCTGCATAATTCTGCTGGAGGTAATAAGAATACTATCACCGGCACAAACACACCGCGCTCCAGTCGTACAAGCGCCTATTATGATTTGCTGCGCAGCCAGCACAAGAACGGTCACTATAAAGCTCCTGCATACCGGGTTGTGGATACAATAGAAAGTCCGCTGCAAGCCGGAGCCAGCGCTTTGAATTATCACGATGACTTCGATACGGATGCCGTTCAAAATGCAGGGCTGCACATGGCAGTAGCGCAGACTGTTGTGGAAGGTAATATGATGGCCGCAGCAGCAGATAGTGCTTTTGTGATTGGCAAGCAGACCGGCAACATCCTGAAAGAACTGAAGGATGAAACAATCAATGCAAAAGACGCCTTGAAAGCTGGTGGAAAAGTTCTGCGCCTGCAAGGAGGAAAATCCGTTGTAAAAATTGGTGGTGCTACCCTACGCAGTACAGAGCAGTACCTATCTTCATTTCAGGTTTCAACGGATGATTTCACCGGCAGTGTTCCGGGAAAGGTCAAAGAGGCTGCTACCAATACCGGGAACATTCTGAAAAAGATAACCAACGTGGTTCTGCACCCGCTGCGAAATCTGATTGCAATGGGAAAAGTGATTCTGATTGGTGCTGTCATCTTGCTGTTTCTGATTATCGTCAGCCTGCTGGGGCAGATGAGTGGCACAACGTCAACCTCTGTGTTTTGTGCGAACCGCATTGAGGATGTACAGACACTTGTGCAGAAAATCAACGACTACCGCAATGCAGCGGTTACCGAGGGCATCTATCAGGCATTCCAGAATGACGTTGACCCCAATGGCAATCCCTATGGGTACGATTCCCTCACCGGGCAGCGCAGCAATAATTTGCAGCATGGTGTTACTTGGAACTATGCAAACGGTATCTACAATGACACGGCGGAGATTATTTCCTTGGCGACAGTATATTACCAGCAGGATTGGCCGCGTTCGGAGCTTGTGTCTGCTTTCAGCGACAATGTGCCTTTTACTAAATTCTGCCGAGCATTGGCTGCGTATGGTCTGGATGTGACTGCACGAGAGTCGGCTCCTTATTCCTGCATGAGCTATGGCGGCTGCGTGAACGGTTACCGCAGCGAAGGTGAAGTGGTTTCCGTTAAGGATTATCGCCTTGAAACGCATACTTGCAGTGAGGGCGATGATGCCTGCGGGCAGTACGATGCTGCCGCAGAGTGGCACTGGAATGAAGGTCATGCGGAGAACGAAAGCTATACTGTATGGAAAGAGGACGGCACACATGATGTGACCGTCTTTTTTCCTATCATTTTCCCGGATGGTGCAACGGGTTCTGAACTTTCCGATTTGCCGGAAGAATACAACGCAGTTGCTGATGGGAAAATTAAGGCAGCGGACTGCACCGGCAATATTGTGCTGGATGATAGCGCTAATTTGTACAAGGGTGAACTGAACGACTGGTTTTATACCCCTGACGAGCTGACGGTCACTTTTACTGTTGTGACTGGCGAGGGTGATGATGCAGTTTCCGATGATTACGAGGTTACTTTTTCCAATGCAACCGCTATACCTTGGTGTCCCGGAGAGTTGAACGATGGCAGTACGGTCACTACGATCTCGACTGCACGATTTATCTGACAGGCTATGACCGCTACACAGACCCGGAAACGCAGGCCCCAAACGGTGCGGACGGCGGAACCGGAAATCTGGAAGCGCTGGCAGAAAGTTGTGATGCAGGAACTTTGACCCGGACAATCATTAAGCAGGATCAGTACGGTAATGAGTATGCCGGTAATGCGGTATCCGCCCGATATACAAAAACGATCACGCTGCCCAACGACGCGAGAGGATTTCAGGGTGGTATAAGGATGGTGAAGATGCTTATGGAAATGTGGAATGGGCATCGCTTCTGTATCGCATGGACTGGGAAGAACTGTATGGGATTGTGGACGGCATAAAATGCCGCGCCACCGGCAGTGGCATGACCGAGGAAGAACTGCGGCAGCTATTTGCCAGCCTGAATATCGACGCCACGACCGCACGCGGTCAGGTGGTCGCCTTTGCGTTAAGCTGCCAAGGAAAGTTTGTCTATGCCCAGCCATCTTCGCTGCGCGGCGGGCCGGGCAATCCAAGCGTGGGCATCAATCTGGATTGTTCGAGCTTTGTCCAATATTGCTATTGGGCGCAGAACCTGCCTTTTTCCGCAGGCAGCACAGCCGCCTATCGGAATGCAGCAGACCTAGTAAGTATTTCCCCGTCTGAAGTGCAGCCGGGAGATTTGCGCGTGGTGTACGCCTCTGGCGGCGAGCAGGGGCACGTTCAGATGCGCTTGGCGGTGGTGCGTGGATCGAGTGCTGCTATGGCTATGGCGTTGCGGTGAATATGTCCAACGCTGGATGGAGAGTAGGCCGTGCTATTACTTCCGCTATGCGGGATTCTGAGAGGTGCTTTTTATGAGAAAATTTCTCGCATTACTTTTTGCGCTTTTACTTTGTACAGCAACAAAAGTCTATGCAGAAGATACTGCTACTGTAACGGTGACGGTCAAGGATTTGCCGCAAAAATTACAGAACCGCACTGTGATTGTCACACTTGGCAATGGCCCATCTGATACCGAATCAACAGTTATTGTTCTGGATGGGCTGAACAACTACACGGCAACGGTGACGGTTGCGCCGTCAGAATATTACTGCGCGGCTGCTGTGCAGTATGATGCCTTGGAGGATTATCCCTTGCAGGAAATCAACCAAACGACATTTTTGCAAGCAGAAGGCGGGAACCACTACGACCTGATTTATACCTTGATGGGCAGCAGCTGGTATGAGAGCGCGACCGGCCAGCAGCGGCACTATACATTGCGACCGCTGGAAACGTCACCAGAGAACTATGAGCCAAAACCGGCGCAAGTAGGAGCGTACCTGACCGCACCAGTTGGCTTTTCCCAACACGTGATAGTTTACTTACAGAATTTGTACACTGATGATGTCTATGATTTGGAGCTTTATGAATCGAATGAGTTAGCCGCTGTTGAACCAAATGCACTGAGCGGAAAATATGCTTTTCTTTCGGCTTATGTTGTTGGTGATGCAGAAAACCGTTACCAATTCAGCTGTGAACAGAACGAACTTTCCACGGAAACCGGTGCGGATTTTCACTTAACGGTGACGGACACTGCCAGTCCAGACCGCGAGATGAACACGCCAAGCCGAGATCAAAATAGCACGGTGCAGGCGGCGAACAGCTTCAACAACAGAAATACGGATGCACCGCAGCAGTCGACTACGCAGCCGGAGATTGTTTCCCAACCTGTAAAGCAGCAGAAAAAGCAGCTTGATCTGCTTTCCTTGCTGCTGGACTTTATTCCGGTGGTGCTTGTGGCGCGGTGCTCTTTGCAGTGCGCCGCAAGCGCCGCCACTGAGACCCGCAGGGGTAACCGGAGCGTGAGCGACGGTTAGCAAGCATTGCATCTGTATATACACAGATGCGCTCAGGGACACCCTGAAACCCGTTTTGGGGAATATTCCCCATGCCCTTTTGACGAGAAATGGACCGGATAGATGAAAAAGAACAGAGAACGACCGATCAGCAAACTGCTCTTTTTTTCGGAAGAAGAGCTTCAAATCATTCAAGGGAAAATGCAGGAAGCCGGGGTGACAAACTTCTCCGCTTATTGCCGGGAACAGCTGGTTAAAGGCGAAGTGCGTCATTACGATTTTCAGGTGCTTAAAGAGCAGACGGCTTATATTGGGCGAATCGCCGGCAGCATAAACCAAATTGCAAAACGCTGCAATGAAAATAAGTCGATTCACACTAATGATGTAGAGCAGCTGCGCCGAGAATTTCTTGAACTGAAAGCAGACTATCTGGAACGTGTGGTTAAGCTGTTGAGAAAAATTTATTGAATAGGAGAATGACGATATGAATCAAAATGAAGAAATCCGTGTGTTATATGTGCAGCCGGGTAAGTACCCAGAGGAAATCAAGATACCTAATACGCTGGAAACTTTTCAAAAATATGTTTGTGGGAGTATAGAAAGCGTAAGATTGGACGGGGATGCCTATATCATCTGTAATGATGAAGGAAAGCTGCTTCCATTACCACCGAACCGCTTATATGGTCCAACGGATTTCTTCGCAGGTCCGTTTCTGATATGCGGAGACGGTGGCGAAGATCTGATAAGTTTGACGGATAGTCAAATTACAAAATATGAGAAAAAATATCACTCACCCTGATTTTCCTTGAGCTATATCCGAAGCCGATTACTCTCAAATGCACACCAGAATTATATGCTAAATGCATGGGAGAGGAACATCAGCATGATGCACAGGAAAATGAACATGATGAGAGATAAGTCCATTTGTATGGAAAATCGTGAAAATGGGCTTTGCTCTTATTGAAAAGCATGATATACTATTCTTACATTGTACTGATGTAAGGAGAGCAGCGATGGCAGGCACAGAACGGTATGTTCGTAACAGCACAGCAGATTTTCTTGTGTTCACGAAAGATTCAGAGACAGATGGCATAGAAGTTCGCGTTCAGGATCACGAGGTCTGGCTGACGCAAAAAGGCATCGGACAACTATTTGATGTTGACCGCAGTGTCGTTGCCAAACATCTGCGGAATATTTTTGCGGAAAATGAATTATCCGAAAGTACAACTTGTGCAAAATTTGCACAAGTTGCAGATAATGGCAAGACCTATCACTACAAATTCTACTCCCTGCCCGCCATTATTGCTGTTGGCTACCGCACCAATTCCACCCGTGCCACACAATTCCGTCAATGGGCAACCAAAGTGCTGGATACATTTACCCGGCAGGGATATGTTCTGGATAAGGATCGGCTTATTAATGGGCAAATCTTTGATGAAGATTACTTCGACCATTTAGTTTCCGAAATACAGGAAATCCGCGCCAGCGAGCGCCGCTTTTACCAGAAAATTACGGATATTTATGCTACTGCCGTAGATTACTCGGTAGACAGCAAAACGACCAAAGACTTTTTTGCAACCGTTCAGAATAAAATGCACTACGCTGTTCATGGCAGTACTGCCGCAGAAGTCATTGTGCAACGGGCAGACCACACAAAAGACCACATGGGGTTGACCTCATGGAAGAATGCCCCAAACGGAAGATAGTCAAAGCCGATGTTTCTGTTGCAAAGAACTATTTGCAGCAAGATGAGTTACAAGAACTGAATGAGATTGTAACAATGTACCTTGACTATGCAACGCGCCAAGCACGGCGGCATATTCCTATGACGATGCAGGACTGGGCAGAGAAACTGGACGCTTTCCTGCAATTCAACGATGCCGAAATTCTAAAAGATAAAGGAAAGGTTACAGCGGCAATCGCAAAGGCTTTCGCAGAAAGTGAATTTGAAAAGTACCGCGTTATACAGGACAGGCAGTACCAAAGCGATTTTGACCGCCTTATGATGGAGGCGGAGTCAACAAAACAATAATTACAGGCAGATGCCTATGTGAGATTCATTTCACATAGGGCATCTTTCTTTTTAGGGAGCTTCTTATGGCTATCACAAAAATTCATGCGATAAAATCTACTCTTGGCAAGGCACTGGCCTATATCGAAAACCCAGACAAGACTGATGGACAGATGTTGGTGTCTGGCTATAATTGCGAGCCGCAAACAGCTTCTATCGACTTTGAAATGACAGCAGTGCTTGCGCACAAGGCGCGGAACCTGAAAAGAAAGCGTTCCACAAATCTTGCTTATCACCTGATACAGTCTTTTTCTCCAGAAGATGCTGTCACGCCTGAGCAGGCGCATGAGCTGGGGAAGAAACTGGCATTTGAATACACAGGCGGCAAGTACGAGTATGTGGTGGCGACCCACATTGATAAAGGTCATATCCATAACCACATTATAATCAATGCAGTTTCCTTTTACGACTATAAGAAACTGCGAACGGTGCCTTACCGCACGGCATGTCAGATACGGGATATTTCTGACCGCTTGTGCATGGAAGCACATTTATCCGTGATTGATGATCACAAAAGATTGGGCAACTGTATCCTGAAAACGCAGGGAAAAAGAAATCTGTATCAAACCGGACGGAAATCCGAAAGAGGCTGAATTTTGCTTGGAGCGGGCAACAGATTATAGTCAGTTTCTTTCTATGGCAAAGGAACTGGAAATCACCCTACAATTCGCGGTAAACATATGAGCTATTTGCTGGAGGGTGCGGGGCGGGCTGTTCGGGATAACAGCTTGTCTGATACCGATGCATTTACTTATGCAGGTATTTGCGCCAGACTGTCTGACAATGCACAAGAGCAGAAATACCTGAGAAAGACAATTACTGGTATCCTCCGTTCGGCAACTGGTATGGCGGACTTTGCAGATAAACTGAAAACTGCAGGCATCGAAACCAAAGTGAAAAAATCGACCGGGCAGGTGCTGTACCGGTCCACTGCGTTGGATGGTGCATGGATTCCAGAAGATGCACTCGGTTCGGAATTCACCAGCGAAGGAATTGAGTATGCGCTGAAGAATGGAAAAATGCAGCTTTCTGATGGGGCAGAGAATTCGCTGCTCGACCGCTATCAAAAATTGACGATTCAGTATCCAGAAGTTTGTACGGCAGCGGTGAAGTTAAGCAGCCGCCAAATTCTGTCTGCGGGAAAAAATGGTTTGGTTCTTCAGGTTCACGATGATAATGACAACCCTGCCAAACTAATGGTCAACAAAAGGGAAGTGACAACTTCGTCGGATGGCGAAATCACTTTCAATGTCGGAAACGACTTCTCTTATGACTTGGTTTATGAGGACGGAACCCACGGCACGATCCGAGGCGCAAAGCTGATCCAGCAGATTGACGAGGAAAACCATGTAGAGCCTGTGCAAGTCATCCTTTCGGAAAATCAGATAAAAGCTATGTCTATTCGAGGTGTGACGCTCCATCTACCGCAGAATGGCATTGAACGACTATTCATACCTGAAAAATATGTGCTTCGTGATTTGGATGCCGGGCAGTGTACAGTGCTTTTATATCCCAACCTGCAATATAGTTATGTCCCCATCGGAGATTCAAAGAAAAGGCTGAACATACAAGGCGACCGTCTCTCCGAATTTCTGGGAAGTTCAATTAATCCTATAACGGAAAGCACTGGACTAAAGCGTAAAATTGCTGCGGTAGAACGGCGTGCAGGAATTGAAAATGCGAAGTTCCTCGGCAAAATGCTGCAAGGCATGACCGATAGTCGAATCCATACCACCGGCGATTACGATAAAGTTATACATAATCTTGGAAAAACGCAGATTGGACTTACAAATGAACTGGCAGAGGTGAAGCAGAAGCGAACTACCTACGCAGCTGCTGCAAAACATTTGCAGATATGCAAGACTTATAAGCCTGTATGGATGGAGTATGCAGCAAAACCCTTAAATCAAAAGATGGAATATTTCAATCAACATAGTACGGAACTTCAAGCATACCGCAATGCAGCAGCATACCTCGAAAAAGAGAGCATCGACCAATCGGTAGAGATTGATAAGGTAAATGTCCTCGCACAAGAAATGGGGCATCAGATGGATGAATTAGTGGAACAATTACGAGACGTAAATTTGCAGGAACAGAAAGTCCGTCAGGAATGGCAAACTCTTGCTGAAATCCGATCGGATTTGGTTGAATGAATACCTGACTTGTACAAATTCTTGCTGAAAGTTCAAAGTACAAATTATCGGACAAGCGAGGATTTATAATAGAGTTGGCGATTCTATGCGCTTGTAGAAACCGAGGGCAACGGTCAAAGCCATCCGTTTGCACCGTGGTCAAAATGCAAAAGCGCAGCCGCAGAGAACATCTGCGGCTGCGCTTCGATCCATTTTCAAAGCTTCGGCATCACTCAACGCCATATTGTTGTCTAAATAACTTGGCGACGATGTTTTGCTTTTGAGGCATCGGGCGGACAGACGAAGCCAGACTCGCCGCCTACTCCGCGCAGAGCTCCGCCACCAGAGCGTCCATCTGCGCTTCGCTGGTTTGGTTCAGTGCGCCGCGCAGCGATACATCTGTTTCACACAGTCGGAGTTCCTTCATCTTTTCCAACTCGGCGCGCATCAGCCGCGCGGCAGCAGGGGCCCATGAGCCGTTTTCCATGAGCCGATCCGGCGGTTTCGGAATCCCTTTGTCTGTAAATGATCCAAAAAGGCCTTCATGGGCGGGAACAGTCCTCCGTCATAAGTGGAGCAGGCCAACACCAGTTTCCCACAGTAGAATGCGCTGGTCACGGCATAGGAAAGGTCTGTTGCCGTCAGATCGCACATGGTGACTTGCGCACCTTTTCCCTTCAGCTTGCTCTTGAGGGCCTCCGATGCATATGCGGTATTTCCATGGATGGATGCGTGAGCGATCAGGATGCCCTCCGGTTTTTCTGGTTTCCATTGTGACCAGAGATCATAGAGCCGCAGATACTCCCCCAAGTCTTCTGTGAGCATGGGGCCATGGAGCGGGCAGATCGTTTTGATCTCCAGCGCGGAGATTTTTTTCAGCAGCGCCTGCACCTGTGCGCCATACTTTCCGACGATGTTGTAATAATACCGCCGGGCCTGCGGCGCCAGGGGGCACGGGCAGTCCGTTCCAGTGAGCCGAAGCGGCCGAAGCATCCGCCGAGAACAGGATCTTTTCCTCCTCTTCATACGCTGCCATCACCTCCGGCCAGTGTACCATCGGCGCCAGCAGAAAGCGCAGCCGGTGCAAACCCAAGGAAAGCGTATCTCTTTCGCCAACCTCCAGCATACGGTCTTCCGAAAATGCACCTGTGCCGAAGAACTGCTTGATCATGGTAAATGTTTTCGCGTTTCCCACGATCTTCATCTCCGGGTACTTTTGTGCCAGCCGCATGAGGCTGCCGGAATGATCCGGCTCCATGTGTGTGACCACAAGATAGTCGGGGCTGCGCCCTCCAACACCCGCGCCACATTGGAAAGCCATTCTTCCGCCGCCCGTGCGTCCACGCTGTCCATCACGGCGATCTTCTCATCCAGAATAACATAGGAGTTGTAGCTCACTCCCATAGGCTGGACGGGGTACTGGTTTTCAAAGAGTGCCAATGTGTTATCATCCACCCCTACATAGCGGATGGCATCTGTTACCGTTTGAATGGTCATAATACAAAACAACTCCTTATCATTTGTTCAGGACCTGCATCTCCGGGTTCTTCTCCCCAAATTTCTCGCGCAGCGCACTGCAGATATCCTCCGGGACTTGCCCTGCTTCTCACCGCTTTTAATGAGCTTGTACGCCTGAAACAGCGCCGAGGGGCCGATCTCGCTGCTGAAAAAACCGATGCCCTGATTCCATGCCAGCAGCTCGAACACGTCGTCCAACGCGGCGCTCTCCACACCGTGGATATATGCCTTTACCAGCTCCCGCGCCGCCTGCCTCATCCGGCCTGCACCGACAGCGTTGGTCAGGGACAGCAGCAGCCGCGTTTCGTAGGGCAGTACGCGCTTCTCGCTCTGCCATGTGGTCTCCCAAAAATCCACGGCAATCTGCCCCAGCTTTTCATCGATCATGGGATAGTTCAAAAGAGCCAGCGGCTTGAAGGGAGCGGAGCTGTCGCCTTCCTTCTTCTCCACACGGCAGAACCAGACATGGAACTCCGCCTCATTCCGCTGCTCGGTGTGGTGCTCGTAGCCCAAGCCTCCATGACAGCGTACAGTGGATGCGGCTCAAAGGTCTGGATGATGTGTAATCCTTCGCCCACCTCCAACGCCTCGGCTCTTTTCTTCAGCCCTTCAAAGAAGCTGCCCTGTATATGGCGCACATCCACGGTTTGAAACCCCTGCGCCTTATTCTTCCAGTTTTCGTAGCTCATGCGGTTATTCTCCTTTCTTCACTCGATAAAACCAGATGTGATATTCGCTGCCTCTCACATTCTCCGTGTGATGCTCAAAGCCCATAAGGGCCAGCACCGGGTACAGGGGGACAGGCTCGAAGGTCTGGATGATATGCAGTCCTTCGCCGTTTTTCAGCGCGGCAGCCTTTGCCTTCAATGCGGGGAAGAAGTCCATCTTTTTGCCCCGCACGTCCATCACTTCAAATGTGCCGATTTTGTCCTTCCAGTTTTCATAACTCATAGTCTTTGCCTCTCTTGCAGAAAGCTCACGCCTCTTCGAAGCTCCTGTTGCTTTTGTGCGTTCATTGTACTATACTAAAAGCAACAAGTCAGTTGAATTTTCAACGAAAGAGAACTTTTTGTGAAAGAATTTTTTCCCGACGCTCCACGCCGCGGCGCTTTTCTCCGGTATTGCCGACGACGAGCTTGCCACCATGCTCTCCTGCCTCGGGGCAAGGATCGACACCTTTCCAAAAGGCTCCCCGCCTGCTCCGCGCCGGGGAGCAGGTGGAGGAGGTGGGCCTTGTGTTGGCGGGCAGCGCCCTCATTATGCAGGAGGATATCTGGGGAAACCGCAACATCCTCTCCAAGACCGGGCCGGGGCAGACCTTCGCGGATGTGTTTGCCTGCGCGCCGGGAGCGGTGCTGAACGTGAGCGTGGAGGCGGAGAGCACGATGACGGTGATGTTTCTACACATAAGGCGCGTTTTGAGCGTGTGCCCCTCCGCCTGCTCCCACCATAGCCGGTTCATCCGCAATCTGCTGGGCGAGTTAGCGGAGAAGAACCTGCGGCTCAACGAAAAGCTCACCCACATGGGCCAGCGCACGACGCGTGCAAAGCTGATGTCCTATTTTTCCGCTGAGGCACTGCGGCGCGGGTCTATGAGTTCGACATTCCGTTTTCAAGGCAGCAGCTTGCGGATTACCTCGGTGTGGAGCGCAGCGGGCTGTCCGTGGAGCTTGGAAAAATGCGGGATGAGGGCCTGCTCGACTTTCACAAAAGCCATTTCCTTCTCAAAACGCCGGAGGCTGACCGTCCCTTTCCTTCTGCGCGTTAAGGAGCTCCCTTTGGGCGTATTAGTAAGTGCGGATAACCCCGTCAGCCACGGAGCGTCGGGGTTTTGCAGATGGAAGAAGCAGCTACAGTCTGTAGAGATCGGCAGGACAGCGTCAGCTCGTACAATATGATTTGATCATACCCACAGCCGCTTTGGCTGTGGGTATTTTCTGTTTGAACTCCAAAAGCTTTGCAGAGCTCAAGGAGCCTAATTGTACAACCGGAGCAGCGCCGCGCCGATTTTCTCAAATTATGTGACGCCATCACAGTAAAACCGCTTGTCACGCGGTATACTACGCATAAAAACACAGCCGCAGAGTACATCTGTGGCTGTGTTTTGTGTTCAGTTGCTCACTGTGGCGTGGTCTGGATATGGAGAGACAACATATCTCCCGATCTTACATGGGTTATCTTATCTGCCATCACTCTGGCAGTTTGCCTTGCAGATATGTCGGCATCCCCACTGCGGTCGTATCCGCCTGACCTTAAACATGGCCTTTTTCAATCTACATCCCTTATCGGTTTTCCGAGATATATTTC
>ENA-OQLB01000124-OQLB01000124.1-human-gut-metagenome-genome-assembly--contig:-NODE-124-length-43905-cov-7.907945_pt1 | contig 43905 bp, 50 predicted proteins | sample MGYA00242656_ERZ504813 | MGnify/ENA primary metagenome ERZ504813 (study PRJEB26092, sample SAMD00036388) | human gut metagenome | host: Homo sapiens | study: EMG produced TPA metagenomics assembly of... | reverse complement strand
CGGCAAAGCCAAAATAAACTTTCTTTTCGTTTTAAGCTAAAAATGGTTCGTTTTTAGTTTCTCCGCTTTCTACCCGTCCCTTTTTCTTTCCAGTGCGCGCCGTCGCTTCCCTGCCCAAGGCCGCATAAAAAAGCCCCGCATCACTGCGGGGTTTTTTCCTTCTTCTCAGCCAGCCTTTGTGCTGAAAAAGCTGATAACATTAATCACGATTGCCAAAATAAAAAAGCCAACCGCGATAACCTTGGTCCACCGGGCCAAGAACGCGTCAATAGACCGGGCCTGGTTCTTATCGAAAAACGTATCCGCGCCGCCGGTTACGGTACCCAAATCCTTTTGATGGCCTTCTTGTAAAAGCACCACAATGATAATGGCAATGGCGAAAATGGCAAGAATAATGCCAAATACCCACTCAATCGTTGACAAGGAATAACACCTCCGAAAGTCATTGAAACTGATACTAGATTAGTATAACACTTCCTACGAGGTTTTGCAAGGCTTATTTTCAAATTGCGGGACTTGCCTGAAAAAGAATTTTTATTTTATGGATAAAAACGCTGTGGGCCGTAATACTAATAGCAAGCTCTTAAAGCGAAATGCGTTTGCCGTTTTAGGAGTAACGCCACGGATTTGCCTGTTGCTCAGGCGAATCCGTGGTTTTTTATTGCGTCCTCAGAATCCGGCCGCGCTCTGTGTTTAACCGAAAACACCGTGGAATTGTTATGAATTAGGGAGGCTCAACCTTCCCGGCGGAAAGCCAGAACCGAACCACGGGACAAGACGCTTCGCACGGCCAAACCCGCGCGGCCGGCGCAAAAGCTGTTACCGCTGTTCCAATGCCGCGCTTTCCTATGCTAGGAAAGCTTCATCTGCTCTCCCTGGGTTTCCTCCGGTGCTGGCATCGACCCCATCGCCGGCAGAGATTTCGTCCGGTACCTGGCCGGCTTCTTCAGCATATCCTCCTTAAAAGGCTCCACGTTCAGCAGTCGGTGGCCCTTTCTTTGGGTCATCACCGCCACGCCCTGGGTATTCCGGGTGGCTTTTTCCGCTACAGCGCCGGTATGAACCAAAAGCATCCTTCCCGAGGAGGAGGTCAGCAGAAATTCCTGATCCTCCTGGATATGGTAAACCCTGCATAGGGGCGATTTCTCAGAATACGCGTTGGCGAGCCGCTTACGGTTGGTTTTGGTGGCATAGGAGTCCAGCGGCACCTTAGCAAGCTTTCCGTTTTCGAAGAAAAACAGCAGACAGCCCTTATAATCGGTGGTGACGATCATAGCGACGGCTGACTCTCCCTCGTCAAAGCCGAGCTTGGCGGCTACAAAGTCGCCTAAAACGCTGGCCTTCGTATCCGCGAATTCGCTGGCCCTGGTTTTATACACCTGACACCGGTCGGTAAAGAACAAAAGCTCTGTGTTATTGGTCGCCTCCACCGTCTGCACGATGGAATCCTCCTCCTTCAGCTTCTGCTCCCCGCTCATCCGCAGAGACTGGGGCGTAATCTTTTTAAAGTAGCCCTCCTTGGTGAAGAATAATGTCACAGGATAATCCGGAATATCATCCTCCGGCTCATATTCCTGGATCTCGCCGGGATAAACCAGCATACTCTTTCTGGGCCTGCCGTATTTTTTTATCACGTCGTTCAGCTCGCTGACAATAATGCCCTTGACCTTGCTTTTGCTGTCCATGACAGCCTGCAGCTCGGCGATCTCCGTCTCCAGCTGCTCGGTTTCCTGGGTGCGCTTTAAAATATACTCCCGGTTCAAATGGCGCAGCTTGATCTCTGCCACGAACTCCGCCTGGATTTCGTCGATGCCGAATCCGATCATCAGATTGGGAACCACCTCGGACTCTTCCTCGGTTTCCCGGACGATCCTTACCGCCTTGTCGATATCCAGAAGAATCCGTTTCAGCCCCTTCAGCAGATGGAGCTTGTCCTTCTTCTTCTGCAGGTCAAAATAAGTCCTGCGGCGGACGCATTCGATACGGAAAGCGATCCATTCACCGAGAAGCTCCCGGATTCCCAGCACACTGGGCACTCCGGCGATCAGCACGTTAAAGTTGCAGGAGAAGGTATCCTCCAGAGGCGTCATGCGGAAAAGCTTCAGCATCAGCTTTTCCGGATCCACGCTCCGCTTCAAATCAATGGTGATTTTCAAGCCGTCCAGCCCAGTTTCATCCCGGATATCCGCAATCTCCTTCAGCTTGCCCTGCTTTACCAGTTCGATGATTTTCTCGATGATGGCCTCGCAGGTGGTCGTAGGAGGGATGCTGGTCACGTCTATGCAGTTAGCGGACTGGTCGTAGGAATACCGCGCCCGCACCTTGATGCCGCCGCGGCCGGTGGCGTACACCTGCTTTAAGGCGTTCCGGTCGCAGATAATCTGTCCGCCGCCGGGGAAATCCGGCGCCAGCAGGGTGGACATCACGTCAAAGTCCGGATCCCGTATCAAGCCGATGGTAGTCTCGCAGACCTCCTTTAAGTTAAAGGGGCAGATCGAGCTTGCCATACCCACAGCGATGCCGGTATTGGCGTTGACAAGCACCGTGGGGAAAGTGGCCGGCAGCAGGGACGGCTCCTTCATGGTATTGTCGTAGTTGTCCACAAAATCCACGGTGTCCTTATCGATGTCCCGGAACAGCTCCTGGGCGATGGCGTCCAGCTTCGCCTCCGTGTAACGAGAGGCAGCCCAGGCCATATCCCGGGAATAAAATTTACCGAAGTTTCCCTTGCTGTCCACAAAGGGATGCAGCAGGGCCTCGTAGCCCCGGCTCAGGCGCACCATGGTATCATAAATGGCGCCCTCTCCATGAGGATTCAATTTCATGGTCTGTCCCACAATGTTGGCGGATTTTGTTCTCCCAGAGTTTAATAACCCCATTTTATACATTGTGTATAACAATTTCCGGTGTGACGGCTTAAACCCGTCGATCTCCGGCAGGGCACGGGATAAAATTACGCTCATGGCGTAGGGCATATAGTTGGTTTCGAGGGTATGGTCGATCTCTTGTTCCACTACCGACCAGCCCCTTCGATCACCCCATGGGTTTGAGGCAGGGGCTTAGGGGCAGTCTTCTTTTTTCTTGGAGCCACGTCATCATCTCCGCTTAAAATGTCGTTCCTATGGTTCATTATGATTCAAAGCTGCTCTGCCAGGCTGAAATAAAAATGCAAATGTGCCGGAAAGCGGCTGAAAAGAGAGAACGGGCAGTCATCGGGAAGCTGGATAAAGCATTGCCGGTCCCGCGCCATACACAGGGCGGCTTACGGCGCCGCTAAAATATCCAGGCTGCCGGTTCCCCACGGGAAAAAATCCCGCCGCGCTGTTCGGCTCTCCCGAACAGCGGCCAGCCTGATCCAAGCGCCTTGCCGCCGGTTTGAGCGGAAAAGCAATAGGAGAAAAGCGGCTGGCAGGCACTTTTCCGGACGCAGATTTCCTGCGCCGTCCAGGCCCGAGGCAATCGCCTCTCCCGGCCCAGGCGCGCCGGCTCAGCAATCCGCCTGCGTTTTAAAATTAAAATATTAAAAACAGAAGCCAAGCCCTGGGCGGCTTCCGCGGGAGAAAGCCGGTTACGAAACATCCGCCACATCCAAATATAAGTGTCCGTTTTCCGCGATGTAGTCCTTTCGGCCGCTTAGGTTGTCCCCCAGCAGCAAGTCGAACATCTCGACAGTTTTTTCCATATCCGTAGGCATCACCTTGATCAGCCGGCGGGTTTGGGGATTCATGGTGGTCAGGTTCATCATATCCGGCTCATTCTCACCCAGTCCCTTGGAGCGCTGAATGGTGAACCTGCCTCCCTCAGCCTCCAGCTGATCCAGAAATTTTTGCTTTTCCGCTTCCGTATAGGCAAAATAGGTGTCGGTTTTCGAGGTAATCTCATACAAGGGAGATTCCGCAATAAACACTTTACCCGCCTCAATAAGCGCGGGGGTCAGCCGATAGATCATAGTCAGCAGTAAGGTACGGATCTGGAAGCCGTCCACGTCGGCGTCGGTGCACAGGATCACCTTGCTCCAGCGAAGCTGATTCAGGTCAAAGGAGGCCAGATCCTTGTTGGCCTTGCTTTTTACCTGAACGCCGCAGCCCAGCACCTTAATCAGATCGGTGATAATGTCGTTTTTAAAAATCTTATCGTAGTCCGCCTTTAAGCAGTTTAAAATTTTACCCCGTATGGGAATGATCGCCTGGAAATCCGGATCCCGGGCCTGCTTGCAGGCGCCAAGAGCGGAATCACCCTCCACAATGAAAAGCTCCCGAAGATTTACGTCCTTGCTGCGGCAATCCACAAATTTGGCCACCCGGCTGGTAATATCCATGTTGCTGGTCAGCTTCTTCTTCAGGTTCAGTCTGGTTTTTTCCGCATCCTCGCGGCTGCGCTTATTGATCAGCACCTGGCCGGCAATCTTGTCCGCGTCCAGAGGGTTCTCGATAAAATAGATCTCCAGCTGATGCCGGAGCATCTCCACCATTGCCTCCTGGATTCCCTTATTGGTGATAGCCTTTTTCGTCTGATTTTCATAGGAGGTGACGCTGGAAAAGCTGGATATCACGATCACCAGACAGTCCTCTACGTCGGCAAAGGTGATTTTGCTCTCATTTTTATTGTATTTCCCCGTCTGCTTCAAATAGCTGTCGATTTGGTAAACAAAGGCGTTTCGCACTGCCTTTTCCGGCGCGCCGCCGTGCTCCAGCCAACTGGAGTTGTGATAATATTCCGCTACGCTGATCTTATTGGAAAAGGTCAGGGCCACGTTGATTTTGCATTTGTACTCTGGTTTGTCCGCCCGGTCCCTCACCTTTTTTTCCGCCTGCCAGCTCTGCACCGGGGTCAGGGCGTCCTCCCCCGCCAGCTCCTTCACATGGTCGGTGATCCCGTCCTGATAATTAAAAACCGTCTCCTCAAAGCTCCGGCCTGCCTGGTTGCGGAACACGAATTTGACTCCCGCGTTGACAATAGCCTGGCGTTTGATCATATCCAGAAAATAAGCTACCGGCACGTCAATATCGGTGAAAACCTGAAGGTCCGGCTTCCATTTGATTTTAGAGCCGGTGTCCTTTTTTGCGTAAGGCTCCTTGTGGAGTCCGCCCACGTTTTCCCCATGCTCGAAATGGAGCGTGTACCGGAGCCCATCCCGGCGGATATCCACATCCATATATTCCGATGCGTACTGGGTAGAGCACAAGCCAGGCCGTTCAGGCCCAGGGAATACTCGTAGCTTTCCGCGGAAGCGTTGTTATATTTGCCGCCGGCGTACAGCTCGCAGAACACCAGCTCCCAGTTGTACCGGTCCTCGTTTTTATTGTAGTCCACCGGAATACCTCTCCCGTGATCCTCCACCTCAATGGAGCCGTCCTCAAACCGGGTCAGCACGATCTCCCGCCCAAAGCCCTCTCTCGCCTCGTCAATCGAATTGGAGAGGATCTCAAAAATCGAGTGCTGGCATCCCTCAATGCCGTCGGAGCCGAAAATGACCGCCGGACGTTTCCGGACCCGGTCCGCGCCTTTTAGGGACGAAATACTTTCGTTCCCATATTCCACTGCCTTCTTCGCCATACGCGCCCTCCTATATGCATACAAACCTCTGAAAAGGATTCTTTCAAAATCTCATACAAATTATACATTACCTTATTTTGGGTCTCAATGTCAAGCAAAATCAAGATCTAGGAGCGGACGCTCCCCGAAAAAAGCGGAAAATGCCTATCCTCCCGTCTTCCACGCCTCCCGGCCGAACCGGCGCACGGTCCGGCCTTCATGCGCCGCCGCGGATCCTTTTCCTCTGGGAGCCGCCGGGCTCAGCAGAAGCCGGCAAGGCTGCCGGGCTTGAAGGGAAAAATCGCAAAAGCGAGGGGATGGCTGATTTTTCCCAGCCCCGTATCGCGGCAGGCTGGGAAAATCCCGTTCCATCCCCTGAATTTTATCCTTATTCTTTTGTTCCTTCTGCCGGAGCTTCCTCCGTCCGTTCCTCCTGCGCTGAAGCCTCTTCTTTCTCAGACTCACCAGGCAGCGGCTGAGGGTCGGGCTCCTCCAGCTTTTCCGGAGCGGGAGCCTCCATCAGCTCCTTAAACTCGGCGCCGCTCATCTTTTCATTGACAAACAGGAATTGGGCTACCTTATGGAGCTTATCCATGTGCTCGTTTAACAGCTGCTCCGTCTTCTGATAGCCGCGGCCCACAATTTTCTGAATCTCCTCGTCGATTTCCGCGGCGATCTTTTCAGAATAATTTTTCATGTGGCCCATATCCCGGCCGATAAACACCTCGTTGTTGTCCGAACCATAGCAGATCGGCCCAAGACGCTCGCTCATGCCGTATTTTGTGACCATAGCCCGGGCGATCTGGGTAGCGCGCTCAATATCGTTGGAAGCGCCGGTGGAAATATCCCCCAGCACCAGGGCCTCCGCCACGCGTCCGCCCAGCAGGGTGACGATGTTTTCCTCCATCTCCTTACGGGAGCGGTAGTTCCGGTCCTCAGTGGGAATGCTCATGGTGTAGCCGCCGGCCATACCGCGGGGAATAATGGAAATCTGATGCACCGGGTCTTGGGTGGAGCAGTAATAGGTCGCGACAGCATGGCCGCCCTCATGATAAGCGGTCAGAGTCTTTTCCTTTTCCGTCATGACTCTGGACTTCTTCTCAGTGCCTACCACCACCTTAATGGTGGCCTCCTCGATCTCGGTCTGGGTGATGGCCTTTAAGTTCTTGCGTGCCGCCAGCAAAGCCGCTTCGTTCAGCAGATTTTCCAAATCCGCGCCTACAAAGCCGGCGGTAGAGGCCGCGATCGTCTTTAGATTCACGTCCGGCGCCAGGGGCTTTCCCTTCGCGTGGACCTTCAGGATTTCTTCTCTTCCCTTGATATCCGGCGCACCTACCATAACCTGGCGGTCGAAACGTCCGGGACGCATCAGGCAGGATCCAGGATATCGGGACGGTTGGTGGCGGCGATCATAATGACGCCCTCGTTGGCGCCGAAGCCGTCCATTTCCACCAGCAATTGGTTCAGGGTCTGTTCTCTTTCGTCGTGGCCTCCGCCTAAGCCTGCGCCGCGCTGACGTCCCACCGCGTCGATCTCATCGATAAAGATGATACAGGGGGAATTTTTCTTCGCCTGGTCGAACAGGTCTCTCACACGGGAGGCGCCGACGCCTACAAACATTTCCACAAAGTCGGAACCGGAAATAGAGAAGAAGGGCACGCCGGCCTCTCCGGCTACCGCCCTGGCCAACAGGGTTTTACCTGTTCCGGGAGGGCCCACCAGCAAAACGCCCTTGGGGATTCTGGCGCCCAGCTCATTAAACCGTTTAGGGTTCTTCAGAAACTCCACGATCTCTCTGAGCTCTTCCTTTTCCTCATCCGCGCCGGCCACATCGGCAAAGGTGGTCTTGCGCTTCTCGTCGTTCATATCCTTGATTTTCGCCTTGCCGAAATTCATCTGCTTGGAGTCGCCGCCCATACCCATAGCGGCAAACTTTTTCATAAAGATCCAATAGAAAACGCCGATTCCCGCGAACAAAAGGACGGTGGGAAGCAAAGCGGTCAGCCAGGAATTATCTCTGGGCCGCTGATAGTTATACACCATCTTGGCGTCGGGATGGTCCTTGTTGTATTCTTCGATATAAGGCTTAATATCTTCGTATAAAAAATTTATGCTGGGAACCGAATACTGAATCTGGGTCGGCTCTTTCTTTTTGCTTTCGTCACCGTCGTTGAGGGTGAGAACCATGCGCCGGAGCCTAAATCCAGGTCGAATTCCGTTACCTGCTGCGTCTCGAAGTAATTGAGGATTTCAGAATATTTCATGGTTTTCTGGGGCATGTTCCCGATGACCAGCACGATAATAATGATAATGACAATAGGGATGCCCAGATACAGCAGTAAGCTGCGCCAACTTTTTTTATTTTCCAATGAGGAACCACTCCTTCACCTTTAAAATTACCGGAAACAGGCTGTTCTATCCATTAAAGTTGATAGGCTTCCGGCTTCAAAACTCCCACATAAGGCAAATTGCGGTAACGCTCGTTGAAATCCAGCCCATAGCCTACGATAAATTCATTGGCTACCTCGTAGCTATGTAATCAGCGTAAACAGGCGCTTCCCTGCGGGAAGGCTTGTCAAACAGGGTGCAAAGCTTAATGCTTTTACAGCCTCTCTCTTTGAGCAGGTTTTTCACATAACACAAGGTGTTGCCGCTATCGATAATATCCTCCACAATCAGGACATGGCAGTCCTGGATAGGAACGGATAAATCCTTGACTATTTTAATTTGGCCGCTGGACTCGGTGCCCGCCCCATAGCTGGAGCAGATCATAAAGTCCATTTGGCAGGGCAGCTCCACATACCGCATCAGATCCGCCATAAACATAAAGCAGCCCTTTAAGATTCCCACCATCAAAAGCTTTTTGCCCTGATAGTCCTTGGTGATTTGTTCCCCCAAATTTTTGGTAATCCGATCCAGATCCTCACGGCTCAATAAGATCCGTTCTACATTTTCACACTTCATGTCCATAACTCCTCTGCCCTTTTTGAAGTCAGCCTTTCGGCTTATTGTACCACACTAAACGAAATTATTGAATAACAATTTGTGAATTTACTGGGGAATTTTTCTCTTTTTATGGGGCACGGTTCTCAGAACGCCACGGTTTGCGTGAAAATCCAGCCCTCCCGGCACGCTGACGCCCCCCTGGCCGGCCAGTATGATCCGGTCGATCTCCTCCAAATGCCGGGCCTCCGGCCTGGAAGCGCCCTGCAAAAGACGGATCGCCCGGATTCTCACCGGCTTTCTGCCCCGTGAAAGAACAGAACAGCTCCATCCGCCCTTTTCCAGCGCCGCCCGGCCCAGAAGCTCCCGGGCTTCCTCACAAAGGCAGCCGTCGTCTTCCCGCAGGCTTTGGGCCATACGGCCCACGGCCTCCTCGAAGGCTGGATTGATCTCCTTCAAGGCCGGAAGCACCTGAAGGCGCACCTTATTCCTGGAATACCTGGCTTCCAAATTGGTGCTGTCGGTGACATAAGGGATTTTATGCTCCCGGCAGTAATCCTCGATTTCCCGCCGGCTGCAGTCGATCAGAGGCCTGACGATGTTCTCCCGCACCGGCGGAATCCCGCACAGCCCCTTGAGCCGGTTCCCCGGGTCAGGTGGAGCAGCACCGTCTCCGCCAAATCGGAAAGGGTGTGGGCCGTGGCGATCACTCCGTTTTCCCCGGCCAGCCGCCGGAAAAACTCGTAGCGTACGGCTCTGCCGCAGGCTTCCAACCCCAGCTTACGCTTCGCGGCCTCCTCCCGGACATCGATTTTCAGCACCTCCAGAGGGATGCCCTCCCTTTGACAGTACCGCCTTACGTGTTCCTCATCCCGGTCCGCCTCCGCTCCCCGCAGGCAGTGGTTTACATGGGCCGCCGTCACCTTCAGCTCCGGCCAGTCCTTTCGCCAGCTCTGCAAAACGTGAAGAAGCGCCATGGAATCGGCTCCCCCGGAAACCCCGGCCACCACGGCGGAATCGGGAGAAAGCATTTGATAGGCTTCAATGGTCTTCAAAACCTTAGTAATCACTGCGGCCGCCCTCCATAGCGGTAAAACGCATAAACTCGCCCTGCCAATGAAGCTGGACAGTCCTCGCCTCGCCGTGGCGGTTTTTCGCCACAATGCATTCGCCGCTGTTTTTATCGTCGCTGGGCGCGTCGTCGGTATTGTAGTAATCCGGGCGGTACAGGAACAAAACGATATCCGCGTCCTGCTCGATAGATCCGGAATCTCTCAGATCGGAAAGCACCGGGCGGTGCTCCGTACGCTGCTCGCTGGCACGGGACAGCTGGGACAGGGTGATTACCGGCACGTTGATCTCCTTGGCCATAATCTTCAAATTTCGGGTAATCTCAGAAATTTCCTGCACCCGGTTGTCAATCCGCTTGGCGCCGGACATCAGCTGCAAATAGTCGATAATTACCAGATCCACGTCCTTCAGCCGGCGCAGCTTAGCTTTCATCTCCGGCACAGTGATGCCGGGGGTATCGTCAAAATAAATCTGGGTCTTCGAGAGAATATCCCCCGCCTCGATAAGCCGGACCCATTCGTCCTCGGTGAGCTTGCCGGTCCGCAGCTTAGTGCCGCCTACCTCGCCCTCGGTGGAAAGCATACGGGAGGCCAGCTGCTCCTTGGTCATTTCCAGCGAGAAAAAGGCTACCCTCTTTTTTTCCTTCACCGCCACGTGGTTAGCGATATTCAGTGCGAAGCTGGTTTTTCCCATACCGGGACGGGCCGCCAGCAGAATCAGGTCGGAACGGTTCAGGCCGGTGATGGTTTCATCCAAATCCCGGATCCCGGTGGAAATGCTCTTAAACTGGTCGCTGTCCGGGGAATTGAGAAGGTCCAGCCGGTCAAAGGTCTCGATAATAACCTCGTTGATCCTCTGCAAGCCCTGCATATTTTTTCCCCGGCGGATATCAAAAATCCGCTGCTCCGCCGAATCCAGCAGGGTGGCCGCGTCGTCTCCTCCCTCAGAGGCTTCCTCCAGGATATCTCTGGCGGTAGTGATCAGAGTGCGGATGTCGTATTTATCCCGGACGATGCCCGCGTAGGTTTCCACATTGGAGACCGAAGGCACGATCTGAGCCAGCTGCAAAAGATAGGTTTTCCCATTCACCTGTCAAAGGCCGGGTTCTGCTTCAGCTTGTCCAGCACGGTGACGAAATCCACCGGCTGGCCCAGGGTGAACATTTCCAGCATAGCGTCGTAAATCATCCGGTGGTTGGCCAGGTGGAAGTATTCGGCCCTCGGAAGGATCTCCGCGATTCGGTCCAAGCAGGAGGAATCCAGCAGGACCGCTCCCAAAACAGACTGCTCCGCCTCCGGACTGTAGGGCAGGTTCAGCCCGTCGTAGCCGGAGGTCACTGAAATATCAGCCATGCGCTCTCCTCCTCTCTTTGATGGAAAAAGGACGGATATCTCCTATCCGTCCCATTCGGCCCGCGGAAGCCCTTAGGCTCCGTCACCACCACATACACCTTGGCGCTGATGCCGGTGTAAAGCTTGACCTCGCAGCGGTAGGTGCCGAACGCCTTGATGTCCCCGTCCAGCTCGATTTTCCGCTTATCCACATCCACGCCGTACTGCTTTTTCAGCTCCTCGGTAATTTCCTTGGCGGTAACGGAGCCGAACAGCCGGCCGCCCTGGCCGGCCTTCGCGGTCATTTTGATGGTCTTTTCATCGATTTTTTTCGCCGCCTCGCTGGCGTTCGCCTTCTCCACCTCGATCCTGTGCTGCTTAGAGCCTCGGCATTTTTCAGCTCGTTCATCGCCTGGCGTTAGCCTCCTTGGCAAGCTTTCTGGGAATCAGGTAGTTCCTGCATAGCCGTCAGACGCGTTGACCAGCTCGCCCTTTTTTTCCGGCGCCCTTAACGTCGGCCAATAAAATCACTTTCATAATACTCACTCCTGCGCTTATAAATTTTCCTTATGTATTTGGGTTTCGTTCAAAATCTCAATCAGCCGCTCCCTCACCGCCGTGACGGTGGTATCCTTGAGCTGGGCGCCCGCCATGGTCTGATGGCCTCCTCCGCCCAGCTTTTCCATCACCACCTGGACGTTTACGGCGCCCAGGGAACGGGCGGAAATATTCACTGTGCCCGCCGACGAGTATAAGACGAAGGAGGCGTTGACCCCCTGGACTCCCAGCAGCTCATCCGCCGCCTGAGCCGACGCGATCCGGATATCCGGACAATCCTCGTCCGCCGCGGTAACGGCGCAGCTGTTATAGATTTCCGCGTTGGAAACCAGCTGGTATTTCGCCCGGTAGGTATCGATGGAGTTGGAAAACAGCCGTTTGACCTCCACCGTATCGGCGCCCTTTCTTCTCAGAAACGCCGCCGCCTCAAAGGTCCGCACACCGGTTTTCAGCACAAAATTCTTAGTATCCAGGGTAATGCCGGCAAGCAGGGCGTCAGCTCCAGCCTGCCGATGGCGTTTTCTCCCAGATACTGAACCAGCTCCGTCACCATTTCGGACGCCGAGCTGGCGTAAGGCTCGTGGTAAAAAATAATGGCGTTCTCGATATGCTTCACCATCATGCGGTGGTGGTCGATAACCACAGTCCGCTTGCTGTATTTGTACAGATCCCGGCTTTCCACAAAGCTCTCGGAATGGGTGTCCACGATAATCAGAAGGGAACGGTCCGTAATCAGGGAAAGGGCCTCCCGGGGAGATAAAAACATTCCGGTGTTGCCCGCCTTCTCGACGGTCTCCACCAGGCCCCCGCCAGGGTCTGCTCCCGGTTCAGCACCACATAACAGGGCTTCTCCTGCCCCTTGGTAATAGCGCTCCATAGGCCGATGGAGGCTCCCACGCTGTCAAGGTCGGAAAACTGGTGTCCCATAACGAACACGCAGTCGCTGTTTTTGATATTATCCGCTAGGGTCAGGGCGATAACTCGGGAGCGCACCTTGTCGTGACGCTCCACGCCCTTGGAAACGCCGCCGAAAAACTCGAAAGTGTTCCCGTTTTTAATCGCCACCTGGTCGCCGCCCCGGCCCAGGGCCATATCCAGGGCTTTCCGGGACCAATTCTCATCCTCAGCCAAGCTTTTGCCGCCCCGGCCCACGCCGATGGAAATCGTAGCGTACCGGTGCTCATCCAGCTTGATATTTCTGATCGCATCTAAAATGCTGAATTTTTCTTCCACAAACCGCCGCAGGTGCCGCTCCTCCATCACCATCAGGTAACGGCCGCCGCTGAGCTTTTTATAAAAGCCGCTGGTGGAGGAAACCCACTTTTGCAGAGTTTTTTCCACCATGCCACCAGCTGGGTGCCCTGACCGTCGCTGGCGTCCTTCAGCAGCTCCTCCCGGTTATCGAACATAATGGTAGCCACCGCCGGGCGGCTGTCCAGAAATTCTCTTACGGTGTCCTTAAAGTAGGTGTCCTCAATAAAATATAAAATACAGCTGGTTCTCAGCTTCACCGCGTAAACCGTGTATTTCAGCCCGTTGTGGGTGATATTTGTGCCGTTGCCCTTCACGATGTCCTGGAGCCGGACGCCGGAGGTAAAGGCGGTGATGCTTTCCCCGACACAGTCCTTATTTTCACAGAGCATCTCCTTGAACAGGCTGTTGCCCCAAACCAGCTCGTCATATTTTCCCGTGATCGCCACTGGGAACGACAGCTTGGAAAGATAGCTTTCCTGATCCCTGTCAAAGGATTTGAACGCGCTGCGGAGCACGGTCTGAGCGTAGGAGCGGAATCGGATCACAGTGATCAGCACCACCCCGCCGGAGACTAAGGTCAGGGCGGCAAACAGATAAAACACACTGCGGCTGGCAGTAAAATAGCTGATAAATGTCATAACCACCATAGCCGCGGTGATAATCAGATAATATGGAGATGCCGCCCATACCCTTCTCTTTTTCAAAAGTGTCGCCCTCCTTTCCAGAGCGTAGTCGCAAAGCGGCTTCCCACAGGCTGCGGGAAGCCGCCGGGGGAGAACCTGCCCGATGGCTTTTCGCCGCGCAGCGGCTTCAAAGCCACGCTGGAGGCATATTCCCCTTTCCCCGGCTTAGACCTCCATAATGATCGGCAAAATCATCGGGGTCCGCCTGGTCCGGTCATACAAAAGCTTTCCTAAATCATCTTTCACTTTATTCTTGATCACGCCCCATTCGTGGACTTTATGGTCGGCGCAGCTTTCAAAGACAGAAACAATCTGCCGCTTAATGTCATCCATCAGGGCTCTGACTCCCGCACGTAGACAAAGCCGCGGGATACAATATCCGGGCCGGAAATCACATGGCCGTCGCTGGAATCGATGGTGGCCACCACCACGATCAGTCCGTCCTGGCCCAGATGCTTCCGGTCCCGAAGCACAATGCTGCCAACGTCTCCCACGCCTAAGCCGTCCACCAGGACGCGGCCGGCGGGCACCGGCGCCAGAGGATGCATAAAGTCCTCGTTGATCTCCACCACGCCGCCGATATCCCCGATATAAATATTCTGCTTGGGAATCCCCATGCTTTCCGCCAGCTGGGCGTGCTTATGCAGGTGCTTCTGCTCGCCGTGAACCGGAATGAAATATTTCGGCTTGGTCAGGCCCTGCATGAGCTTTAATTCCTCCTGACAGGCATGGCCGGAGACGTGAACCTCATACATAGACTCGTAAACCACGTCGCAGCCCCGCTTCATCAGCTCGTTGACCACGTTGCCCACAGTCTTTTCGTTGCCGGGGATGGGCCGGGCGGAGATGATAACAAAGTCGTCGGGTCCCACCTCCACCTTCCGGTGGTCGGAGGTCGCCATCCGGGCCAGGGCCGACATGGGCTCTCCCTGGCTGCCGGTGGTGATCAGCACAATCTGATCCTTGGCGTAACGGTTGATTAAATCGATATCTATGATTACGCTTTCCGGAACGTCCATATAACCAAGTTCGTTGGCGATGGACACATAATTCAGCATACTGCGGCCGGAAAACGCTACTTTTCTGCCGTGGCGCTGGGCGCAGTGGATGATCTGCTGGATCCGGTTGATATTGGAGGCGAAGGAAGCACGATGATCCGCTTATTCTCCGCCTTTAAAAACAGGTTTTCAAAGGAATCGGCTACCTTCCGCTCGGTCATGGTGTAGCCGGGCGCTCCGCGTTGGTGGATTCGGACAGCAGAGCCAGCACGCCCTCCTTGCCCAGCTCGGCGAACCGGCCTAAATCGATCATCTCGCCTGAGGCGGGTACAGTCGATCTTAAAGTCGCCGGTGTGAACCACCGTGCCCGCCGGGGAATGGATCGCCACAGCCACCGCGTCGGGAATGGAGTGATTTACGTGGATCAGCTCCACCTCCATACAGCCCAGCTTCACCCGGTCGCCGGGCCTTACAGTATTCAGCTTGGCCTTTCCAAGCAGGTTATGCTCCTTCAGCTTGCCGCTCACCAGGCCAATGGTAAGAGGGGTGCCGTAAACCGGTACGTTAAAGGTTTTCAGAAGGTAAGGGATCGCGCCGATATGATCCTCATGGCCGTGGGTAATCACCAGGCCCTTAATTCTTTCCTTGTTCCGCTCCACATAGGAGAAATCCGGAATCACCAGATCCACGCCCAGCATATCTCCATCGGGGAAGGTCATGCCGCAGTCCAGCAGGAACATATCCTTGCCGCACTCAAACAGGGTAATGTTTTTCCCAATTTCGTTCAGGCCTCCGAGAAACGTCACCTTAATCGAAGGCTTAGCGGACTTTTTTTGTCCCCGCTTGGCGGTACGGGTAGTTGTTCTGCCCGCTTTTTTCGTTTCAGCCGCGGTCTTGGACGCGCCTTTCTTTTCCGGCGCCGCCTTCTCTTTTTTCCTGCCCGCTGTCTTTGGGTCTTCTTTTTTCGCTGCCGTCTTTGCCGCAGACCTTGCCGCGCCTCCGGCGGTTTTAGCGCCCGTTGATTTTCTCCTCTGCTGGGGCTCCTTGCGCGCGGTCACCTTTTCAAACAGCTTGGCCTCCGCCGCCGCGCCGCCCTCCGGCATGGAAATCGGCTCCCTCGCTGTAGACAGGGCCTGATCGGCCTGTTTGCCAATCTGGTTCCTGGCAGGCTGCCGCTTAATCCCAGTGATGGCTTCGCCGCCCCTGGCTTTATTCTTTTTTCATTTAAACTCACAAAATAACCTCCATTAATTGTTTGAGATACGGTTTTCCTTCCGGCCGACAAACGGTGCCACAGCGCGAAAGGCCGCTCTGCTAAGTACATTTCAAATTTTATTTATGACGAAAACGATTTTACCAGCTCTTACGCCGCTCACCGGCGTTTTCTCTGAATGATACTCTAATCACCGGGAAATACTAGCGGCGAGTGACGGCAGCCGCTGTTTCCCTTTTCCGAACACAAATATTATGTTTATTGTACCCTTACTTCCCTTGACTGTCAAGCGATAGCCTCCGCCGGCATCCTGACGGATATCTCCCTGTTAGCATGGCCCATCTTGGGATTCCTTAATCAAACCGGGGCTTTCAACCCTAATTTATTCCTGTAATTCACAGAAAATTCTGAAAAACCTGGTAAAAATTTTACCGGCTCCCTATTGAAATCTATACCAAAAAGGTGTATATTAAAATCGATCACAAAACCATAACACTTTTATTAAAGAAAAAGGTGATAGCTTTGGAACGTTTTGTTTACGCAGATAACTCAGCCACTACCGCGGTATCGCAGTCCGTGATGGAAGCCATGCTTCCTTATTATAGAGAGCACTACGGCAATCCATCCAGCCTGTATTCCGTGGGTCGGGACGCGAAAAAGGCGGTGGAAACCGCCCGGGAGGACATTGCCCGCTGCTTCAACGCGGAGCCCGGCGAAATTTTCTTCACCTCCGGCGGCAGCGAGTCTGACAACTGGGCCATCAAGGCGCCGCCCATGAGCTGGCGAAAAAGGGGAAAAAACATATCATCAGTTCCAGGTTTGAGCACCACGCGGTGCTTCACTCCCTGGATGCCTTAAAAAAGGAAGGCTTTGAAATCACCCTGTTGGAGGTCCACAGCGACGGCATCGTCCGTCCCGAGGAGCTGGAAGCGGCGATCCGGGATGACACCGCTCTGGTGACCATTATGTACGCTAACAACGAAATCGGCACTATTCAGCCATTCCTGAGCTGGCGGCGGTGTGCAAAAAGCACAAGGTTCTGTTCCATACTGACGCGGTCCAGGCGGTAGCAACGTGCCCATCGATGTAAAAGCCCAGGGCATTGACCTGATGTCCTTTACCGGCCATAAAATTCATGGTCCCAAAGGCTGCGGCGCCTTGTATATCCGCAGGGGCGTCCGCCTCCAGAACCTGATCGACGGCGGCGCCCAGGAAAGAAGCCGCCGGGCCGGCACGGAAAATACCGCGGGCATCGTAGGCCTGGCGGCCGCGGTAAAGGAAGCCACAAAAGACATTCCCGGCAGAGTCGCCCGGCTGACAAAGCTGCGGGACAAGCTGATTGCCGGCGCCTCCAAGATCGACCGCTCCCATTTGAACGGCCATCCCACTAAGCGCATGGCGGGCAACTTTAATATGTGCTTTGAGGGGATCGAAGGGGAATCCCTTCTGCTGAGCCTGGACCTGAAGGCGTTTGCGGTTCCTCTGGTTCTGCCTGCACCTCCGGCTCCCTGGATCCCAGCCACGTGCTGCTGTCCCTGGGCATGCCTCACGAAATCGCCCACGGCTCTCTGCGGCTCACTCTGAGCGACGAGAACACGGAAGAAGATGTAGACTACATCTTAGAGGTTCTTCCTCCCATTGTAGAGCGCCTCAGAAGCATGTCTCCCTTGTGGGAACGGATTCAAAAAGAAAACCGTCCTCCCTTTCAGTTTCAGGACCGCTAAACCGGCTTAAGCCCTGCCCTCTGAAGGCTTAATGCATCAGAGAGCAGGCCAAAATCCGGAAGCTTTCAGCACCCGCAAAAGGGCTTTCCCATTTCAAAGGCCAAATTCCCATCGCAGAGCACCGTTTTCCGCCTCTGCCGGCCGGAGCAGGCGACGGCTTCGAAAGGTGAAAGCTCCAAGGCGTTTCCTGCGCCTTGATTATTTAGAAATTCTTCCGGCTAATCGGGCTAAAGCTAATAACGATTCATAACAATAGAAATTCCAGCATCCAGAAAGAAGGAAATATTTATGGCATACAGTGAAAAGGTAATGGATCATTTCGCCAATCCGAGAAACGTGGGAGAAATACCGGACGCCGACGGCGTCGGCGAGGTAGGCAACCCCACCTGCGGCGATATTATGAAAATGTATCTCAAAATCAAGGATGGCGTCATCACCGACGTGAAGTTCAAGACCTTCGGCTGCGGCGCCGCCATCGCCACCAGCTCTATGGCCACGGAGATGGTCAAGGGAAAAACCATTGAGGAGGCCTTGAAGCTGACCAATAAGGCGGTTATGGAAGCCTGGACGGGCTTCGCCGGTAAAGGTGCACTGCTCTGTCTTGGCGGAGCAGGCTATTAAAGCGGCTCTTTCCGATTACTACACCCGCATCGGGGTGGATCCCCTTCCTATCGTGGGTCCGGTAGCGGAATGCAGCCACGAGGACGGAAGCTGCTCCTGCGGGCTGTAACCGGCGCGGGCAGCAAGGCTCTCTTTGGAGCCCTTGCCGCGTCCTAGACGCACCTGATATCCGACGCGCTCTATGGCGGCTTTATATTTTCTTTATTTTTCTTTGCAAACTTATTGAAATTAAAACGGTCCCCCTTTATAATAATCTCAATCCAAATAAAATGGCTTTGAGATTCATTATAAAGGGGGACTTGTTTTCATGGAGAGCCGCGTTACCGATATGACCAGCGGTAAGCCATCCAAGCTGATTCTTAAATTCGCCCTCCCGCTGATGCTGGGAGGTGTTTTTCAGCATTTATACACTGTGGTTGACGCCGCCATCGTGGGACAATTTTGCGGCGTTAATTCCTTGGCGGCCTTAGGCTCTACCGACTGGCTGGTATGGTTTTGCCTCGGCTTCTGCGTGGGACTGACCCAGGGCTTTGCCATTTTAATCGCTCAGCATTTCGGCGCTAAGGAATACAGACTGCTGAGGAAGTCTGTCGCCATGTCGATTGTTTTAGCCGCAGCCATCGCTGTGGTCATGTCGGTGCTGCTGCAGATTTTGGCGGAGCCGGTGCTGCGGCTGCTGAACACAGACCCTGCCGTCTTAGACGAGCCTTGCTTTACCTGCGGATTTCCTACGGCGGTTTTGCGGTGGTAATGGCCTATAATCTGCTGGCCTCTGTGCTGAGAAGTCTGGGTGACGGCACCACTCCCTTGGTGGCCATGGGCGTGGCCTGCGCCGTGAATATCGGGCTTGACCTTCTGTTTGTCGCGGCCTTTCACTGGGGAATCGGCGGGGCGGCCGGCGCCACGGTAACCGCCCAGCTTGTCTCCTGCCTCTATTGTGCTTACCGTTTCCGGAAGCTCTCCTTGCTGAAATTTTCCAAAGAGGATTGGCGGCTTGACCGGCCCTTGCTGAAAAAGCTGTTTTCCCTAGGCAGCCCTCTGGCGGTGCAGAATATGGTGATCCACATCGGCGGCATGGTGCTCCAGTCTATCATTAATACCTACGGTGTCGCCTTTTTAGCAGGATTTACCGCTACCAACAAGCTTTACGGCGCCTTAGAGCTTGCCGCCATCGCCTTCGGCTATTCCATTGCTACCTATACCGGCCAAAACATGGGTGCGGAAAAAATCAAGCGGATCAAAAAGGGAATCCGCGCCGCGACGGTGCTGGCTATCGCCACCTCTCTGGCGATCACGGCCCTGGCTCTGATTTTCAGCCGGCCTTTGACCTCCCTGTTTATCAACGCCGGCAGTGAGAACGCCCAGGAAGCCTTGCAGGTAGCCATGAGCTATTTGGCCGTTTTGGCGGTTTTTCTGCCCATTCTCTACTTATTAAATATTTACCGTTCCGCCCTCCAGGGCCTTGGAGACACGATCACGCCTTTCCTTTCCGGCATGATGGAGCTGGCGATGCGCCTGGCCTGTGCCTTTACTCTTCCCATGTTTCTGGGCGGCGAAGGCCTTTTCCTCGCCGAGCCTGCCGCCTGGCTCGGCGCCATCATTCTGCTGGTGCCGGTTTACTTTATCCGGGAGCGGAAATACTTAAACCTGATGGTGAACCGTTCGGCTGAAGCCGATTAAAAAATTCCAGGGATAAATGATCCCTGGAATTTTCGTCCTGCCCTTTCCTCCGGGCAGGACGGAGGGCGTCTGTTAAAATTCTCCGAAACCACCGGGTGTTCTCCCACCTTTCCGGATATCCCGCTAAGAAATAGATAAATAGCTTGAAACTGCTTGAAGCTGTGAGGTATAATAAAGATATTATCGTCACTGGAGCCGGCAGCTTTGCCATACCCTTCCAGAGATTCGGCTCTCTGCTGAATTTCTGCGGTCCGGATGGTTTCGGTATTCTGATAAAACCTGATCAAAAGCTAGGAGGACAAATCTTTGGATCAACTGGTACAATCGATCATCGACTCCCTAAAAAACGCGGTTCCCGCGGAGCTGATTATTTTTCTGATTTCCCTGCTGCCCATTTTGGAATTAAGAGGCGGCATTTTAGCCGGCACGCTGCTGGGAGTGGACTGGCCCATCGCTTATCTTATCTGTGTGATCGGCAATCTTCTGCCCATTCCTTTTATTTTACTGTTTATCCGAAAAATCTTCGATTGGATGCGAAACACCCGATTTGTAAAGCTGGTGGACAAGCTGGAAGCTAAAGCGGAGAAAAAAAGCGCCAAGGTAACGAAATACAAAAAATTCGGATTGTTTTTGTTCGTGGCTATTCCGCTTCCCGGCACGGGAGGGTGGACAGGCGCGCTGATCGCCTCGGTGCTAAAAATGCGCTTAAAGGATTCTCTTCCCCCTATTATCGCCGGGGTTTTGGTGGCCGGCTTTGTCATGACCCTTCTTTCCTACGGAGTGCTCGGCAGCCTATTTGGTTGGGGAGGCTGATTTTTCATGGCTGATTTGGTAATCTTAGGCGGCGGAGCCTCCGGCTTAATGGCGGCGGTTTCCGCCGCCCGGTTTATTCCCGGGAAAAATATTTCCATTTTGGAGCGTGGGCCCAGGGTAGGCAAAAAGCTGCTGGTTACCGGCAACGGACGCTGCAACCTGACCAATCTGGAACTGGATTTCTCCCGTTATCACGCGCGCCGGAAAGCTTTGTTTCCGCTGTTTTCTCTCAGCTTCCGCCCAAAGACACACTCTCTCTGTTCGGCCGTCTCGGCTGCTGTGCCGGGAGGAAGGCCAGGGCCGCTGCTATCCTTACGGCGGCCAGGCCTCGGCGGTGCTGGACGTACTGCGCAGGTATTTAGAAGGCCGGAACGTAGAGGAACGCTGTCAAACCAGCGTAGAAGCCGTCAAAAGAAAGCCTGGCGGCTACGAGCTGAAAACCAGCGGGGGAGTTGTTTTCGCCAAAAGATTGATCTTGGCCTCAGGCGGGCGGGCCATGCCCTCCTCAGGCTCCGACGGAAGCGGCCTGAAGCTGGCCGCCAGCTTGGGCTTAAAAGCCTCCGAACCGTTTCCCTCCTTAGCGCCGGTGCGGGCCGCCTCCCCTGTGCTGAAGGCGGTCAAGGGCCTGCGCTGCCGCGGAAGAGCCTCGCTGCTGGCAGATCGAAAAACAGTAAAGCAGGAAACCGGTGAGATCCAATTTACTGACCAGGGGCTTTCCGGCATTTGCATTTTGAACCTTTCCCGGCTGGTAGGAGAATTTTTTTCTCACAGAACCGTCAACAGGCACAAAACGGAGAAAGTCGAGCTCTCTCTAGATTTAGTGCCGGATTTGGACTATTCCTCGCTGCTCTCATTTTTGCAGGCGCTGATCTCCAGGCAGCCGCGCCTGCCCGTGGAGCAGCTGTTATCCGGAATCGTCAACAAGCGGGTTGGATTGGCTTTGCTCAAACAGCTCATGCCCTCCGCCCTTTCCCGCCCTTGCGGCAGCCTGTCCCCTTCAGAATTAAAAACGATCTGCCGCACCGTCAAGGATTGGCGCTTCTCTCCCACGGGAACCCTGGCTGGCAGCAGGCTCAATCCACCGCAGGAGGGCTTCTGTCCTCTCAGTTCGAATCCGCCACCCTGGAGTCCAAGGGGCTGCCCGGGCTGTATGCCTGCGGCGAGCTTCTGGATATCGACGGAGACTGCGGCGGCTATAATTTACAATGGGCCTGGTCCTCCGGCTTTGTCGCCGGGAAAAGCGCCGCGGTCTCGCTGCTTTCTCACTCACAGCCTCCGGCAGAGGAGAATTCCTGATTTCGCCCTTTCAAAGCCTGCGCCGCCAAGCGTTTCGAGAGGCGCCGGGCCTCTCCGCTTGTACCGCCTGCTCCGCAGCCCCCAAGCCTGCAAGCCGCAGGCCCGAAACCGCCGCGCTGACGGCAGCTTCCCGACACGGCAAGATATCTGTAAGCAGCCCGCTCCGCCCGGCGCTTGAAGCGAAAGCCTGTCTGCGGGCCGCCTCCGCCGGAGCATCCGGTGATTTCTGTTACATGGAAGAGAACACCTGCCCCTCCTGCTGTGTTTTTTTGCCTTCCTTCTGCAAAACGGCTTTTATACCGCGGAACTTTCATGCGCCGGCGTTTTTCTCCGGTTTTACCGCTTGTTTCTTCCGCCGCGCCGTCCGCTCTCTGCGCTTACCGTTAATTTTTGATTCCTGCCTTAAGGAGATTTTCTATGATTCGTGTTTGCGATCTTTCCATGCCTCTGGATTACACAGAAAAAGATCTCAGGGAAGCCGCGGCCAAAGCTCTGAACATACCGCTCAATGAGATCAAGCTTTTTCTCTGGCCCGGCGGTCCATAGACGCCAGAAAAAAGGACCAAGTGCATTTTATCTGCGCCGTCAACCTGTCTCTCGCCGGAGAGGAAACGGCCGTTCTAAAAAGGAGCAGGTACAAAAAGGCTTTCTTGGCGCCGCCCTATCATTACAGCCTGCCAAATGCCTTTCTCCCCGCTTTAAGGCCCATCGTAATAGGGACCGGTCCGCCGGACTATTTGCCGGCTGATTCTCGCTCAGGCAGGCGCCCGGCCTATTTTGATCGAACGAGGCCGGGATGTGGAGCGGCGCTCCCGGGATGTGGAGGAATTTTTTCTAACAGGAAAGCTGAATCCCCTCTCCAACGTACAATTCGGCGAGGGTGGCGCGGGCACCTTCTCCGACGGCAAGCTGAACACCGGAACCAAGGACGCTCGGGCCCGAAAGGTTCTGGAAGAGTTTGCCGCAGCCGGAGCGCCGGAGGAAATTCTCTTTCAGGCGAAGCCTCACATTGGCACCGACCGTCTGAGAACCACCGTAAAAAACCTGCGCCGGACGATCATAGCCCTTGGCGGCGAGGTTCGGTTTGAAACCCAGATGACCAGACTCCAAATTCACGGCGGTAAAATTACCGGCGTAGAGCTATTCGGAAAAAAAGGAACTGAGGTGCTGGAAACAAGCCATGTGATTTTAGCGGTCGGCCACAGTGCCAGGGACACCTTCCAGGCCTTGCTGAACCAGGGCGTCGTTATGGAACAAAAGCCTTTTCGGTAGGCGCTAGAATCGAGCACAGCCAAAAAGCGATCGACCGGGCCCAATACGGCAGATTCGCCGGACATCCCGCTTTAGGACCGGCAGATTATAAGCTGGCGGTGCATCTTCCCAACGGCAGAGGCGTATACACGTTCTGTATGTGTCCCGGCGGCCAGGTGGTAGCCGCGGCGTCGGAGGAAGGGCGCTTGGTCACCAACGGCATGAGCGTTTTGCCAGAAACGGGGAAAACGCCAACAGCGCTCTGTTGGTTGGAGTTACTCCCGCGGATTTTGCAAGCGATTCTCCGCTTGCGGGAGTAGAGTACCAGCGGCGTCTGGAAGAAGCCGCCTACCGGCTGGGGGGCGGAAGCTACCGGGCCCCAGCCCAATTGGCCGGGGATTTTTTAAAAAAGCAGCCGACCTCGGCCTTTGGAAGCGTTGTTCCAAGCTATCAGCCCGGAGTAACGCCCGCTTCCTTGGATCAGTGCCTTCCTCCTGAAATTGCCGATGCCATGCGTCAGGGACTGAGGCTGATGGACGCCAAGCTTCACGGGTTCGCCCAAGCTGACGCCGTGCTTACCGGCGTGGAAACCAGAAGCTCATCCCCTGTACGGATCCCAAGAACAGAGACGCTGGAGGCTGTGGGCCTCCAGGGCCTGTATCCTTGCGGGGAGGGCGCCGGCTATGCCGGAGGAATCGTTTCCGCCGCAGTAGACGGCATCCGATGCGCCGAGGCGGTACTCCGGCCGGTACGCTGATGCCAGCCGGCAGCAGAATCAAAGCGTTAGAGCAGGTCTTCCAAAAGTCTTTCCGCAAGCATCCCCCAAGGCCTGCCGTTCCGTCTTTTCTTTCTGGCTTTTCCTTTCCTGTTATCCTCAAAGGCCGCGGGGCTGTGTGAAGCATTACACAGCCCCGCGGCCTTTTATTTCCTTTTGGCGGCTTTCCGGTAAAAAGAAACCGCCTGACGTTCCGTTTCTTTCAGGAGACATGCGCCAGGCGGTTTCTTGCCATTATGATTTGGCTGTGCTTTATTCGGTTATAGGAGCCGGATCAGCAAAATGTGAATTTCAGTCACAAAACATTCGGTTATCCATGGGGTCAAAGCCGGAAAACATAAGCGTCTGCCGGATGTTCGGCAAGAGAAAAGGCTAAAACACAGGAACCGCTATGCCCGCCACGCTTCCGCCGATCCGCTGCAGAAGGCAGGCTGCTCTTAACCGGGATTCCCTTTTGGGGAAAACCAGCTCACTCAGCTTTCCGTTGAGCGGGCAGAGAATCAAAACAGCATTCCCTCCAGATAGCGTTCCTGGAAAATAGAGCTTGCCGCTAAATCCACTGTTTCCGCTTGCCGGGCCAGCCGTGAAGAAAGCTCTATAAAATCCTGATTCAGTAAAACCATCGCGGCGCCCAGGAGCGCCCCATTGCCAATAGGCGAGGCCTTCCGCGCCAGCGCCGGCGGAATCAAGCCGATTTTTCCCGCGTTTTCAAGATTCAAATAGCTCCCAAAGCCGCCGGCGATCACCAGCCGGTCTACCTCCGCCATCGAAATTCCGGCGTTTTCGATCAAGGTCTGGATTCCCGCGCAGACAGCGCTTTTAGCTAACTGCACCATGCGCACATCCCGCTGAGAAATGGATACCCGCTCTGAGATAAAAACCGGATCTTTGGTCAAACACCCGGTCTCGTCCATCAAGCCTAGCTCCAGAAACGCGGACATCGCATCGACAACGCCGCTGCCGCATACCCCCGCGGCCTTTCCACCTCCGATGACATGGGAGCAAAGCGCCCCCTCCTGAACCGCAACGCGGTCTATCGCCCCTTCTTTTCCCGCCATGCCCATCGACAGCCCGGTTCCTTCAAACGCCGGGCCCGCAGCGGTAGAACAGCAGTACAGCCGCTTCCCGCTGTATAGCGCCATCTCCCCGTTGGTGCCAATATCCGCCAGTACGGAGGTTTCCTCCTTCCGCCAGAGCCCGCTGGCAAGAAGGGCGGTAACCAGATCCGCCCCTACAAACGCAGACACGCACCGGGGAAGATATACCTTAGCTGTGGGACAAGGTAGCTCTAGGTCAACGCCTCTCCATAATTCTCCAAACAAGCGGGAAGCCTCAAAAGGCGCGTGAGAGAGGCAGTCCGGGTCTGTTTCCGTCAGCAAATACAGCATCGCGGTGTTTCCCGTAATTGCCAAAGCGTCAATTTGTTCCGGGGAAATCCCCGCTTCCCCGGATAATTCCTCCAGCAGCGCTTTCAGCGCCTTCCGGATGCATTGAGCCATTTCCACGCCCTTTCCGGCTAAAGCCCCGCCAATCCGGGAAATCACATCCGCCCCGTATCGATTTTGCGGATTGATGCCGGAAGCCTGCGCCAGCAGCCCCTTATGTCCATACAGCCGCGCGGCCAGAGTCGTGGTGCCAATGTCCACCGCCGCTCCAAAGGTATGAAACAGGGGCTTGAGTGTGAAATCGGGCATTTCTCCGCCGCCGCATATCACACTTTTCGCTTCCCCGCCTAAAAACACCCGGCAGTCTCCCTCTACGGCCGTGCAGCACGCAAGCCTGATCCCGGCCTCTAATTCCCGCCGTGACAGATGCCCGCGCTCCGTTTCAGATACCGGAGACAGGTTTCCTGAAGCCGTTACCCTGCATTTGCCGCACCTTCCCTTTCCGCCGCAGGGAAGCTCCAGTGTGTGATGGAGGCCAATCGCGTCGCTCAGCAGGTTCCGGCCTCTACAATGTATTCTCGATCGTTAATTGTCAATAAAGCCATTCTACCATATCCTTCTATCAAACACATACGATTTCCCGACCGCGCTGCCCGCCAGGAAATCCTTCCTGAAAAAGCGGAATTTTCTCCAGGCCCCTGGCAATCCCGGCCATAAAGTGGTATAGTTTAGGAAACGCGGCCCATTCTCAGACGGAAGCCTCAAAATGCCGGAGCGTCCCAGAGCGCCCGCCGGCTCCATGGCCGTCCTATCCGTCCAGTTAGATATTACCAAAACAAACGGAAAAGCACAAGCCCGTCAAAAGGCGTGCGCCTTACGGTTCCAGCCCTTGCCGCCGGGCCGCCGTCTGTGACGCAGCTGAAAGCAGAAGCCCGCGCTGCCCGCCCCCTTTCCGGAGCTGTTTTCCCGCTTCTCCTTTTGAGCGGTACGAATCAGCGGCCCGATTGGAAAATCCGCCGCGCAGGCCAGGCGCGGAATGCCGCGGGATACAGGGCGCCCGCTTAAGATAACAGAGCGCTGAACCGTCTGAGAAGGCTGTTCCGCAGCGGTGGGCGGCAAACCGTACGATTCCATCCGGCTTTCCGGCAATCGTCCGAGGCTCTCGGAGTGCCGGCGGCCGACAGGAGGATCTTCTTCATGAACGAACAAAAGCTGATAGATCTGGCTCTCAGCCTGGGCGCTATCAAGCCGCAGTGATTCCCGTGAGCCGCATCCATTTTGACAAAAGCTTTCGATCCCTATGCGAATCCAACGCCTGCGGAAATTTTGGCATGTGCTGGATGTGTCCTCCCGACGTCGGTGATATCGTCAAGCTGATCGAGGAGGCCAAGACCTTTCAAAGCGCTTGGCATATCAAACCGTGGGAGAGCTTGCGGACGGCTATGACATCGAGGGAATGCTGGAAGCAGGTAACAGGCATAACCGGCTGGCTCAAAAAATTTCCGGCGCATTCGCCTCCCTCCCTTTCGGGAAAACCCTCCATTTGGGCGCGGGCGGGTGCCGCGTATGCCCTGTGTGCGCCAAACGCACCGGCGAGCCCTGCCGGTTTCCCGACCGGGCTATGGCTTCCCTGGAGGCTTACGGCGTGGCGGTGTCTGAGCTGGCGGAGGCCTGCGGCATGAAATATATCAACGGTCAAAGCACCGTTACGTATTTCGGCGCTTTCCTTTACCGGAAAGCCGAAGGCTGAAAAAGGAAATGAAATCCCCGGCGATGAAACCCATAATTCCGGAGAAAGTCCCAGGCGCCTATGGAAGTGTTTCCATAGCGCCTGGGACTTTTCGATCGCTTCTAGGAACGATAAAAGATTATAGTTACATTTTTCAGGATAGGAATATAAAACAGTATCTGTCATAATAGAAATGAACCATGGAGCACGAGGATGCGGTCATGATTCATATCGTAATATTTATACGCTTCGTAAGACTAAAAAACCAAAATATCCCAATGTATAATATACTTGTATCGAAACAAATCAGGCGGGTGGAAACGTGAAAGATATCCTGAAAGAAATCACCAGGCTCCGCTTAGAACGCAACTGGACCGAGTATGAATTGGCTAAAAAATCCGGGCTGGCGCAATCGACGATCTCCTCCTGGTACCGCAAAAAACAAACGCCAAGCATACAAACATTAGATAAAATATGCAAAGGGTTCGGTATCACCTTATCCCAGTTTTTCGGAGAAGGCGACGACGCAATTTTTCTTACACCGGAACAACGAAAGCTGTTGGACAGCTGGTCCGCCCTGAACACCCAGCAAAGAAAAATCGTAACCGACCTGCTGGACAACGTATTATAACGCCGGTTGAAAATCGCCGCTGATCTTCTCGGAACGCCGGCTACGCCTCATTCTTGGAAATGGAGTCTGATCACGATTGAAATACGACAAAGCGCTGACAGCCGGGCGGCTGAAGGCTCTGCGGAAGCGGCACGGCCTGTCCCAAAGCCAGGTGGCGGCGGCTCTAAGAATCGACCGCTCCACCTACGCCTACTATGAACTGGGCCGAACGCCCCTGCCCGCGGAAAAGCTGGTTTTTCTGGCCCTTTACTACCGTGTTTCCTCCGATTTTCTTCTGGGGCTGTCAGAGCGGGAAGCAGGCTCTCAGCGCCGCCTCACATAAAAATATTCATTTTACAGCGCTGTTGATTACGGCGCCGCTGAATGCGCCATTTTGCCAGATCCTCGGTGAAAACGGCGCGAAAAAAGCCCGTTTCCCTTTTCAGCTCGGCTTGGGGAAACGGGCTTTTTTATTTCTGCGTTGCCATGCGGAACAGCGCCTCCAGGCAGATTTGGGCATGAAGCATGAATTTTTCGATCTCGATAAACTCATCCGCGTCGTGGAGATGGTTCTCCTCCCCGGGGAACACAGGGCCAAAGGCCACGCCCCGGTTTTGGAGAGAACGGGCGTAGGTCCCGCCTCCGGTGCCGTAAAGCCGGGCCCGCCCTCCTGTTACCGTCTCATAGGCGCTTCAGCATACGGATCAGAGGCGTATCCTCGGGCACGAACAGGGGCTTTTGCTCCGCCAGCACCCGGGCCTTGACGCCGTACGCCCCGGCGGCTGCCCGAAGCCTTTCAAAAATTTCCTCCCCGTCCGCCGTCACCGGATACCGGATATCCAGCACCGCCCGGCAAACGCCGTTATCCTGCTCCGCCACGCCTAAATTCACCGTCAGCGGCCCGGAAACCGCGTCCTCCCGGCGAAGCCCAGGGAGCTTCCGTCCAGCTCCAGCCCGATTTTTTGATCGACAAAGCTCCACAGGCGCCCAGCGCTTCCCCGCCGAAGCAGGAGGAAAAAAGCCTGACCAGCCGGGCCGCGGCGTTTCTTCCTTTCTGGGGCTCCATGGCGTGGGCGGCTCTTCCGGCACATTCCGCGGTCAAAACGCCGCCCGACCACTGGAAAGAAAATTTCCCGTCCATTTTTTTCGACAGGGCCTCCAGCGCTTCGCACTCCTCCGCCGTACACCGCGCCTCCGCCCTGGCGGAAGCCGCTACCGCGTTGCGGACCGTTCCCCCATGGAGGCTTTCCAGCCGTGAGCCGTCCGCCGGGGCGGAAAGCTCCACGTGTAAAATTCCCTTTTCCCGGTTGCATACGCCGTATTCGGCGTCCGGCGTAAAGGCAAGCTCCGGCAAAGCTCCCGCTGAAAATACTGTTTCAGGTCGTCGGAGGCGATTTCCTCCCCAGCGCCGAAAATTGCTCTCGCCTTTCGGACGCACTTCACCCTTTCATCCTTCAGCGCCTTTAGGCAATAGAGAGCGACCACCGCCGCCCCTTTATCGTCGGCGGTTCCCCGGCCATAGAGCCTTCCGCCGCGCTTCTCCAGCACATAGGGGTCGCCCGTCCAGCCCTCTCCGGCCGGCACCACGTCCACATGGGTGACCACCGCCGCTACCGCTTCCCCCCCCGCCGTATTCCGCGTGGCCCGCGTAATCGCCCACGTTTACCGTATCAAGCCCCAGCTCCCGGGCACGGTTTAAAATCCATCGGAGAGCTTCGGCCGACCGCTCTCCGAAGGGCCTGCGTGCGGCGGAGGCGTCCGCCACGGAAGGGATCGCCACCAGCGTCTTTAAATCCCGGAAAATCTGATCCTGATATTTTAAAATTTTTCTGCCGAAGAATTCTTTCATACCGCTTGCTTCCTCATATGATTAAAATTTGCAGACAATTTTCAAGTGCGTCTGCTTAGTGCACCGGCCGGTTGGCAGACGGCCTGGAGGCCGCTGAGGCCCACTGCCGCAGGGCGTGAGCGTCATACCCGTTCTTTTCTGGGTAAATGTAAATAATTTCATTTTATTATAGCAGGAATTTGCTGGAAAAACAGCAGTTTTTTGCCGCAGGGCAGAATAATTCTTGCGTCTAAAAGGGACACTTGCTATAATATAATCAGATTTTACGAGGGCGCCAGGCCCTTGAAAGTGCGGCCGGATCTCCGCTTTGCTCTGCGCCCTGCGCGGCGGGGCTGGGAGCTTTAGCGGGCCGGCGGCTCTCATCTGATCGATTTGCAGCAGAAAGCGGGGGACCTTCATGATATTGGCTTTGGATATCGGAAATACCAACATTACCATGGGCGTTTTTGACGGCAGGGATTTAAAATTCGTGTCGCGCCTGGCCACGGACCGCCAGCGTACAGAGGATCAGTACGCGGTGGAGCTGCGGGATATTGTGGATATTTACGGCGTCTCTATCGGCGAGATCGAAGGCTCCATCATCAGCTCGGTGGTACCCTCCCTGACCTCCGGAATAAAACGGGCCGTCAAGCGCCTGACCCGCACCGAGCCCTTGTGCATCGGCCCCGGCATGAAAACCGGGCTGAATATCAAGCTGAACGACCCGTCCACTCTGGGCGCCGACCTTGTGGCGGGCGCTGTGGCGGCCATCGAGCTGTTCGACTGTCCCTGCATTATTTTTGACATCGGCACCGCCACCACCATCAGCGTTTTAGATGCCGACGCCAGTATGCTGGGCGGAGTCATTATTCCCGGCCCGGGCATCGCCTGGAGGCCCTTACCGCCCGTTCCGCCCTGCTTTCCTCCGTCAGCCTGGAGGCTCCGAAGCATGTGATCGGCTCCAATACCGCCGACTGCATGCGTTCCGGCTCCGTATACGGCACCGCCTCTATGATGGATGGAATGTGCGACCGGATCGAGGAGGAGCTGGGTAAGAAATGCTCTATTGTCGCCACCGGCGGCTGGGAAAAGAGATCGTTCCCCACTGCCGGAGGAACATCGTCTACTGCGACAACCTTCTTTTGGAGGGGCTCAGGCTCCTGTATGAAAAGAATGCCGGCAAAGCCGGGCGGTAAGAAAGGCGCCGGCTGTGACCGGCTATATTCCCTCAATGCCGGATCCCTTCAAGTCAACCGCATATCCATAGGCGCGGCGCGCTCCTGTCTCACAGCGCGCCCGCTTTCAGGTTTTCTTTCGAAGCCGTTCCTGGGGGGATTCCAATGTTATAAGCTTCAGAAATAGCGCCCCTTTGGGGCTTACCGGCTCTGCCGGGCTATCAATATTTGCGATGCATCCTGAAATCAGGAGCATCAGCAGGAGGTAATTGAATATGACAAAGCAACAATCTCTGACCATGGGCAAAACCCAAAGGATGGTGGGCCTGGCTATTTTCACAGCTATCATAATTGTGCTGCAGCTGGTTTCCACCTTCATCAAGTTCGGTCCCTTCTCCATCACTCTGGCGATGATTCCCATTGTTGTGGGCGCCGCTGTGTACGGTGCGGGAGCGGGCGCTTATCTGGCGGCGTATTCAGCGTTGTGGTTCTCATCTGCTGCGTTACGGGAGCAGATCCCGGCGGCGCGGTCGTCTGGAACGCAAACCCATTTCTGTGCATCGTGGTCTGCATGGCCAAGGGCATAGCCGCCGGCCTCGCGGCCGGACTGGTTTACCGCCTCATCGCTCCCAAAAGCGTGCTGGGAGGCACCGTCGTAGCGGCTGTTCTAAGCCCCATAGTAAACACGGGTATTTTTTATCTGGGACTGGCGCTGTTCTTCCGCCCTGTGCTTCTCTCCTGGACCGGCGAAACCGACGTGCTTTACAATATCATCGTCGGCCTGCTGGGAGTCAATTTCTTAGTAGAGCTTGGCGTTAATGTGGTGCTCAGCCTATTGTTGTCCGGATCCTCAAGGCGGTCAAGGCCGCTTAATATCCCCATTGACATTCATGAATTGAATGCCAACCGCCCCTTGTTTCAAGCGTTTCGGCGCCGTCAAGCTTTCTTGGCGGCGCTTTTTATTTTTCTTTCCTCCGACTGACAAAATCCGTTTTGAACAGGCGGACATAAAACGCGTACTTTTCTATTCAATCGTTTTGCTGAAGAAAAGAGTATGTAGGAGAATAGAGCCCCTGGACCCTTTCAGGTTCTGAAGAATACAGCTCGTCCATCAGTCTCATGGGCCGGTTTTCACAACAGTCCCGCTCTATTGGACCGTTTAGCCCCTTTTTCAAATTTGTCTGCATTCCTCATAATCATAATTGATCATAATTAATTATTAAACCCCCATCGGCTTTTCTTTTTGTCAAAATTGCTGTAATATCTGGACGAACATTAAAATGGAAGCTATAATAAAGCCAAAAGAGCGCCCGCTCTTTTTAATCAAAATCAATCAAAGAGGTGCTTTTCATGACTGAAATGGAGATTAAGGAACAAATTTGCGACGTATGCCATAAAATGTGGCAGCTCGGCTGGGTAGCGGCAAATGATGGAAATGTTTCTGTAAAGCTTCCCGACGGCAATTTTATCTGCACTCCCACCGGCATCAGCAAAAGCTTCATCACCCCGGAAAAGCTGGTAAAAATCAACGCTCAAGGCGAGATTTTGGAAGCCAACGACGGCTATCGGCCCTCCTCGGAAATGAAAATGCACATGCGCTGTTATGAGCTGCGGGATGACGTAGGCGCGGTGGTTCACGCTCATCCCCCGGCAGCCACCGGTTTTGCGGTAGCTCATCTGCCTATGGACCGTTACATTATGATTGAAGCGGTTATTTCTTTGGGCAGCGTGCCGCTCACTCCCTTCGGCGTCCCCTCCACCAAGGAAGTTCCTGACGCTATCGCCCCTTATCTGCCCGACCATGACGCTATGCTTCTGGAAAATCACGGAGCGGTTACTGTGGGCGCAGACTTATGCACTGCCTATTACCGTATGGAAACCTTGGAGCTGTGGGCTAAAATCGAACTGAACGCCCGTCTTCTGGGAGGGGAAAAAGAAATCTCCGAAAAGAATATCGGCCGCTTGCTGGAGCTTCGGAAATCCGCCAAGGTGACGGGCCGCCACCCGGCTACCGCCATTATCGTAAAAACAAATAAATTATTTTTCAGGAAAGGACGGTGCGGCGGCCTCTGGGAAATTCCCGGATGGACGCGATGAAAATGGCACAGAAAAAACAAGTCCTGGCATTCGACTTCGGCGCGTCCAGCGGCAGAGCAATGCTGGGTTCCTTTGACGGGAACACGATTTCCTATCAGGAGATCCACCGTTTTTCCAATGATCCGGTCAGTATCGGCGGCACCCTCTATTGGGATGTTCTGCGCCAATTTTATGAGATCAAACAGGGAATCGTCAAGGCCAAACAGTTTGGCCCCATCGACAGTATTGCCATCGACACCTGGGGCGTGGATTTCGGGTTGATCGCCAAGGACGGCACCCTATTGGAAAATCCGGTCCACTACCGTGACCTGCGAACCACGGGCCTGGTGGAAAAAAGCTTTTCGAAAATTCCCAAGGAGGAATTTTACCATCTGACCGGCAACCAGTTTATGGAGCTGAACACCGTGTTTCAGTTGTATTCCCTAGCTCTGAACCGGCCGTATCAGCTTGAACGGGCGGACTGCCTATTGCTGATGCCCGATCTTTTCAATTATATGCTGACCGGGGTCAAGGCCTCGGAGTACACTAACTGCACCACCACCCAGCTTTTGGACGCGGCGAAGGGGACCTGGTCCCAGCGGGTTACGGAGCCTTGGGGATTCCCTCCCGGCTGTTCACCTCTATCGTCCAGCCAGGCACGGTCATCGGGCGGCTGAATCCCGAAACCTGCGATGAGCTGGGAGTGGATCCCATTAAGGTGGTGTCAGTGGCAAGCCACGATACCGCCAGCGCGGTAGCCGCGGTGCCGGCTGAAGAGAAGGATTTTATCTTCAACAGCTGCGGCACCTGGTCAATTTTCGGCACTGTGGTAGACAGTCCTGTCCTGAACGAGAAGGCAGTACGGTACAATCTGGCCAACGAGGCGCCGCCGAGGGAAAACCTCCCTGATTCGGAATATCCTGGGCCTTTGGATGATCCAGGAGAGCCGCCGTCAGTACCAGCGGGAGGCTTTGACTACAGCTATGGCGACCTGGAACGGTTGGCGCTGCGTGAAAAGCCCTTTGCCTGCTTTATCGATCCGGACGATCCTATGTTTGTTCCTCCGGGCAATCTTCCCCGCAGAGTGCGGGAATTTTGTGAAAAAACCAGTCAGCCGGTTCCCGAAACCGTAGGCCAGGTGATGCGGTGCATCTATGAAAGCCTGGCAATGAAATACCGCTACACCTACGAGCAGCTGAAGGACTGCACCGGCAAGGATTACCGCGCCATCCATATGATTGGCGGCGGCACCAAGGACAGCCTGCTCTGTCAAATGACTGCCAACGCCTGCGGCTGTACCGTAACCGCCGGCCCCATCGAAGCCACGGTTCTAGCAATATCGCCATGCAGCTGATTGCTAACGGGCAGATCCGAGATGTGGACGAGGCAAGGCAGATTATTGCCCGCTCGGAAAAAGTGTTGAATTATCAGCCACAGAGGCAGGTGCCTATCGTACGGCCTATGAAATTTATTTAAAAGCGTTAAAGCTTTCCTGATTTCCCAGATCCGTTAAGCGCGGAGTAAGATCTCCGGCGCCGCAAAGCTGTAAGCCTGGGGCCTGCCCTTCAACGGTTTTCAAATTTTGACGGGCCGCTTGCTGAAACTTCAGAATTGCAGACGTTATGGCAAGGCTGTTGGCGATAAAACAGCCGGCATGACAGTTTTACTTTCTGCCGGTCTTGTCCACCGTCCCACGGCTGTTTTCCCACATTCACCGGTAAAAAAAGCCTCCGAGGCGGCACAATGCCGCTTTCGGAGCTTTTTGTCAGCTTTAGCGCAAAGAGACCCTCTGGCTTATCATCAAGGACCAGGCCTTCGTTTCATGGAGACAGACTGGCCGCAGCCCTCCGCCGTTCCCGGCGCGGTAAGCCTGGAGGTTTTCTGACCGGCCGCAGGAAAAGGCCGCGGACTTAAAAGGGAAAATTTCTTTTCCCAGAAAACACATTCAGATCTTTTGAAGCTTCCACTTTCCCCGTACGAACCGGCCTACAAAGCAAATCGACCTGCACACCCAGTCGATTATCATGCGATCCACACGCCGATGGCGCCCATTTGGAACCAAATTCCCAGTACATAGCTGAACAGGATTCGGAACAACAGCATAGACACAATTGAAACGATCATAGTAAAACGGACGTCATTGCTCGCCCGCAGGGCGTTGGGCAAGGTGAACGCTGCGGGCCACAGCAGCATGGCACAGCCGTTATGAAGCACAATCAAAACGGTGGAAAGCCAGATGGTCTCCTCCGAAAGGTTGTAAAGCTTTAGGGATAGAGGAAGGGTTGCCAGAATCAGGGTATTCCATCCGATGACGGAAAGATAAGCGATTTTCATCAGCTTTTTTGTATAATAGGAAGCCTGGCCGTAATCCCGGGCGCCCACGCACTGGCCAATTACGGTAATCATGGCGAGATTCATGCGTTGCCTGGAATGCATCCCATACCGTCCAGGTTATTTGCCACCGCGTTGGCGGCGATCTGGACGGTTCCGAACCCGGAAATGATGCTGACCACCAAAACTCTGCCCAGCTGAAAAAAGCTGTTTTCCAAGCCATTGGGAATCCCAATATGTAAAATCTTCTTGATAACCGGGAAATCCGGCTTGAGATATTCCCATTTTAAGCTGATAAAAACCTGATGCCCCGGATTGCTCAGCAGTACCACCATGATGCGCAGGCCGCCACTCTGGAAATCAGGGAGCCGTAGCCACGCCGGCTACACCCATTTGGAAGGTAAAAATAAAAAACGCGTTGCCAGCCACATTGATCACATTCATTGCTAAGGAAACCAGCATAGACACCTTGGAGTTTCCCATGGCCCGAAACAGGGCGGCACAGGAATTATAAACCGCTAAAAACGGATAAGACAGCGCTGAAATCCAAAGATAGGTGATACAGGCCGACATGACATCATCCTCGATAGCCCCAAAAAACAGGCGGAGCAGAGGCCTCTGAAACAGCAGCGTCAGCCCCATGATAAAAATGGAAATAACGATGGTCACCACCATAAGCTGGTCCGCTGATTCGCAGGCCTTTTTCCGGTTCCGCGCCCCCAGATACTGAGCGGTCACCACCGCGCCGCCGGTGGCCAGCGCCGCGAAAATATTGATCAGCAGAACGTTAATCATATCCACCAGAGAAACGCCGGAAACCGCCGCTTCTCCCGCATAGGATACCATCATAACGTCCGCCATGCCTACCGTCAGGGCTAAGGCCTGCTCGATCACCAAGGGAAAAATCAATCGTTTTAAATCCGCGTTAGAAAACATTGCTGCGCTTTCATCTCTATTTCTTTCGTATGATTTATTGCTTTTTCCAGCTGCCGCCATAAAAATCCCGCCTTATTTTCCGCGCAAAGCCGGCACCCCTTTTCAGAGCTGGCTTTGTCCTGGCTCCGTGCGGAATACTTCTGATTTTATCAAAGCCTCTCATATGCCTCAGCCCAAAGCCCAGGGCCCGCCCGGTTCCAATGCGCCGCGCAGTCGATCCCCTTCCCGCCGGCGGACGGCTCCGTCTCCGGCCGCCTTAATCATTGGGCCGCAGATAAAACCGCCCTGTTACCTGCTCTGTCTTTACCACATTGATAAACGCCTTAGGATCAATCTCCCGTATTTTAGAGACAATTCTCCGCTTTTCCTGCCTGGAAACCACGCTGTACAGCAGCTTCCTCTCCTTGCCCTCATAGCAGCCCACCCCCTGAAACAGCGTGGCATCGTGATGAGTGACCTCTTTGATCTGTTCGTAAACCCGCTGAGGCGCTCCGTTATAATCAGCAAGGTCAGCTTTTGATAACGGCTGTACAGCCCGTTGAGAATCTGGGTCGACGCGAACTGAAAAATGATGGAATACAGCGCCTGCTCCCAGCTGAACAAAAAGCCGGCCGCCGCCAGCATCAGCACATTGCCCGCCAGAATGTAGTTCCAGGTTTCTTTTCCCTTGCGCTCGGAAAAGAAAATCGCGATAAAATCCGTACCGCCGCTGGTAGCGCCGGCAAACAGGCACAGACTGACGGCAAACCCGTTGATCAGTCCGCCGAACACACAGATCAAAAGGATGTCCGAGGTAATCGGGTATCCTGGAAGAATGTCTGTCAAAATACTGGTAAGAACGATAGCCACACAGGAATACAGGGTGAATTTCTTCCCGATAAACCGAAAGCTGATCATAATCGGTGCCAGGTTCAACAGCAGATTAACGGCGGAATACGGCACAGAAAAGTGAAAAAATTTATCCGCCGCTTGCTGGATCAGCAGAGTCAGGCCCGTAAATCCGCCGGGGAACAGTCCCCCCGCCCGGACAAAGCTTTTGATATTCATGGCCATCACGCAGGAGGCGGCCACCACCAGCACCAGCCTTTTCACGTCCCGTTTCCAACCGTTTTGCTCCATAACGCCTCCTGTTCTTCTTACCATGCTAGCAAGAGCTTCCGCAGGGCCGAAACAGAAGCCACGATCCGGTCCGCGCCGGCTTCTTCCAATTCTCCTTCTTCCGCATAGCCAAACGCCACTCCTACGGAAGCAATGCCGTTCTTCTTAGCGCCAACGATATCATGCTTCCGGTCTCCAATCATGGCCGTCAAAGGCTTATCCGCCTCTTCCAGAGCCAGCCGGGCGAACGCCTCCCGGATGACCTCCGCCTTGTCCATGCGGGTGCCGTCCAGCTCGCTGCCTACGATTTCCTGAAAATATTCGGAAAGCCCAAAATGCCCCAAAATTTCCTTCGCGAACACCTCAGGCTTGGAGGTAGCCACCGCCAGCACCCTGCCAGCGTCTCTCAGCGTCCAGAGAAGCTTTCCACACCGGATAAACCTTATTTTCAAACATACCCTTTTCCCGAAACCTCTCCCGGTATTTTTCCACCGCCAGCAGCGCTTCCTCCCGGGAAAGCCCCCCGTAGGTTTCAAAGGATTCCGGCAACGGAGGCCCGATATAGCAGTAAAGCTCCTCCGGCCTGCGTTCCGCCTGCCCGAAATAGGATAAGGCGTATTGGACGCACTTGGTAATCCCCTCCGCCGGGTCGGTAAGGGTCCCATCCAGATCAAACAACAAATACCGATGCAACGGGCCACATCCTCTCTTTTCATAAAAGCCCGCTCCCTCTGCGCCACAGAGAGGAACGGGGCCCTCCTTATTTCCTTTTCGCCTTCACAGGAAACCGAAGCCTTTGGGAGCCCCCTGTTCTCCTGACGCCGTCGGGCAGCTCTCTGCGAGCCCTTTTCTTAAGCTTTATTATATCCCATTCCCGCTGGAAAAACAATCCGCCGGGAACCAGAAATTATTTTCTTTCTCTCCCTTGCACAACCGCCGTTTCTCCCGGCGGAAAAATTGACAAACCGCGGATTTCCTGATATATTTTTTTAGTAGTGTAAAAAATGAGGGAGCCTTCGGAACCGTCGGCTTTTCCTCTCTGTCAGGACGTTTCTTTGTTGAAAGGCGCCCTCAATACAAAGCAAAAATCACTTAGGAGGATCCAAAATGAAACTAGCGTTTTCAACCTTGGGCTGTCCGGAATTCGGCTGGTCCGACGTATATTCCATGGCCAAGGATCTAGGCTTCCAGGGCATTGAGGTCCGCGGGCTGGGCGACGAGCTGTTCGACGGCAAAACCAAGCCCTTTCAGCAGGAGAACCTGCCCAAAACCTTGGCTCAGCTGAAAAAAATCCGCATGAACATATCCTGCATTTCTTCCGGCGCCTGCCTGAAATTCCCGGAAAAGGCGGAGGAAACCCGCCGGGAACTGCTGCGCTCCATCGACGTGGCCTCCCAGCTGGAGGCTCCCTTTGTCCGTATTCTGGGCGATTTGAGCCCCGCTCCCGATGGAGAGGTAGACGACGCGGTCGTTTTAAAGGCATTAAAAGCCCTGATCCCCTATGCGGAGGAGAAGGGCGTCACCCTGCTGGTGGAAACCAACGGCGTATATGCCGACACCTCCCGTCTCGCCGGCCTTTTAAACCAGATTGAAAGCGACAGCATCGGCGCTTTGTGGGATATGCATCATCCTACCGCTACGGAAACGAAACGCCCGAGCAGACGGTGCAGAACCTGGGAGCGTATATTAAATACACCCACATCAAGGATTCCGTCATGGAAAACGGCAGGGTAGCCTACAAAATGATGGGCGAGGGAGATCTGCCGGTAGACGCCATCATGCGGGCTCTGCGCTCCATCAATTACGAGGGCTATATTTCCCTGGAGTGGCTGAAAAGCTATATGCCGGAGCTGAATGACGCCGGCGTTGTGTTCCCCCAGTTCACCCACTTCATGTCTCAGTATCTGGGCGGCGCCGATGAATCCCGCCGTCTTTACGACGATAACCGGAAAACCGGCAAATACGTTTGGCCTAAGGAGCATTTAATCGATCTGACTTTTCCTCAGGTGCTTGACCGCATGGTGGAGGAGTTTCCGGATCAATACGCTTTCCGGTACACCACTCTGGATTACACCCGTACATACGCCGAGTTCCGGGACGATGTGGACACCTTTGCCCGGGCCCTGATCGCTATGGGCGTGCGCCCCGGCGACCACGTGGCTATTTGGGCCACCAATGTGCCCCAGTGGTACATTACCTTCTGGGCCACTACCAAGATCGGCGCGGTGCTGGTAACCGTCAACACCGCCTACAAAATCCACGAGGCCGAATATTTGCTCCGCCAGTCTGACACTCATACTCTGGTAATGATCGACGGTTCAAGGATTCCGACTATGTATCCATCATCAAGGAGCTTTGCCCGGAGCTGAAGACTACGGAAAAGGGCAAGCCTCTCCACTGCAAGCGGCTGCCGTTTTTGCGGAATATCGTCACGGTGGATTCAGCGCAGGAGGGCTGCTACACCTGGCAGGAGGCCATGGACCTTTCCGCCAGGTTCCCGTGGAGGAGGTCTACCGCCGGGCCGCCGCCATCAATAAGCACGACGTCTGCAATATGCAGTATACCTCCGGCACTACCGGCTTCCCAAAAGGAGTCATGCTGACCCATTACAATGTGGTCAACAACGGCAAGGCCATCGGCGACTGTATGGATCTTTCCACCGCCGACCGGATGATGATCCAGGTGCCGATGTTCCACTGCTTCGGCATGGTGCTGGCTATGACCGCCTCTATGACCCATGGGGTTACTATGAGCCCTATTCCGGCGTTTTCTCCTAAAAAGGGACTGGCCTGCATTAATCAGGAAAAGATTACCGCCTTTCACGGCGTGCCCACCATGTTTATCGCCATGCTGGGCCATGAGGATTTTGAAAAAACTGATTTCAGCCACATGCGGACCGGCATCATGGCGGGCAGCCCCTGCCCCATCAAGGTCATGCAGGATGTCATCGATAAAATGCACATGACGGAAATCTGCATCACCTACGGCCAGACAGAGGCTTCTCCCGGCTGCACCATGAGCAAGACCACCGACTCCTTGGAAGCCCGGGTGAACACCGTAGGCGCCGCCATGTTCGGGGTGGAATGTAAAATCGTGGATCCCGAGACCAATGAGGATCTTCCGGATAATGTGGACGGTGAGTTTGTCGCCAAGGGCTACAATATCATGAAGGGCTACTACAAAATGCCGGAGGCACCGCCGCGGCCATCGATGAAAACGGCTGGCTTCACACCGGCGATCTGGCCCGCAGGGACGAAAACGGCTATTATAAAATTACAGGCCGCATCAAGGATATGATTATCCGGGGCGGAGAGAATATCTACCCCAAGGAAATCGAGGATTTCATTTACACCCATCCCAAGGTGTCCGACGTACAGGTTATTGGAGTGCCGGATAAGCAGTACGGCGAGGAAATCATGGCCTGCGTGGTGCTCAGACGCCAGCGAGCATGACAGAGGATGAGCTTAAGGATTATGTCGCCTCTCATATGGCTAAGCACAAGGTTCCCCGCTATGTGGACTTTGTGGACAGCTTCCCCATGAACGCCGCCGGAAAAATCCTTAAATACAAGATGCGGGAGCAGGCAGTGGAAAAGCTGAATCTCCAGTCTGCCAACAGCATCGAAACCGCTTAATCTTCCCGGCCCCCGGAAAACCGGGGGCTGTTTTCTCAAGCAGCGCGCCATCGTGTTTGCCGTGCCGATACAACAAAACCCGGCCATCGTGAAAGCTGTAACATGCCCGCCTTCCTATGCTTGTCTTTTCCGGGAAGCGCTGAGGCTATAGATTAAATTTCCCGGCACCGCCGGGTATCTCAGAGAGGAGCCTATGAAAGAAAATAAAAAGCGCCCGCCTTCTTCCGGCGCCCACCGGCGGCGTCAGGGCAACCGTCAAAATCAGATGCATTCTTCCCATCAGCAGTCTCAGCCTTTTCAGCGGAATGGAGCCCATCAAACCTCCTTCCCAGCAAAGAAGAAGCCCTCTCCCCCACAGCAAAACCAGCCGGATTTCGATCACCAAGACGCGCGCCGCGGCTTTTCTCCCCAGGATCAGGCTGTCCCGCAAAGCCCTTCCGGTTCTTCCGTTCCTCAGCGGCGTCCGGAGCCTGCCTGTCCGGTTTTTCGGAAATGCGGCGGCTGCCAGCTCCAAAACATGGATTACGCCAGGCAGCTGCAATTCAAGCAGCGCAGGTGGAAGGACTGCTGAAGCAGTTCCACTCAGTAGAGCCTATCATCGGTATGGAAACCCTTATCACTACCGCAACAAGGTTTCCGCCGCCTTTGCGCTGGCACGAAATCAGCAGATCATTTCCGGGGTGTATCAGGACAGCACCCATCGAATCGTACCGGTAGATCACTGCCTGATCGAGGATCCGAAAGCGGATGAGATCATTTGCTCCATCCGAAGACTGATGAAAAGCTTCAAGCTGCTTCCCTATGATGAGGTGACCCAAAAGGGCTTCCTCCGCCACGTTTTGATAAAGCGGGGCTTTGCCACCAATCAGATCATGGTAGTGCTTGTGACATCCACGCCGGTGTTTCCCGCGAAAAAGCGGTTTACCGAGGCCCTCTTAAAACTCCATCCGGAAATCACCACCATTTTAATGAATCTCAATGACCGGTATACAAGCATGGTGCTGGGGGAACAGGAAAAGGTGCTTTACGGTCCTGGAAAAATTCAGGATATTCTCTGCGGCTGCCGATTCCAAATTTCCGCCAAGTCGTTTTACCAGATTAATCCTGCGCAAACAGAGGCCTTATACCTCAAGGCTATGGAATACGCCGGTCTGACCGGCTCGGAAACCGTTATTGACGCTTACTGCGGTATCGGCACCATCGGTCTGGTAGCCGCCAAGCGGGGAGCGAAAAAGGTTGTGGGCGTGGAATTGAATCGTGACGCCGTAAAAGACGCCATTGAGAACGCGAAGCTGAACAAGCTCTCCAACGCCTGGTTCTGCGCCGGAGACGCCGGAGAATTCATGCTGGAGATGTCTCTGGAAAAAGAGCCGGCCGACGTAGTCTTTATGGATCCTCCCAGGGCCGGCAGCGATCGAACCTTTCTTTCCTCACTGATTGCCCTTTCCCCCAAAAAAGTGGTTTACATTTCCTGTAATCCGGAAACCCAGCAGCGCGACCTGCGCTATCTCACCTCTAAAGGACCTTACCGGGTTACACGGATTCAGCCGGTCGATATGTTTCCACATACAAACCATGTGGAAACGGTGGCATTGCTTCAAAAGCAGTACCATTAAAAATTCACTTGTAAAACTAAAGAGGAGAAAACAGTACACGCACTGTTTTCTCCTCTTTAATTTCTTGAAAAGCTTGACTGAACCTGCCATTTGTTTATCAAAATTCTGCCTGTGAAAAACGCGGCAAGAGATAGGCTTTTTGATGCGCTGTGATACCCGAATCAGCAAAGCGAGTTACCATTTCGATCCAGACAATGACAAAGGGGTATCTATATATTACGCTTTTACTTCGGCCATGATTTCCTCACGATTCTCTTTGTAATTCAAAAGATACCTTGCTGCCTGTTCTTTGCCACGAAAAGAAACCGGTTCTCTTGTTATGTAGGCCACAGCATCATTCCATTCCCAAAGGCTAAAAGCTTCTGGATCCAACTCCCGGACAGCATGCTGAATCTCACAGAGCATCTCCTTTTGCGATAAATCAGATAGATACATACACCCTGTTTTAATAACAAGATAATCTAGCAGGCCAAGCCCTTCCTGTTTTAAGGCATTCATAAGCTTCCTCCGCCCTAATCCTCAGAAAATCTCACCAGCCCCTTGCGGTGGTTTCACCGCTGACGTTTTTTCAAAGCCCCTAAACAACGCGGCGCCCAATTTCTTTGTGGCAAGATGCTAAGCGCCTTGTCACGATTTGTAAGTCATCCTCAGAGCTGTGATGCGTCTGTTTTTGGTCAATTTCACTTTGCACGATAAAGCAGACATTTTCATTCCCGCGAGTTATAATACTTTAAGTAGTAATTAGCGGTAAAAAAGCAGGAAATTGCAGAAAAGTATGTAGAAAGCTACAGCACGAAATTTCCTACATTTTCCTAGCGAAAAATTCGCAACTTATTATTTCCCGTGTGCCCAGCGTAAAAATGTATCTTGTGCAATACCGAGCTGTGCCGCCGCCTGTCGAGAGGAGATATCTCCCTTGTTCCAGGCGGCTCGGAGAGAATCAAAATTTACTGGAACCGGCTTCCTCGGCCTTCCAAGCGCACTCCCCGAAGCTTGGCGGCGGCGATTCCTTCTTTTTGCCGCTGCTTAATATTTTCACGCTCTGTTTGCGCTACATAGGAAAGAATTTGTAGAACTAAATCTGCGACAAAGGTGCCGGTCAAATCTTTGCCGGTGTGCCTAGTATCCAATAGAGGCATATCAAGCACCACAATATCCGCATGCTTATCCTTGGTAATGATTCTCCACTGGTTTAATATCTCCTCATAGTTGCGGCCCAGTCGGTCTATGGATTTGATTACCATACTATCGCCGGGACGCAGCTTTCTCATAAGCTTACGATACTGAGGACGGTTAAAATCCTTTCCGCTAAGCTTATCCATAAAAATGTTGTCTTTGGGCACAGGAAAATTCGCTAATGCGATCCGCTGCCTGTCTTCATTCTGTTCTTTTGTGGATACACGAATATATCCATAGATGTTGTTTGTCATATCGTTGTGCCTCCTTGTTATAAAACTATTATTTACCTCAATCACAATTTTATGGGAGGCGCTTTTATAAGAAAATAGTAAACCACTAGTTTTCGGTTATTTTCGATACCGCTCGATTTTTCTAGGTTTTCAGCACTTTCAATTCTTGAAAAAATTCTCCTTTGGTGACTTATGCGCTATGGGCATCTCAACGATTTGTGCGCTAAGAAAAGCCAGCCATGAAAGCTTTTTCAATCACTCTTGAAGGCTTCCGAGCTTTTGCCATGTTCTGTAAGAGCTGACAGGCTGTTATTACGATATAAAAAGAGGGC
>ENA-OQLB01000123-OQLB01000123.1-human-gut-metagenome-genome-assembly--contig:-NODE-123-length-44060-cov-3.923930_pt1 | contig 44060 bp, 36 predicted proteins | sample MGYA00242656_ERZ504813 | MGnify/ENA primary metagenome ERZ504813 (study PRJEB26092, sample SAMD00036388) | human gut metagenome | host: Homo sapiens | study: EMG produced TPA metagenomics assembly of... | reverse complement strand
GAGAAACATGGTTAACCAGATCAAAATAGTCAAGAAGGCCTGAAGGAAGGAACAAGCTCAACATCTCCTGTGGAGTCGCGGTTTTTGGAAGTTTCTGTTTCATCCGCCAAAGATAGGGATTTTAACTTAAATTCCCCCAAATTTTCAAACTGAGCCGGTAATAGTTCATCATTGCTGCAAAGCAGCAAAAAAATAGTGAAACAATAGGCTACCATAAAGGTAAAAATAATGTTTTTCATACTTAACTTGTTTTTTTAACATTAACAGCTGTTTTTCTTCATCGCAAAATTATATAAAGAACCATTTCTAAACAAAATTCTACAAATTTATGATATAAAATGGCAGAATATCTCCATTTTGTATCTTCATACTTCACCACATAACAACAATTAGAATAGTAGCATTCAATATTAGACACCTATAAAGTTTCAGGTACCAATATCTATAAAGGAGTAGTTTTATCCCATAACGCCCTAAGAATAAGAATATTGTAAAAGCATCAGATAATAAAAAAATATGAAGCCAAGATAGAAAGCCCACCTACACACAATTCATAACAACAACATTTTTATCAAGTCTAAAGTACCTATAGATCACCCATTACAAAGGCGACTACCACCTTAAGAAAAACACAAAGCATATGCCCTTAAAAAACGAATTCAAATTTCACCGCACTATAATCAACGAACAAGTTACTCATTCAGCACAACACACCATTCTGACACAATTTTATAAGTTTCTGACAGAGTAGTAATATTTTCTCATATACCACCTCAAAAGGTTATCTAACAATAATTTGTCAATATCGTGTAAAAATCTGCATCAACTTGGAACTACATACAATAAAGCATACCTTTGAATTGTAAAAAACATCAAATCATTTTATCCACAAACTTTATGAAACCAATAAAATCTTTGACTTTCGTACTAATAGTATTGTTTTTATCGGTATTTATTATACACTTAGCCTAGCACAACCTCAAATGTCTGTGAACTATCGTAACAACCTTTACCCTCTTCAACGGAAACCTTATATACAGCTTCCAATAGGTAGTATCAAGCCAAAGGGATGGCTCAAAGAAATGCTTTTCAGACAACGTAATGGTATGTCTTCACAACTTGACAAACTCTATCCGGAAGTTATGGGCATCCGTAATGGCTGGTTGGGGGGTGACGGTGACCAATGGGAAAGAGGTCCATATTGGATAGATGGATTGTTACCCCTATCCTATCTCCTGGACGATGAAGAAATGAAACGCAAAATACAACCCTGGATAGAATGGGCTTTGAATAGTCAACGTAAAGACGGTTTTTTCGGTCCTTCACGCAACTACGAACCTGAGCCAGGGCTACAGCGTAACAACTCAGAAGATTGGTGGCCTCGCATGGTAATATTAAAGATCATGAAACAGCACTATGAGGCTACTGGAGATACAAGAGTTATTCCATTTCTTACCCGCTATTTCCGCTATCAATTACAAACTTTACCACAAAAGCCTTTAGGATATTGGACTTTTTGGGCAGAGTATCGAGCTTGCGACAATCTTCAGATTGTATATTGGCTTTATAATATAACGGGTGAATCATTCTGTTAGAATTAGGCAAGCTACTACATAAGCAAAGCTATGATTATGTAGATATGTTCTTGCGACGTGATGACCTAACACGTATTAATACTATTCATGGTGTGAATTTAGCCCAAGGTATCAAAGAGCCAATCATATACTACCAACAAGATCCGGATTCTACCTATATACATGCTGTCAAGAAAGCATTTTCAGACATACGCAAATACCACGGGCAACCTCAAGGAATGTATGGAGCAGATGAAGCTTTACATGGTAATAAACCAACCCAAGGGACAGAATTATGTTCTATTGTAGAACTGATGTATTCATTAGAAAGCATGCTCGAAATTACAGGAGATATACAATTCGCCAATCATCTTGAAAAATTAGCATATAATGCTTTACCTACACATATCACGGATAACTTCATGGCACGTCAATATTTTCAGCAACCTAACCAAGTAATGCTCACACGTCACGAACACAATTTTGATATCAATCATTGCGAAACAGACATTGTGTATGGACTTCTAACCGGCTATCCTTGCTGTACCAGTAACTTTCACCAAGGTTGGCCTAAGTTTACACAAAATTTATGGTACGCCACAGCTGATAACGGCATAGCTGCACTGGTTTATGCCCCTTCCGAAGCAACTATAAAGGTAGGTCAAGGAGTAGATGTACATGTAACAGAAACTACCACATATCCCATGGGGAACAATATTATGTTCACTTTCAATTTTCCTAATTCCATAAACACATCCTGCTATTTCCCATTACATCTACGTATACCTACATGGTGTCAAGAAGCTGAAATAAAAATTAATGGTAAAACTATACAGCTATCAAACTCGCAGTCTGGTATCGAAGTTATAAAACGCGAGTGGCATGCAGGAGATCAACTTGAACTAATTCTACCCATGAAAGTATTTACTTCTGAATGGTATGAAAACTCAGTTGCAGTAGAACGCGGACCACTAGTTTACTCTTTAAAAATAGGCGAAAAATGGGTAAAGAAACAAATTAAGGACGATCCTGTACGTTTTGGAACAAGTTATAATGAAGTACTGCCTACCACTCCGTGGAACTATGGACTGATAGACTTCGACACTCTAAACTTTAGCAAAAACTTTATTGTAGTAGAATACCCCGAAAAAATGAAAGCCAAATATTTTTGGAATCAAGAGAGTGCCCCTATAGAAATCAAGGTCAAAGCAAAAAAAATACCTTCATGGACACTCTATAATGAAATGGCGGGTCCCCAACCATACAGCCGAATGATATACGGCATAAACAACGAAAAAGGTTCAGAAGAAGAAATTACCCTCATCCCATATGGATGTACTACACTACGTATTACCGAATTTCCTGTTTTGGGAAAATTCGACTAATGAACATTTTCCTAATATATAAACAACTCAAATAGCTTTTAATATTATGAAACGACTTATTAAATTCATGATGCTAGTATGTACGCTAACATTGGTAGCATGTAGCAATCAAGCTCCTTACCAAAACAAGTCCCTCTCCCCTACCGAACGAGCAGCAGACTTGGTAAGCCGGCTCACTTTAGAAGAAAAGATTGCCTTAATGCAAAACAACTCATCAGCTGTGAAACGATTGGGAATCAAGCCTTATGAGTGGTGGAACGAAGCCCTACATGGAGTTGCTAGAAACGGACTAGCCACAGTCTACCCTCAAGCCATTGGCATGGGGGCTTCTTTCAATGACACATTACTTTACCAAGTATTCACGTCTATAAGTGATGAAGCACGTGTTAAATACCGTCAGGCTCGTAAAGCAGGCAACTACAAGCGATATACAGGGCTAACTTTTTGGACACCCAACATTAATATATTTCGTGACCCGCGTTGGGGACGTGGACAAGAAACCTATGGTGAAGACCCCTATCTTACCTCACGTATGGGATTATCAGTTGTTAATGGCCTACAAGGTCCCCAAAATACTAAATATAACAAAACACACGCCTGCGCTAAACATTATGCTGTACATTCTGGACCTGAATGGAATCGGCACAGCTTTAATGCTGAGAACATCAATCCACGCGATCTTTGGGAAACTTACCTACCTGCTTTTCAAGATTTAGTCATACAAGGAAATGTAAAGGAAGTCATGTGTGCATATAACCGTTTCGAAGGAGACCCTTGTTGCGGCAGTGATCGTTTGCTTATCAACATACTACGAAACGAATGGAACTATAAAGGCTTGGTAGTTAGCGATTGTGGAGCCATTGACAACTTCTATTTCAAAGGGCGGCATGAAACACATAAGAGCAAAGCTGATGCATCAGCAGCTGCCGTATTAAGTGGCACTGACCTGGAATGTGGACGCTCGTATACCGGATTAATATCTGCTGTAAAAGAAGGTTGATCAATGAGTCCGCTATAGACCAATCATTGTGTCGTCTCATGAAAGCACGTTTTGAGTTGGGTGAAATGGATGACACCACCCCGTGGGATCAGTTGCCAGACAGTCTGTTGTCGTGTCATGCACATCAGCAGTTGGCTCTACAAATGGCACGTGAGAGTATGACATTACTACAAAACCATAAAAATATATTACCATTAGACAAAGAAATGACAGTAGCACTCATTGGACCAAACGCTAATGACTCTGTGATGCAATGGGCCAACTACAACGGTTTTCCAGTCCACACCATTACCTTACTTGAAGGACTAACACAGTATTTACCTCAAGAAAGGTTAATTTATATTCCTCAAAAGAATATAGAAGATCAGAAATATCCTTGGGTAAACTATTATCCAAACGACATACAGGCAGTTATTAACCAAGCAGCAAAAGCAGATGTAATCATATATGCAGGTGGTATATCCGCTTCATTGGAAGGTGAAGAAATGGATGTAGATGCAGAAGGATTCCGAGGAGGGGATCGTACCACTATCGAACTACCCAATGTACAACGCAAATTAGTAAAAGCCCTGAAAGCTACTGGCAAGCCAATAGTATTCGTGAATTTCTCAGGATGCGCTATGGGGTTGCAGCCCGAAAGCCAAATTTGCGATGCCATTCTACAAGCATGGTATCCAGGACAGGCTGGCGGCACCGCAATTGCAGAAGTACTATTTGGCGATTACAACCCTGCAGGTAGATTACCAATCACTTTTTATAAAAAAGACAACCAACTACCCGATTTTGAAGATTATAACATGCAAGGGCGTACATATCGCTATCTGAATTATGAACCACTATATCCTTTTGGTCACGGATTAAGCTACACTACTTTCTCCTATAGTACCCCTTTCATTGAGAATGGTAAACTTAAAGTGAAAGTAACGAACTCTGGAAATTATAACGGTGACGAGGTTATTCAACTTTATATAAAACGCTATGATGACCCCGATGGCCCTTTAAAAACCCTACGAGGTTCCAACGTATTCACATTCCTGCTGGTCAAACATCTGAAGTTTCTTTCCCTCTCACATCCGATACCTTTACGTGGTGGGATAAAGATAGTAATACTGTACACCCTCTACAGGGAAGATACAAAATTTTAGTTGGTGGAACCTCAGAAGAAAGCCTATTGAAATCCATTGAGTATAAATACTCGCCCACGAAAAAAATATAAAGGAAATATATAAAAGAGGTCGAACAAAAGTCATTAACAGACAATTAGTTCGACCTTTTGTCCCATTATACAGTGGTTTAAATGCATTTATAAGAACTCCTTGATAGGAAAAATTCAGGATTGACACTATATCACAGTATAATAGTAAAAATTATTTAACAGATTTACAACTCTATATCGCAACGAAATCATAGATAAGAGAAAGGAAGATTAATTATTAAATTCGGTCATTTGACTATTTCAGAACAAATGTTATAAAAGCCGAATGGCAACCATCGTTATATTCCTCTATTAGCAACTAACCTAGGACTTGAATTTTACAGTATTTGTTACAATTTGGATGTTGAATGCTCCAATTTGATAATACTTACTTGCGGATGCAATGTCTCATAGCCCAAACATAAGTTACATTCATATTTGCTTTTTTTATCAAGTCACCGAAATATCCTAGAGACAAGCATTATTCGCCCACGCAATATTTAACTATTGGTAATCCCTCACTCTGAGCCTTACCGGATGCTAAAAATTGTCAAGCAATAGTTCGATGTTAGTGGCAAATAGGCTTTTGCTAAGCCTATTTGTAGCATGCTCAAGCTCATATTAGATTTTTTCCAAACAACTAATGAATAATGACTGTTCTTTTTCCAACAAATACAGAGCCTCAATCAGCTCGTATGAGAAATATGAATATTTCTATATATTAATCCATTTTAACTGGAAGGCATTGTCTTAAAATAAACTAATAGATATGAGCAGCACTCTACTCCCTTTTCAACAAAAATTTCTCTGGCTTATTCTTTTCTAGCAACCATTTTCTTAACGGTTCATCATAAAATCTTAAGCACAAAAAAGCTAATATAATACTGCCAATCATCACTATTAATACAATCTGCCAAGTTTCATATAAAGTATAAAGTTTATTAACAATAAGCCATGAATAAAACAGATACATTAAAGGATAATGAACAATATAAACGGGAAATGATATATCTCCCAAGAATTTACATACTTTAGTAGACATATTGTCAGTTGTCCTTCCAGAAGCTCCTAACCATATTAATATCGGGAATACTATTGCAATACATAACATTTCAAAAAGTCCATTGTAGTTTATTCCGTCACTATCTGCTATATATGGCACATGAAATAGAACAACCAATATTATCGAACAAGTCCAAAAGGCACCTCTCACTTTAATAGCTTTGAAATTACGCGCCATCAGCATACCTAAAGAAAAAGAAAATAGTGTACGTAAAAGTCCTCCTACTAAATTTACCACATCGAAAGTCCACCCGACTCCAATACAACCATACCCAACCACATCATAGATAGCAAAATATGCTAGACCAATCCCTAACAGGATAGTCATATCGTTAAAACCTTATTAGAGAAACGGTGTATTAATACCGCATACACTATATTGGCAATATATTCAAAGAATAATGACCAACAGGGACCATTAAGCGGAAACATTTCTCCATTACCACGAACATCATATATACTTTTAGGAAGGATAGGTATAAAAAACAGCCCTAGCAATAACGAGCCTATTATGATATGAAATGGCACCTGTGTTCCATTCCATTGCATACGTCCCTGTATGCAATATGCAACAGTCCCAATCAGTGCCCCCATAATAACCATAGGGTGCAAACGAATAAGACGACGTTTGAGTAATCCATTGAAAGTAAACTTCTTGCCTATACGATCATCATAAGCATAACTAATCACGAAACCTGAAAGTATAAAGAAAAAATCCACTGCTAAATACCCATGATTTACTACTTCTACGATTATCCCCCGGCGAAAGCATATCCTTCAAAAATATGATACCAAACAACCAACAAGGCTGCCACTCCTCGTAGCCCATCCAATAAAGCATAATGAGGTTTAGTATCCACAAATGTAAGCGAATTGTTATTTTTCACATTATCAAAACTTATACACCTTACCTCTTGCCACCAAATACTCCGCAATTAGCAAATTAAAAAATGAAATACGGACTTTCTACAACAGATATTCAGCAACAGTAATCGAATACTTTTTCAAATCAAACTCTAATCCTTCTACTCTTTTCTGTTGCCATATAGGAGCTACATCCTTATCGTCTTTACCGAAATACTCCCAGCACTGGACAATCTTGGCAGCAGCCTTATTAGGAATAATAAGATTTACATTTTCTTCTCTTTCTCCCTTATTAATGAAATATACAAATAACCGATTCTCATGCGGAGAATAACTAGCATAAGATATTATAGCCCCCATTGATTCGGATTTTATCATTTTGTCACCCATAAATTTATTCCAAATCAACAATGAATATCCAGTAGGATTGATATTTCCATTCGAATCAACGGCATCGTGATCAGGCTGAGGATATTCTTCATTATTCAGCCAACGAGTATTCCAAAAACATGAAAACTCTATCTGTGGCTCCAACAATAATTGACCGGTCATATCAAAATTCACAATAGCATGTCCCATATCGTTAGTTCCATGCCAAAGCCCAGCCCAATCAATTGTACCATACTCAGCAACTATCAATTTCCATTTATCAAGCTGTTCTTGTGTAGCATACTTATTCATAGCATTAAGTGCTGTTTGTGCCGGCCATATCAAGCAACGAGTAGTATCTCTATAACTCTCATATCCGGCATTGAAATCAAAAACGCCATAATTGCTTACACACAGACGGTCAATATAGTTTCCAGCTTTGTTTATAACTGTTTTGAAGAACTCGTCACTATCACCATTAGGAATAACCAAGATAGAAGGATCCACTGCTTCATGGCTTTCGAAAAATCTATGATATCCTGAGCATAAATCTCAACCGTAGAGTTTCATTATTCTTGTTCCAACTTTCATTTCCTATCATCCAATATCGTACATTGTACTTTTTCTTAATATTAGCATACTTCACCCATTCAGCAGCATGTTTAATTAAAGCTTCACGGCTAGAGACTCTTTCTCCCTTTCCAGGTTTACGCAAATAATTATCAGCAGCAATTACCAATACAGGTTCAGCTCCAACATCCCGGCAAACTTCATGAATTCATCGAAATCCAAAGGGTCATAAACAAACTCTCCATCTTTAAAAACTCCGGGATAATCATCCAACCCAATTGTTCTCGCCAATGAAGTATGCGATTCTTCATAAGGCGGTATGCTGAAAAGATATAAATCCGATTTCTCACCACCCGGATATCGCAGATATTTTGTTCCTAGTTCTTTTACTACTTCTGTTACGTTCTTCTTTGCCTCAGGAAAACGCCCGCCATCCATTATAAAATTCAGATTAATTCCTACCGGATGCTTTGACACATCACTGACAATACTATCCGTATATACTGTAATAGTTATTGCATCACTCACTCTATGGCCACAAGAGGTAGATAAAAACAGAACTAAAGTTGCCGTTATCAGCAGATTCTTTTTCATGGTTTTATAGCTTAATTAATAGAATTGATTATTCAAATTCCCGATATGCTCCAAAGCGCGCCAAACGGTCTTCACCTAAATTATCCGGAATTATATATGAAGATTCTCCTAAAGCCTTGCATATTTGACGCCACATATCCGTACGATTATAAGTTTGATGTACTTTCTGAAATTTAATAGACAACAATAAGTCTTTAGCAGCTTTATATTGTTTTTTATCAATAAGTAGTTGTACCCGCCTTTCGGCAATCCATTCATCTGCAGAAGCATCAACTTACTCAGCCATTCCTCGCGTTTAGCAAGAGTCCTACTCCCCAACTGACGCAACAATTTATCACGAGCTACAACCACCTGCGGATGCAGTGCCACCCATTCTTCGCTTATGGCATCATAAGTAGCTTCCGCTTTGGTATATTCTTTATTTATCTCATACAATCTTGCCAATAAAGCCTGCGCTAATCCCAAATTCACACTACTTAACCAAACAATAGCTTCTTTACTTCTTTCGCGTCCGGCCAACCATGCACCGTAATAATACTTCCAATAGTCTTGCTGATCTTTATTGCATTTTATAATAGCCCACTGAAAAGCATCATCTAGATTTTCCATTCCGGAAGGTGCCCAAAAAGTGGTTGTCGGATCTATTTGAGGAATATCCGTTCCATACTCAAAAGCATTGAGCAATGCAATCCAGGGAGCGATCTCATTCTCTCTTGCCCAGCCGAATAACGGCACTTCCGTTATCGGACGCAATGCAACTTCCGGCACAGAAAGTTTACAAATATCCATTCGTTTATCAGCAGGTATCCAAAACTCGGTATGCTCCCTGTATTCACCCGGCTGCAATTCCAGTTTTATAGACTGGTCGCTGATAGGTCCCCCTTGTAGTTCTGCATAAGTCTGTCTATTATTTGTACTGAGCAATGACCATTCTTTATCTTCCTTCACTCCATAACTCCATAACTTTATTCCCGGTGCACTTTGTTCGTCCGCAATATGATAAAGGCCATACCCCAATGAAGGAGTATAAGCGCCAAAAGCGTTTACATCTTTCGTCTTCCAGAAATACCCGGTCATTTCTGATATATCTTTTTCTTTTTTAGGTCCCTGTTTTTTCCAGTTTATTGTATCTAATGCAGAAGCATGTACCAATACTTCTCCTTGCGGAAAATTATATTCAGTATCAGGCATGCAAGGAATAGCAGCATTTGTCCACGACATCCAGGGATAGCATTCGTACCCGGATTATGCATTCTGACACGTTGTGTCAGAAAGTGTTCTCCTGTCCCCAAAGAATATTCAACAGAAAATTGCATACCGTAATGCATCTCCCGCTCACCACAAGTAACATAAATCCGGTCAGTAGTCCGATCTATCTTATAACAAACTGACTCATTCTGAGTAGGGGTATGTGAAATAGGGAAGCTGACCTCTATACCGCCCGCCACAAAATAGAAACGTGGCAAAATACGTGTGTGGCGTACAAGATGTGGATTATACAAGACTTCTTTACCACTCCCTTTATGTATCATCGACATCACCTTACCACATAAGTCCGGACAAATTACAACTTTAATAAGTTCATTTTCAAGTGAAATCATTCGATAAGTTTTAGGAACCGGCCGATTGGAAGTCTCACTATAACTAACATACGGATAAACACCATCAGCATCCATAGCAGTCGGGACAGGTCCTACAGGAGTTAGCACATGAGTCAGAATTATTTCATTATATTCCTTGCATGTCACGGGAAATACCTCTTGAGCTAAGCAGACAATAGAAGAAGTGCTGATGCCCAATATTAGAATTACAAACTTCAGGTAAAAATCTATTTGTTTCATTTTCTATTCTTTTTTAACTTCCAATAGTAAAAGTTGCATAATATTCAGGAATAACCTGTATCTTATTCAGCCGACATAGCCCTCCTTTTGAGAAATCCAACCTGAGCCCTTCAGGTAAATCTTGCAGGTAAGTAGCATTAGCAAACAATTGTTGCAAGTAGAAATAGATGCCATCGCCCTGAACAGCTTCGGCATATCGCTTCAATCCTATCCGCCACGGGTTGCCATGATAGAAATTATCCGCCACCATCTCTCCATTAATAAATGCAGCACCTGTATCTCCGATATAATCAATAGAAAGAATAAGATCACTCACATCTCTGAAAGCACCTTCCGGCAAATGAACCAGAAAACGCCTCTCACTCGCCATGTGAACCTCGGGGAAAATGTGTACTCCTTTCTTGATAAATGATATCTCACTGCAATACTTCTTTTTACTGATCTTCGCAGAAGTTTCAGTTATAAAACGAACCGCAGGAAAAGCAACAACCTTCAATATGGTATCCGTAGATTGAATCCGTACTTTAGCATCTTCCTGCAGCACATCTGCGGAAGTTATCAGTAATTTCTCCTCCTTTTCCACCGTCACTTTACAGGCTGCTAAGGCTTGTTCCCGAGTTAAAGTTGTAATAAGAATCTCTTCCCCTGTTATAGATTTTAGTCTTACCGTGCTGTTAAATCCAGGTACTGGAATCAACTTTTTAGTTCCTCCTTTCACCGTATTCTCTGCGAATATATACTCCGGCTTCATTCCTTCGGGTGCAAAAAAGAAATAATGTCTCTTTCCTCCGGAAGTAATTCTTGCCAACGGTTGCAGGGTAGCCGACTTCAATAAGATACCATCTAAATCCATATTAAAAGGAAGAATTATATTGGCATTCTTGCTACCGTTACGGTTCCCTCCTGTGGAAAACGAACCGTTTCACCGGCCAATTTCAAAGTAAGACTGACATCTCTCAGATCTTCACGTTTACAATGATCCTGGAAATTCGTAATAAAAACAAATCCAGCATTTTCTTTTTTACGCACTGCATATCTAAGGGTATGAGTATTTGAAGGAGTGATCGTATCACTGTTTTCCGGTAACACTACTCCATAGGTGCCAGCAAATGACCGAAATCATTCACAAAATGATGAATAATGCGCAATGAATGATAAGAAGCGCGCGTATGTCCGAATTCTCCGATAGGAGCCTGAAAATCGTAAGACATCTTTGGCACCCCTGAAGGTTCATCACTAAAGAAACCCTTCTTTCCCTGAGGAGTAATTCCGCCATGATACATATAATAGCCTATGCCATTGGCGCCACTTCCTAACGAACGTACCATCAGTCCTTCACCTGCTTCGGCCGGAATGCGCGGCCTTCTGCCATAAGTCATCTGAATACCGACTCCCATTTCCGCACAGAAAGAAGGATAGCGGCATCCTTCATATCGTACCGGAGAGTAATCGGGAGTAGCGTGAATATCTCTGAATAAATAGAATGGAGACATACCTATATCCGCCCATGTCGGATAAGTATAAGCCGCCGTTACAGGAATAACTTCTTGGGGAATGATCGCAGCATTTCCCCACCCCGTAGCTGTATACAACGGAACTTCCATCCCATAAGACAGTGCTATCTCTTTCAACGTTTTCATGTGCTGATTACCGGCTTCAGGACTCTGGATATCCTGTTCTTGTACCGATACACCAAATTTGGTATTTTGCACATCATAATCAGCAACAGTATAGTCAATAGGCTGATCAGGGTAGCGAATAGCCCAGGGAGCAGCAGAGTGTTGCAACTCATTTTCCAATTGAATACCAATGATGCAACCACCATCTTTATAGAAAAATCCCTTCAGTTGAGAAGCAATGGCAGCATAAAGCCGATCTACATATTTCAAATATTCCCGATCATTGGTGCGAATCAGGAACGGGCGCCCATAAAGCCAATCCGGTATGCCCCCATTTCTGATTTCTCCGTGACAGAAAGGCCCTATACGAACAAGCGTTTTCATATTATGTTTCTGACAAAGAGAGATAAATTTCCGGAGATCCTTATCACCGTTCCAATCAAAAACACCTTCTGTTTCCTCGTGAATATTCCAAAAAACATAAGTGCAAATAACATTCACTCCTCCCGACTTAACTTTCAATATCTGTTCTTCCCACTGTTCATTTGGAATACGGCATAATGTATCTCTCCCATAATAGGAATGAAAGGAGACTTATTTAATTCCATATAATAACTATTTACAGATATAGAACCTCCATCAGGGGCCACTCCACCCAAATCCAGATGACCGGTTTCTATTATTTTATCCGGTATATCCAGATTTATATGATATGCAGACTGTGCATTTACCTGGCAGTAATAACCACTTATACAACCAAGCAATGTCCACCAGAAAAGACTTTTTTTATTCATAGCCCTCATTTTGTTAAGGGTATCATATCAGTTATAATTTCTTTCAGCCGAAATATATCTACACTTACGGGAAGATTATATCCAACTGCCTCATAGTTTGCTGTTGCATCCTGAGGTACCCGAGCTGTCGTTCTCCTTTTTGTCCGGCAGTTTCAGACCAAAATCGATTACCTTTATAAATCGCCATTCCTTTCGTTTCATCCCCATGCAAATGTTCTATTCCTCCATTAGTCAGAATAAACGTATTATTCGCAAATTCCAATCCCGAAGAAAATCCGGTATTAAAAGAGATAGAATACCCCTGATTACTGATAATTAAATTATCATGTACCTTAGTTTCACATAAAGGAACATCTTTATTATACGGATCACACCAAACATAAATACCCGCATGAGAATTCTTAATCCCGTCATTAATACTCACATTATAACGTACGATATTATTATTCCATTCTGTTGCGCCGCCAAACTGAAACAAGCCATAGCCAGCCCCCTCATTATTCATAGCAAGATTATACTGCATTAACGAATTCGTTATTCCTCCGTCAAAATCAAATCCGCCTCCGTCTAATCCTTCCGGAGAAGTCTTGTTGTCATGCGAGAAACAATATTGAATAGTTAAACGATCTGATTCATATCCCCAAATTCCAACCGGTCCATTTCCGGACCTCGGCATATCCCAACCATTCCCCATAGCCTCACAATACTCTATTGTTACATTGGTTGCATGGCCTACCAATATCCCGCTTCCGCTATGATTGTCCAAAATAGCAGGATTTCCGGCATTATTTTCGGCTACACAATGGCCTATATAAATATTATGCACAGATTTTGTTCCCCATTTACCAGTCACTTCAATACCGTTATAACCATTATCATGTACGTACGAATGAGTTATACGTACATCTCCTCCGCCAGTTACCCCAATGCCATTCATTTGATATCCGGAAGCTTCCACTCTATCAACCTCTATCAACCTCGAATTAACCACTTCTATACCTGTCCCCGTATTGCCCTTTTTACGCCCCGAACCTTTCACCACTACATTCTTTACATGAATATTCTCACAGGCATCTATTACAATGGCAGAACTATGGACAGAATAAATATGTGAAACTCCCGTCCCGTATGAAGTGATAGTAAGCGGATTCTCAGATGTTGCCTTTACTCCCTTAACATGAATAGTTCCGGTTAATATCTGATTCCCTGCCAGATGAATACAATCACCCGGCAGGAATTTAACACCTTTCAAAGCATCCAAACTTTTAAATGGGGATTCCATACTACCATCAGCAACTTGACTATCGCTAAAAGAATCCACATAAAAATTTCGTATACCGTTAGCCCAACCCGTTACACAGGTCAATAGCAATATAGAAAAAAATAACAATTTATTCATAACCACACTTCTTATTAGAAAACTTCTATTTCATCTAATGCAATCGAAGGCAAAGCATTCGGATAAGGGTAATCTTCGGGTAATTCAGTTTGCCCGTTTATCACAAGCTTCAAGTATCGTCCGTCTTTCTTTTCCGTCTTCACATAATTATGGTAGATCTCTTTCTCTCCTTTGTATACAGGATATGAGAAGGTACTTTCTCCTATCTGCCGGAATTCTTTGCCATCTTTTGAAAGATAACATATCATAGACTTAGCCGGAAGCGTACTGTTTATAGGAGCAACCATAGTGCCGAAGCGAACTCCGGATACTGTTGTATTCTTCTTCAGGTCAATCACAATTTCTACACCGGAAGCGATAGCTGCCCATTCGTAATTTGAGGGAGTAAAACCTTGCACACCATCCGTAAACAGAGTAGGCTTCACCGGATACCAATCCAAACTCCAGGCATCGGTGGAAAGTGTATAAGTACATCCCGTTGCTTTATTCACCAGAAAGTTCTTCACCGCCGGAGCTTCTAATATTTGATTATCTTTATCTGTCACCACAGCTTTCACACAAGTATTCTCTGTCAAATAAACCGGGCCTTCATAGATATCCGATTCCACCGTAGGTTCCGAGCCATCCAATGTGTAGCGAATATCAGCATCAGGACATATAGTCTCAAGTGTAACCGCATACATTCCTTTTTCACTATCCCAACCTCCCTGAATACGAGGTCTGAAATATTCACGACATGTATTGACATTTCTTTTCCGGAAAAAGAAAACTCTTTCTTCAGATGAGAAATAAAAAGTTCCCGGTTTTTATTTCCAGGCTGGCTCCAAGCCACTTCTGCAATGGCAAGCAGGCGGGGAAATGCCATATATTCAAATTTCTCAATAGTAGCAACATATTCTCCCCATATATTTCCCTGAATCCCTATAATATGTTTAGCTTCTTCCGCAGTAAGTGCCTCTGGAATAGGTTCGTAATCATATACCTGCTCCAATGATATAAATCCCCCGATAGCTAAAGGAGCAAATTCCGGATTCTCCTGATAATAATCCAGATAACAATAAGTATTAGGAGTCATAATCACATTATTACCCAATTGAGCAGCCTTTATGCCTCCCGCTTCCCCTCTCCACGACATTACCGTAGCTTTCAGAGGAAGTCCTCCTTCCAGAACCTCATCCCAACCAATCAGCTTTCGTCCAAGACCTTCCGCAATCTTCTCAACCTGCTGAATAAAATATGCATGAAGTTCAAACTCGTCTTTCAGATTTTCTTTCCTTATCAAAGCCTGGCAATCCTCACATTGCTTCCAGGATGTTTTAGGGCATTCATCACCACCAATATGAATATATTCTCCGGGAAACAAGCTTGCAATTTCTGTAAGAATATCCTTTATAAACCGGAATGTCTGAGGTTTGGGACAATACACCTGATCAGAAATGCCAGCTCCTGCCATCAAATCAAGTGAAGAATGAAAACTACATGCATATTCCGGATAAACGCTCAAAGCCGCCAGGGCGTGTCCCGGCATTTCAATCTCAGGAACAATTGTAATTTGCCTGTCAGCTGCATATCTCACAATATCACGAATTTCATCTTGCGTATAGTATCCTGAATGTTCTTTTCCATCATAATGACGAGGATAATATTGATCCAGGTGCCAATAGCCGAATTAGAACGTACAGAGCCTTTTTCGGTAAGACGCGGATATTTTTTTATCTCCAACCGCCATCCCTGATCATCGGTCAGATGCCAGTGAAAACGATTCAACTTATAATTAGCTGCTAGGTCAATAGCTTTTTTCACATCTTTCAAAGGTAAATAATAGCGCCCCGCATCGATCAAGAATCCCCGGTAAGAAAAACGAGGTGCATCTTTCACAAGGATGCAAGGAAGTAAAGTATGATTTTTATCTGCCAGAATCAACTGATTAACAGTACGGAGAGCATAAAAAAAACCGGCAGGTGCAGATGCCTTAATTACCACTTTATTTGCAACAACAGAAAGTTCATATGCTTCTTCATTCAAGGATTTTTTATCTTGCAGTAATATGCCGGCCTTTTTAGACTTGTTTGCTTGCAACCTCAAACCATAGTCTCCCAACACTTGCTCCATAAAGTTATCAATTATCTGATTTACTTCCGGATGTTTACCGGCATATAGAATATTGTTGTTATGAGCTAAATCGAACGTACCTTGCTTCTCTTGTACATAAGAAGGCTGAGGTATAATATTGGCACCCATGGCAGCAGGAACTACTACCCAGAATAATGCCACTAGATTTGCTACACATAATTTGAATAAACTCATATCTAAAGTATTTTAATGATTTAAGATTCTATTTCAATTAGCTCCGATTATATCAAGTACTTTCAGTTCTTTACCATTAACAGGTACAGTTTTATCCTTCAAAAAATCAAGAAGAATATCCCAATTCTTATCTTCTGCGTTATACCAAAGTGATTTATTGAAAGTTCCTTCCTGCTTTGTAAAACCAGTGGCAGGGGTTTTCAAATTACCAATATATACATTTCCGAAATATTGGTTACCCACTGCCTTTTCCTCTTTTACAGCTACAATCACCTCTGGAGCATAAATATAATTATTCTTAAAGACATCTCCTTTCCCATAAGATGAATCATGCTTAGTGAAATGGAAAAGCGTACGGTCTATCTGTGGCTCCGGTTTTGGAAACAGGTAAAACAAATTATTCTCTACCAATGTATTCTGAGTATATCCAGTGAAATGCATTACAGGGCTGAAGTAGGCATCTTTATGGCTGGCATTAGTCAGATAATTGCGTAGTCCGTCATTTATACTGACATTGTAACGTACCTTGGTTTCAATATTCCCATTCACACACCAGTCTTCCGGCCAACCATTCGTACCAATTACCAACATGAAGCCGCCATCATTATTATAGCTCAGATTATACTGGAATATAGAATTCCGACATCCCCAGTCCGAATCATAAGCATACCCGTCTATAATAGATCTATGATCACTTACTACATTAAACTGTACCAATGTATTGTCGCTACACCAAGGCCATATTCCATCACAAGCTTCTGATTCAGGTAGAGTTTTCGGACAATTCTTCATCACGTTATATTCTATCAATCCACCATCGCAACCAGCCAGAACAATACCGTCACCCGGCACTCCATCCAATACATTCTTCCTGACGACTACTCCCAAATTAGGATTCCACTGCTTCCTGCTCCAATAACCCCTAAACTTAATTCCATCCCTTTGGCAATCTTTCAGATAGCAATTTTCAATAGTCATTCCAATAAATCGATTCAGAATACTGTCATTATCCCGGCCATTCTGAATGCAAATTCCTATGCCGCCACCTTTCTCTATTACCGTACTTCCATATATATCGTGCACGTACAAGTCATCAATGACTATATTATGTGATTCTCCAAACTTATCCAACTCTACCCACAAGCCCAATAAACCAGCTTTCGGAACATCACCTTTATTAGAAATTTCAAGATCGCGTATCACCAGATTCTCTGAATTCAATATATGAACAGCAGCTGTATCAACTCCATTTCCTTTTATATGCGGTTTTTCCAATCCTCCATATTTGCCCAGTACGACAGGATTATTCTCCTCTCCACAACAGGAAAGCAGAAGTTTCTCCGTAAATACAGCACCGGATTTCAACAAAATACTGTCTCCACCTTTTAGAGTTAAAGACTGAAGCTTTGCCAAAGACTTAAAAGGAGTCCCTACAGAGATTCCATTATTAGCATCGTCACCATTTACAGAATCAAAATAATAATTAGTCGTTGTCGTCTGCGAAGAGCAGGAAACTAACATTGCAACCAAACCTCCACAAAGTATTGTCTTTATATTTTTCATGTACATATATTTTAAAGTTTATTATTACCAATTGTCTGTCCGGAAAGAAGATACTGGAAGTCCACTAAGACTGAATAGTTCCGGTTCTACATAATTTTTAAAGGCATATCTAACTGCTTTCGGATTCCTCACATATTTAGAAGACACTACTACAACATCTCTTTCTTCATCTACATACGCTTCAGCCGGATGAAAAACTTTACTCTCATCTGCTATTTCAAATAAATGCAGGGGCTTTCCATAACTCGTTAGTCCATAATATAAATCTTTAAAAAAAATCACAGCTTTATCCCCATCAACTTCCATCCTTCAAAAGTCGGACTCTTATATTCAAATCCCTTCGTATCATACACTTCAGCTAATGCCATCAATCCTAAACGTTCACCAACTTTCTCTTTGCGTACCGGATGAATTTGTTCTACTTCTCCTACATCCAAAATGACCGCCATACCACTATTCTCAATTCGATCCATACTTCTTCTCTGTTCATCACGCAGATAAGCACCTACATGCTCACCGACCTCACTTGGAACATTCCATGTAGTATAATCAAAAGGAGCTATTTGCGTGAAATAGAACGGAAAATTTCTTCCCCACTTCCGTCTCCATTCAGCTACCATAGCAACTAGTCGATCCGAATACTGAGAAACATTATATACATTTGATTCTCCCTGATACCAGATACAACCCTGTATGCCATAACCGACAATGGGGTTCAACATTCCATTATACATGGTAGTAGGTATATTGGCCTCCCACTCTGTAGTAGCATCACTCACTTCCGGAACTGAAATATCACCCAGTGTCTGACAAGTTTCACGGCTCATCCAGGTTTCAACAACGGAACCACCAAAGCTGGCATTAATAATACCAACAGGAACCCCAAGATTCTCCTGAATAAAATGAGCAAAATACCATGCAACCGCACTACAATCTCCTACATTTTCCGGGGCAGCCACCACCCAATCCGCTTTTATATCCGTAAGTGGTTTATAACTGCCAAGTGGAGGCACATTTATAAAACGAATATTGCTTTTTTGGGAAGTCAGGATAGCTTTGGTAGATTCATAACATTCTTTCAGCTGCATAGCCATATTTGATTGCCCACTTGCTAGCCAAACTTCTCCTACATATATATCACTGAAAATCAAAGCATTGTCTCCCGTTATGGTTAATACATAGGGACCTCCTGCTTCCGGTGTATGAAGCATAATTCTCCACGTACCATCTCTCCCTGCTTTGGCGGAATAACTCTTGTCGTTCCATGATGAAGTCACTGTGACTGTCGTCCCGGCATCTGCCCAACCCCATATCGGCGTGACCGTCTTTTGCTGTAGCACCATATTATCGCCGAAAATATCGGCAACCTTCAATTTCTTTGCCTTAACTGTTAAAACAGCCAAAGCCAGGAGAAACAAGATAATATTGAGTCGTTTCATTTTATCAGTCTATCTTTTGTAAACATTCAAAATCAAATTTAACCTTTTTTCACATCAGCTTGCTCATCAATCCCGTTTGCCGGTAAGTCAAAAAATATTTTCTCGTCTTTATCCAATTTATAAATCACAAGCGTTAACTCTTTCCCCTCTACAGAATGTTCCTGTCGGTTTAAACCTACCGTCCAGGTGGCATGACTGTTATAATCATCATCCGAAAGCATATATCCGTTATAGATTTCCGCCTTATCACCGGAATAGTTGATACGCATATAGATGTTATTCAAATTCTCCAATGCATCTATCGGCACTTGTAGCTCCACTCTTTGAATGTATTATAAGCAATACCGTCGGCATATCCCGGTTTATCCACCACCATCGGCATCATCGGTTGCGGAAATTCCCGTGTAAGTGAAGGATTGGAGTAATAGTCCGTCGACAGCCAGGAAGAGTCGGTACTAAATTCAATCCTGTCATAATTATAGTATTCCACAATAACACGTGCAGCAAATAGCTTCTTCCCCTCAACAAATGGGAAACTTGCAAACAACAGATTAACACCTTTCCTGGCATATCCTGTAAGGTCTATTTCATTTAACTGGTTTGGTTTTATTTCCTGATTTACCCAAGTATCATTCAGATTGAGTATACATTTTGACTCCGGATACATAAACAAAGTGACTTTCTTGATCGTCGAAGGATTATCTAGGTTGAATTCCTTAAAGAAGAAACGACGATAACGCTGCTGATAAGGTTCAATCCCATGAAGTTTGCTGTTTCCAACCATTTTGCCTCTTCCAGGATACCCTTAGGCTGAATACGAATATCCATTTGCGGCTGATTGAAAATAACCGCTTTCTGTTCAAATCGCGGATTCATACCCGTCTTCAACTTATAATAAGCAGCCTTCTTATCAGTAGAGAAAATATAAATATCTCCAAATGAACTGTATAAATCCGCATCAGAAATATAGCATACCTTCTTTCCATCTTGTTCCAATAACCAGCAGTTTATCAGCCTCTTTTTCTGTCAGAATAACAACATACTTTTCTTCTCCATTCTGCAATTGTACCTCAAGTACACAATCTTTTCCCGGATTCAGTCCGTTAACAATCCAACTATCACTTTCCTCCTGTATCTTAGCCCGACTTGCCTTCACTCCTTTCACAGTCGATTTATCAAAAGATAGCTCCACGGGAATTTGCCTGTTCTGGAAAAACAGATAACAATTATCAACGCTTCCCATTAATTGTGCCGTAGCATAATTCAAGCGCATAGCATCAAGTTCCACATTCAAGGGCCAGATAAAGACCGTACTATCCTGCATTTCAACACCTTTCTGAGGAAAACGAAGCATTTTATCTTTCAGTTTCACCTCAAACTTCACACTCTTCTGTGCCTTCTTCGGATGATAACGGGAATAATTGATTCCAAACATATAGCCGGTTTCATTATTAGAGCGTACAGACACCTGTAACCCATCTTCTTCCATTTCGGGATAACAGGCATCATGGGAGCTAGGTCTTTCTCAAACTCATTGACAAAGTAATGCAGTTTTTTCACCTTCTTATAAGATTCCGCTATTTCTCCTGACTCACGGATAGCAGCCTGAAAATCATAAGACTTCACCGGTAGCCGACTCCAATACCCTGTTTTCAATTGTTCTTCCTCAGTAGACCATAGTTTACCCGTAAACTGAGTGGCACCGGCAAAAATATAATATCCCAGCAGATTAGACCCTGAACCAAGTTTGGCTATCATCATGCCCAACCCGTCTAAAGGATCGATGCTGAGTCGCCTGTGATAGGTATTTTGCACACCCACTCCCATTTCACAAGTAAAGAAAGGGTATTTTTCATATGTCATATACACATCTTGCCGCTTTATTTGATCATTACCTATATTCTCATTATCACGAAACGAGTCAAACAAGAAGTTTCCCGGCTGGTATTCTTTTCCCACATGTTCCACCCATGGAGCATCTGCATATCCTCCCCATAAAGGGATCACTTCAAAAGGAGGAACAGAACCGTCTCCCCATCCAGTAACCGTATACATCGGAACATCAATACCATTTTCCAAAGCCGTATCTTTCAACCATTGGATATGTGGTTCACCCTCCTTGCCATACCAATATTCATTTTCCAACTGGATGCCTATGATATTCCCACCATCTTTATAGTAAAGCCCTTTCAACTGGTTAGCTATTTGAGCAAAATAGCGTTTGACATAATTCTGATAAACCACATCATTTGAGCGGTCTTTCAGATATTTTTTCTGTAAAATCCAATCAGGTGTCCCACCATTACGAGCTTCTCCATGCGACCAGGGACCCAGTCTCGGAACTACAAACAGCCCATGTTTCTGGCATAACTTAATAAAGCTGCGCAAATCCTTCTCATTCTCCCATTCAAACTGACCTTCTATCTCTTCGTGATGATTCCAAAACAAATAAGTCGAGATAATATTGATACCGCAAGCTTTCATTTTCAAGATACGATCTTCCCACAAATCCTTACGGATACGTGAAAAATGCAATTCTCCCATAACGTAGAATTGGCTTCCCGCCCACGGTCATATATAGGCTATTAACTTCTATTGCTCTCTCCTTAGGCCCCGGATTTCCCATTTTCAGATGACCGTACAAAGGTGTCTCCATGACGTTCGAAGCATCCAGTCTATAAACTTTCTGTGCTGATAAATTCGTAAACAAGCAAAAACCGATAAATAAAAAGGATATTTTTTTCATTTGTATTCTATCATTAGGTTAATAAACCGCTTCCATTGTCTGAGTACTCCACTGATCCGCCCAGCGAATAAGTGGTCTGTCTCCATCGAACTCAACCGGTAACCAAACATATCGTGAATTTATTAAATCCGTTTTATTCCACCTGTCAAACATAGCAATAAATTGATCCTGCATCCCTTCAATGGGAAGTACATAAGTACTTTGGGCATAAAATGTCTTATCGGCATCACGCCCCAAACAGGGGTTATCTTTCAGTTCCCAAACTCCCAACATTGAATCAGATACGGCCCATTTGGCTTTATTCGGGTCCCAACCGGTGCAACCGGATGAGAGCATATAATAATGACCGTTTCGTTTAAAGACTGCAGGAGCTTCCCGAGATTGTCCAATAAATCTCCGGACATAAGTTCCTGAAGGTTTTGTATAATCATCAGTCAGCAAACTGATATACAAAGTACTGTTCCATTCTGAGGAGCAAATATGATAAGCCTTTCCATCATCATCTTGAAGATAGTCTGATCACGACTATCTGCTCCATTCGGTTTAAAAGACCCCAAATAAGTGAAGGTTCCTGTCGGTGAGTCACTGATTGCTACCCAGCATGTGCCTTTTCATAATCAGGACTTTCAATATGCATCCACATTACAAACTTACCAGTTTCTCATTATAGATGACCTTCGGGCGCTCTATCACTTGCGAAGGGTGAAGATCAGAAGTCGGATCATCATCTACCGTAGGCAGAACCTTACCCTCAAATTTCCAGTCTGTCAGATTCTTGGATGAATAGCAAGCCACCCCTCCAGCTTCAGCCCGCCAGCACTCCCAGGTTTTAACCCAGTCCAGGCGATAGGTAGAATCACCTTTAAATTCACCATACCAATAATAAGTACCTTCATGGTAGAGAATACCTCCCCCATGTGCATTTATCGGATTTCCATCCGTATCTTTCCAAATACTGCCGGGAGTTACGATATCTTTTCCCTGTTGCTTAGCCGACATCCGATCCACCGTCTTAATTGTAACCGATGCCCCTTTCATCCCCTCTGCTGAAACATTCAAGATTATCTCACCTGCATTTCCATCCGGTTGCAATATAGCCATTGCTTTACCTTTAAAAGTTTTAGGTGATAAGGAACGGAAACTTTCCATATCTGTAGGACATGCATTCCCAGATCCCCTGATAATACCATTTCCCACAGCACTCAAAGTCACTTTCATATCAGCATCAGGTACTACCTTACCCTCTTTATCAATCAATTCAACAGTGACATAAGCCAGATCATCCCTATCCGCTTTAATCACTTTGCGATCAGCGATTAAACGTATCTGTACCGGAGCACCTGTGGTTCTTAAAATAGCACATGAAGATTCGCTGTTGTCATAGGTAGCCACTGCTTTCAATTCACCCGGCTGATAGTTGACTATAAACGTAGCCGTATAATCTTTCTTTGAAACTTCTTGCTCACCCAGCAATTCATTATTAAGATAGAGTCTTACCTTAGGCGCACGACTATAAACATTCACTTTTACAGGTTTGCCTTCCAGCCCTTTCCAATTCCAACTAAGAGATTCGTTCTTCCACCCCCAATAGCTCACATCTTCTGTTTTCCCGGCAGCCGGCAAAGGTTGTACCGCCATTGTTATTTCCCTTTCCTTCCAAACAATATCGCGGTAATAAGATTGTGGCTTCTTTTCTCCACAGATATCAATATCTCCACACCATGCGTTATACCAGGGCCACCCCATAAACTGAGGATTTTTCTCGCCTTTACTCAGTTCCAGTGTATGACCTATTCCCGATTCACCTAAATAATCAAGGCAGTCCATACAAAATCACCAATGATATATGGATGCTTTTCCACCAGATTCCAGTTTACAGCAGCTTCCTGAGCAACAGTCTCACTACCATATATAATACGTGAAGGATCCTGCTGATGATCATTCTCATATTCGTACCACATATAGTTGTATCCTGCCACATCCAGATGCTGCATGGCTTTTACAGCATCTTCCTTCCACTTCAGTTGCGGATTATCCCAATAATCGTTGATAGCAGCAGTTACCGGACGCGAAGGATCCAACTTCTTCACTATATTCCTCAATCTTTCAGCAATCTCCACCCCAGCATCATCCGAACGTTCCTGAATTTCATTTCCGATACTCCACATGATGACAGACGGATGATTCCGATCTCTTAACACCATTGCCGAAATATCTTTTTCGTTCCATTCATCAAAGAAACGATGATAGTCCTGAGGATTCTTTTCTTTTTGCCAATGATCAAAAGCCTCATCAATTACCAACATACCCTGCTCATCACAAGCTCTGAGAAAAGCTTCTGCCGGAGGATTGTGAGCACATCTGACTGCATTATATCCATTTGCCTTCAACAATTCTATTTTACGCATCTCCGCCCTATCCAACGAAGCAGCTCCCAACAAACCATTATCATGATGTACACAGCCACCTTTCAGTTTCAGAGACAAATCATTCAACTTAAATCCTTCTTTCGCACTGAAAGAATGGTACGGATACCAAAAGGAATAGATATTTGATCCAACACCTCATGCCCGGAACTAAGCAAAATCTTCGCTTTATACAAATGCGGAGTATCAACCGACCATAACTTTGCCTGTTTCACCGGCAAAGAAAAAGCAATCGTCTGTTTACCAGCTGCATCAACATTCACAGATTGCTCTTCCACACCTACTTCCTCACCATCAGGAGAAATAATAGTAATCACCATATTTGCTTCCGCACTTTCAGTTTTCTCATTCAGCACATCTACCTCTATTGCCAATATTGCCTCATCATCTGTTACTTTCACAGTACGCACAGCAACTCCCCATTCATCCAAATGAACAGGATCGGTCTTAATTAACCATACATGCCGGTAAATGCCTGAACCGGCATACCAACGAGAATTTTTCCCCTCATTCGTTACCTTTACAGCAATAGTGTTCACTTCACCTGCCGGATGGCAATACGAAGTGATATCACATTTAAAGGATGAATATCCATACGCATTGAATTTCACTTTCTGTCCATTCACCCACACTTCGGACTGCGCATAAACTCCCTCAAAATAAAGGGAATGAAGCTTGTGAGCATCTTTACGGTCAATAATAAATGATTTTCTATACCACCCTTCACCACCTACGGTTTGTCCGGTAGCAAAACCTCCAATACTTTCCTTAGAAAAGGGTCCTACTGATAAACCTTCTGAATCGGGAAGAGGTTCTGCGCTCCAGTCATGTGGTAGATTTAACACTCGCCATTCCGAATCATCACAAGACTCTTTTGCTGCATCTTTTATTTGACCGAGATGGAATTTCCAGCCCTGATCAAACTTAATCTTTCGTACGGAACAATCCATACTCTGACTGCATGCTGTAACAATCAACGAGTTTACAATGACAAATACATATCGTTTTACTAATGCTTTCAACTTCATATTATCTCCTATTTTCGTTAGACCTACTCCTTACATATAACAAAGAGAAGATAGATAAAAGGTAAATTTTATCCGATTTTGATAGAATCTAGGGATACTCTTCATTATCCGCCAATATCCACTTTTCTATTGTAGATGTCTTTATTTACTCCTCTGATTTATAATAATATTAGCCACTGGAAGTCCTTGTACTTTTGCTGTTACAATAACTTTACCAGACGTTTTACCAGAACGCACCACCAACAGGTTGCTTCCACGCCACGTCTTCCGACTACTAGCAACGAAACTTTCTACACTCATAGGATTGGCATTACCTACTCCCTCAATCGTAGCATCTCCTTCTATAAAAAATTCCACCAATTCTTCAGCCAACTGATTCCTAATGCCTTTACTATCTACCAATTCTAATGTAATATAGCTTAGATCATTACCATCAGCTACGATTTCCGTTCTGTCTGCAGATAATCTGATTTTTTCAACCTTACCGGCACTTTCCAATGCTGCAGTGCCCACCTCATTGCCTTTATTATAACTCACGGCTTTCAATATTCCATGAACATAAGGTACTTCCCAAACAAGCGTATTTTTCTTATCGACAGTATTTTCTTGTTTGCCTAAAGATTCTCCATTCAAGAACAATTCAACCTGTTCACAATTAGAGTATACAGATACTGTCATCTTTTTCCTTCATATCCCGGAAAATTCCAATGATCACAACATCCGGAAAATCCCATACACTCCACTCCGCCTTATCCGGATTCAAAGGGAAAGAGGGAACAGGAGGCGTCACAACAATATGGGATACCGGTGCCTCACTCCATAACGTTTCGCGCAAATAGGATTGGGGACGACGTTCGCCCGAAAGATTCAAATCGCCGCAATTAGCATGATTCCAAGGGAAAATACGTTTATCAAGCGGATACCCACACCAGCCGATACTTGCCTCACCAATATAATCAAAAGCAGTCCAGATAAAATCACCGATCACCCATGAATGATTTTCTACCCCTTTCCAATAATCATAAGCCTGGGATGCGTAGGATTCCGAGGCATAGATAATTCGGTCCGGGTGACGTTTGGCATCCAATTCATAACGATTTAAACAGTAATTATAACCACAAACATCCAAGGGGAGCAGAAAATCATCCGTTGCATCAACAATAGAGTTGACTCCCGCCGTAACAGGACGAGTTGTATCAAGTGCCTTCACAAAACCTGTCAATTCCCTGCATACCTCTACTACTTCAGTAGTTTCTTTGTTTTTGATTTCATTACCAATACTCCACATAATGACACAAGGGTGATTTCTATCACGTGCAACCATGCTATACAGATCTTCTTTCCATAACTTATCAAAATACTGTCCATAATCATCCTTGTAATGACCTTGTCGCCACATATCAAAAGCCTCATCTATCACCAACATACCTAAACGGTCGCAGGCATTAAGCAAAGCAGTTGAAGGAGGATTATGGGACAAGCGTAGCGCATTGAAACCAGCCGCCTTCAATAATTCAATTTTCCTTTCCTCTGCCGATCAAAAGCCTTTGCACCCAAAGGGCCATTGTCATGATGAATACATCCACCTTTTAATTTCATGGATTTACCATTCAGATGGAAACCATTCTCTGCACTAAATGCAATATTTCGTATACCTATTGAAATACATTCCTCATCTATTATCTTATTGTCTTTCAGAAGACGGTTTACAACTTTATATAAGTAAGGATTGTCTGTAGACCATAATTGCGGAGAAGTCACTTCTAATATATGGTTAATTTCTGTTTTTTCTTGATTATCCAATGTTACCAGTTGTTCCTTCCAAGCTACAGTACGGTTCTCCTTATCTACAATCTGTGTTTCCAAAATCACTTTTCCAGTTACTTTCTCTGTATTTGCTAGAACGCTCTGTACATGTACCTCTGCTTTATTGGTTGTGGCAACAGGTGTGGTGATAAACGTCCCCCAAGTTTCAAAATGAAGCGGATTGGTTATTTTCAAAGAAGTATGCCTATAGATTCCCGAACCTGTATACCAACGGCAGTTCAGACCTTCATTCTTTACGCGAACAGCTATCAGGTTTTTTTCTCCAAATCGCACATAATCTGTTATATCCAGCTCAAATGCAGTATATCCATAAACATGATTGGCTACATGGCGATCATTCACCCAAATATCTGCATTCATATAAATTCCATCGAAAGCAACAACTATACATTTCCCTTTCTCAGCTGTATCCACATAGAAATGCTTCCTATACCAGCCAGTTCCACCGACAGTAAAACCTCCCGAAACCTCAGTGATAGCATCAGCAGTAAAAGGAGAGTTTGTTCCGGGAATATTTTCAATACTCCAATCGTGGGGAAGATTCACCAGACGCCATTGTGAATCGTCTAAATCTGATCTCTCACCTTCAATAATATCTCCACGATGGAACAACCACCCTTCATCGAAAGATTGTTCTCGAGGGGTGGGCTTCTTTTCACTGCAACTACTCAATTCCAACGTTATTAACAAAAGCAATAGGCTGTATATACTTCTCATATCATTACATTTAGCAGAGCAAAGGCTGGCCTTCAGACAAGATTTTCATCCGACCAGCCTCTTTCTGGAATTTATTTCAATTATTTACCACCCATTCTGGTGCCTGAACCAAAGCCCTATTATTATCTAGCTCTGATTGAGGAATAGGCCATACATATCCCTTTGATGAATCGAAGACATGAGAACCTGCTCCACCGTCTGCCCGACATCTTTCGTATGCTTTATCCATTTCTTTCCAACGCATAAGGTCAAAATAGCGGGTACCTTCTAAAGCCAACTCCACCCTTCTTTCATGTTTCACCACATCGAGCAATTGGTCATAAGAGAGATTGGAACCTTCAGCATCTTCCACCTTCGGCATCATCACATCGGCACGCTGACGCACCTGGTTCACCAGTGACATTATTTCGTCTTTACCCGTATTTTGCTTAGCCAAAGCTTCTGCGCGCATCAATAGCACATCAGCATAGCGAATGACATACATATCCTGATTATCAGCAGTCCATGTAGTAGGTTGATTTTGATATTTACGCATGAACAATTGGAATGGACTGTTCCAGGACCACCATGCATCACTAACTTTACCATCATACGTATCACCATTCTTCGTCATCAGTGTATATGTCAAACGTGGATCGCGAGTTGAATCATCATTCGGATCATAGATTTCCGAAGAAGTAATGGGTTTGCCATCTTTGCAATAAAAATCGTTTGCCAAATTCGGATAAGGCAACTGCCACTCCATCGGATAACCATAATTATAAGCTAAAAAACCACCTTCACCATTTTGTTGATCAGTATTTTTAAAGCGAATGGCAAATACTATTTCTTTGCTGGCACCACCAGCTTCTGTAAACAACGTACTGTAATTGGGATCTATTATATAGCCTAACTCATGACCTGCGCAGCAGCATCTGCAGCCTCCTTATACATTTCGTTATACAAGTATACACGAGTCAATAGACCTAGTGCAGCACCTCTAGTAGCGCGTCCTCTATCAGCAGTAACAGGTAACATCCCCTCGGCAGTAATATCTTTCAGATCTTTGACTATATCAGCTATAATTTCTGATTTCGGCGACTTAGCACTTGGCTTGTTTCAGTAGTCAACACATTAAAAACTTTGGGAACATCGCGATATAAGCTAGTCAGATGATTGTAAAACAAGGCTCTAATGAATTTGGCTTCACAAACAATCCTTGTACCAGCCTCCTCACTTATTTTACCAGCTTCCAACATTTGTGGTACTTTCTCAATAACATTATTGCATCGCGCAATACCTGTGTAAGAAGCATTCCATACTGCTTTGGTAACAGCAGACGTAGGCTCATGGTGTTATTAGTAATAACATCGGGTCCAACCCACGGAATCCAAGCAAAATAACCATTATCCGTAGCAAATTCCAGTTCGCGCAAACTACAAGTCTTGTCCCCCGGCCAACAGAATCCCAAACTGCCTTCACTCTGCAAAGCATCATAACAACCGACTAATGCCTTAGTTGCATCAGCTTCTGTATTCCAAAAATTACCATTGGACAACTCTGACAAAGATTCACGGTCCAAGAAGTCTGAACAAGAAAAAAGAGAGAAAGCCAATGAGAAAATAACTGAATAATATATTTTTTTCATGATTCTTTTATTTTAAATTATAATGTGATGTTTAATCCTACAGAGAACGTCTTGGCATTAGGATAAGCGTGACCACGAGTATCAGTACCATACTTTTCTGGATCATAATCATCAATACCAGTAATAGTCAGAATATTCTGTGCAGAAACATATATTCTCAGACGTTCCAGTTTTGCTTTACGAATCCATTCTTGCTTGAAAGAATAGCCCAATTCAATGTTTTTTAAACGTAGGTAAGAAGCATCTTTCAACCAAAATGAAGAAGGTTGACTATTATAATCACCATTACCTAAACGTGGAAATTTCGTTAGGATTAGCACTCTCAGAGTAACGATCTAAAAATACTGTTGTAACATTACCCGAAATAGTAGGATAATCCATTACGACACGATCTACACCAGCCACCCCCTGAAAAAAAGCAGAAAAATCAAATCCTTTATAAGCAGCATTTAAACCAAAGCCATAAGTAAAATCAGGAAATGGATTACCGATTACTGTACGATCATTAGTATCCACCACTCCATCCGGTTTGCCTTCTGGGCCACTAATATCCTTGTAACGAATATCACCCAGCTTCAGGGCACCGCCACCAACAGAATTCTTTTCATTGGCTTCATCCACATCTTCTTGTGTACGATACAATCCATCAGCTACATAGCCATAATAAGAATTGATAGGATGTCCTTCCAAATTAATAGACCAATCTGTAATCCAAGAATCTTTACCATGTAAGTCAAGAATCTCATTTTTCACTTTACTGAAATTAACATTTGCACCAAATGTCCAATCTCCCCATTGATCATTATAACCTAAAGCAAACTCCCAGCCCTCATTTTTTACTGATGCAGCATTAACATAAGGTTCCGTAGAAATACCTACAATTCCAGGAATAGGCAATTGCAACAAGATATCAGAGGTTTTTTTATAAAAATAATCGGCAGTAAGGGTAATTTTATTATTCAGAAAAGCAGCATCTATACCTACATCCGTAGTAGCAGTTGTTTCCCATTTTATATCAGGGTTCGCTAATGAGGAAATAGCTACACCTTGAGTTTTATTATCTCCCCATACATAATTATTACCTAAACCAATATATTGTGCAAATGGATAGTAACCAATTTCCTGATTACCCAATTCTCCCCAACTAGCTCTCAATTTCAATTGACTAATAAAGCTATATTTTTCCATAAAGGCTTCTTGAGCAATATTCCAGCCCACAGACACAGAAGGGAAATAACCAACACGATTCTTCTTTGGGATTCTAGAAGACTCATCACGACGAAGATTAAACTCTAACAGATAACGATCTTTGTAATTGTAATTCACACGACCAAAAAAAGATCTTAAGGCAGCTTCAGCAGCATCTCCTTTGGCAGAAGTGCTTAAAGCACCATTCAATACAGAAATATTATCACTTGGAAGATCCTCGCCTGTTGCTGTAGTAGAACGGAAATTATTATATTGATTGGATTGCCCCAATAAGAAGTTAAATGCATGTCCACTCACATCAAAATGATAAGTTATAAGATTTTCATTGATCCACTGAGTTTCAGAATAATAAGCATCTGTTAGATAATTTTTACCACTTCCTCCTACAGGATTACCATACGAGTCCAATGGGATATAAGCAGGTTCAGCAGCAATACTGTTCCATTGGTTATATTGATAAGCAAAACTCGTTTTTATAGATAGGTTCTTAATTGGCTCAATTTCTAAGAAAGCCTTACCATCAAAGCGACTGTACTTTTTCTTTGAAGTAATTGTAGTGGCATATGCCGGATTCTTAATAGCCTGCATTTTGTCGTTACCATCTACAAATCCCCAATCACCATTACTATATTTATAAGGCACCGAAGGACGGGAATGCCATTTCATCTGTTCGAATACATAGTAAGTACCAATGGTCGGCTCCTCTACTTCTTCGTGGTTACCAGAAACATTCAGTCCTAAAGTGATTATATCAATGAATTTGCTGTCAGCATTCAAACGAAAATTAAAACGGTCAGTACTTGTACCTTCCATGATACCATCCTGTCCCATATATCCTACCGACCCCATATAATGAGAAGTTGCATTTCCACCCGACATAGACAAATGATGTGTCTGTATAGGAGCAGAACGAAATATTTTATCCGACCAACGAGTATTAGCAAATAAATCAGGGTTAGATCCATCTTTCATTTGCTGAATCATTTCGGGAGTAAAATTCGTAGTTACATCTCCCATAGCTTCATTCTGCTCATTATAAAGAGTTGCCCAATCCCATGAATTAATATAGGTGTAGAACCGTAGCTTTCTGAACACCGTAAGATCCACTATAAGACAAAGTTTTTTTGTCCGTATGTCCACGTTTCGTTGTCACCAAGACTACACCGTTGGCTGCACGTACACCATATATAGAAGCTGAAGCTGCATCTTTCAAAACCGAAATATTTTCAATATCATTCGGAGATACACTATTCAAACTTCCTTCCACACCATCAATCAACACCATAGGATTACTGTCACCAAAAGTGTTTATACCGCGGATACGGATTTCCACATCTCCTTCAGCACCGGGTTGTGCAGAGAAAGAACTCACGGTAACACCACTCATTCGTCCTTGCAACAAACTGGAAGTATTGGATACCGGGATATCTTTAATATCATTGACTTTTACAGAAGATACTGCTCCCGTCAGATTGGCTTTTTTCTGCGTACCATAGGCCACAACCACAACTTCATCGATCAACTCCGAGCTTTCTTTTAATACAACATTAATTTGTTGGTTTGCCCGGGCAATTTTCATGACTTGCGTCTCATAACCGATATAAGAAATCACAAGATTTTGTCCTACTGATGCCTGAATAGAGAAATGTCCATCTACATCTGTAATCAGACCATTCGTAGTACCTTCTACTACTACAGAGGCTCCAATTATCGCTTCACCGGCAGCATCCTTCACAGAACCTTTTACTGTTACAGCCTGTTGTGTAATGGCTGATGTTGAAGAACCGAGATCTTTTTCTGTTGATGCATAAGAGAAAGTTACTCCACCAAGGAATAGCAATCCGAAAATGATTCGTCTTTGCAAAACATGTTGTTTATTCATAATATTTTAAATTAAAAAGTTACTGATGCAAAAGTCTCTATTTCTTTATAAACAGGATAACAGAAAAGCACAAAAGAATAACAAATTCCTGTATCCACTATCAAAACAGGAATTTGTTATCAATCGGCACGATTCTTTTATTTTTAAGCGTCTTCAAAAGAGGGGGATCGCTTATTTTTTCCTACTTTTGAATATTGATTTTTAATCAGTATGCTATGACTAAAATAAGATTTATTTTATACTCTTTCTTATCGCTTCTCCTTTGTGAATGTAGCCTTTCAAATATAACTAATGCTGATAAGGTCCGATTGATTTTAGATACGGACTTGGGACCTGACTACGATGACGTGGGTGCCATGGCAGTGATGCATGCATTAGCAGACAGTGGATATGTAGATATACTGGCTACTATATCGTCTAATAAGTCCGAATTAACAATTCCTTGTATTGAGATCATTAATACATATTTCAAACGACCTGATATTCCTCTTGGCGTTGCTAAAGGAGAAAGTGCTGTCACATTGGAATGCCCACACAACAAGAAATGGACTGAAGTTTTGCCTCAGAAATATACCCACCGAATAGCAAAATCATCAGATGCCCCCGATGCTGTTAAGGTATATCGATCTATTTTATGCACGCAACCAGATAATAGTGTCACAATCTGCACCATCGGAGCTTTCTCCAACCTAAAAGAACTGCTACAATCAAAAGGAGACGAATTTTCACCGGAAACAGGAGTAGAACTTGTACGCAGAAAGGTTAAACAGCTGGTTTCCATGGCAGGAATATTCCCCGAAGGACGAGAATATAATGTATATTGTGACGCTTCCTCCTCTTCTTTCGTTGTGAGCCATTGGCCTACAGTCATTATCTTCTGTGGATTCGAGATTGGCTACAACATAATAACCGGTCGCCGAGTTAGCCGGATACCTGTAGAAAATCACCCTATAAAAGATGTATTTTTACTAAGCATGTCGCAGGGAGAGCCACAAGGTAGATGGAGTTGGGATCAGGCAACCGTTTGGGTAGCTATAAAAGCTATACGCCTTATTATATCAGTGAACGGGGAGTTATATCTGTAGACTCTGAAGGTAATAATACGTGGAGAACTACAAGAACTGGAAAGCATATCCGTTTAATAGAGTCTTTACCTGCAAAAGAAATGGAGGATTTACTCGAACAATATATGATACATTGCCCTAAACATTAAAATTATGAGAAAGCTATTATTTATATCCGCACTCTTTTTAGCTTCCACTGCCGGAGCACAGAAACTATTGCATTATGATTTAGCAGATGGATTATCAAGTTCTGAAATCACTTCCATCTGTGAAAATGACTATTATATGTGGATTGCTACAGAAGATGGACTCAACCGTTTTGACGGACATCGGTTTAAAGTCTATAAATCGGGAAAATCAGCAAACAACAGTCTTAAGAATAATAATATAGAAACCTTGTTCCTTGATACGAAAGGCTTGTTATGGATTGGCTTTAAGACGGAGGAGTAGATATATACAATCCGCGGACCGACCAGTTCACCCACCTCAATGAACAAGTTTCCGAACCCATCCCTAACCGGATTGTTTCCATATTTGAAGACTCTGATCATAACATCTGGCTGGGAAGTTGGAAGAAGGTATATGCAAATTAACTCCCAAGAATACGGAACGTACCAGTTTTACCGCCGAACGTAGCCATTCAGGAGCCATTGTTTCTAGTTTTGTGGAAAAACCTAAAGGAAATATATGGATCAGCACCTATACAGGACTTCTGATGTACAATTCCCAAAAACGAACATGGGCAGACATTACTCCCAAGAACCAAACCATCACACAAATACACGACACCGGAGAAGAAAATACACTATATTACTCTTCATGGGATAATGCACTCTATGGATTAACATGGAGTCAACAACCCGAACAAGCCCGGACCATCCATCTCTATAACAGCAATACCCCCATATACCGCATAGAAGGAGAAGCAAATAAACTTTTAATCGGCACATGGGAGAGGGAATAAAAGTATATGATAAAGAACAAGAACGTATTTATCCATTGCCCGGCACAGAACATCTGGCACTACTTTTATCAATACTATTTATAAAGATAGTCTTGATAATATCTGGATAGGTTCATACGGAAAAGGACTCTATAAATACTCCTCCTCAGACAGGGGAATCAATCAGTTACTCTCAATTCGTAAAACACATTCTCCTATCACTTCTATCGCCCTTTTACAAGATAAAATATTGTTGGGAACTTTAGGAGACGGCATGTATCATTTCGATATGCGTACCTCGACTGAAAAGGAAAACTACAAAAGCAGAGATAAATTCAAGGACCATATCTTATCTATCGGGCAAAATAAGGATATTACGTTAGTGGGACACGATGGCATAGGATTATTATATTCTTTCCAGAATAATAATTCGCAGGAAATTCAATGGAAAGAATTTACGGCAAGCACTGAATTAGAAAAGATTACGACTTTCTATATAAAAGATAATAAGGTGTGGATAGCACCAAACAAAACGGTCTGATGTCCGTATATCTGGACAAGAAGAACCAACAAATAAAAGATTATATCCATTATGACTATTTCAGTCGGGACAGAATAAACGCTATCATACCTTATCGTGACAATCAATTGTTCATAGCTTCGCATAATGGGCTCTCTATCTTCAATGCATCGGACCAGGTCACTCTAAAAGATAAAATCATCGACCAGGAGATTGTCTACTCTATCATAGAAGATAAGAGTAATAAATGCTGGTGGATAGGAACATCAAACAATCTGTTGAAGATGGAAGTATCCAATGATTCACTGCAAGTTTCTACAGCATTCCCTACATACCCATTGCCACAAGGGGCCATCAAGTCATTGTTGCTCGATGATAACCAAAATCTATGGTTCTTTATCGGTGAAAAGATATTCTGCTACATAAACAATGAACAACGCATTTGCGAACCGAATATCAGCTATTGGGGCAATTCTTCCATCCTTCAGCTGAAAAAATAACTTATGAAAACAAAGAATATATCCTGTTCAGCAATACCGAACAGCTCATGGCCATGGATGTGGAAAAGGCACTGCATCAATATGATAAAACCAAACTCATATTGACCGATCTAGAGATCAACCACCAAAAGATACAAGTCGGTGACACGATAAACAACCGGGTGATTTTAAAAGAGAATACCGAATATATTCCTTCCATCACCCTCTCTTATGCCTCCAAATGGATCTCCCTGTCCTTTACTGAAATAGGGGAAGCCAACTACTGCAATAAATATCTATACAGGATGATCGGTTTTACCGACAGCTGGCAATATCTTGATATGTCCGTACCTCTGACCTTCTCACAACTCAACCCAGGTACATACACTCTGGAAATTATGAAATATAACGAAGAGTCAGGCACCAAACCATGCTGGTCCATGAGTATTATTGTCGCTCCACCCTGGTGGAAAACACCTTTGTTCTATTCCATTTCCTGCCTGATTATCTTGTTGAGCATCGCACTCATAATATATATGATTATCAGACACTACAGAAGAAAGAGCATACAAAAGATACAGGAGATGGAGACATTGAAGAAAGAAGAACTATTAAAGGAAAAGGAAAGTTTCTTCGAAAGTCTCGGGCACGACCTGATTACACCTTTATCTTTGATACTGGCACCTGCCAATGATATGTTGCGTGAAACCAAAGAAGATGATATCCAGTATGAAAGACTATCCATCATCACTAAGAATGCTGCATTCTTATCCGATCTATTTTCTACAATCCTCGACTTCAAGCGAGTGGAATTCTCTGAAGTAAAGATAAACAATAGAACCATAGAAATCGTATCATTCTGCCGCATCATAGTGAATGCATTCAATTATCTGGCAAGCTCTAAAAAGATCCAGCTATCTTACCAAGCCAATATCCCCTCCATACATATATGGATTGATAGTGTGAAATTTGAAAGGATTTTATATAACTTGCTGAGTAACGCCATCAAGTATACCCCCGATCAAGGCAGTGTATCGGTAGCACTGGAATATATAGATGGGCAATTGAGTGTATTCATAAAAGATACGGGACCGGGTATCAATCAGCTATACCAGACAACTGTATTCAATAAATTCTATCGTGAGCCCCAATACAATAAAGAAAATACTCCCAACGGATTGGGCATAGGATTATATGTCGTAAAGAAATTCGTATCAGTAATGAACGGCACAGTTTCTATTGACTCACAACCCGGACAAGGCACCACACTGTGCATCAAACTACCGGTAGAGAATTCTGAAAAATATCAGGAAGCAACTGATATTACCGAATTTAAAGCACAGGCAACCAATATGGAGAACAGTGCCACCATACTTCTTGTAGAAGATAACGAACAGATACTTAAATACCTTACGGACAAATTGACGGAGTACTTCAACATAGTGACAGCCACCCATGGAGAAGAGGCCTTGAAATTAGTAGATGAGTATCTTCCTGAAATCGTAATATCGGACATCATGATGCCCGGTATGGATGGCCTGGCACTGTGCCGCCACATAAAGGAGAATTCCCTTTATGCCGATATATTCGTTATATTACTGACTGCCAAAACTTCATCTGAGGATGAACTGAGAGGCTATAAAGAAGGCGCTGACATCTATATCAAGAAACCTTTTGATACGGAAGCATTGATTAATCAAATAATGAATATCTTGAATACGCGCCAAAAGCGAAAAGAACAACTCCTGAAGAACCTGATTGCCAAAGACAGCGATACCATTGAGTTCAATTCCAAGGAAGTATTCCTGCAACAGGCCATGAAGGTGATAGAAGAGAATCTGGACAAGGCAGACTTCAACATTGAGGAATTCTCAATAGCCATGAATATCAGTAAGACAGTGCTTCATAAGAAATTCAGAATGCTCATCGGGCAGACACCCAATCAGTTTATCCGGGCCATCCGGCTTCGAAAAGCATCCGAGCTATTGATAAACAGTGATTTGTCTATTGCGGAAATTGCCTACTTGACCGGTTTTAACCAGGCACATTATTTCATTAAGTGCTTTAAGGAAGTATATAATGAAACACCCAAGAATTTCAGGGATCTAAAAAAAGGAGACCGATAACCTCAAAAAAGGGATGACTGTGAAGCGGTTCCAGCCATCCCTTTTCCAATTTTATTTCTTATCAGCAGAATATTCAACCTCATAAACTTCCAATAAGCAGTGTTCGCTATTCCCATCTATAGTGGTACAACTTATTTCCAACGGACGTCCTTCTTTTATATCGTCAGCAGAAACCTCTCCTACCGCCCATGACAAACCGCACCAGATCATCTTATCATGCGATTTCTTTACCGGAACTGCACGCTTGCCCTGCTTTACTTCTATATTGAAGAAATGATCCATTTTAATCCCGGTGGGAGGAGCACCGCCCCACGAACGGAATGCTTTTCCACGCTCATCCAGTTGCTGAAAGATAATTCGCACAGTTTTCCCTTTTGAAGAAGTGTAATGTGCCTGCAAGATATGCTCATTTTTCTTTTGCACATCTATTTTTACCTTTTGAATTGTTGCAGGGATAACGATATCTTTCTCAATACCTAAATCATACTCCCGGGCACTGAACTTACCGTACCCGACAACAACCATCTGTTCCGGACCCAATTCCACAATATTCTTTTCTAAAACAGGTATAAAACCACTGTCTGTGAAAAGCACCCTCCCCGTTCCTGTCGCTTCAGGCAAGGTTACTTTGACTTTCTCCTGTGAGGCGTTTACCACAGTATAAAGGTTTCCTCCTTCAGCGGAAGCCATATATCCGTATGGCAGAGCCTTACCGGGGATGGAACCGAATGCCGAAATATTTCCATACTGCTGTACCTTCATATACAATTGCTGCACTTTAGCCATCCAGCAAGCATCATCATCACTTAACAAATCAATATTTCCATGACAAACATTCAACCAGCCTCCGCGTGCCATCGTCAAAATCATCATACCTTTCCAAGCATTTAAGGCCCTGTTATAACAAGTACCGTGGTGCCAATCATAAAAGCACAATTATCAATGCGCTGAACCGGTACTCCGTTAAACAAGTATTGGAAGGTCATGTGATCCGAATACAAATCCTGTGAGCGCCAGAAATTCATCATCGGCACATCGGATAGACGGGGATCACCGCAATACATCGTATCAAATATTTCCAGCCAACGTAGGTCTACCGTTTTTCGAAACGGAGTAACCGTATTTTCCATATCTCCCCCGAAACCATTGTAACCAATAAAAAGTACATCCGGATTCTTATAACGGAATTCTTTTATGGCAGAAATAAAGGCATTTTTATTCTGTTCCTCAATGTCAGCAGGTAGCATCGTACATTTGGCATCAGGAGTTGCCGCATCAAAATAAGCAAAATCAAATTTGAACATCTTGATACCCATATCTGCGTACATTTGCAGAGTCTGCATAAGATGATGTAAATATCCTCCCCTGAACAGACAAAGAGTTATTCCGTCTTCCGCCACAGAGCTTTCCCATTCCGGAATAACTTTCATCGTATTTGCCTCGCCACCTATACGCAACAAGTTCGTAGAGAACCACAAACCGGGCTTTATTCCTTCTCTTTTACACGCATCCAGCCAACGCTTGGGACCTTCCGGCCAACAGTCCGATCTCCACTTACGATATCCTTCATTCACATCAAACCAAAATGCGTCCATCAGATAATAATCCACTTGTACACCCATTTTTTTCAAACGCGCAATGTGATCCAACTCTTTCATTGCCAATGTCTCATTCAAAGGAATGTTATCAGACAATTCATCGTAGGCGGACCAATTGTTATAGACAAATACAGGTTTGGTCAATCTTGCTGTTTTATTTTTATTCCATCCGTCAGATACATCCTGCGCCACTCCCGGAAGGAATATGCACAACAACAGCAACAAGGTATTTATTCTTATTCTATTCATAAATCATATCTATTTTTATCAAAGACTGTTTATTCACCGAAAAACTTAGTCCACAACTTCAAAAGTCAGTTTCCGTCCACCTACCGACACTATAAATTCACCCGGCTCTAAAAAGCGCTTGCCCGTTGCATCCGTATAGCTCAAATCTCTCATAGGATCAATATCAAACCGAAAGACTCTGCTTTCACCGGCATTCAACGACTGTTTCTCGAAGAATTTCAACTCTTTCATAGGACGGGAAATAGTACAGAACGGATCGGACACATACCATAACACGGTTTCTTTTCCTTCCACCTTACCCGCGTTAGTCACTGTGACCTCAGCTGTTATCTTCTGATCCTTCCTGATTTTCAAGGAAGAAAGTTTCGCATCTGAATAAACAAAGGTAGTATAACTCAATCCATACCCGAACGAATATAAAGGTTCGGTAGGAATATCCTGATAATCCCCCATCGCATCGAACGGACGGGCAGACTGCCGCATGTTATAATAGACCGGTATCTGGCCTGTAGACAGTGGGAATGTCACTGACAACTTTCCAGAAGGATTCACCCTGCCCGAATAAAATGCCTGCCAGAGGACGTTCCTCCCGCAACACCGCTGCCACATCTCAATGATAGCTTCTACCTGAGGTCCAGTCTGATCAATTCAAGAGGGCGGCCACTGGAAAGAACAAGTACAATGGCTTATTCGCCTGCTTTAGATGCAAAAGCAACTTCTCCTGAATATCGGGCAAAGCAATCGTAGAGCGTGAAGCATTCTCTCCACTCCACTGTTTGGACTCGCCTAAACATAGTACTACAACATCGGATGCTTCAGCCGTTTTTAAGGCAGCAGAGAAACCCGATTCATCACTCCCATCCAATGCACAACCCTGCTCGTAGTCCAACCGTACTTTATCGCCAAATTCTTTCTGCATTCCTTCATAAATGGTCTCCACATCTTCAGCCTTCCCTTTAAAAGCCCAAGCACCTAATAGATTAACACTATCCTTTGCTATAGGGCCTATCACCGCAACTTTTTTAATCATTGAAGAAAAAGGTAATAAGTTATTTGCATTCTTCAACAGCACCATTGATTCTTCTGCCAAACGACCAGCCAAAGCAATATCCTCTTGCTGCAAATAACGTTCTTGCTCAATCAATTCTTTCGCATAAGGTTCATCAAATAAGCCCAGGCGAAATTTGAGTCGGAGTATACGGGCAACCGCATCATCTATCTGCGACACTTGTATCTTCTTTTCAGCAACCAACTGCTCTAAATATTCACAATATACATTATCACGCATATCCATCTCCACACCGGCATGAAAAGCCTTATACGCAGCTTCTTTCCGGTCTTTGGCAACACCCTGATAAATTAACTGTTCTATTGCATTCCAGTCGGATACGACAAAACCATCATGTTGCCACTTATTTTTTAGGATTTCAGTTAATATATAATGATTTGAAGTAGCAGGTATTCCGCTAATATCATTAAAACTACTCATAAGTGTAGCAGCACCTGCTTTTACACCAGCTTCATAAGGCGGTAGATAGGTTTCCCACAAAGCCTGGGGTGATATATCTGTATATCTGTAATCCCGTCCGCCTTCGGATACTCCATAACCTACATAATGTTTCAGACAAGCTGCGATAGAATATGGATCTGACAATTTCTCACCCTGGTAACCCTTTACCGATGCTATGCCAAATACTGTATTCAGGTAAGGGTCTTCTCCATAACATTCGGAAATACGCCCCCAACGAGGATCTCTCGCCACATCAATCATAGGAGAAAATGTCCAGTCAATACCTGACAACACAGATTCCTTAGCAGCTACCCTGCAAGCCAGAGTCACCAAATCCGGATTAAAACTGCAGGCTTGTGCCAATGATATCGGATACACAGTACGCAATCCATGAATTACATCAAATCCGAAGAGAATGGGTATTCCCAGGCGAGATTCTTCCATTGCCTTACGCTGAATCTGATTACGTAACTTCGGATCGGTATGGAGATAAATCAACGAACCAATCTCCGCCGGAAGATTTTTCACTTCCTTACCTATATTATTGGGATTATCATTCTCCCCAAATGTATATTGATTCAGCTGAAGCACCTTTTCATGCAATGTCATCCGCTTCAGCAAATCTTTTACTCTGATTTCAACTGGCTGTCCCGCATCTTGATAAATCGGCTTTTGTGACTGAACAGATAACCATGGGAGCAAAACCAATACAAATAATATCAATAGTTTTCGCATAATATCATGTTATTAATTAATCCCAATTGTCAGTTCGGAAGGACGATACTGGCAAACCGCCTGTACCAAATAATTCAGCTTTCACAAAATCTTTAAATGCATATCTCACAGCTTTAGGCTCCGTCACATATTTACATGAAACAACCACAGTACCTTTTTCTTCATCAATGTAAGCCTCCGCCTTATGGAATACTTTATTATCTCCAGATATCTCAAACAGTTCTAAAGTCTTCCCGTAGCTGGTAAGCCCGTTAAATTGATTGTCAAAATGGATAATAGCCTTATTTCCCTCAACTTCCATTCTGCTGAAAGTTGGACTTTCTGCTTCAAATCCTTTCACTCCATAGGTTTTAGAAAGCGCCAGCATGCCCAAACGATCGCCCACTTCTTTTTTCCTTCTCGGATGGATCAGATATCGCTCTCCTACATCCAACAATACCGCCATTGCAGAGTTTGGAATCAGCCTTAGACACTGTCTTTGCGCTTCCCGTTGATAAGCCGAAACTTCCGGCCATTGAGGTGTAAAAAAGTTCCACTCTTTATAGTCGTAAGGGGCAATCTGTGCATAATAGAAAGGTATTTCTCCTAGTCCCCATGCTTCGCGCCATTTACTTACCATGGCAGCAACTGACGGAGCATAACGAAGCACATTGAAAATGTTGGATTCACCTTGATACCAGATAATACCTTTTATACATATCCCACTAGCGGATGAATCATACCATTATACAAAACCGTAGGCACATTACTAATCCACGGAGAAGTTTCATCACTCAATGGCGGTACGGGGATATCATCAAATTGTTTACAAGCCTCCGCATTCATCCATGCTTCGATGTTGGAGCCTCCATAACTGGCATTAATAATACCGACTGGCACATCTATATTACGCTGTAAGAAATCAGCAAAGAACCATCCCACAGCCGTACATTCCGCTACATTCTCCGGAGAAGCCTTCACCCATCCGGCATCAAAATGCTCCAATGGTTTATAGGCCGCTAAAGTAGGTATATTAATGAAATGTATTTGCTTTTTTGCTGAAGATAATATGGCCTCCGTAGCCCCCAACACCGGCTGGCAATAGTATCCTTTCAACGGCATGCTCATGTTGGACTGTCCGCTTGCCAGCCATACTTCTCCCACAAACACATTCTGAAAGACTTTTTTCTTATTGGCAGTGACTGTCACCTCATAAGGTCCTCCGGCAGCAGGCGTAGGTACGACTATCTTCCAGGTTCCTTTAGAATTAACAACCCCTGTATATTCTTTATCAGGATTCCATGAAGTGGAAATAGTCACTTTCGCTCCCGGTTTTCCCCATCCCCAGAACGGATTATTTATTTTTTGCTGCAACACCATATTGTCACTGAATATATCAGCAACCTTAAACTCCTGTGCCTCAGCAAAGCATGCCAAAGCACAAAAGAATACTAGATTTAATAATACTTTTTTCATCTATCAGATTTCTATTTATTTATGAATATAATTCTTTTTGCAAATTCATTTACCTTCATATTCAAATCAGAAAGGCTATGTATTTCTTTATTTCGCACTTTCAGACTATGAATGTATACTCCATCCACTCCAAACTCTTGATTCTTCCTAATATCTGTGAAGTCACCTGTTGCAGACCACACCCAACATGTACATTATTTATCCGAACATTATTAATCGTACAATTTCCCACACATTTCCCGCCAGCTATTATCTGTTATTTCAAAATCGATCAGACGGGGAGATTCAGTACCATTGAAATCGAACTCTTCCACAAAGATAATTCTCAAACTTGACATTTTCAA
>ENA-OQLB01000122-OQLB01000122.1-human-gut-metagenome-genome-assembly--contig:-NODE-122-length-44123-cov-17.031139_pt1 | contig 44123 bp, 56 predicted proteins | sample MGYA00242656_ERZ504813 | MGnify/ENA primary metagenome ERZ504813 (study PRJEB26092, sample SAMD00036388) | human gut metagenome | host: Homo sapiens | study: EMG produced TPA metagenomics assembly of... | reverse complement strand
GGGAGGCTGGTCGGCAGAGGCAACTGAAGGGGTAGACCACAAACGTGCACATCATGTGTGCGCAGGTCTACCCTCAGTCACGCTTCGTTGACAGCTCCCCTGTCAAGGGGAGCTTTGCTGGTATGCGCTAGCTACGCTATCGAAACGGACTACTCCTGCGGAGCGTCACCGGAATCGGCGGGAGCGGATTCGGCCGGCTCAGTGGCCGGAGTGGCGTCGGCTGGAGTCTCGCCATCAGTGGCGGCACCGTCTTCGGCGGGCTTATCGGCGGCGGCCGGCTCCTCGAACTCCTCACCCTTGAAGGTGAATTCGCCGAGGATACCCTCGCCTTCCGCATCCACAATCACGCGCTGACCGTCTTCGAGATCGCCCATCAGGATCTTCTCGGAGATGGCGTCCTCGATGTCGCGCTGAATCACGCGGCGCAGCGGACGGGCACCGAGCAGCGGGTCGAAGCCTTCTGCGCGAGCAGGTCCTTGGCGCGTCGGTGAGTTCGAGCGACATATGACGGTCGAACAGGCGGTCGTTGAGCTGCTTGACGTCCAAATCCACGATCTGGCGCACCTGCGGCTCGGTGAGCTGCTTGAAGACGATGATGTCGTCCAGACGGTTCAGGAACTCCGGGCGGAACTGCTGCTTCAATTCGGAGCTGACCTGGTCCTTCATGCGCTGGTAGCTGGACTCGTTGTTGGCACCTAGGTTGAAGCCCGTGTTGGCGGCTTGGCGATGTCTCGCGTACCGAGGTTGGTGGTCAGGATGATGATGGTGTTCTTAAAGTCCACCTTGCGGCCCTGACCGTCGGTCAGGTGGCCGTCATCGAGCACCTGCAGCAACGTGTTGAAGATGTCCGGATGAGCCTTTTCGATCTCGTCGAACAGCACCACGGAGAACGGCTTGCGGCGCACCTTTTCGGTGAGCTCGCCGCCTTCCTCGTAGCCGACGTATCCCGGAGGCGCACCGAAGAGTCGCGAAGCCGCGTACTTCTCGGAGAACTCGGACATATCCACGCGAATCAGCGCGTCCTCATCGTCGAACAGGAATTCGGCGAGCGTCTTGGCCAGCTCGGTCTTGCCGACGCCGGTGGGGCCGGCGAAGATGAACGAACCGGACGGGCGCTTCGGGTCCTTCAGACCCACGCGAGTACGGCGGATAGAGCGGGACAGGGCGGAAACCGCCTCGTCCTGGCCGATGATGCGCTTGTGCAGTTCGGCTTCCATGTTGAGCAGTTTCTTGGACTCGGCCTGAGTCAGCTTGAACACCGGGATACCGGTGGTGGAGCTGATGACCTCGGCGATCACGTCCTCGTCCACGACCATCTTGACGTCGGACTCGCCTTCGCGCCAGGAGTCTTCCTTCTGCTTGCGATCGGCTTCCAGCTTCTCCTGCTTGTCGCGCAGTTCGGCGGCCTTCTCGAAGTCCTGGCCCTTGATGGCTCGTCCTTGTCGGCGGCGATCTTGGCGATCTTCTCGTCGAGTTCCTTGAGCTCAGGCGGGGCGGTCAGGCGCTTGATGCGCAGGCGTGCACCGGCCTCATCGATCAGGTCGATGGCCTTGTCAGGCAGGTTACGGTCCTGGATGTACCGGCTGGACAGCTCTGCGGCAGACTGCAGCGCGCCATCGGTGATGGTCACGTGGTGGTGGTTCTCGTAACGGGAACGCAGGCCCTTCAGGATCTCGATGGTCTCGGCGATGGTCGGCTCGTGCACCTGAATCGGCTGGAAACGGCGTTCCAGAGCCGCGTCCTTCTCGATGTACTTGCGGTACTCGTCGGTGGTGGTGGCACCAATGGTCTGGAGCTCGCCACGGGCCAGCATCGGCTTCAACATGTCGGAGGCACCAGCGCGCCGTCAGCCGAGCCGGCGCCCACGATGGTGTGAATCTCGTCGATGAACAGCACGATGTCGCCACGAGTCTTGATTTCCTTCAGCACCTTCTTCAGGCGCTCCTCGAAATCACCACGGTAGCGGGAGCCGGCCACCATGGAACCGAGGTCCAGCGAGTAGACCTGCTTGCCCTTCAGGTTTCCGGCACGTCGCCGACTTGGATCTTCTGGGCCAAGCCTTCGACCACAGCGGTCTTGCCCACGCCGGGCTCGCCGATCAGCACCGGGTTGTTCTTGGTGCGGCGGGAAAGCACGACCATAACGCGCTCAATCTCGTTGGTACGGCCGATGACCGGGTCCAGCTTGCCTTCAGCGGCTTCGGCGGTCAGGTTGCGGCCGAACTGATCGAGGATGGCGGAACCGGACTTGTTCTGCTTGTCCGTCACGCCGCCGGCGTTGGCCAAGTCGCCCTTGCCGTCACCGGTGCCGGTGCCGGAGTTGCCGCGAATCATATCGATGGTCGCGCTACGCAACTCGCCCAGATCGACGTCCATCTTGATGAGCACCTGTGCCCACGCCTTCGCCTTCGCGAATCAGGCCGAGCAGGATGTGCTCGGTGCCGATGTAGCTGTGGCCCAGCTGCAGGGCTTCACGCAGCGAAAACTCCAACACCTGCTTGCGTGCGGAGTAAAGGGGATGTGCCCGTTCGGAGCCGCGTTGCCCTTGCCGATCATTTCTTCAACCTGCTTGCGGGTGGCATCCAGCTCCACGCCCTTCGAGGCGAGTGCCTTGGCGGCTACACCCTCACCTTCGCGGATCAGGCCGAGCAGCAGGTGTTCGGTGCCGATGTAGTTGTGCTGAAGGGCCCTCGCCTCTTCCTGCGCCAACACGATCACGCGCCGTGCACGGTCGGTAAACCGTTCGAACATGCTTGTCCTTCCTCAATTGACATTCCGTCTTACTCTACCGATTCACGATGACGTTTATTCATCGGATTCCACGAATTGCGCCGTGAGAGGAGAAGAAAACGATATGCTGGTTCTAGATTCACCCGTAGTCGATTACAAGGAGGCTCGAAATGAGTGAAGCTGCAACCAAGCCCGACATCGTTGTCGGTGTGGATGGTTCCGATGAATCCTTTGCCGCGCTGAAGTGGGCGCTTGAGGAGGCCTCGTTAACCGGTCAGAGCGTCAACGCCGTGTTTGGCTGGACGCATTCCTGGGATATGGGGTCCGAACCGGACAGCGACGAGGCCTGGGCCAAGGTCCGCCACGATATTGCCAACGAGCTGCGTGTGTGGGTCGACAAGGCCGCTGCAGGCATCGACTTCGATCCGGCGAATCTGAAGCTCACCTCGGTGAAGGCCTCCGGTACTTCGGCCCTGCTGCAGATCGGCCATAATTCGCAGCAGATCGTGGTCGGCCGCCGCTCGCTGAGCCGTATGGCCCGCTGGTTCATGGGGTCCCTGTCCGCTTCGCTGGCCGAGGCCGCCGAAGTGCCGGTGACCGTGGTGCGCATCGCCGGCAGCGAGGATGAGACCGTGACCGAGGCCATTGCCAACGCCCTGACTCCGGGAGACAAGCCCGTTCACTACACGCAGCCTCAGCCGGTGGTTGAGGAGCTCGCCGCCCGGTGGTGGTTGGTGTGGATGGTTCCGAGACTTCCCGCCGTGCGTTCGATTTCGCACTGGAAGAAGCACGACTGCACGACGCGCCGCTGCATGTGATGTTCTGCTGGCAGCTCAAGGATTTGGGCGTTATTCCGGCTATGAGAACGCCGTGGCACCGGTGAAGGTCGGTCAGCGCCGCGCCGAGGAGATTCTCTCTGAGCTGATGGCCAAGGCCCGGATTCCCGATGGCGTCAAGGTCAGCACAAACGCCTTCCATATTCCCGCATCCAAAGGTCTGATCGCGGCCTCGCGGTACGCCAGCCATCTGGTGGTCGGCTCGCGTGGCCTGTCCGGGCTGGACGCGCACTTCCTGGGATCGGTGTCCCGCCAGATCGTGAACTTCGCCGAATGCACGGTGACCGTGGTGCACTGATTCACCAAAATCGGCATGGAGTGCTAACGCACGCCTCGGTGATGGGCTTGCAGGGAGGAATTCTTTATTCCTCCCTGCAAGCCCATCACCATCTACTTTTCGCGGAATTCGGAGTTTATTCCTCGTCCGCCCTGTTCTGGCGCAGCTGCTCAATGAGATCGATGACGGTTTCGAGTTCAGGAGTCACATCGTCTGAAGGACGAACGTTATCCTCTTCGTCGTCCATCTCATCATCCTCATCATCATCGGCAACGGTGTTGTTGAGGATATCCTCTTCGGTGGCCTCGTCGTCAGCATCAGACTTGGAATCGTCGCTGGAATCAGCTGCATCAACATCCACAACGGAATCAGATACGTTCTGTGCAACGGACTCATCACCGGCAGACTGGGATTGCGAGGTCCCGTCGCCTGCCGCCTCCTCAGCGGGCTCAGTATCGACGGCGTTCCCGTCAACAGTCTTCTGTGCCTCGATATCATCACCGGCAGGCTCGCCTGTCTTGTCGGTTTCGCCTTCGGCCTCGTCCTGGGCAGCCGGCTCCTGTTTGCGCGGACGGTTGGCCACCACGTCGATATGCAGATCGTCGAAAGCAGGCTTGGACTGCACCCACAGCTGGCTTGGCTCGGGAGGTTCGATTTCGGAATGCTCGCCGCAGCCGTGGTCCAAGGAAACCACGCGGCCGTCATCCGGACTCCACTTGTTGGCGCACACGCCGAACATACGGTCGAGTTCGCCCGCGAGCGGCACGAAGAAACCACAGGTGGAGCACAGGTTGCCTTCGGCGGTTTTGGTGCTCAACGCTTTGGGGCCTCGCGGACCTTCATACCAGCGCTTGGCAGCCTGCGCGCGGCCCAGCGAGGTCAGCACGTGACGGCGGGTCAGTCGGAAGGTCTCGACGGCGTCGTTGACATCCTGCAGCGAGGATTCCTCGACTTCGCCTTCCTCGATGCGCTCGTCATCCGGATCGGTACCGATCGAATCGGTGGGAGCCAGATCCGTGGGCTCAAGGCGATCCTTCCAAGGAATCCACTTGGGCGGCATCAACGCGCCTCAGTGGGGATCAAGGAGGATTCGTTGACGGTCCAGGAGTCGATCTCCTCGTCGTGATACAGCGTCACCGACCATTGCCATCCTTCGTAGCCACGGATATTCGCGGCGAAGCGGAAGTCAGTGACGTGATCCTCAAGATCATATGAGGTAACGAAATCCCCCACCTGATCGCTCTCGTCGGCCACTTCGAGCAGCACGGCGCGCGCGATGGCGTGAGGGTCCGGTGTCACGATGGTTTCGGTGGTATCAGTCATAGATCAGATCAGTCCTGTACATCGAATTGATCCGCCACCGCACGCAGCAACGTGGCCAGCTTTTTGCTGTCGGCAGCAGATGGGTAACGGTGACGGCGCAACGTATTGCCGGCCGCATCAAGCATCTTGATGAGGTCCTCGCAGATGGCGGCCATGTCATCCGCCTTCGGGCGGGTGGCCTTGACCAAGCTGGGAGCGGAGGCGATCAGGCGAACATCCATGGCCTGCGGCCCACGACGGCCGTCCACCACGGAATACTCCACCTTGGCCCCCTTGCGCAACGTGGTGGCGCCAGTGGGTAGGGCCTGAGCCGGCAGGAACACGTCCTTGCCTTCCTCACTGGTGATGAAGCCATAACCCTTGGCTGCGTCAAACCAACGAACTCGACCGGTGGGCATTGCGAACCTTCCTTAATCCTCAATGGAAATAGTAAACCGAAGGTACAGTTTACCTCACAGGGCTTGACCTCACGCTTTGGCTGAGTCGCCTGAGTCTTACGCTCAGAGCTGAACCAAGAAGTCTTCTGTTTGGCGTCCTTGGTTTTGCCGGTGGACTGCTTGGGCTCAGGAGCGGCGATCTGCTCAATCGGCAGCACCACGGTGAAGGTCAGGCCTCCCCCATCGGTGCCGGTGGCGCAGATAAAGCCGTGATGTGCTTTGACCACGGATTGCGCGATGGCCATGCCCAAACCAGTACCGCCCTTTTCGCGGGCACGGGACGGGTCCGCGGTGTAGAAGCGTTCGAAAATCTTCGAGCGCGATTCAGGCGGCACGCCGGGGCCATGGTCCACGAAACGCAATACGGCGTATCGATAGCCGGTCTGCATCGAGGCACCTACTTCGGCGGCGTCGATGAACCGCCGCATTGACGCGTCGCTGGCGGGCATGCGAGCGAGCTGTCTTGGATCGATGGCGGCCGGCATCACACCGAGCGCGGCTTCAGCGGGCGAATCGGCAGGCGTGTAGCGGTGGATGTTGCCCACGATGTTGGTCACCACCTGGCGCAGTCGAGAGGCATCACCGGGCAGTACGACCTCAGGCCAATCGCCTTCGGCAAGGCTGAATTCGGCGGGATGGTTCAAATCGCGCGCCGGTTCGAGGGAAATCCGCATGCGGCGAACGGCACGGTCCGGGTCGAGCGCATGCAAATCGTCGACGGCGTCGGTGACCAGCGACGAGAGTTTCACCGTGCCGGTCATATCGATGCCGCGCCCCTCATCGAGACGGGCCAAAGACAGCAGATCCTCAACAAGAACAGTCATGCGCTGGCTGGACCGTTCGATATGTTCAATGGACTCGTCCGCACGCTCCAAGGCACCAGGCATATCGCGCTGCATCTTATACAGCTCCGCATAGCCATGGATGGCGGCCAACGGGGTGCGCAGCTCATGGCTGGCGTCGGAGACGAAACGTTTCATCTTGTCGGTGGTCTCCTCCTGCTCATGGAAACTGGATTCTATTCGGGTGAGCATGGAGTTCAGCGAGGCGGCCAGGGAGCCGACCTCGGTGTTTTCCGGCGCGGAAGGAATACGTTGGCTCAGGTCACCGGCTGCAATTTTCGCGGCGGTCTTCTCGATGCGCTTCAGCGGCGTCATCGTGTGCTGGATGATCAGCGTGGACAGGGAGCCGCCGAGCAGCACCACGCGATGCCGACCACAATGCAGTATCGGGTGAGTGTGTTGACGGTGTCGATTTGGTCGGCCAGCGACAAGCCGATGTACACCACGGCCCGGTCCTTGCCGTTTTGTTGGAAGGTCACCGGCAGAATACGCCATGGTGCCCTCGCCGTGACGATGGCGGCATGGTTGGCATTGACAGTGGGGTTGGCCAGTACCTTGGTGATGGTGTCAGAGGAATTGGAGTTTCCGTTGGCCGAATCGTTCTGGCTGTCCGCACTGTCGGACTGCACCGTAATGATCTGCTTGGCCACCGCCTGCGTAGTGAATGCCTGACCGAGCGTGATGCCATTGGTATCGCCATAGGTAGGCAGAATCGGCACCGATACGATACCGTCCTGCATCTGCGGCATCAGCGGAGTCACGACCAGAGGATTGCCTTCTTTGTCTTTGGTTCCGTCGGTGTATTGAATCTGCAGAAAGTACGAGTTCGGCCCCGATGAGTCATTTTTTGACAGCAGATCGATATTGTTGACCACCAGTTGGCTTTGCGAGCTTAACTGGGTGTCGGTTTTCTGCAGCATGTAGTTGTTCACCAACGCGCGGATGGAGAAGGAAATCACCGACACGCCGATGAGCAGCACGGCGATGGTGCAGGCCACCAGCTTGCTGCTCAACGAGATACGGTCGATATGCCGCATCAGCATGTTTTTCTTACGCTCGCGCTGCTCTTGGAAATGGGCGGCGAACGGCGACATTGCAGGCATGGGATTCGTGTTCGGGGCGGCGTTCGGCGTGCTGCTCGGCGGTACGCCGCCTGACTGCTTATCGGGGATACTCATGAGATTGCGATACGTTATGGATGGAGGCGATTAGTTCTTCGGTTCGCGAATCATGTATCCGATGCCGCGCTTGGTTTCGATCAGCGGAGTCACCTTGCGCTTGCCGCCTTCGCCGTCGTCGACCTCGATGCCGTCGACTTTCTTGCGCAGGTAGGAGATGTACGATTCGACGATGGCTGCGTCGCCGCCCCAGTCGTATTGCCAGACATGGTCGAGAATCTGTGCCTTGGACAGTACTCGGCCCTCGTTGTCCATCAGGTAGCGCAGCAGCTTGTATTCGGTAGGGCTCAGGTCAACCGGCTGCCCTGCACGGGTCACGTCGTGGGAGTCCTCGTTGATTTCCAAGTCGGCGACGCGAATAATCGGATCGTCTTCCACCTGTTCGCGGGTACGGCGCAGAATGGCGCGGATGCGAGCCACGACTTCCTCGAGGCTGAACGGCTTGGTGACGTAATCGTCACCGCCGACGGTCAGGCCCATGATCTTGTCTTGGGTGTCGTCACGAGCGGTGAGAAACAGCACAGGGGCGTTAATGCCTTCCTGGCGGATGCGACGGGTGACGGTGAATCCATCGATGTCAGGCAGCATGACGTCCAACACGATGAGGTCAGGCTGCACTTTTTCGATAACCTCAATGGCTTCAGAACCGGAAGCGGCGGTGTTTACCTCGAATCCGGCGAAGTGCAGGGAAGCGACCAGCAGTTCTCGGATGGACGGCTCGTCGTCGACAACAACAATCGATGCTTCAATAGGCTTACTCATGCTTCCTAGAGTGTCGCGCTCTTCTGGGCGTTTCCTGAATGTCATCTTGGAGTTCGGCCTTGGAATCCTTCTTGATCTCCTTGCGCCGATGAATCACCACCATGACCACGATGATGATGACCAGCGCCACCAATACCACACCCATGATGATTATGCCTACGATCACCGTGGACGATGAGGTGGAGGCTTTTTTGGATTTCACGATTTGATCCATCATTGCCGTTGCCGCGCCAGACCAGCTCGGCGGGTTTTCCAGTAACGGCTGCTGTGCGGCTTCGGATAGCTTATCGACGGTTTTGTTATCGAGAAGCCACTTATCGGAGTTCTTGGACACGACGACCACCAGGTTGCCGTCATTCGAGGCACGGCAAGCATCACTGTGTTCGGCTTGGGATTCATGGACTCCATCACGGTTGCCGCCCAGTCTCCCGGTTTCTGTTGACTATTGAAACTGGAAAGATACAGCAGATGCACGTGTACACCGGTTTCCTTCTCGGTTTTGGCGATGGCATCCGTGACTTCGGCCGCATGGGAGCCCAGGAGATTTTCCGTATCCGTGATGTTCTCGGTGATGGTCACGCCGCTGTCGGTGCTGCTGCTGGAGCTGTCAGAGCTGTCGCTCGAGTTATCCCCATAGGCATTTGCAGTTATCCACATTGCGTTCATCGCTACTGCAGCAAGGGCGCAAATGGCGCAAACAAGCCATTTTCGGACCATATTCCCGAAGGCCGAATAGGACGGCTCCGAAGCTAGGACCACAATAGTTGTTTTTCCGTCTTCCCGATTCGTTGTTGACATATCCTCCACCTTAACGGCCGGTATTGGCAATCGGCCGCCATACATACCATTAACCCTCTAGAAAAGGAGCAACGATGCCCCAATATCAGGTAGATTCCGAGCGAATCCAATCATCCTCGGCCGCAGTGGCCACTTCGATCTCGCAAATCAGGCAGGCCGTGGGCGGCATGTACACCAATCTCAATGCCTTGCAGGACGCATGGCGAGGTTCGGCGGCCACCCAGTTCACCGCGGTAGCCGAACAGTGGCGTGCGGCCCAACAGCAGATGGAGGCCTCACTCGAGTCCATCCAACGCTCGCTGACGCAAGCCTCCACCGTGTACGCTGACGCCGAAATCCAAGCTTCGCGCCTGTTTGCCAGCTAGTTTCTTGGCTCCCCTCAAAGAGGGGAGCCAGAATACAAAAAAGGGACTCCCGAAGGAGTCCCCTTTCAGCTCAATCAGCTAGCGATCGTTTGCGGATCAGTAGCCCATGTCGGCACCGGCGGCCGGGGCAGCAGACTTCGGCTCCGGCTTGTTGGCAACGACGGCTCGGTGGTCAGGAACAGACCAGCGATGGAGGCGGCGTTCTGCAGAGCGGAGCGGGTCACCTTGACCGGGTCGGTCACACCGGCGGCCAGCAGGTCTTCGTAGGTGTCGGTGGCGGCGTTGAAGCCTTCGCCATCAGGCAGGGAGCGGACGGTGTTGATGACCACGTCACCGGACACGCCGGCGTTCTCGGCGATCTGCTTGATCGGGGCCTCGATGGCGCGGAACACGATGGCGGCACCGGTAGCCTCTTCGCCGGTCAGGGAGGTGACGGCCTCGGTCTTCTCGGCCTTGGCAGCAGCCTGAACGAGGGCCACGCCACCGCCAGGCAGCAGGCCTTCCTCGATGGCGGCCTTGGCGTTACGCACGGCATCTTCGATGCGGTGCTTGCGCTCCTTGGCCTCGACCTCGGTGGCAGCGCCGACCTTGATGACAGCCACGCCGCCAGCCAGCTTGGCCAGACGCTCCTGCAGCTTCTCACGGTCGTAATCGGAGTCGGTGTTCTCGATCTCAGCGCGGATCTGGCCACGCGAGCGTCGATGTCTTCCTTGGAGCCAGCGCCCTGAACGATGGTGGTCTCGTCCTTGGAGACGATGACCTTCTTGGCGTGGCCGAGCACGGAGGTGTCGACGGACTCGAGCTTCAGGCCCAGTTCGTCGGAGACAACCTGAGCACCGGTCAGGATGGCCATATCCTGCAGCATGGCCTTGCGACGGTCGCCAAAGCCCGGGGCCTTGACGGCGCAGGACTTGAAGGTGCCACGGATGTTGTTCAGGATCAAGGTCGGCAGTGCTTCGCCGTCGACGTCCTCAGCGATGATCAGCAGCGGCTTGCCGGTCTTCATGACCAGCTCGGCCACGTGCACGATGTCCTGCTGGGATGAGACCTTGCCGGAGGTCAGCAGAATGTACGGATCTTCGAGCACTGCGGTCTGGTCGTCAGCGTTGGTGACGAAGTACGGGGCGATGTAGCCCTTGTCAAAACGCATGCCCTCGGTGAAGTCGAGGTCCAGGCCGAAGCGGTTGTTGTCTTCAACGGTCACAACGCCGTCCTGGCCGACCTTGTCCAGAGCCTCAGCGATCTTCTCGCCGACCTCAGGGTCAGCGGCGGAGATGGTGGCGGTAGCAGCGATCTGGTCCTTGGTCTCGACGTCCTTGGCGGCAGCGACGAGTTCCTTGACGATGACCTCGGTGGCCTTCTCGATGCCGCGACGCAGGGCGATCGGGTTGGAGCCGGCGACCACGTTCTTCAGACCCTCGTGAACCAGGGACTGAGCAAGCACGGTTGCAGTGGTGGTGCCGTCACCGGCGACGTCGTCGGTCTTCTTGGCGACTTCCTTGACCAGCTCGGCGCCGATGCGCTCGTACGGGTCTTCAAGGTCGATTTCCTTGGCGATGGACACGCCATCGTTGGTGATGGTCGGAGCGCCGTAGGTCTTGTCGAGCACGACGTTGCGGCCTTCGGGCCCAGAGTGACCTTGACGGTGTTGGCGAGCTTGTCAAGGCCCTCCAGCATGCCCTGACGGGCTTCCTCATCATAAGAGATGATCTTTGCCATGGTTGCGTATTCCTCCAAATGGCTAGGTATACCGGTTATCACTCGCAAGCGTCGAGTCGTGACGACCAGCCGTCAGCTGCCGATTATCACTCTCGACCTCCGAGTGCTAACCCAGACATTAGCACTCGCGCCCGCCGAGTGCCAACACCATCGGCGGCGATTGCGCTTTGGGCATGAAAAAGCCCCAACCGTCGAAACGGTCAGGGCCTTCAATGCACATCCTTGCGTGCGTGTTACTCACTCGGAGCGGGCTTCACCCGAAGACAGCTTGACAACATCCTTTGCCTGCGTGCCTTTGCCGGACGAAGCGGGCGTATACTCCACGCGACCGCCCTCGTACAGCATTTTGAACTTATTGGTGCTGCCGTCGTCCTTGATTTCCGCGTAGTGCACGAAAACGTCCTCGCCGCCGTCGTCCGGCTGGATAAACCCGAACCCCTTCTTGGCAAGGAAGAACTTCACGGTACCTTGTGCCATATCTGGTCTTTCCTTTGTTCCCTTGGGCGTCGCGACACAAAACCTATAGGAACGTAGAAAGAACCGCATCGCGCTCCCCCTACCTCGCGACTAGATGACGATTGTACAGTGACGAGGGAACAATCTCAACCGCAGTGGCACATTTTCGGTACGAATTATTCCATAGGCGTGAGAACGCTCACAGTTTTCGATGTATTTCTCGCCGATATCAGGGGCGCATCAACAACGCTAGTTGAGCAACACCACCGTAATGGGAACGGCGAGTCCTTGCACCTGCTCCACAGCCGAAATGCCAAGCGTGGTCGCCACATCCTCAGCGGTGGCCTTATCGGTCTCATTCTGATACCACACCACGGAAGAAGCCGGCAATGTGCCGCTCGGATTGGTCGCCTCGACACTGGTGTAACCGGCGGTCTGCAGCACATCGGCCTGCTGACCCGCATATCCTTGGATTCCTGTGGCGTTGACCACACGCACCTGCGTGGCCTTATTCACAGTCGCGATGGCTTCGGACTGCTGAGACTGCTGATCGGAGTTTTGATTCTCATTCGAGGATGTCGTGTCACTGTCGGTATCGGACTTTGCCGAATCCGAAGTCGAGTCCTTGGACGAATCGGTCGAAGTGGACGAGGAATCATCCTTGGTGCTGTTCTTGGTCTCAGCCTTGCTGGACGAATCGGACTTGGACGTGGTCGCCGTCTGGAACGATCCTCCCACTACATTCTTGTATTCTCCGGAAATCCATGCCCAGGCCCCGACACCGCACAGCGCGGCCACCAGAATAACGACGATGAACGGGCAGAGGCGGGCCATTACCGAACGAGCGCCACGGTGAACTCCCACCGGTCCCTTCGGAGGATTGTCGAAGGAATCCGGTTCATAGGATTCGTAGGTCATCGTGTCGCGTGCCATAATCGCCCTTTCTTCCTATCAAAACTACCCATGAGTGTAATCGGCAAACAACTCATCAGTCCACCACACCACGCCCCATGCACCGGATATGCACGTTTGACTACAGTGGTGAGTCATGATCAAACCATTGAGCGAACTGGTAGAGCCAGGGTGGCCCATGCCTTGGCCGACGTGGAGCCCACCATCCACCATATGGGCGATTTTCTTCGTGCGGAAAACGCCGCCGGGCGCCCGTGGCTGCCGGCAAGCCACAATATTCTGCGCGCGTTCACCATCCCGTTCGATTCCATCAAGGTGCTGATTGTCGGCCAGGACCCCTACCCGACCCCGGGTCACCCGGTGGGTTTGAGCTTCTGCGTGGCGCCAAATGTTCACCCGCTGCCGAAAAGCCTGATCAATATTTATAAGGAATTGGTTGACGACCTTGGGGTGCCCATGCCCACCAACGGCGATCTGACACCGTGGACGGAACGTGGGGTGATGTTGCTCAACAGATGTCTGACTGTCGGCGTCGGGCGGCCAAATTCGCATCAGGGCAAAGGCTGGGAGGAAGTCACCGAGGCCGCGATTCGTGCGTTGAACGCGCGCACGGACGCCGACGGCAAGCCCCAGCCGCTGGTGGCGATTCTCTGGGGCGTAATGCGCAAAGCCTCGAGCCATTGCTGACCAATGCCTTCATTATCAAATCGCCTCATCCGAGTCCGCTGTCCGCTTCCCGCGGATTCTTCGGCTCCAAACCATTCTCCAGAGCCAATCAAGCCCTAGTCACCATGGGTGCCGACCCGGTGGATTGGACTCTTTAGGCAGGCCAACAGTCATTGTGAGTAGTTACAGTGGGGGCATGACTTTGTTCCCCACGCAACCGAACATACCTTCGCCGACCACCGCCGCACGACCGGTCGCCGTTCCCGCGCCCGGCGTGTCGGCTCCGCTGGGTGCCGATGACGCCAAACGCGCACGTATCCTGCCGACGCCATTCGGGCGAGGTTCGCCCAGACACTGGTGGGTCAGGATAATCTACGCGAATCGCTTATCGTGACCTTGGTGGCCGGCGGGCATATTCTTATCGAATCCGTGCCGGGCTTGGCCAAGACCACGGCCGCCCAGACGCTCGCCACCTGCGTATCCGGCTCGTTCAAGCGCGTGCAGTGCACTCCTGATCTCATGCCATCTGATCTGGTGGGCACGCAGGTCTTCGATTTTGCGTCGCAGAAGTTCACCACGCAGATCGGTCCGATTCACGCCAATTTCGTACTGCTGGACGAGATCAACCGTTCGAATGCCAAAACCCAGTCCGCCATGCTTGAGGCCATGGCCGAGGGTGCCACGACCATCGGCGGGCAGCGTATCGCCTTGCCCAAGCCGTTCATGGTGATCGCCACCGAGAATCCGATCGAGGAGGAGGCACGTTCAACCTGCCCGAAGCCCAGATGGATCGTTTCATGATGAAGCCGTCATGACCTATCCTTCGCCCGACGAAGAGGCTCGGATGCTGGACATGCTCACCCGCCGCGGCTCCGATATGATCGGTCCCGACACCATCACCGGCGAACGCATTTCCGTGTCCGACGTTGATTTTTTGCGCAAGGCGGCACGCCGCGTGCATGTTTCCGACGCGATCATGCGTTATGCGGTCGATATCACCGCCACGTCACGAGGTGCCGGCTCCCGCCCCATCAAGGGACTGTCGTCCTTGGTGCGTTTGGGCGCCTCGCCGCGCGCCACCATCGCCTTGACCCGTATCGGCCAGGCGAAGGCGTTGCTGTCCGGGCGCGACTATGTGGTACCCGAGGACCTCAAGGCGTTCGCTCATGAGGTGCTGCGCCACCGTATTATGCTGACGTTCGAGGCACTGGCCGATGGCGTGGTCAGCGATCAGATCGTCGACAAGATCGTCGAAACGGTTCCTGTTCCGTGAGTTCCGATTCCGTTCGCAAGAAAATCGAGGCCCTTGGCACTCAGCTGAGCCTGCTACCGTAAGGAAGGCTTTGGGCGCGCTGGAGGGCGAACACGCATCCGGGCGTCGTGGCGGCAGCGGCGATGCGATGGATGTGCATGCCTATGAGCCAGGCGACGAATCCCGTCTTATCGATTGGAAGACCAGCGCCCGCCAAGGCCGCCCCATGGTGGTCGAGCGTGAGCGCCTGTCGACGTCACGGGTCTGGTTGCTGATGGACGTGGGCCTGGAGATGACTGGCGTATGCCCTTCCGGAGAACGCGCATGGCAGGTTGCCGCCAATGCGCTGCGTATGTTCGCCGCACTGTCGTTGCGTCGGTCGGACGATATTTCGCTGGTGTTCGGCGATGAGTCCAGCATCACCCGCGTACCGTTCAACGGTGGGTTCGCGCAGTTCGAACGCACGCTGGACAAGGCGCTTGACCGTGATTGGGATCATCACCGTAATATCGACGCGCTGCTGGAATATGCGCGCCGTATCAAGGATCGCGAGGCATTGATCGTATTGGCCACCGATGAGCATGCGATGGAGGAGCGGCATATCACCACGATCCGTCGTATTACCCGCACCCATCCGATGGTGCTGATCGATGTGGCGACGATGAATCCGTTCAAGCCGTCTCATCCCGCCACGCTCCCACCGACGGCTTGAGTGCACGGCGTGTGCCGGCATTCCTGCGCAACGCCAAGGCAGCGGCCGAGGTCGATACTCATCGCGCGTATATGGCCGCGGCTTTGGAACAGGAGCTCACCCGTGCCGGTTCCCATATCATTCGATCCGCATCCAGCGAATCCATGTTCGATCGTTTCGTCGCCCTGGTGTCCCGGGCATTGGCCCGCACCACACGCAATAGACTGGGTACTGCACCCGAACTGGTCGGACTGACTTTGGCTGGTGATCTATGATGCACAGCATGTTCCCCATCATCCCGCTCGCCACTGATCCCGGCGATCTCAGGCCCGTGGAGTCGTTGGCCTTGACCACTCCCCTGGTGGTGGCCATCGTCGCATGCCTGTTGCTGGCGGTAGGTCTGATCGCGTTGATCATCATGCTGTCTCGCCCCGCACGCAAACCTCGGAACAGCGACCGTGCGCGTGGCGCTCATAGCAATGCCAGCTCCAAGGCCGAGTGGCGTTCCCGCATCGACGATGTGGTGGCCCGTCATGAATCCGGAGCACTGCCCCGGCATGAGGCTTTCGTCGAATTGGCCGTCATCGCCCGTGATTTCGCCGGTGCCGCATCAGGCAAGGAGCTTAGTTCCAGTACGCTGACCGATTTGGCGTACCTGAATCGCACGCCCGCGAATCGCCAAGGATTGGACGCATTGAAGCAGACCATTGGCGCGTTGTATCCACCGGAATTTGCCGATGATGCCCGCAACCGAATCGCCCAGACGACCAGCGTGCAGCAGGCCGCCGAGTGGGTGGCGAATCTGGTGGAAAGGTGGCGTTCATGATGCTGGCATGGCATTGGCCTTGGGCCGCTCTGGCCGGCGTCTTGGCGACGCTGGCGATTATCGTGCTGATTGTCGTGTTCGCCCGCCGTAACGCCGCCGACGACACCCCTGTATTCTCGATGGACGACGATCTCAATACCGAGCACGCTTCCCGCCTGTTCCGTCAATGGCGCGCTTTGGGCCGTCTCGCCATCAGCGTGCTGGTGCTTGCGCTGGCGCTGGCCATTGTGCTGGTGGCTCGCCCCAGCCAAGTGGATGCCGGTGACGAACGCGCTTCCAGCCGAGATATCGTCCTGTGTCTGGATGTGTCGGGGTCCACGCTCCCCTATGATCGCGAGGTCATCGACACCTATTTGGAACTGGTCAAGCATTTCGAGGGGGAACGTATCGGTTTGAGTATCTTCAACTCGACCTCACGCACGGTGTTCCCGCTGACCGACGACTACGAACTGGTCACCAAACAGTTGACCTCCGCCAGCAAGGCGCTGAAAGGCGTCGAGTCGCAGGATGACATCGATAAGATGTCCGATGCCGAATATCAGGACATCGCCAATTGGCTCGAAGGCACGCAGAACCGCAAGGACGCCACCTCCTTGATTGGCGACGGCGTGGTGTCTTGCGCGGCGATGCTCCCCGGTTTCGCTTATGGCGAAGCCAATCATGCGAATGCCGACCGTCAGCGTGCGGCATCCATCGTGCTGGCCACCGACAACGTCGTGTCGGGCAAGCCCACCTATTCGCTGACCGAAGCGTTGGATTTGACCCAGCAGACCAAAATCACCGTGGACGGCCTGTATTCCGGGCCGAAAGCCAGTGAATCGGACCAAACCACAACGGATATGAAGTCCGCGATCGAGTCGCATGGAGGCATCTTCCTCACCCAATCGAATGGCGCGTCGATAGATGAGCTGGTACGGGATATTCAGTCGCGTAGAGATACGGATGTGGAGAACAAGGCGAAATCCTCGATGGTGGACGCTCCCGGTCTGTGGACGCTTGCTCTGGCCGTGATACTCATTATCTGGATCGTATGTGCATGGAGGTTGAGGCGATGAACGGATTCACCTTCTCCCCCGCCTTGGGCTGGGTCGCCGGCGGACTGCTGGCGGCCGGGCTCGCCGTACTGGCCATTCTCGAAATCGCATTATTTGTTCGTCGCCGTGCTTCCAGTGACGAGACCGTGTGGGCTTGCATACGACGTACGCTTATGCTGCTCATCGTCGCGGTGATGGTACTGACTCCCAGCGTGGTATCGTCTACCACCTCACAGGCCATCAATGCCACCGACGTCATTGTGGCGGTGGATACCACCGGGTCGATGGCGGTGGCCGACGCCACATACGGGTCCGAGAAGACCATTACCCGCATCGATGCCGCACGCCAGGCCGTGCATGATGTGACCGCCGCTTATCCGGACGCCAGTTTCGCGGCGTTACGGTTCGGTGCTTCGGGGACGCTTGATGTGCCGCTGACCCCGGATGCGCCGGCCATCGATAATTGGGCCAACACGTTGGCGGTGGAAGCCACATCCGTGTCGGCGGGCTCCAGTCTGGATGCTCCGATCGATCAATTGCTGCTGACCGTGAAGTCGATTCGTGAAGCGCACCCGGATGATGCGATTGTGCTGTACCTCATCACTGACGGCGAACAGACCTCGAATGTGACGCGTCGTACGTTCTCGTCACTGCGCCAGTATCTCAATGATGGGTTTACCGTGGGCGTCGGCTCGACCGAGGGCGGCAAGATTCCCGTCATCGCCGATGGCGTCAGTGCCGGCGATTCCAACACCACGGACCACTGGGTGGTCGACCCGGATACCGGCGAACCCGGCATCTCCAAGATGGATGAGAAGAACCTTAAAGACATTGCCGACGAGATCAGTGGCACGTATGTGGCCGTGAACGCTTCACAGACTTTGGCGGATTCGGTTTCGGCCAAGTCGTCGAAGCAGTGGCGCATGACCACCACGGTCAGGGAACGCACACGCACCACGCCGGTGGTATGGCCGTTGGCCATTGCGTTGGCGATATTGCTTGCCACGGAAGTCGGTGCATGGATCGCAACCTCAAGGAGACTGCTGTGAGAAACAGTAACGAAATCCACGAGAACGATGGCTCGGCGAATACTCGGATGCGGGCGAAGTGTCCGCTTTGGGCACGTATCGTCCTGGCTTGTGGCGCCGTATTGCTGTTGCTGGTTGCCGGCGTGGCGGCAGTAAACCTGTCCGCTTCGATTACGTTCAATCAGGCCACCGCATCATTGAACGCCAATATCAAAGCGGCTCAGGACGAGTCCACGGATATCACCACGCTCAAGGCGCAACAGCAGCAGACCGACGCGCAATTCGACGAGGCCGGGCGAATGCGCACGCTTCTGTTGCCGCAAGTCAAGGACGCCATCGACACCAATGCTTCGATTTCTTCCGAGCTGACAAAGATCACCCTGAAACAGGCCGAGGCGCAGAACAGCGGTTCCGATTCCGGGCAAGCCCAGTCGGCACAGCAATCCGAGAATTCTTCATCCAATGCCAAAAAGGGCGGCGCGTTGACCGACGAACAGAAGAAGCAGGTCGAGGAGCTGATGAAGGCCAATCAGCAATCCACCGATACCCAGTCGAACACCACCCAATCCGAGCAGAAAGCGACGCAGAACAAGGGTACCGGGGCCACCAAGCGTGGTAAGCAGTCGTTCACAGTTGCTCTTTTTCTCACACCCTCACGGGTCATGGCCTTATCGCGGCTGTTTCCCGGTTTCGGCTGTCGGCTTTGGCATTTATCCAATTTTCGATAGGCCATGGCTGATCCAAGGTGTGCCCAAACAGGCTATTTGTGGATAATCGTTACGACTATGCACAACACTTGGGGATAACTTCACCCAAAATCGGCAAGCTAGAACCACATTGGTCGTTCTGGCTGGACAAGCATGAGTCTTGTCCTTTTAGCTGGATATATGAATACCTACACCAGCAACCCAGCACCCATCGATCCCACCGGCGGCTTTGCCGGCAATACGGTGACGCCGTTCGATTACGGCACTTGCCCTTGCCATGCGGCGGTACAGCGTAGTCGCGACCTCGTGTCCGTCCAGCGTGCGGCCACACTGGCGCAATCGGACCAGACGGCGGTGGCCGTGAACCGCTCCAGCAACATCGTGTGGACCGGTAAAGCCGCCGATCTATTCCGATCGCGGCTCAGTCGCACCGCACAGTATTCGGCCAGTCTCGCGCAAGACATGGAGACCACCCACCGATTGGCTTGGGGGTCGTCATGAGCGAGCACGATTACTGGCAAGTGGAATCGTCCGTTTACGGCGGAGTGGGATATGCGCCAGCCACTCTTGAAGAATATGCCGCCATAGCCAAGGCTCTCGATGACGAGGCGGCAGGATTTGCGGCCATAGCCACGGCTTGGGAATCGGCCGCATTACAGTTGCAGTCACATCGGCATAGTGCGCCGATGTGCGTCACCTTGCAGTCGGGCGATCCGAGCGCCGTTGTTCCCGGCCATGTCACTGCACCATATGCCGCGCTGGGCAATCGGTGTTATGACCATGCAACGGCATGTCAGCGGTTGAGCGATGATCTGCGTGGCGCGGCCGATCTGCTGATTCGCGCACACTCTCTGTATTCTCAGGCGGAGATGACGGCTCGGCGCATGTTTACCGAATTATTGCAGGCCGGCACACAGGCCAAACCGGGATATGCCGCGGCGGGTGTTGCCGCTGTGGCGGCGGGCGGCTTTCTGGCCGGCTGGACTATTGACGGCAAACCGAACCCGGCATGGATGTCCACGTTCACCTATCCGTTCCAGGAAGGAGTGCTCAGCGGCGCGGGCGGAATCATTGGCGGCGTACCTATCGGCAAGAGCATTGCGCACACCGATGAGGTCAACAAGGCTGCGGGGAAAATCGCCAATTTCTCCGGCCCGGCGAAAGACGTCGTCCAAGGCAATCATCTGAACGTGCGCGAGGTGCAGGCGAATGCCGACGTTGTCCGCGCAAGCGGATCGGTGGCCGAGTCAATGGAGAATCTGCGCAGGCTCGCCGAAGAGCGGCTCGGCAAAATCGAGCTGAACAGCGGACTCGAATATGGGACCATCGCCATTCAACGCTATGAACGATCTGATGGAACCAACTCCTGGCTGGTCACCATCCCGGGTACCGATGGACAACCTGACTCACCATTTGGCTGGGCGCAGAACGTGGAACTGATGAGCGCCGATCAGGAGCGCCGCAGGAAAGCGGACAGCGCTCGCATGGTTGCCGAGGCGATGCGTCAGGCAGGCATCGGCAAGGATGAGCCGTGGCGCTGATCGGCCATTCCCAGGGTGGTATCGTTGCCGCCACGCTTGCCTCGGATTGGGCGGAGGAATATACCATCGAGCATGTGGTGACAGCCGGATCGCCGGTGGCCAATCATCCGATTCCGCAACGCACGTGGGTCACCAGCGTGGAAATCGATGATGAACTGGTCGCCGCACTGGATGGTGCCGCCAACCCGGTCACCGATAACTGGCTCACCGTACAAGGGCATGTATCGCCCGCGCCCGCGGCAACACCATCCACAGTGCATTCGGACGGCTCATGCACTCCCGGCGCAACGCCCATCACCGGTCTGACCCCATATGACGCCGCACCCGTGGCTGGTTCGACCAACGGCAGGGAGTTGTCGCACTGGATCAAATACCATCAGGCCGCCTATCAGAACGCCACCGACCTCGGCTCCCCCGCCGTGCAACGCCACGAAGCCCATTCCAGGAAGTTATCAACGGAGAGCTCAAGGAAACCCGCTACTACCAAGCCGCATGACCCAGTCCGCGACCATTGCCCCTAGCGAGCGAACCACCGAGTTCAGAACGTTCGGCGGTTAAAAGTAAATACCACACTTGACAGAGTTGTCAAGAAAGGAGTTAACAATATAATGACGAGTAGGAGATGGCTCATCAAACTGATGAAGCAAGCGGCAGAACGCAAGAATGTCACGTTTGAAAGTATCAGGCAAGGAGGGAGTCATGAGATATTCCAACTCGATGGACTTATGATTCCCCATCCCACGTCATAACGAAATCGACAACAACCTCGCGGACATTATTTGCAAAGAAGCAGAAGCCAAACTCGGGAAAGGCTGGTATCAGCAGTGAAAACATATCAGGTCATCGTTCGTCCTGGCGAAAAATACTGGATTCTTGAGATTCCCGGTATCGGTTTCACGCAGGCAAGAACAACAGCAGAGATTGAAAGTATGGCACGCGACCTTATCACCGTCATGACACAAGATGCTGATTTCGCACTCACCGTAGAGACAAAGCTGCCGCAATCCGTGCAGGAGCATCTTGATGAAGCTCGGCGACTGCGCAAGGAAGAAGCGGAATGCAGATCGAACGCAGCGCGGGAAACTCGCGCCGCAGCACAAGAACTACATGGCATGGGTCTCGCCCTACAGCAAATAGGCGATATACTCGGGGTCTCACGGCAACGGCACATCAACTTGTCAATGCTTAGCATCAATCGGCTACCCCACAATGCAATCACCGCAGAGACGCGGCTAGCGCCACTTTCCCGGGATTGTTGCGCTAGCATGCCCGAAACCCCCTCTATCAGCGCAACATTCCCGGGAAAGTGGCGCGCAAAGAGTGTCAGGCGCGTCGCTCGATGAGTGCGCGGCCGGATGCGAGGCGGTCGAGCACACCGGTTTTGGCGATGGCCAGCATCAGATACCAGGCCATCACGCCGCTGATAAGCACGCCGCCGGTGACCTCGGAAATCATGTGCACAATGCCACGCGGGCTGACGAATGACACACCCACGTAGCGAAACAGCATCAGATATGTGCCGTATTCCAAGGCGACCAACGCACCGGATGCAATGGAAATCGGCAGATTGAACATGCGGTAACGGGTCAAGGCGAACGGAATCTCAGCGAAAACACCTTGCAACAGCGCCGAGATAATCACGAAGCCCAAATCGAACTGGCTACCAATCACCGTTTCGACCAGCGTGCCGATAAGGTTCACGTACAGCGCCGCTCCGGGTTTGCGCAGAATCAGCACCGCCAGCGTACCGGAGAAGTACCAGACGGCGTGCACGATGCTGGCGAAACCGGGCAGAATCGCGCCGAATACCGAAGAGATCGGCATGTACGCGAAGTTGAATCCCCAGAAGATCACGCCGCAGGCCGCACCCAGCGTGGCACCGACCGCGATATCCAACGGCTGCCATTTCAGTGACGATACGGCAATCGGACGTTTCGGAAGAGTATGAATGGTGGTTGCAGGCATGGTGATCTCCTAGCCTTAAAGGCCGCACACAGTAATCGAACCACGGGCGTTCCTTGACCTGTGCGGCTCGGGCGGGAACGCCGCACCACAGTATAGCCGCTCGGTTCACGGCTGGAAGTACCCTTGGAGGTTATGAAGCTTACCGATATTTCCCCCGCAATCGCATTGACCCCACTCGACGGCCGTTATCACAAGGCCACCGCCCCGCTCGTCGAATACATGAGCGAACCTGCCCTGAACCGCGAACGCATGCGTGTCGAAGTCGAATGGATGATTCTTCTGCCAACGGCTTTGAGGCAACGGCAACCAGCCGATCGTTGACGGCGTCAAGCCGTTCACTGCCGAAGAGCAGGCCTTCCTGCGCGCCATTCCCGAGGACTTCGGCGCCGAAGGCATCAAGCAGCACGCCGCTCATGAGGCCATCACCCACCACGATGTGAAGGCCGTGGAGTACTACATCGATGATCAGATCGACAAGGCTCCGGCCGAGCTGACCAACATCAACGACGAGCTGAAGACCCTCGTACACTTCGCCTGCACGTCCGAAGACATCAACAACCTCTCCATCGCCCGTTGCGTCAAGAACGCGATGGAAAACGTGTGGACCCCGGAGTTCAAGCGCATCATCGACCACCTCGCCGGCAAGGCCGAGGAATTCAAGGATATGCCGCTGCTCTCTCTCACCCACGGCCAGCCGGCCACGCCGACCACACTCGGCAAGGAGCTCGCCGTCTACGTCTACCGTCTGAACCGTCAGCTCAAGCACATCGAAAACCAGGAGTACCTGGGCAAGATCAACGGCGCGACCGGCACGTTCGGTGCCACTTGGCCGCATGCCGGATGTCGACTGGATCGCTGTCTCCCGCGAGTTCGTCACGAACCGCATGGGCCTGACCTGGAACCCGCTGACCACGCAGATCGAAAGCCACGACTGGCAGGCCGAGCTGTACTCCACCGTCTCCCACGCCAACCGCATCATGCACAACCTGTGCGTGGACGTGTGGATGTACATCTCCCGCGGCGTGTTCGCCCAGGTGCCGGTCAAGGGTGCCACTGGTTCCTCCACCATGCCGCACAAGGTCAACCCGATTCGTTTCGAGAACGCCGAAGCCAACTTCGAGATCAGCTGCTCGCTGCTCGACACCCTCTCCGCCACGCTGGTGGAATCCCGTTGGCAACGCGATCTGACCGATTCGACCACCCAGCGCAACATCGGTTCCGCGCTCGGCTACTCCTTGCTCGCCCTGACCAACCTCATGGGCGGCCTTGAGTCCATCCACCCGAACACCCACGTCATCGAGCGTGAGCTGGATGAGAACTGGGAGGTGCTTGGCGAGCCGATCCAGACCGCCATGCGCGCCTGCGAGCTCAAGGGCCTGCCGGGCATGGATAAGCCGTACGAGAAGGTCAAGGAGCTTATGCGCGGCCACACCATCAACAAGGAACAGGTCGAGCAGTTCATCGACCAGCAGTCCTTCGACCCGGAAACCGCCGCTCGCTTGAAGGCTCTGACCCCCGCCACCTACACCGGTGTGGCCAGCCAGCTCGTCGCTTTCGACCGCTGAGATAGGTGCGATGCGAGTCCCTCGAGTCCCTCGAATCCCTCGCATCCACCACACTACTGCGCTGAGTCACAAACCGAACCGCAAACTGAATCGAACAAGGACAGGCGTCAGGTAACCATTTCATGACTACTGAACAGGATCAGTCCACTACGGAAGATCGCCCGGACAAGGCGGCCTCCTCCACTACCGACCGGCCGATCGCCTCTGGTGACGGCCGGTCGGCCAGTTTTGCTGTCAGCGGACCGGACAGCCCGGCAACCGACGACAGCAACGATTCCGGACCATACATCGACGACATCGCTCCGCGCCGCACGCGCGACTTCGGCGACCTGACCCGAGCCGGTCTGTCGCTATTGATGGCCGCCGTGGTCATGGTGTTCGCCGTGTATCTGGGCGGCATGACGCGCGGCGTCGAATCCGACGCGCATACCGCCGCCCAAGCCATCAACTGGCTGGCTGCTTTCCCCTCCACCGTACTGACGCAGCTGGCCACCACGGTCATCGTAGTTATCGTGCTCGCTCAGTTGCTCTTGGCCCGCGAATGGCTGCAAGCTGCGGTGTCCGCGCTGGCCATGTTTGCCGGATACGGCATTGTGTGGGTCATATCGACGGCAATCAGCAGTCTGAACGATTCCACCCTGCCAATGGCACTGGTCTCAGCCGCCACCTCATACGGCTCCGGGCTGTTGCCCGACATCTACGCCGGCATGGCGTCCTTCCTGACCGCCGCCGGGCCACGCCGTACCCGCTCCACGGTCAAATGGAGTTGGAATATCCTGTATGCCATCGCCGCGGTGATGGTGGTGCTTTCGTGGCATTCGGTTACCGGCATGCTGGTTTCGATGGCCGCCGGTCGCACGGTGGGCATGCTTATCCGATTCGTGGTCGGCACGCAGAATAAAGGCGTGTGGGGCAAAGATCTCGTCGCAGTGCTCTCAAGCATCGGATTGGAAACCACCTCACTCATCCGGCATCAGGAGCCCGGAATCAGCCATGGCTCATTGTCTGCCACGTTGGATGACGATTTGGCGGAAGGTTCGCGCATCTACGATGTGAAGACCGCGAATAACCGTCGTTTTATCGTTTCCGTCATCGACGCGCAAACCCATACCGTCGGCTATCTGAAGCAACTCTGGGATTGGGTGCGTTTTACCAGCGTGTCCATTCGACGCGATCGTTCCGTGCGCGACGCCGTTCAGCATCACTTTGCCATGCTGCTCGGCCTGCACAATATCAAACTGCCCGCGCCCGCCCCCTACGGCATCGCCGATACGGACGAGTCCGCGATTCTGGTGCTGGATGCGCACACCATCGAACTGCCCGCCAACCTGAACACGCTTACCCAGCGGACGCCGTAGCGTATATGCGATATCTGTCCGTGGCGAATCGCCGTGGATATACGCACCGACGCATCACGCCTGATACGCTCGCCCGGCTCGAAGATGGCACTGCGGTTATCGCCGGCTGGCTGAATGGCGACAGCGCTTCCGGCCCGGCCAATACCGCACTTGACAAGGTTCAGCTACTCGCGTTGTTCGCCGCACTGATCGGCGTGAAACCGGCAGTCGCGGCCGCCCGCGAAGCTTGGGGAGACACGACGTTGACCACGTTGGCCCCGTTCATTCAGAAAGTCGCGGTCCCCTCCCCACACGCGCATTGGGCACGTGGGACAAGCAGCTGCTCAAGGAACTGCGAGACCACATCAACACCATAATCGATGAGGAGACCGCCGAATCCGCCGAGCCGGTGACGCTGGCCCGCTTCTCCTGGCGTTCGATGATCACCATGCTGCTGGTCATCGTGGCTGTGGTCGTGGTCTTCACCCAGCTGAAGCCCGAGGAAATCATCACCGCGCTGACCAACGCCAACCCGTTGATGGCGGTGGTGACGCTCGCGTTCGGTGCCTGCGGCTGGATCGGCTCGTCGATTTCGCTCGGCGCTCTCATGGATCGCAACAGACGAGATAACACGGGCGTGTTCATGAGTCAGGTTGCCGGCGGCTTTGCACAGTGTCCATGCCAGCCGGCGTGGGCCCCTCGTTCGTCAACCTGCAGTTCCTGCGCAAATCCGGCTATCGCAACACCCCGGCCACCGCAATCATGAGCGCCACGCTCGTAGTGTATTACGCCGTGTACTTCTCCATGCTGGTGTTGATTGGCCTGTTCACCGGCCGCAATATGTTCTCCGGCGCGATACCGACGAATACGTTGGTTATCGTGCTGGGCGTGGTGGTTGTGGTGCTGTCCATTGCGATGATGATTCCGCCGTTGCGCCACTGGGTGACCCGTCGTCTTATGCCGCTGGCCAAGACGTATATCAACCAGCTGCTGGACGTGCTTTCCCAGCCCCGACAGCTCACAGTCAGCTGCCTAGGCGCGCTGTTCCAGAACGCGACCACTGGGCTCGCTTTCTGGGCGGCCCTGCAAGCGTTCGGCTATTCATCGAATCCGATTGAAACGACGTTCGTGTTCATGCTGGCCTATGCGTTGGGTTCCGCAGTGCCCACCCCCGGTGGTTTGGGCGGCGTGGAAGCCGCGCTGACCTTCGCATTCGTGGCGGTCGGAGTGCCGCAGGGCGTGGCGCTTTCCGCCACTTTGCTGCACCGCGTGGTGTTCTACTGGCTGCGCATTCCGCTGGGCGCGGCGGCCATGAAGTGGCTTGACAAGCATAATCTTGTCTGATTCGTCTATTTTCATACCCCCTTCGGGGAAATAGATGTGAAAACCCTTATAAAACGCGGGTTTTCGCAGAAACATGCGCTAGTATCATTGATGACAACATGGACTAAGCAAAAGTGCTTGTCCCCTGACCCAAGAAGGATGCTTTATGGCATACAACAAGTCTGACCTCGTTTCGAAGATCGCCCAGAAGTCCAACCTGACCAAGCTCAGCCGAGGCTGCTGTTAACGCCTTCCAGGATGTGTTCGTCGAGGCCATGAAGTCCGGCGAAGGCCTGAAGCTCACCGGCCTGTTCTCCGCTGAGCGCGTCAAGCGCGCCGCTCGCACCGGCCGCAACCCGCGCACTGGCGAGCAGATTGACATTCCGGCTTCCTACGGCGTTCGTATCTCCGCTGGCTCCCTGCTGAAGAAGGCCGTCACCGAGTGACCTTCTGCTCGTAGCGATTACTTCGAGCATTACTGACGACAAAGACCCCGACCGAGATGGTCGGGGTCTTTTTGTTGTGGTGCTGTGACGTGTTGTCCAACCGTATTATTCCGGACTAGTTCAACGCTTCCATAAGCTGCTCGAATCCCAGGGTGGGCTCGGCCTCGAAGGGATCGAGGAGTATGGCTTCCCGGCGTTCGGGGGCGGTCAGGGTCAGGTGGGTCCAGTCGGCGGAGAACTGGGCTCCGACGTTCAGGGCCGCGTCCACGAACCGGCCACGCAGGGCGGCACGGGTGTCGGTCGGCGGATTGTGCACGGCGTATTCCACGTTGTCTCCTGTCAGCAGCTCACGCATCTGGTTGCGGGCTACGAGCGAACCGTACAGGCGACCGTTGGCGATGTCGTGGTAGTCGAGCTCAAGCTGTTCCATCTGGGCGAAGGTGACGTCCGGGCGACGGCGTTTGAGCGCGTCGAACAGACGCTTCTTGGCGGCCCAGTCCACGCGGTCGGCGAGCGCATCGTATGCACCACGCTCCAGCGCGTCCAGAACGCGGCTCCACTCCCCCATAATCGTGTCGATCGTGGTGGCCGGCAGCGAGCCTGCCAGCGCATCGCCATGGGTTTCGATGAAGGCCTTGACCGCCGCATAATACCGGCGCTGCAGACCCAGTGCGGATACGGATTCGCCTGATTCGAGCGTCAGTTCGGCGCGCGGATTGTCAAGGAATCGACTGACCGTGCGATTGGCGGCAGCCGGATCAGCAAAGGCATACTGCTCGAATCCGGACGGAACGCCATGGCGGAAGGCGTCTTCGATCGCGCACAGCACAAGGTGCGTGACGGCAAGCTTCATCCATGTGGACCATTGCGAACGGTTCGAGTCGCCGATGATCACATGCAGCCGGCGGAAGGAGTCGGGGTCGGCGTGCGGTTCGTCGCGCGTGTTGACCATCGGGCGGGAGCGGGTGGTGGCCGAGGAGACGGCCTCGTCCAGGAAGTCCGCGCGCTGGGTGATCTGGAAGCCGTCCGGGGTCATGCGGCCGGCACCGGTGTACAGCTGGCGGGTGATGAGGAACGGCAGCAGCTGGTGTTCGATAGTCTCCAACGGCACGAAGCGGCGGACCAGGTAGTTTTCGTGGCAGCCGAAGGCGTGGCCGGCGGAGTCGACGTTGTTTTTGAACACATGGATCGTGGCGTGTGCGCCGTAGGATTCGCGCAGCTTGCGCTGGGCCTTCAGGCTAGGTTGCGCATCACGTGTTCGCCGGCGAGGTCCTGGGCCAGGGCTCGCGCGGGTCGCGCGCTTCGGCGGTGGCGTATTCGGGGTGGGATCCGACGTCCAGATACAGACGTGAGCCATTGGCCAGATACGTGTTGGTGGAGCGGGAACGGGAGACGATGGGCTGGAACATGGTCATCGCCACCTGGCCGGCGTCCACGGGGCGTTCGGCACCGGTGACCGCCACGCCGTATTCGGTTTCGACGCCGAAAATACGGCAGAACCCGTCCATCTCGGCGGATGGTACGGGTTCCGTGGCGTGCAGGGAGCGGGTGCCGCTGTCACGCAGTTGGGGCATCACTCGCCGCCTTTTTGCACGAAGCTGTTGACGTATTCCTCGGCGTTGGTTTCCAAGGCGGATTCGATGTCGTCGAGGATGTCGTCCAATACGTCGGCTTGGTCGGTGGACTCGGTTTGGGCGGCGGCCTGCGTGGTGGCGAGGGCGTCGTCTTCCTGAGACGCGGCCTGCTGTGCTTGAGGTTGTTCGAATTGTTGTGGCATGTTGTCTTCTTTTTGGGCTGTCAAACTCCCCTCAGTCAGCCTTCGGCCGACGGCTCCCCTCACCCGAGGGGAGCCGGAGGAGTCAAAAAATTATCGCTGGTTGATGGAGTCGAGCCACGGATACTGCTGCAGGTAATGCTGCAGTTCGCGGATGATGAGTCCATTGGAGGCACTACATCGTTATCGTGACGCCAGTGGATGCGTTCGCCGTCCCAACGGCTCAGCGTGCCCTGTGCTCCCAGACCACTACGGTGCCGGCGGCGATGCCCGCGATATCCCACACGTGCAGCATCGGCTCGAAGTAGGCGTCATAGGTGCCGTCGGCCACTTTGCACAGGTCGAGCGAGACGGGGCCCACGCGCTTGATGTCGGCCGGGCGTCCGGCGAGCGAGGAGCCACGTCGAGCGCACGCTGCGATTCGCTGGGGATGAAGGACATGCCGTAGCTCAGCACAGAACCATCCAGCGAGGAGGTCATCGACGGCACGACCTTGTCGCGCTTCTCGCCGACCGCGGTTTTGTGGATGCGCACGGCACCCGCTCCCCTGGCGGCCAGGTAGGTCAGGCCGAGGGCCGGGGCGTGCACGATGCCGATGATCGGCTTGGGCTCGTTGTCCGGGCCGAATTCGAACAGGGCGGCGGTCACCGTCCATTCGCTCATGCGACGTACGTAGTTGATCACACCGTCGATCTTGCCGATGTACCAGTAACGCTGGCCAGGGCGGCTTTCGGCGGGGCGGGTGGTCCAGAAGCCGTCGAAGTGGGCGATGTCGGCGATTCTAGCGCTCATGAAGCGCATGATCTTGTTGTCCACTTCAAGCTTGTAGCGGGGGCCACGGTCCGCGTTCTCGGTGCTCGGCTGGGCGAGGTTACGCGGATTGAGTTGGTCGTGGAGGGCATGCTGGCCGGCTTCTTCGAGCAGGCCGGCGACTTTGAGCGCAAGGTTGCGCAGGTCCTGTGGGGTCTCTTCGCGTGTTTCTTCCATAGCTACCAAGTCTATCGTTCGGCGTTGATGGCCAGCGACTTCAGCAGATCGATGGCGTGTTCGGCTGAATTGAGTTCGGTTTCGCAGTGCGCCTTGGTGAAGGCGAGCGGATCGGAGATGTCGAGGGAGAACAGGTGATGGTCGGTAGCGGCCATATGGCCGGCATTGCCGTAGAATTCGACCGCCTCGCCCTCGTCTGCGGCGCGCGGGTCGCGAACAGTGAGTCGGGACCAGCTGGCGGCGGCCACCTCATCGCCGAATTGCGCCACGAGTTTTGCCCTGAGCCAGGCGCGGGTGTCTTCCGGCGGTTCGGTGGTGGCGCGTGCGATGTCGGCGGCGCTCACCACCCGTTCGGTGCGGGGTTCGAGTTTGGTGAAGATGCTGTCCGCGGGGTCGAGCGCCGCCCATTTCAGGTCGATGACCTTCAGTCGCGGATCATTCCATCCGTTGGCCACGCCGGGTGCGGACGTTGTGGTGATTTTGCGGCGCAGTTTTTCGAGCAGCTGCCATTTGAGCAGCCATTCGATGCGGCTGGCCTCGCCGGTCATGGCCAGACGTTCGTCATCGTCGGCGGCATGGCGGATGGAGGCGCAGTCGATGAGCGCCTGCTGCCACATCGCCATAATGGATGTGGTGGATTTGTCCGGCCAGGCGGGTTCGCCGGCGGTGTCGGTACCTTCGACCAGTGCGGCAACCTGGTAGACGGCTTGGCGCAGTTTGAGCTGGATAAGCCATGCGTTGGTTTCGCCGCCGTTGGCCAGCGGCAAGATTGCCCCCAGCGTCAGGTCGCGGGAAACGGTGTGTATGGCCTCGACTGGGTCAGACAGTTCGAGTTCGTCGAGGAAGGCGTTCAGGTCGAATCCGGCCTCGTCCGCATGTTCGAGCAGCCACAGCAGCATGCTCGTGGTGCCGAGTTTCAGGGCCTGCGGTACCTCCATACGGTTGGCGTCGCCGACGATGACGTGCAGACGGCGGTATGCATCGGTGGAGTGGGATTCGTCGCGCGTATTGATGATCGGGCGTTCGAAGGTGGTTTGCAGGCCGACTTTGGCGTGGATGTAGTCGGCGCGCTGGCTGAGCTGGTAGCCCGGGATCTCGCTGTTCTCGCCAATCCCTACGCGGCCGGAGCCGGCGTAGATCTGGCGGGTGACGAAGTGGAGGGTCATCAGGCGTGTGACCAAGTCGAATGGCACCGCGCGGGCATCATATAGTTCTCGTGCGTGCCCCAGCAGGAGCCCTTGCCATCCACATTGTTGCGATGCAGGGCAATGGGAGTGCCAGTCTGTTTGCGGGCGCGTTCGGTGGCGGTCTGCATGATGAGGTCTCCGGCGTGGTCGTATCGGACCGCTTCGAACGGGTCGGTGGTTTCCGGCGCGAGTATTCGGGGTGGGCGTGGTCCACATAGACGCGGCCGCCGTTGGGGGCGATCACGTTGGTGATGTTGAGCTGCGGGGCGTCGGTGAGCATGTCCGGGCGGGCGGCGGCGCGTTCGAGACGGGTGCCGCGCGCGTCGTTGACCGGGTCCTCCTGCCGGTAGTCCCAGCGGATGGATTTGCTGTGGCTGTCCGCAGCGCCGTTCACCACGTCGAAGGACAGTTGCACCGGATTGTAGCGGTCCGGGGTGTTCAGGGATACCGCGTATTCGGTTTCGGTGCCCATCACTCGTTTAACGGTCATGTAGTGCTCCTTGAGCTTGAGCTATTCGGCGGTGCGGATGCGGCGGATCGGGTCCATGCCGTTGATGCGCGACCATTGTTCGGGGTCCACGTCGGCCATGGAATCGCGGGTCTCGCGGTATTCGTCTTCCACGGCGGCAGCGAGCAGCGGCACGGTGAGTGCCACGTCCAAGCCGGTTTCGATGGATTCCTTGACCGCTCGGGTCTTGGCCCGGTCCACGATGTTCTTGAGCATCGCGCCGGAGACCACGTCGGCCAGGAACAACGCATGCCACTGGCCGTTCTCCTCCTGCACGTCGCATAGATGGCGGCGTTCGGAGGTTCCGTAGATGTCATGCACCAGCACGGCGGACAAGGCGTGCGCGTCGACGCCATCTTCCAGAGGCAGGTCGTCGGTGAGGTAATGGTCCACGATGGCGATGGCCTGATTGGTTTTGGGCCGGCCGACGCGAATCTTGACGTCGAGACGCCCCGGTCGCAACACAGCCGGATCGATCATGTCCACGCGGTTGGAGGCACCGATTACCATCACATTGTCGAGTGATTCCACGCCGTCGAGTTCGGAGAGGAACTGGGGCACAATCGTGTCTCCACATCGGAGGAGACGCCGGAGCCGCGGTGCGTAGCAGCGAATCCATCTCATCGATGAACACGACCACCGGATTGCCGTCCGCGGCGCGTTCACGGGCGCGCTGGAAAATCAGGCGAATCAGTCGTTCGGATTCACCGACGTATTTGTTGAGCAGTTCCGGGCCCTTGACGGACAGGAACACGCCCTTGACATGGGTTTCGGCCGGACTGATTGCGCCGTCGCCATTCGAATCGTAACCACCCTCGCATAGGGCGTTCGCCACGGCTTGGCAATCATCGTCTTGCCGTTGCCGGGCGGACCGTACAGCAGCACGCCCTTTGGCGGCTTCAAATCGTAGCGCTCAAACAGCGCACGATGCTGGAACGGCAGTTGGACGGCGTCCCTGATACGACCGATCTCACTATCCAGGCCGCCGATGTCGGCGAACGTGACATCCGGGGTCTCCTCCAGCACCAGATCCTTGTCGCCCTCGGCGGGCAGCGCTTCGATGGCGAGGCGGACGGACGGATCGATGATAATACGGTCGCCCTGATTGATGCCCGCATACGCGAGCGCGCCGGAACGGCGGATGAGCACGGGATTGCCGGAGCGTCGGTAACGATCAGTCGACCGTCGTCAAGTACCTGCTTGACACTGCGAATCTGGCCCACGGTGTCAGCATCGCGCTGCTCGACCAGCACGAGCTTCTCGTTGAGCATCACGGTGGCCCCGGCGGTCAGGCGGGCGGCGTTGACGTTGGAGGCCACAGGCACCACCATGCGGCGGGTGCCGGAAATGACTTCGGCCGACGCGTGCTGGATGCCGTCTTCATCGGTGCGGGTGGAATCGACCTTGACCATGGTGGCGAAGGTGAGCGGCGGCTGAGCGAGCTGGGCGAGCTGTGACTTCGCCTTGGTCAGTTCCTTGCCGGCGCGGCTCAGCGCTTCGGCGAGCGCATGGTTCTTGGCCATCAGGCGATCGTTCAGCGCGGCGAGATCTTCGGTGTCGCTCATGCGGGTTCTTCGCTTCCCTTCTATCCGGGATTTTCGGCAACTTATGACAGTCGGCAGACCCTATTCGTTGCCGTCGGCGGATTTCCTGTTACGTATAACAGTACGCACTTTTCGCACCACGAACCATACGATGACCACAATCACGGCCGCGATGACCACGTCCTCGAACACGCCGAGCGCGCCTTGAATCGAGCACCACTGGTCGCCGAGCAGGTAACCGGCGGAAACGAGGATGGTGTTCCACACGGCCGAGCCGAGCAGGGTCCAGCCGGTGAAGTGCAGGAAGTTCATGCGGTTGAATCCGGCGGGAATCGAAATCAGCGAGCGTACCACGGGAATCACGCGGCCGATGAGCACCGACCATGTGCCGTATTTGGTGAACCAGTCGTTGGCTTTGCTCACGTCTTTGCGGCTGACGCCGGGGATTTTGTCTGCTGCGAGATTGATGCGATGCAGGCCCACCCAGCGGGAGATGCCGTACAAGGTCCAGGCACCCAGTACGGAGCCGATGGTGGCCCAGATGATTGCGCCCGGCAGACTCAGGGTGCCGCGTGCGGCGGTGAAGCCGGAGAGCGGAAGGATGACTTCGGACGGGATGGGCGGGAAGATGGATTCGAGGGCGATGGCCAAGGCCACGCCGATACCGCCGATGGTTTCCATCAGCATGATCAGCCAGTCGGTGATGGTGCCGATCAGGCCGGGTTCGGTGGTGGTGCAGATGGGCGTAGGGTCGGTCGCAAGAATAGTGGCGGCTGCCATGGAAAAACTCATAGAGGCATTGTCCCAAGGTTTTCCAAGAATCAGAAGCATGACGCAAGAAGATGTGCATTTTATTGACAAGTCCGCCGAGAGCGAAGTTGGGAGCCGGCTGGTTCTGCGGTTTCTGTGCCGACGCTGAGCGAGCCCGGCCTGCTGGTTATGGATGTGGACTCCACGCTCATTGACGAAGAGGTTATCGACGAGTTGGGCGTGGTGGCTGGCTGCGGTGAGGAGATTGCCGGAGTGACCGCACGCGCCATGCGCGGCGAACTGGAGTTCTGCGATGCGCTGCGCGCACGAGTGGCCCTGTTGGAGGGCCTGCCGATCTCCGTGTTCGACACGGTGCATGACAAGCTGCATTTCACCAAGGGTGCGCTGGAGCTTATCGACACGCTGCATGAACACGGTTGGAAGATCGGCGTGGTGTCCGGCGGCTTCCATGAAGTGGTCGATATGCTGGCGGCCGAAGGCCATATCGACTATTGGATCGCCAACCGGCTTGAGGTTGCCGATGGGTGCTTGACCGGCAAGGTGCTCGGCGAAATCGTGAGCAAGACTGTGAAGTTACACGCCTTGCAGACATGGGCGGACCGTTTGGGTATTCCGATGAGCCAGACCGTGGCTGTGGGCGATGGCGCCAACGATATTCCGATGATTCAGGCCGCCGGTCTGGGTCTCGCGTTCTGTGCCAAGCCAAAGACCCAGCTCGCCGCCGACAAAGCATCAACGACCGCGACCTAACCCACGTACTCGATTACCTGCGCCGGTAAAATTTTACGACCTCGGCTCCGGCACTTATAGTTGAGCCATGACTACTTCAGGCGCAGAACAGTTGACGCTTGCGGGGCTGGCTCCCCGCAAGCGGCGTAAACGTGCGCCTGCGGAGCATACGCCGGCCGAGCAGCATCCCATAGCGCAAGTCGTGCTGGATGTGCAGGCGCTCCACCTCGGTCAGACATTCGATTACTTCATTGATGAAAAAGACAGCGAGGCCGCACAACCGGGTGTGCTGGTGCGCGTGCGGTTTGGCGGTCAGAGGGTCAGCGGTGTGATTTGGGCACGCACCGATACCAGTGATACGCCGCGCTCTTCGATTCGCTATATCGAGCGAGTGCTAAGCCCCGATGTACTGGTTCCCGCTTCGATGCGCGAGGATATCGGTCTGGTTGCCAAAGCCTATGGCGGCACACGGGCCAATATTCTGCGTTTCGCCGTGCCACCGCGCGTGGCCAAGGTGGAGACCGAGCAGCGGTTGGCCGCGTCGTTCCGTCGGCCGGTCGGCGGCTCATTGCCGGATAATACGCAAGGCGGTTTTGCCGGGCGTGGCACCAATCCCGATGGGACCAAACCTGCTGGCTCTACCTTTGCCGTTGCTAGCACCGTTTCGGAGGGAGCTGCGCAGGGGTATCGTCGTCTGACCGCCAATTACGCCGATGTCAATGTGCTTCATGACGCGCTTACCGGTCAACGTTTCCAATCTTTTGTGTTTGATTCGTTGCCCGGTGCACAGGAGTGGCAACGAAACATGGCATGGATGGTGGCCACTGCGTTGAGTGCCGGTAAGGCTGCCGTAGCTGAATTGCCCACCATGCGCGAGGTCGAAGACCTGATGCATATGCTACGCAATTATGGACTCAAACCATTTGCCCCGGCTCCAACCGGCGGATGGATGGGCGATGTCGCCGTGCTCAATGCGGAGACCATGCCTGCGGCCGACCGGTACCGCACGTATCTGGCTGTGGCGTTGGGCCAGGTGAAGGTGGTGATCGGCACCCGCGCGGTGATGTATGCGCCGGTTGAAGGCCCGGCACTGTTCGCCATTCTGGAGGATGCCGCCTATCAGAACATGGACGGTATGATGCCGTATCCACAGGCTCGCGGCGTGATGCGGTTGCGCGCCAAGTCCCATGGCGGCGTGTTCGTGGCCATGGCCAATGCGCGCACTCCGCAAAGTCAGTGGGAAAACACCGGTCCAGGTACGGTGGAAACTCCGGTGAGCGGCTATTCCACCGCGATTCATCCGCTCGCCTCGCCACTGAAGGATGCGACGCCTTGGGTGCGTTGGCTCAATCGCGATGAGCTTGCGCGTCTCGCTGACCCGTCCATCGGGGCGCGCGTGCCGCATACGGCCGTCCGCGTGCTATCTAAGGCTTTGGAAAGTGGCCCCGTGCTGCTATCCATTCCGCAAGACAATGTCAGTGAGACCTTGAGCTGTGCGAAATGCCATCGTCAGGCGCGTTGTGCCAAGTGTTCCGGACCGTTGCAACTGCCGGCCGACCGCCGGGATTCTACACCGCGATGCCGCTGGTGTGGGGCTGCCGCCATCAACTGGAAGTGCCCGGGCTGTGGGCATGAACGTATGCGCGTGGTGCGTGTGGGGGCTGCCGGCACTGCGGCGGAGCTGGCTGGATTGTTCCGTGGCGTGCCAGTAGTTTTGTCCAGCAAGACGCAGGGTCTGGTGCGCGATGTAGCTTGCCAGCCGATGATTGTCATCGCCACTCCCGGTTTCGAACCGCGCGTGCGTCCGGTCAGTGCCGAGCAGGGATCGGCTGGCCATGAGTATCGTGCCGTGGCCGTGCTCGACGCTTGGACCAGCTTGTATGCGTTGGGCGTGGATGCTCGGTTGGATACGTTGACCGCGTGGATGCGTGCGATGTCGTTGTGCGCGCCGCGTTCCCGTGGCGGCCAGGCGTTGATTCTCGGCGAGACCGACCCGGCCATCGCCCAATCGCTGATGCTCTGGGATTCGAGGATTCTTGCAGCCAAGGATCTCGAGGAGCGTGTGGAGACCGGTATGCCGCCGGCCGTGGCCGCCGCCTGCGTGTGGGGCCGCCGTGATGCGGTGATGACGCTGATGCAGCGTATCGGCGCCCTGGGCGGCGATTGGACGGCCTGCGGCGAGCTGCCCGGCATGTTGGGACCGGTGCCGATCGCGCAACCGGACACGGTTGATGCCAGGGAGCTCGAAGCCACGGCCGACCGGGTGAAGGCAGTAATCCGTGTGCCACAGAGTCGGCGAGCCGAACTGGCGGCCCGACTGCACCGGGAAACCGCTCGTCATGTAGCGTCCCGCGAGCCCGGCGAGCTTCGCTTCCGAGTAGATCCCAAAGATCTGATCTAATCGTCTCCAACACGTGAAACGATGATTACAGAACGAACATCGCTATAAGGAGGACACCATGAAGGGTTGGCCCGGAGAGCCGGATATGGATTACGACGTGCTGGTCGCGGACGGCGAAGCCGCCGCGAACGCCGGCAAGCCGATCACCGACGTGATCTTCGATTTCGGCAACGTGCTGATTTACTGGGATCCAGCGGCCGTGCTCATCCCCCGCTACAGCCAGAAGACCATCGACGAATTCCTCGACAACGACATCTCCGGCTTCTACGATGTCAACGACCTGATGGACGGCGGCACCAGCACCGACGAGGCCATCGCCATCATACGCCGTGACAGGGGCGATAAGTGGGCGGACATCCTCGACTACTACATCAAGAACTTCCGCGACTCCCTGACCGGCATCGTGCCGGGCGCACGCGTGCTGGTCAATGACCTGAAGGCCGCCGGTATTGGCGTGTGGGGCCTGAGCAACTGGGAATCCAGCCTTTTCCACGTGGCCGAGGAACAGTGCGATATTCTGCAGCAGCTTGATGGCAAGCTCGTCTCCGGTTTCGTCAAGCTGCGCAAGCCGCACAAGGAAATCTACGAGGCCGCGCTCAATCAGTTCGGTATCAAGGCCGATGGCGCGTTGTTCATCGACGACAAGGCCATGAACATCGTCGGTTCGAATGCGGCCGGCATCCGTGGCGTGCGTTTCCAGGATCCGGTCAAGCTGCGTGAACTGCTCATCGCCAATGGCGTGAACATTCCGGCCGTGCAGTGAGCATCGACGTTTTAAGGAGGACCATGCTCAAACTCGTGTTCGCCGGCACCCCCGATGTAGCGGTGCCCTCGCTCAAGGCCTTTGCCGCCGATCCACGTTTTGATGTGGTCGCGTCATCACCCGCCCCGACGCGCCTACCGGCCGCGGCCGCAAGCTCACGCCCAGCCCGGTCAAGGCGACGGCTCTGGAGCTCGGGTTGCCCGTCATCGATCTCAAACCCCGCTCCCCCGAATTCATGGAAGCGCTGAACAACCTGCATGCGGATATCGCCGCGGTCATCGCCTATGGCAATATCCTGCCTAAGAACGTACTCGACGCAGTGCCCATGGCTGGTACAACCTGCATTTCTCCAACCTGCCGAAGTGGCGTGGCGCCGCTCCCGCCCAGCGTGCGATTTGGGCAGGCGACCCGACCACCGGCGCGACGTGTTCAAGGTCGGCGAGGGTTTGGACGATGGCCCGATCGTCGCTTCCCTGACCATCGAGCTGACCGGCCGTGAGACCTCCGGCGAACTCCTCGACCGTCTGGCCGAGGAAGGCGCACCCATGTATGTGGATGCTTGGCCGCCGTGGGTGAAGGCACTGCCACATTCACCGCGCAACCGGCCGAAGGCCTGGAATACGCGCACAAAATCACGGTGGAAGATGCTCGTATCAGCTGGACGGACGAGGCCGAGGCCATCGACCGTCAGGTTCGCGCCTGCACGCCACATCCTGGGGCATGGACCGAACTGTTTGCGGAGGGGCCAATCGCCGATAATGACGAGCCGGCCGCCAAACCCCTCACCCTGCATATTCTCGCCGCGCAACCGGCCGACCAGTCCAATCCCAACACTCCGGCCGAGCTTCAGCCCGGCGAGCTGAAGGTGGGCAAGAAGAACGTGTGTTGGTACCGGCAGCACGCCGCTGGAACTCACCCAAGTCAAGGCGCAGGGCAAGAAGGCCATGCGCGCCGCCGACTGGGCCCGAGGCGCGCGCCTCTCCCCCGCCGCCTGCGTGCGATAACAAGCAATATCGCTCCCGCCCGGAAGCACAGCAAAAAGCCCGGCATCTTCGCGAGGAAGATACCGGGCTTTTCAGCTATGCAATCGGCGATCAGTTGAGACCGGAGAGCTTGTTGATCAGCTCCGGGTCACGCGTCGCACCCTTGTCGGCCGAGCGGGCGAAGGCGGCGTACGCCTTCAGCGCCTGGGAGACGTGGCGGTTGCGGTGAGCCACGTAGCCGTCGCCAGCCTCAAGCTCGCGACGACGCTCGTCCAGCTGCTCGTCAGTCAGTTCGACGTTCACGGAACGGGCTTCGATATCGATATCGATGATGTCGCCGTTCTTGATGAGCGCCACCGGGCCCTTGTTGGCAGCCTCAGGCGCATGTGGCCGATGGCCAGACCGGAGGAACCGCCGGAGTAGCGACCGTCGGTGAGCATGGCGACCTGTTTGCCGATGCCCTTGCCCTTGACGAAGGAGGTCGGGTACAGCATTTCCTGCATGCCCGGGCCGCCCTTCGGGCCTTCGTAACGAATCACAAGCGCCATGCCGGGCTTCAGGGTGTCGTTCAGAATGACCTCGATGGCCTGCTCCTGGGAGTCGACCACCAGAGCCGGTCCACGGAACTTCCAGATCTCCGGCGGAACACCGGCGGTCTTGACCACGCAGCCGTCGGGGGCCAGGTTGCCGCGCAGCACGGCGAGGCCGCCTTCGTGAATCTCCGGGTGGTTGATGTCGTGGATGGCGCCGTTGGTGCGGTCGCGGTCGAGCGAGTCGAACAGGGTGGTGTGCGTCCACGGCTCCGGGGAGATGATGTGGCCAGGAGCGGCCTTGTACATCTGCTGGGCTTCCTCGGTGCAGGTCGGGCGCATGATGTCCCAATCGGCCAGCTTGGCTTCCAGCGTCGGGTAGTCGATGGAGTGCACGTTGGTGTGCAGCTTGCCGGCGCGGTCGAGCTCGCCGAGGATGCCGGTGATGCCGCCGGCGCGGTGCACGTCGGAAATCTCCCACTTGCCGGACGGCGAGGCCTTGCAGATGCACGGCACGGTGTGGGAAATACGCTCGATGTCGTCCAGGGTGAAGTCCACGTCGGCGGACTGGGCCATGGCGAGGATGTGCAGCACGGTGTTGGTGGAACCGCCCATGGCCACATCCATGGTCATGGCGTTCTCGAAGGCTTCCTTGGTGGCGATGGAGCGCGGCAGCACGGAATCGTCGGAATCGTCGTAGTACTGGTGGGCGATCTTGACGACCTGCTTGGCGGCACGCTCGAACAGGTCCTTGCGGTAGGAGTGGGAGGCGAGGATGGTGCCGTTGCCGGGCAGGGCCAGGCCGATGGCCTCGGTCAGGCAGTTCATCGAGTTGGCGGTGAACATGCCGGCGCAGGAGCCGCAGGTCGGGCAGACGGTCTTCTCATAGTTGAGCAGTTCCTCATCGGAGACGCTGTCGTCGGCGGTGGCGTACATCACGTCGATAAGGTCGGTGCTCTTGACGGTGCCGTCGGCGAGCACCGTGGTGCCGGCCTCCATCGGGCCGCCAGAGACGAACACGGTCGGGATGTTGAGGCGCAGGGCGGCCATCAGCATGCCCGGCACGACCTTGTCGCAGTTCGGGATGCAGATGAGTGCATCGGCACAGTGCGCGTTGCACTGGTATTCGACGGTGTCGGCGATGATGTCGCGGGAGGGCAGGGAGTAGAGCATGCCGGTGTGACCCATGGCGATGCCGTCGTCCACGGCCATCGTGTTGAACTCGCGCGGAATGCCGCCGGCTTCCCGGATGGCCTCGGAAACGATGCGTCCGACCTTGTTCAGATGAACGTGGCCAGGCAGGAACTCATCGAAGGAGTTGGCGATGGCGATGATGGGCTTCTTGCCCATGTCGTCTCCGCTGACGCCTGCAGCACGGTAAAGGCTCGAGCGCCTGCAAAGACGCGCCCTGACATAATTTTTGCAGATCGCATTTCAGTCATGGTTCTATTCAAGCCTTTGCGAGGGACACGCCACTTGTCAAGAGTCAAATAGTGGAATTTTCAAAAACGTAACGTTTCTCACAGATTTTTTTTTGGAATACATTCCTCTGGCGAGAGTCCGGTATAGGGCTGACAGAAGTCCCCCCAAACGGCTACACTTGCTTCGGTTGAGATAGATTTTCCAATGTCTGGAGATAAGAACAATGGCTTTTGGTACTGACCCGACACCCGACGGTCTTGCGAACCCGCCGATCGACGACCTGATGAAGCACGCCGATTCCAAGTACGCGCTGGCCATTTTCGCCGCCAAGCGCGCACGCCAGATCAACTCCTACTTCACGCAGCTCAACGAGGGCCTGCTGCAGAACATCGGCCCGCTGGTCGAATACCAGAACAATGAGAAGCCCCTGTCCATCGCCTTCCGCGAAATCGACGAGGGCCTGCTTGAGGAGACCTTGGGCGAGGACGACGCCAACGAGGGCAACTGATCGATTCCGACAATTCGTTTGGATTGTTTGGACAGTTCGTCGCCGAATGATGGTGTGAGAGTTCTCTCACAACTGATTTTGAGCGACACGCTTGCCTGAGTTATCGCAATCGGCTATAACTCAACATCGGGAGCGAATAAGACGTAAGGCTCGCGCCACCGCGCTGGTTGGCACGAGCCTTTAGTTATGCCCGCTTCCACAGTGACAAGTAAAAATTGACACCGTATCATTGTGCCTCGCATCCCGCGGGGCGATAAGTCCTGAAGAAAGGGATGATATGACAGAAGAACATCGGCTTATTTCCGCCGAATCCGTGACCGAAGGCCACCCTGACAAGGTCTGCGATCAAATCTCCGACGCCATTCTTGATGATTTGCTGGCCCAGGATTCGTCCAGCCATGTGGCCGTGGAGACCTCCGCCGCCACCGGCGTGTTCCTGGTCTTCGGCGAAGTCACGTCTGAGGGATATTGCGACGTGCAGTCCAAGGTCCGCGAGACCCTGCGCAACATCGGCTACACCTCCTCCGAAGTCGGCCTTGACGCCGATTCCTGCGGCGTTGTGGTGGCCATCACCGAGCAAAGCGCCGAAATCAACCAGGCGTTGCCCGTCTGACTGGCGATCAGGAGACCGCCGCCAGCCGCGAAGAACGTTACGAAGCACAGGGTGCCGGCGATCAGGCGTGATGTTCGCTACGCCACCGACGAGACTCCGACGCTGATGCCGCTTCCGATCTATTTGGCACATCGCCTCGCCTTCCGTCTGACCGAGGTCCGCAAGTCCGGTGAAGTGCCGCACCTGCGCCCGGACGGCAAGACCCAGGTAACCATTGAGTATGACGATAACGATAAGCCCGTTCGTCTGGACACCGTGCTGATCTCCACCCAGCATGATCCTGAGGTTACGCAGGATTGGCTTGCGGTTGAGCTGAAGAAGCACGTGATTGACCCGGTGCTTGATGAGGTGCTGGGTTCCAAGGTGCCGCATGACAACTACCGCCAGCTGGTCAACCCGACCGGTTCGTTCATCCTGGGCGGCCCGGCGGCCGACGCCGGTCTGACCGGCCGCAAGATCATCGTCGACACCTACGGTGGCGCCGCCCACCACGGCGGTGGCGCGTTCTCCGGCAAGGACCCGTCCAAGGTCGATCGTTCCGCCGCGTACGCCACCCGTTGGGTTGCGAAGAACATCGTAGCTGCCGGCTTGGCTCACAAAGTCGAGATCCAGATCGCCTACGCTATTGGCGTTGCCGACCCGGTGTCCGTCAACGTGGAGACCTTCGGCACCGAGCAGGGTGTGACGCGAGGCCAGATCGCCGCCGCCGTGCGCAAGGTCTTCGACCTGCGCCCCGCCGCCATCATCGACGAGCTCGACCTGAAGCGCCCGATCTACTTGAAGACCGCCGCTTACGGCCACTTCGGACGTACCGACGTTGAGTTCCCGTGGGAAAAGACCGACAAGGTCGAGGAGCTCAAGGCCGCGATTGCTGCGGAGTGATATCGACTAGTCCAAGAAGGGTGTTTCCGCTGATGCCAGCGGAAACACCCCTTCTTGTATATGAGTCTAGTGCTCGTTCTTCGTCTCGCTTTGTCCATCCGTATTGTCGGTATCATCGATGTCGAATCCGCCTATGAGTACGAAACGCTTCAACATATTGGTGGCGCGCATACGCACCTTGAACACCGGCAATGCCTTGTGATCACGCTGCTCAAAGAAGGCTTTTGCCCGTTGCACGTCAAGCGAGGAACGCAGTGCATCGAAACGTCCGAACTCGTTGATGTTCGCCTCGTCTATGCGTTTGGCAAGGAATTCCTCGACCACCGATCTGTTGACGCCCAATCGATTGACCAGTTTGTCGACTTGCTCGTTCTTCTCGCGTGCAGCATAGCGAGTGATGTAATCACGTAGCGTCATACCGGCTTCGACCTCCACGTCGCCACGCTCCACGTCATGCAGGAACAGTTCAGCGAGTCGTTGTTCATCCCGCGAGAGCGCGGCAAAGGACCGGTGCAGCTGCGCAGACATCTCTGCCAACTCCGGGCTATTCTCCTTGAGCGCCTTCAGCCATTTATCGAAGTTGGCATTCATGTAATCGGTATCGATGAGTCCGGTATCAATTTCGGTGAGGTAACCATCCAGTTCATATGGCGCTTCAGGATTATCGTTCACATCATCATCTGGGTCACTACCGCGATCGCTATTGCCATCGAACAGTTCTTTATAGCGTTGCGCAAGAATGAGGTACGTACGTTCGTCAATTTGAGGACGCACCACTTCAGACTCGCCATGCTCATCATTGTCCTCATTCGTATCGTCAGTATCCGTGCTATCGACCTTGTATTCCGTGGTGCTCCAGTCAAAGCCCTGCACTTTCGCCGCTTCAAGGTACCGATTCAGTTCCACGAACTCCTTGGCAAACTTACGTCTAGCCTCCACCGATTCCGGCAGCTGCATAAGGTCCGATTCTCCGCTGTCTGAGAATACGTCGAGAATCTCACGGTACCGAGTATCCATGGATTTCACATTCGCTGGCAATTTCTGTACGAACAGGTCGAGCGGTCGATCACCCGAATACAGTTTCACAGCTGCCTCGATGAAACCATGCATGGTGTACGGCTTACGGTAATAGCGGATGACGCCAAACGGCTTATCTGGCCAAACAGACGATTCGTACGACTGAACGCCTGAATGATGCTTTCGTAGTCGATAATCTTATCGAGATACAACGTATTCACCCATTTTGAGTCAAATCCGGTAAGCATCTGGTCCACGACAATGAGCAAATCGAGCTGCTGACTGCGGTTTGTTGCTATGCCGCCGTACGGACTCTTATGCGATAGTCGCGACGAAATATCTTTCTTCATCGCCGGCCATGTGGGATGATGAACTCTTTGCCGAACGCCTCATTGTAATCGGTGATGATTTCAGTCAGCGCATCTTCTTTGTCCGTTGCTCCTTCGTTGTTGTCGATGTTGGGATCGAACAACGCCGTTACATGCAACT
>ENA-OQLB01000121-OQLB01000121.1-human-gut-metagenome-genome-assembly--contig:-NODE-121-length-44271-cov-6.057720_pt1 | contig 44271 bp, 47 predicted proteins | sample MGYA00242656_ERZ504813 | MGnify/ENA primary metagenome ERZ504813 (study PRJEB26092, sample SAMD00036388) | human gut metagenome | host: Homo sapiens | study: EMG produced TPA metagenomics assembly of... | reverse complement strand
GTGCGAGGAGGGGAAGCATTCATAGTTGCGAGGCCATCGTCCCCTCCTCGCGCTCCTCCCCTCCCGGCCACGCCGCTGTTCTGTGTTGTGGAATGTGTTACTTTTCTGACGGGGTGATGGATTCTACGATGTTGGATATTGCAAGTTGTGCCGATATAAGTAACTGATATGCTTTCTTGATTCAGGTCAAGCGGATATTCGCAATCCGCTTCGCTACTTGCTCATAACTGAATAACTGCTCCGCAGTTTATCAGATAGAGCCTGCACTTCTCCTGATACAAGCAAGTCCTCACCCACCGCTTATTGCTTTTCGCACCCCTGCAGGGACTTACTTGATTCAGTTAAATATCACAAAATATAAATCTCATATCAGGGAACAGGCCCGCTATGCGGGCCGCTTTCTCGTCCCCCCTCATCCATCGGCTCAGCCTTGAATTCCCGATACAGTCGAATCCATCGCCCTATACAAAACGTATCACACACCACAACGTACGTTCAAAAAAGCGTGCCCGGAAAGGGGGAGCGCGAGGGGGAAAAACGGGCTTCGCAACTTTGAGTGCTTTCCCCCTCGCAAATTTCCGCCGGGAAACAATTCCCGGATCCCCCACGCGGTATCACAGCGGTATATATTCATACATTAAAGTGTAACACTTTCAATCATTAAACCCATGTATAAGTATACCATCCCGCCATGAAATGTCAACCACCTTTCCCCAAAAACGAAAATCCCCCAAAAAAATATAAAAAACAAAAAGACAAAAAATAAAAAGATAAAAAAAATATATAAAAAAAGACCAGACGCACATCCAAACAGACATACGTCCAGCCATTTTAATTACAATTTACAATTGCCCCGAAGAGCTCAATCCAGCTCTTCATCCACATACTTCTGAATGTTAGAAGCATTCACATACTTCTTAACCTGTGCCCCGTCAGTGATCACAAGTGTAGGCGCTGACGGATCCCATACTGCTTGACAAGCTCGGGATTCTGCTCAGCATCGATGATCTCCAGTTCTTCGCCTTCCAGCATTTTCTTTGCCATACGGCAGTTCGGACAAGTGCTGGTCGTAAAAAGATATTTATGAGATTCCACAGGCTGGATTTCCACCTCGTCACCCTTCATGGTCATCACACTGGTATGGACCTTTTTCAGCTGGGAATGAGTAATATCATAGAGGGTACGGTTCTTGTACTCCTGGGTCTTACCATCGTTCCAGTTCTGTACAGGACGGTAATATCCTGTGATACGGCTGTAAACCTCAGCCTTCTTTCCACATTTCGGGCAGGTGAAATGCTCGCCGCTGATGTAGCCATGCTCCTGACATACAGAATAGGTCGGTGAGATGGTGTAATAGGGCAGGCGATAATTCTCTGCGATCTTACGTACCAGCGCTGCCGCTGCCTTCCAGTCCGGAAGCTTCTCCCCAAGGAATGCATGGAATACGGTTCCTGAAGTATACAGAGTCTGCAGATCGTCCTGAATATCCAGTGCGTCAAAAATATCCGCAGTGTAATCAACCGGCAGATGAGAGCTGTTTGTGTAATACGGAGTGTCGCCCTCTTTTCCTGCTGTTTTGATATCCGGATAACGGCTTCTGTCGTGTTTGGCAAGACGGTATGCAGTGGACTCTGCCGGTGTTGCCTCCAGGTTGAAAAGCTCTCCCGGATACTGCTCCTGATAGTCTGAAAGACGGTTTCTCATATGCTCCAGAACCTCTTTTGTAAACTTCTGGGTTTCCGGATCTGTCATGTCTTTTTTCAGCCAGCAGGCATTTAAGCCCGCTTCGTTCATTCCCACAAGACCGATGGTGGAAAAATGATTGTCAAAGCTTCCAAGATATCTCTTCGTGTACGGATACAGTCCCTCATCCAGAAGCCTGCTGATCACATCTCTCTTGATGTGAAGAGATCTTGCGGAGATATCCATCATGTGGTCCAGGCGCTGATAAAATTCCTTCGGCGTTCTGGAAAGGTATGCGATACGCGGCATATTGATGGTAACAACGCCTACAGAACCTGTACTCTCACCGGAGCCAAAGAATCCACCACTCTTTTTGCGGAGCTCACGGAGATCCAGACGGAGGCGACAGCACATGCTGCGGATGTCGCTTGGCTTCATATCACTGTTGATATAATTGGAAAAATACGGAGTACCGTACTTGGAAGTCATCTCAAAGAGAAGACGGTTGTTCTCGGTATCAGACCAGTCGAATTCCTTTGTGATGGAGTAGGTCGGGATCGGATACTGAAATCCACGTCCGTTGGCATCTCCCTCGATCATGGTCTCGATAAATGCCTTATTGACCATATCCATTTCTTTCTTACAGTCTTTGTATTTGAAATCCATGTCCTTGCCGCCTACGATAGCCGGAAGCTCTGCAAGGTCGTCCGGAACGGTCCAGTCCAGTGTAATGTTGGAAAATGGTGCCTGAGTGCCCCAGCGGCTTGGAGTATTTACGCCATATACAAAGGACTCAATGCATTTCTTAACCTCTGGATAGGAAAGGTTGTCTGCCTTTACAAAAGGTGCCAGATAAGTATCAAAGGATGAAAATGCCTGTGCGCCCGCCCACTCGTTCTGCATGATACCCAGGAAATTCACCATCTGGTTGCAGAGTACACTTAAATGCTTTGCAGGTGCAGAAGTGATCTTACCCTCAATACCACCAAGTCCCTCTCGGATCAGCTGCTTCAGGGACCAGCCTGCACAGTAACCGGTCAGCATGGACAGATCATGGATATGGATATCTGCATTTCTGTGTGCATCTGCGATCTCGTTGTCGTAGATCTCAGACAGCCAGTAGTTTGCGGTAACTGCTCCGGAGTTGCTTAAGATCAGACCTCCTACAGAATAAGTAACCGTTGAGTTCTCCTTTACACGCCAGTCCTCAACCTTTACATAGCTGTTTACGATCTCTTTATAGTCAAGGATGGTGGATTTCATATTGCGGATCTTCTCACGCTGCTTACGATAAAGGATATACGCCTTGGCAACATCAGAATATCCGGCCTGGATCAGTACGTTCTCCACACTGTCCTGGATATCCTCAACAGAAATCCGGTTGTTCTCGATCTTATTCTGAAAATCCGCTGTAACACGAAGTCCCAGAAGATCGATCATATCCGAACTGTAATTCTTACCTTTGGCATCAAATGCCTTATCAATTGCCGCGGTGATCTTCCCCATTTTAAATTCGTCTAATTCACCGTCTCTTTTTACTACCTGAAACATAAGAAAATGCCTCCCTCATGCATTTATTTATAAGCGGATATTCCATTCCGCCTCACTTGCCTGCTTACGAACACACTCCGTTTCACGATCTGTGTTCAAAGCGCTGTAGGCTTATTGTATCAGACACGCCTCTTTGCGTCAACATAAAAAACACCATATATAGTGCCCGTTTTGTTCACGGTACTATATATGGTACTGAGTAGATATTTTAACATTATGTGACTTTCGGATAGATTTCCCGCGGAACTCTTGCTTTTACAGCAATCCCGCCTTCGGTATACTCTTCCGAAAGAAGCTGTCCATACTCACGGATCAGCTGGATCTGACCGGCCTCCGAATAAGGGAAAAGACGTTCCATATAAATCTGTCCTTCTGCCAGGATCTCAGAAAGAAGCTGCTTAAATTCCTCAAGCCCCTCTCCTGTCCGTGCGGAAATCTTCAGCGTATGGTCTGCCCGGAGATCCCGAAAGTTCTCCCCGGAAACACGGTCCTGCTTGTTAAAAAGTGTGATCGTCTTTTTTCCCAGAGCACCAAGCTCTTTCAGGGTTTCATATACGATATGCATCTGCATCTCCGCCTGAGGATTGGATGCATCTACCACATGAATGATATAATCTGCATATTTGGCTTCCTCCAGAGTACTCTTGAAGGCTTCCACCAAATTGTGGGGAAGCTTGCGGATAAAGCCTACGGTATCCGTAAGAAGAAGCTGCTGTCCGTCATCCAGTGTCAGAAGACGGGTAGTCGGATCCAGTGTGGCAAACAGCTTATCCTCCGAAAGCACCGAAGCGCCTGTCAATGTATTCAGAAGCGTTGACTTTCCTGCATTGGTATAGCCAACAATGGCTGCTGTCTTCAGATTTCCCACAGCTCTTCTGGAACGGATCAGCTCTCTGTGCTTTTCTACCTGGGAAAGCTCCTGCTTCAGTGCGGATATCCTGTTCCGGATCAGACGACGGTCTGTCTCCAGCTTTTTCTCACCAGGGCCTCTGGTTCCGATTCCTCCTCCAAGTCGCGAAAGAGAAGAACGTAGTCCCACAAGACGTGCAGACCGGTAACGAAGCTGTGCAAGCTCTACCTGAATCTTTCCTTCACTTGTGACGGCACGCTTCGCAAAAATGTCAAGGATCAGCAGGGTACGATCCATAACCTTGCACTCCAGCTCCCGCTCCAGATTATTCATCTGGGCAGGAGAAAGCTCATCGTCACAGATCACACCATTGGCATCCAGGCATAGAGAAGACCTTTTACCTCTTCGATCTTGCCTTTTCCGATATAGGTGCCCGGATGTACGGCCTCACGATTCTGAATGATCCTGCCTGCAACCGCCGCACCTGCCGTGGCCGCAAGTTCTCCAAGCTCATCCAAGGATTCCTCCATGTCATCCCCCCGATCTGCCTGGACACCGATCAGGATAACCCTGTCCTGTATTTCCTCAAAATATTCCATATCAGCCCTCCGAAGACGTTCTGGTTTTCAGGAAAGCCCGCTCTTTTTTTGCAGCGGAATCTTCAGGGAACATCTCAATATATTCCTGGACCTTGGTCAGTGCAGTAGCAAAATCCAGCTTTTTCTCATAGGCTACGATCTCATTGAACAGAAGACTCTGCATCTCGTCTGTGGTAGCTGTCGGAAGACCTTTTGTGATGTTATCAAGAGCGGAATCATAATCTCCGCTTCGGATATCGCACAGTGCCAGACCATTATAGCCCTTGGCGGAATCACCCACTGCAGAAATATACTGCTTGTACATTGCCTGAGCATTTTCCACATCATCCTGGGCCAGATATACCATTCCCAGAAGAAGCAATGCTTCCGTATTATCCTTCTTGGTTGCTTCCAGAAGCTCTTTTTTTGCGTTGCTGTAGTCTTCCATATAGTAGTAGACACGGCCTCTGTCACAGTGGTCCTGGGCATCCTTGGCCTCAGAAGAAAGAGCAGCTTCCAGATATCTGGTTCCGTCCGCTTCCATATCCTTGTCCAGATATGCCTCATAGATCTCGATCGCCATATCATAGGTGGAATCTTCTCCATAGGCCTGTTTGAAGTTAGATGCGGCTTCTTCGTAGGAATCCATGGCAAGGGCAACCTTTCCAGTGAGGAAATAACTGCCTGCATCCATGGAAAAATCTTCTCCAAGTGTCTGGCAGTCTGCCATGGCATCCTCGTATTTTCCAGACTTCAGCTCTGCAGTAGCCCGGTAGGACAGGATATCCTTACGAAGGCTTTTGCTTACTTTATCGCAGTTCAGAGCTTCCGTGAAGCTATTCACCGCATCCTCATATTTGCCAAGACGCAGGCTTGCGATACCTGCCCCGCGATAGGACTGTGCCAGCTTCACTCCGTTCTGGATCGAGCTCTGGTACTCCTCCAGGGCATACTTGTAACTTCCCTGGGAAAGATCCTTCCGGCCTGTTCATATATTTTTGTTTTTTCACTGCCGCAGCCGCCCAGAAGCAAGGCTCCTGTAACGGCTGCAAGAATCAATACGGTCTTTGTTTTTTTCATGGAATTCCTTATTCTACAACAAGCCCTTCGGCTTCCATCACATCAACAACACTATCTACATATTTATGGCAGAGATCATCCGTTCCCGCTTCTACCATAACACGGATCAGCGGCTCTGTACCACTCTCACGTACCAGGATACGTCCGTCATCGCCAAGTGCCTCTGCGGCTGCCTCAATGGCTGCTTTTACCTTTTCGTTCTCCAGTGCTGTTTTCTTGTCGGAAACACGCACATTCCGGAGAAGCTGCGGATAAACCTTCATCTCCTTTGCAAGGTCGCAGAGTGTGGCCTTCTGATCCACACATGCCTCCATGATCATAAGAGAAGTCAGGATCCCGTCACCGGTAGCGGAATAGCGGCTAAAGATGATATGTCCGGACTGTTCACCACCGATACTGTAATTGTTTTCCATCATGTTCTCGGCAACGTATTTGTCACCAACTGCAGTCTGCTCATAGTCGATGCCTTCACGCTCCAGAGACTTGTAAAGACCAAGATTGGACATAACGGTTGTTACAACTGTATTTCCGTTGAGCTGGCCTTTCTCTCTTAAATATTTGCCGCACACATACATGATCTTATCACCGTCAATGATGTTTCCGCGGTGGTCTACGGCGATACAGCGGTCTGCGTCACCATCGTATGCAAAACCGATATCCAGGCCTTTATCTACCACGAACTGTCTCAGAACTTCAATGTGTGTGGAACCGCAGCCACGGTTGATGTTGGTTCCGTTTGGCTCATTGTTGATCACATAGGTTTTTGCACGAAGTGCGTCAAAAACGCTCTTGGCAATGGCGGATGAGCTTCCGTTGGAGCAATCCAGCCCAACCTTGATATTTTTGAAATCATGGCATGGGATAGAGATCAGATGTCCGATATAACGGTTTCTTCCGGATGCAAAATCCACAGTACAGCCGATATCTTCTCCGGTTGCCAGCGGAAGCTCCTCGATCTCGCCGTCCAGATATGCCTCGATACGCGCTTCAATATCTGCGGAAATCTTCTGTCCGTTCTCATTAAGGACCTTGATCCCATTATCATTAAACGGATTATGGCTTGCGGAAATCATGATACCGCAGTCAAAATCTTCTGTACGTACCACATAGGATACACTTGGAGTTGTGGTCACATGAAGCAGATAGGCATCTGCTCCGGATGCGGTAAGTCCTGCCGCAAGGGCATACTCAAACATGTAACTGCTTCTTCTTGTATCCTTGCCGATCACGATCTTCGCCTTGTGATCTCTGCCGTAATACCAGCCGAGATAACGTCCCACACGAAATGCATGATCTGCTGTAAGTTTTACATTTGCTTCACCACGAAAACCATCTGTTCCGAAATATTTACCCATAATGTTCTCCTTTATTACTGATACAGTCCTTCCGGATAAACGCCGTCATCTGTAAGTTTTTTGAATGCAGCCTGTACAGATGCCTTATCCTCCTGATAGGTAACACCGAACCACTCGTCCTTTGTCTCAAGAACATCTACCGCTGCTTTTCCGGAATGGATCAGCTGGTCGATAAGCTCAGGAAGAAGATACTCTTTTTTGATGTCTCCTTCTTCGATTCCACCAAGGAACTCAACGAAGCCTTTCTCAAGGATCTCCATAAATTCCGGTGTCAGTCCCCACATATTCATGGAAACAAGGCTCTTTGTATCCAGTGTTTCTGCTGTACCATCGTCATTTCTTGTCTCTGCGCCGTCTGCTGTCTTGAAGATGTTATGTGTCTCTGTAACGCCCACAAGCTTGCCGTCCTCAATATGGCACACTCCTCTTGTGACGCTTCCGTTGTCACTTAATGTATTTCCAAGGCGGAAACCTGCCATGCAGATGTGCATCGGGCCATCCTGCGGATGATCCTGTACCAGGTAGTCATGCACCTTTACGTAGGCTTCTTTTCCGTAGTAGTCATCTGCATTGATCACAGCGAATGGCTCGGAAAGGACTTTCTTTGCTGCCAGTACAGCGTGTCCGGTTCCCCATGGCTTGGTACGGTCTGCCGGTTTTGTAAAATTGCCCGGAAGATCGTCGATCTCCTGGAATGCATAAGCAACTTCTGTAATGTTGGAGATACGGTCTCCGATCACTTTTTTGAATTCATCTTCAAGGTCTTTGCGGATGATAAATACGACCTTGTTGAATCCTGCCTCCAGTGCATCATGGATGGAATAGTCCATAATGATCTCGCCCTTCGGGCCTACCGGTGCAAGCTGCTTGATTCCTTTTCCAAAACGGCTGCCGATACCGGCTGCATGATCACCAGTGCTGTCTTTTTCATTTTCGTTTCCTCCTGATTTATTATAATTTTTTGAACTCTGTAGCTGTAATCAGCGCTTACTCCTGTTCATTCAGCTTTGTCAGCTTTACTGCCTGGTCTGCTGCGATCAGACTGTCAATAATCTCATCTAGGTCTCCGTTAAGGATATTTTCCAGACGGTGAAGGGTAAGCTTGATCCTGTGGTCTGTTACACGTCCCTGAGGGAAGTTGTAGGTACGGATCTTCTCGGAGCGGTCACCTGTACCGATCTGGCTTCTCCTTGCCTCTGCCTCAGCGTCATGCTGTTTTGCAAGCTCCATCTCATACAGACGGGAACGGAGCACACGGAGTGCTTTATCCTTATTCTTAAGCTGAGACTTCTCATCCTGGCAGGAAATCACGATTCCTGTAGGGATATGAGTAAGACGTACTGCGGAGTCTGTGGTGTTGACACACTGACCACCGTTTCCGGATGCACGGAACACATCGAATTTACACTCATTGAGATCCAGATGGAAATCAATTTCTTCTGCCTCCGGCATGATCGCTACCGTACAGGTAGATGTATGGATTCTTCCGCCGGACTCTGTCTCCGGTACTCGCTGTACACGGTGAACACCGCTTTCGTATTTCAGTCTGGAATATGCACCCTCACCCTTGATCATGAAGGTAACCTCCTTAAAGCCGCCGATGCCGTTCTCATTGAGGCTGAGCATCTCGGTTTTCCAGCGGCGGGACTCCGCGTATTTCACATACATACGATAAATCTCTGCTGCAAAAAGCGCTGCCTCATCACCGCCTGCACCTCCACGGATCTCAACGATAACGTTCTTGCTGTCGTTAGGGTCCTTCGGAAGAAGAAGGATCTTCAGCTCATGCTCCAGCTCCTCCACTCTCTTTTTTGCATCGGAAAGCTCTTCCTTCAGCATTTCACGCATCTCTTCGTCCTTCTCGCTCTCCAGCATGGAAAGACTGTCCTCGATGGTTTCCTTATTTTTCTTATATTCTTTATATGCGTCAACGATTGGCTGCAGGTCGCTCTGCTCCTTCATCAGCTTCTGAAAATGTGCCGGATCGTCGGTTACTCCCGGTTCTCCCAGCTCATTGAGAAGCTCTTCAAAACGTACCAGCAGATCATCCAGTTTATCAAACATGTATTTCCTCCTGTTTCTGTCCAAGCACCACACGGTCAAGGCCCGGCAGATCCTTTACGATCTGAACCCCGGTAAAACCGGCTGCTTTCATCATTGTACTGACTGCCTCACCCTGGGTGCAGCCGATCTCATACAGAAGCCATCCGCCCGGTTTCAGGTACCTTCCGGCCTCTGCGGTGATCTTTCTGTAAAAATAGAGCCCGTCTTCCATTCCGTCAAGGGCCTTCCTCGGATCATGAAGGCGGACTTCTTCCATCAGTGTTTCAATTTCTTCTGTTGCGATATAAGGCGGATTTGAAATAAGGATATCATATTTCCCACTATCTTTTCCACCTTTTTCACAAAAATACGGTGCTGAGAACAGATCGCTTTCCACAAAATCCGCCCGGTTCTCCACCTTTAGAATACCTGCATTCTTTTTAGCCACTTCCAGTGCTTCCGGTGAAACATCCACACCGGTCCCACAGGCATCCTGCCGTTCCAGAAGAAGGCTGAGCAGGATGCAGCCGGAGCCGGTACACATATCCAGGATCTCCGGTTTTTCCACATCCCCAAGGTGTTTCAATGCCTCTTCCACCAGAGTCTCCGTATCCTGTCTAGGAATCAGCACGTTTTCGTTTACATAAAACTCATAGCCCATAAAAAAAGCCTGATGAGTCAGCTGCTGTACAGGAATATGTCCTGCCCGCCTGTCGATCAGCGTAAGATACTCTGCTGCGGTCTCATCAGACACCGGTTCATCTCCATGCGCAAAATAATATGCCCGATTCTTTCCGGTCTTAAATTCCAGAAGGAGCCAGGCATCCAGCCCGGCTTCTTCCAATCCGTTATCTTTCAGTATTGTTGTACCTTTTTTCAGAAGGGACTCAAGAGTCTGCATTTTCTGTCTCCTCTGTCTCATATGGGATGTCCAGGTCAAATTCCTCTTTCAGATAAGCTCTCCAATCAAAAACAGCCTCAACTGCTTTAATGGCTACCTCTGCCATATCTGCAGCAGGCTCCTTTGTGGTGAATTTCTGCATGGCAAGACCTGGTTTACTCATAATGTCCGCAAATTTACTGTCTGTTCTTCCTGCCCACTGGATGATCTCAAAGGAAATCCCCGCAACTACCGGTACCATGAGAAGTCTTCCCAGCAGTCTCACCCAGTAAAACGGCACCGCCACAAACATAAAATGCAGCACAATACTTACCAGCATGACCAGAAACAGAAAGCTTGTTCCACAGCGCTTATGAAGCCTGGAGCTCTTTAACACATTCTCTACCGTCAGAGGCAGACCATGCTCCACACAGTTGATACATTTGTGCTCCGCACCGTGATACATAAATGTCCTCTGGATATCCTTCATTCTGGAGATCAGGAACATATATCCCATAAACAGTGCCAGCTTCACAAAGGCTTCCACTATGGTGACCAGAAATTCCGAAGCACCTACCCCTCGGATCAGACTGGCCAGTACATACGGAAGAAACATAAAAGCAGCCACAGAAACCACCATGGAGATAGCTACCGTAATGTAAAGAAGCCACTTGAACTGCTTATCCTCTTTGGCTTTCTTTGCAGAACGCTCTTCTTCTGTAAGCTGCTCATTCTTCCTGGCTGTTTCCTCATCTTCCTCGTCTCCTGCGATCTCCGCAGAATACATCAGGCATTTCGTGCCTACCACAAGAGAATCCACAAAGCTTACCACACCACGGATGATCGGTTTCTTCAGAAATGCGTGATTTCCGAAGATACATTTATAATCCTCTACCTTCAGCTCGATCTCCTGGTCCGGGCGGCGCACTGCGATAGAATATTTGTCCTTGTGGCGCATCATGATGCCTTCCATGACCGCCTGTCCGCCGATATTCGATGATCTCATTCATTCTCTCCTGTGCAAATTTAAAATTTTTCAGTTAAAGAAAGGTTGAGATTTCCCAACCTCAACCTTCTCATTTCCTGTATTCGCAATAATTACTTATTCAGGCCGTATTTCTTGTTGAACTTATCGATACGTCCACGAGCCTGTGTAGCCTTCTGCTGTCCTGTGTAGAACGGATGGCATTTGGAACAGATCTCAACATGGATGTCCTCTTTAGTAGAACCTGTTACGAAAGTGTTTCCGCAGTTGCAGGTTACAGTTGCCTGATAGTAGTTCGGATGGATTCCTTCTCTCATGATTTTCACCTCTCTATATATTTAATATTATTCGTATTCAATTGACGAATTCCATTTTAAACAGCTTGCTAAGTATAACATAGCTTTCCGTAAAATGCAAGGACTTTATAAAAATTTCTGTTTCTTTACAGTCTGTACCAGTTCTGCATTGTTCCTGGTTCTGGCAAAGGTATTCAGGATCTGTTCTACTGCCTCATCCGCTTTCATTCCGTTGAGAGCTTTTCGCATAATATAAACCGCTTCCTGTTCATCCTTGCTGAGAAGCAGATCCTCTCTTCTGGTTCCGGATTTCTGGATATCAATGGCCGGGAATACCCGTTTCTCCTGTAATTTACGATCCAGGACAAGCTCCATATTACCGGTTCCCTTGAACTCCTCATAAATAACATCGTCCATCTTGCTTCCAGTATCCACAAGTGCGGTTGCCAGAATCGTCAGGCTTCCGCCCTCGCGCATATTACGGGCTGCGCCAAAAAATCTTTTGGGCATATGGAGAGCCGCCGGGTCAAGACCACCGGATAAGGTTCTTCCGCTTGGCGGGATGATCAGATTATAGGCTCTGGCAAGTCGTGTGATCGAATCCAGAAGAATAATCACATCCTGTTTATGCTCTACAAGACGGCGCGCACGCTCCACAACCATCTCGGAAACTCTCTTATGATGTTCCGGAAGTTCATCAAATGTAGAATAGATCACTTCCACATTCGGTCCCTGGATCGCCTCTCTGATATCGGTAACCTCCTCAGGACGCTCATCGATCAGAAGAATGATCAGATGCATATCTCTGTTATTCCTGAGGATAGACTTGGCAACGTCTTTCAGAAGGGTTGTCTTACCTGCCTTTGGCGGAGATACGATCATTCCTCGCTGGCCCTTTCCGATAGGACTGATCAGATCCACGATACGCATGGCCGTTGTACCGCCTGCACGCTCCATGACAAGTCTCTCATTCGGAAAGATCGGTGTCATATCTTCAAAATTATACCGTCTCTGTCCCTCACTCGGATGGAAACCGTTAATGGAAGATACGTAGAGAAGGGCACTGAACTTCTCTCCCTGGGTCTTGATGCGGATATTTCCCTGGATGATATCACCTGTCTTTAAATTAAAGCGGCGGATCTGGGAAGGAGAAACATAAATGTCGTTCTCACCCGGCATATAATTCTCACATCGGATAAAGCCATATCCATCCGGAAGGACCTCCAGGATCCCGTTAGCCTTTTCACCACTGTCCAGCTGGGTGGATTCTGACGGAACATTCCCGTTCTCCCTTGTAGCTTCCCGGTTATATTCACGGTTGTACTCTCTGCGGATATTTGTGCTTCTGTGTTCCTGCTCATTCTTATCACTACGATATTCCTTCCGCTGCTCCTGAAGTCCTTCCCCTGCCGGACGGGTACGATATTCTGTTTTTTCCGAATCATAGCTTTTTTCTTTTACAGTATTTTCTGCCGGTGTACTTTTGTGTACTTCTTCGGGATTTCCTCTGTCGGACTCTTTGGCGTCCTCCTCCAGCATCCGCTCAATCAGTGCCGGTTTTCTCAGAGTAGAAATTCCCTTCATCCCTCTCGCCTTTGCCAGATCCTTCAGCACCGCCAGAGATAATGATTCATACTTTTCTCTCATATTAAATCCTCTATTCTTAAATCTGATAAATTATATATTTGTTGTTTATGGAATCAGATACAACCTGACATGGCTGCACTTTTTTTGAATGAAAGCGTGTTTTCAGCTTATGTTTCATTATACACACCTTATAGAGTCTATTGCAAGAAATATTTATCGACATTTTTTTTATACTTTTCTCACAAAAAAGAAAAAATCTGCCCGGGAGATCTCTTCCCGGACAGATCCAACGTTCCTGTATGCTTCTTTTTTAGCTCCAGAACGGTCCGTATATATCCATGACCCTCTGGATACGTTCATCAGTAATTTTATTCAGAGCCGCCACGATCGCTGCATACGTTTTTGGTCTCTGTCTCTTAAGTGTTGACGGACTTGTTACATACTCAAGCACTGATTCTGCAAAATATTCTGAACTGTTCTGCGTTGCATAGCTTCTGTTGATACCTGTAAATTTGGATTTTTCGCTGTTATAAACTGCGGCAAAATCACTTGTTCTGTCTACGTTTCCCGCAACAAAAGCAAGGAAATGTCCCAGTTCATGGTAGATTGTCTCATTCTCAAAACGAAGGATGATGCTTCTTGAATGTGCGTTAAAGCAGCCTCCGTAGTTAACAGACGGATCGATCGTTACAGTAAATCCAAGCTTCTTGTAGGCTTTGAGCACCCTGCTGTCCATCTTCGGTGCAATGGAAGCAATATTGCTTACTGAATATTTGCTGTCCATGTTGATGCTTTCTACTTTTTTTGTGGAAGCTGCATTCGCTTTGCCGGCAGTAGCTGAAGCCGCCATGACTGTTGTGGTCGTCTGAATGGTTGTAGTTACTTTCCGTGTCTGAACGGCTGTTTTTGATTTCTTTGTGTATTTCTGTGTTGTTGCAGTCTTAACTGTCTTTAATGTTTTTACGGTTGTATTTCTGTTTGTTTTCTTTGTGGTCGTACTCTTCTTATTGGTAGTCGGAAGCTTCTTGGTATAAGTCTTGGTCGCCGCTTTTTTCAGCCTAACTTTTTTTCTGGTTGTCTTGGTATTTGAAGTCGTTTTGGTAGTCACCTTCGGTTTTGAAGCAAGTGGAGTGTCGTCCTCTGTGATGGTAGTCTCCACTACCGGATCTGTAAAATCCGGAAATTCCGGAACCTGTGACGACTGCCAGACATTAAAGCCACCTGCCAGTACAATAACAGCTGCAAGGCATCCTGCTAAAGCTTTTTTCCTGCCTGTAAAAATTTTACGGATATCTGTTCTTTTCATATCATTCACACCTTTCTGAAAGCCGACGTTTCAGTTTCCAACCTAAACCGGATTTTAGGCATCAAAAAAGCCGCTTATTCTAACGAAATAAACGGCCGCATTAACACACAGATTCTTGTTCATAGATGTTATCTGAATACGTCATTAAATCGGAATTTAATGCGGCAACCGGCTGTCATAGTCATCCTTCGGACCTTAGACCCATGGCTTTGCGTCCCTGTCTTTCAACAGGTTTGCCTTTATATATAGAGTATATGTTTTTTTCCCTGAAATGTCAACATTTTCCACTGCATTTTGAGCCCTGCTCCTGTCTTTTTTTCACGGAATCTGCTATACTGTTCAAAAAGAAAGCATGATATAACAGGAGAACGGAAACAATGTCAAAATTTTTACCAGTCCGTCTCTTTTTTGTATGGCTGCTTTTCGGAATCCTGCTGGCAGGCTGTGGAAATTCTCCTTCCTCCGATGAAGAACCTCCGGTATATTCTCCGGCCAGAGTCCTCACCCCGGAGGCCCCCGGCAAAAAAACACTGGGCAGTTCCCCTCTGATCCTGGATATTTCCAATCAGGATCAGGATATCTGACTGCAGAATCCGATTCCGATGATTCCCGCATGAACATTCAGCTTACTGCTCCCTCCGGTGTGGTCTATTCCTATTTTCTGGAACCTGATGAACAGACGGTACTTCCTTTTTCCGAAGCTCCGGTGAGTATCTCATCACCTGCTATCAGCAGGTTGATGGAAACCAGTATGCCGCCCTTTACACGGAAACGCTCACAATAAAGCTTCAGAATGAATTTCTTCCGTTTCTATATCCAAACCAGTACGTGGACTTTTCTTCCAAAAGTGAAGCCTGCAAACTGGCAGCCTCTCTTGTCAAAGAAGACATGACCGATATCGACATCCTGAAAACCTTCTATACATATGTTACCAGTCATATTTCCTACGATTATGACAAAGCTGATTCTGTCGAAGCCGGTTATCTTCCTGATGTAGATGATACGTTAAGCACCGGCACGGGGATCTGTTTTGATTACGCTGCACTGACTACTGCAATGCTCCGCAGCCAGGACATTCCCTGCAAGCTTCAGATCGGCTATTCCGGTGATGTAAAGCATGCATGGATCGATGTTTATATCCGTGGCAGAGGCTGGGTGACAAAGGCAGTATCTTTTGACGGCGACACCTGGAAGCTGATGGATCCCACCTTTGACGCCAACAGTGATGGTGATGAAGCGATCCAGGAATATATCGGTGATGAAAGCAATTATACGGTACAGTTCACGCGCTGACCAACTAAAGGAGACCTTATTATGAAAAACAAACTGACAGCCCGGGAATTATCCAGTTTCTGCGGGCAGATGGGAATGCTTCTGCATTCCGGCATATCCACAGCGGAAGGACTTCACATCCTCTGTGACGAAAGCAAGACCGATGCAGACCGGCAGATCCTCACACCCCTGATCCGTTCCGTGGAAGAAAACGGTTCTCTTTCCCGGGCTCTTGACGAATCCGGGATCTTTCCCACATCCATGACCGCCTATGTCCGGACCGGTGAGGAAACCGGCTGCCTGGATGAGATCATGGAAAGTCTCAGTTCCCACTATGAACAGGAGGAAGAAATCTCAGGACAGATACGGTCTGCAGTCACTTACCGCTGCTCATGCTTGGCATGATGGCTGTTGTGATCCTGGTCCTTCTGATAAAGTCCTGCCAGTATTTCAACAGGTATTTAACCAGATGGGAATGGAAATGAACGGGGTTTCCCGGGGACTTCTGAATGCAGGCAACGTGATCAGCCGGTATTCCTCTGTTTTTCTGATCCTCGCCGCAGCCCTCATTGGCTGCATCCTGTTTTTCAGTCTTACGGAAAAAGGCCACAGCCTGCTGCGAAAAATGGTCATCCATCTCCCGTTTTTCCGTGAGATCCGGTTGCCATGGATTACAGTCGTCTGGCCCAGGGCCTTTCCCTGGGGCTTCGGAGCGGACTTTCCCCGGAAACCAGCCTGGAGCTTACAAAGGATCTGATCTCACAGCCGGTGATACTCGAAAGACTCCGGAAGGCTTCCTCTATCCTGGATAGCGGAGAAACTTTTTCCAGGCTCTTACAGAATCCGGTCTGTTCGGCGGCATGGAAGGCCGTCTCATCACGATATCCTTCTATTCCGGTTCCAGTGACGAAACCTTCCGCAGGCTTTCCCGGCAGTACACCGAAAGATCCATAGATCTGATCTCACAGGCAGTCTCCATTGTGGAGCCTACCATCGTGATCCTGCTGTCTCTTCTTGTGGGGCTGGTCCTTTTATCCGTCATGATGCCGCTTCTGGGGATTCTCTCAGATTTTGCAATGTAAGGTGGTGACCACATGGAACTTTTTGAAAGCCGCAGAACAAAATTTCTCAGAGCATTTTTTCTTCTCTTTCCGGCGCTGCTTCTGGTTTTATCCTGCACCTTGTTTGTGGCAGGTGTCAGCAGCACCTCCGATCAGGCCGTACACAAAGAACAGGATGCTCTGGAACAGGCACTGAAAAACGGTGCCATCCGTACCTATGCCCTCACAGGCACATATCCCGAAAGCCTGTCCCAGCTTCTCTTGGATTATCATATCACTTATGACAAAACCAAATTCGTAGTAGAGTATGTTCCTAATGGTTCCAATCTCCTGCCGTCTATCAGCGTGATCGCTCTGTCCGGCAGTGCGAAAGGAGGGAATGCCTCATGAATCACCGGAAGAACACCGGACATTCCGTTTCTTCTCTTTTTTCGCTTCTTCTTTTCGGTGTTTTTGTTCTGTTCCTTATACTGATGCTGCTGTTTTCCGCCCGGATTTACCAGCAGACTGTGAAACAGACTGACTCCGATTCCGAGCTTGGGACCGCAGCAACTTATCTGACTACCAAATTCCGGCAGCACGACCGCGGCGATGAGATCTTTTCCGGTTCCCTGGATGATATTCCTGCCCTTTGTTTCCGGGACGATATCAAAGGAAAAGAATATATCACGTATATTTACCTGAAGAATGACAGTCTGATGGAGCTTTTCACTGCAAAAGGCTCTCAGGCCAGTTCCGATGCAGGAACCGTCATCTCACAGCTTTCCGATTTCCGGTTTTCGGAAATGGAAATGGTTTTTACCACTTTTCCCTGGAAAGTACCACGGGAGTCCGCTCGGAATTCCTGCTTCATCGCACTGGCAAAAAGGAGGCATCATGAAAGAATCAAGACATAATTCCGGTACCAGCCTTTTTCTGATGGAAATGATCCTTGCCCTTTTGTTTCTGTCACTTTCCTCAGCTGCCTGCATCCAGATCTTCGCGGCAGCACGGAAAAACCGGCTCCAGGCAGAACAGTGGAACCAGATCCAGGCTCTCACAACCTCCGTGGGCGAGATACTGGAAGGCACTGACGGAACCGATGAACAGTTCCTCTCTCTGCTTCCGGGGGGCATCAAAAAGAACACCAACCTGATCTGGTATTATGACCGTAACTGGCAGAGCTGCTCTTCCGGAGAAGCCGCCTGTGAAATGATCCTGGAAACAGATATTTCTTCTTCAGAAAAATCCGGCGAGCTTTCTTTCCGGCAGCTTTCCAACTGCAGTGAGCTTTACCGGATCACCCTGCGTTTTCCTGTCGATGACTACAGAAGGGAGGCTGTACATTGAAACAGAAGCATACGTCTTTTGTAACTGTCGGCATTCCTTCCCTGTTTCTTATCTTCTCTGTGCTGTGTCTCTGTGTACTTGCTCTGCTTACTCTTGGAAGCTCCAGATCCAGTCTTAACACAGCCAGACATTCTATGGAACAGACCGAAAATTATTACACCGGCTGCGCAAGCGCCACAGAAACCGTTTCAGAAATCCGTGATGATCTGGAGCAATACAGGGAAAAAGCTTCCGATGAGACCAGATATTTTTCCATGATACAAAAGCTTGCGGACACAAGGAACGATCTCAGCTGGGATTCCCACAGCCACACCCTTTCTTTCTCCGTTGGAATTTCCGAGACACAACAGCTTTCTGTAGTGCTTGAGATTTTTTACCCGCAGAAAAAAAAGCTCTTCCACTTATCAGATCCTACAATGGAACACAGAGCTTACCGGATCCTGGCAACCAGACAACCACCAGAATGTATTTAAAGGAGAATAAACCTATGGATACCCCTATTCCTGAATTTTTAGCAGAAGCTGCCAACCGGCGTGTCTCTGATATCTTTATCATCGCAGGCCGCCCTCTGGCAGAAAAAATCGACGGTCATCTTTTGGACCGTGGTGACAGGCTGATGCCTGATCAGACAGAAAATTTACTCCGCACTATTTACGGTCTTGCGGAAAACCGCGATATATCCCGTCTTATGGAAACCGGTGATGATGACTTTTCTTTTTCCATTCCCGGTGTTTCCAGATTTCGTGTCAATGCCTACAAGCAGCGTGGTTCCCTGGCTGCCGTGATCCGCGTGATCGCCTTCCGGCTGCCGGATCCTGCAGAGCTTTCCATTCCGGAGGATGTGATGAACATCTCCGAATATACCCGTGGCATGGTCCTTGTTACCGGTTCTGCCGGAAGCGGTAAATCCACCACCATGGCCTGTCTGATCGATCGGATCAACCATACCCGGGAAGGCCACATCATCACTCTGGAGGATCCTCTGGAATATCTCCACCGCCATGATCGCTGTATCGTCAGCCAGCGCGAGATCTGTACCGACACCGAAAGCTATCTGACTTCTCTTCGTGCCACACTACGCCAGAGCCCGGATGTGATCCTTCTTGGAGAGATGCGTGATCATGAAACCATCCAGACTGCCATGACCGCTGCGGAAACCGGTCATCTTGTCCTTTCCAGCCTGCATACTCTGGGAGCAGCCAACACCATCGAACGCATCATGGACGTGTTTGAGCCATCCCAGCAGCATCAGATCGCCCTCCAGCTTTCCATGGTTCTTCAGGCTGTAATCTCCCAGCAGCTGATCCCGGATGTGGACGGACGCAACATTCCTGTTTTCGAGATCATGCGCCTGACTCCTGCCATCCGCAATATGATCCGCGACAATAAAGTACACCAGATCGAAGGCGTGATCTCCACATCCGGTCAGGAGCAGATGCGTTCTATGGACCAGAGCCTTCTGGAATTATATAAAAAAGGCCGTATCACCAGGGATACAGCTCTGAAATACGCTTTAAACGCGGACATGCTGAAGCGCAGACTTATGTAAGGATCTTCTCGGTATACTTCTGCCTGATATGTAAAAACACATAAAGAAATCCCTTACCGATCTCTGATATGTTTCCGAAATACAGAACACATATCATTTTACAGATCCGGTAAGGGATTTCTTTATTTTCAATCCGATTTCGACCAAAAAGACATTCCTTCTCTGCGATCGATCAATGCACTACATTTCCTACAATTCCATAAGAAACAATATACATAATGGCACTTGCCATAAAAAGTCCGCACAGGATCGCAATGGAGGATTTTTTGATATCCACCTCAAGAAGAGAGGCGATCAGTGCACCTGTCCAGGCTCCTGTGCCCGGAAGAGGGATTCCCACAAACAGCAAAAGTCCAAGAAATTCATATCTCTTAATCTGGTCACTCTTTCCCATAGCTCTGTTTTCCAGCTTTGTGATCAGACCTCTGAACGTCTTTGTTTTTTTCATCCATTTAAAGATCTGCCGGATAAAAAGCAGGATAAACGGAATCGGAATAATATTTCCCACGATACAGATCGGCAGTGCCTTCGCAGCCGATATCTTCAGCAAAGAAGCTGCCAGAAGGCCGCCGCGAAGCTCCAGTATCGGGATCATAGAAATGATGAACACAGCTCCTCGGGAGAGATAAACTGTGCAAGGTGGTGTGAAAACCATTGTACCAGTACTTCCATAGTACCTCCTTAACTGTTATTTCTGCAGATATTCCGTCAGGATTCTACTAGCTTTTCATCTCCTCATCGGTACATGGTGATACGGAGATGATTGTCGATCCTGTCCTTCGGGAAATATCTTACATAGATATGTTTCTCCCTCAGTGCTGCGAAAAGCTCTTTGGCCGGACAGCTCTCATGTGTGGCAAAGATAAGTTGGATCTGGAATCCTGGAAGGAAAATCCAAGCTTCCTGAGCTCTGCCTTTGTCCACTCTCTTGTTGTAATGATCTTATGGCAGCATTCCTCAAAATATGCCTTATCCTCCATAGATGCCACACCAGCCGCGATGGTAGTACGATCCATGGTATAGGAGTTAAAGGAATATTTCACATCATTGAGATATTTGATCAGCTCCGGATTTCCGAAGGCATATCCGATACGCATTCCTGCCAGGGATCTGGACTTGGAGAAGGTCTGCACAACAAGCAGATTATCATATTTTTCGATCAGCGGCAGTGCGGATGCTGCTCCGAAATCCACGTACGCCTCATCTACGATCACGATACTCTCCGGATTCTTTGCCACGATCTCCTCGATCTCAGAAAGAGGCATTTCCACGCCGGTCGGTGCATTGGGATTAGGGAATACGATTCCGCCGTTTTCACGGAAATAATCTTCCTTACGGATATGGAACTCCTCATCTAATGCCGGGCGCTCATATGGGATCCTTAAAAGATCTGCCATACATCATAGAAAGAATAAGTGATGTCCGGGAACAGGATCGGTTTCTCTGAATTAAAAAATGTGAGAAAACACATAGCCAGTACGTCATCGGAACCAACGCCTGTAAATACCTGCTCGTCCTTCAGGCCGTAGAACGCGGCAATACTGTGTACCAAGTCTCCTGCTGTCGGATCCGGATAAAGTCTCAGGGTATCGGCATCAAGGGCCTTCAGCGCCTTCTCCACACCCGGAGCCGGTGAATATGGATTCTCGTTTGTATTCAGTTTGATCATGCCGCTCTCATTTGGCTGCTCGCCAGGAGTATACGGCACTACTTTTCGTATATTAGCTTCCCATGGTTTCATGCTGTGCTTAACCTCCTATCATATTCTTTTGCTATTGTACTCACTGCGAGGACATTTGTCAAAGGGTAATACCACCTGCCTGGAAACAAAAAGACACCCGTACCGGGTTACAGAGTACGGGTGTCTGATATATTCTTCTTAATGAAGGGCTGTTTTGGTTCGTATCAGGCGCTTAAGATCAGATACGTGCTACGCCTGTTGCTTTTGCTGCCTCTGCTACTGCTTTTGCGACAGCCGGTCCGACTCTCTTGTCGAATGCCTTCGGAATGATATACTCCGGAGAAAGCTCCTCATCTGTGATCAGATCTGCAAGAGCCTTGGAAGCTGCGATCTTCATCTCATCGTTGATATCACTTGCTCTTACATCAAATGCACCACGGAAGATTCCAGGGAATGCAAGAACGTTGTTGATCTGGTTCGGGAAGTCACTTCTTCCTGTGGAGATAACCTTTGCTCCGCCTGCTTTTGCGTCATCCGGGAAGATCTCCGGTGTCGGGTTTGCGCATGCGAAGATGATGGCATCTTTGTTCATGGTCTTAACCATCTCTGTTGTCACTGCTCCAGGAGCGGAAACACCGATAAATACATCCGCGCCAACCAGCATCTCTGCAAGAGATCCCTGTTTCTTCTGAAGGTTTGTGAGCTTGCTCATCTCTTCCTTAACCGGGTTCATTCCTTCTGTACGTCCCTCATAGATGGCACCCTTTCTATCGCAGAGTGTAACATCCTTGAAGCCTGCTTTCAGAAGAAGTCTGCAGATAGAGATAGCAGCTGCACCTGCACCGTTCATAACGATACGAACATCCTCTTTCTTCTTTCCGACAACCTTCAGAGCGTTTGTCAGACCTGCAAGTGTGATAACTGCAGTTCCGTGCTGGTCATCGTGGAAGATCGGAATATCACATTTCTCTTTCAGTTTTTTCTCGATCTCAAAGCATCTCGGAGCGGAGATATCCTCAAGGTTAACACCACCGAAGGATCCGGAGATCATGTAAATAGTATTTACGATCTCGTCTACATCATGGCTCTTAATGCAAAGCGGGAATGCGTCTACATCGCCGAATGCTTTGAAAAGTACACATTTACCTTCCATTACAGGCATACCGGCTTCCGGTCCGATGTCACCAAGACCAAGAACTGCGGAACCGTCTGTTACAACAAGACACATATTCCATCTTCTTGTAAGCTCGTAGGATTTATTGATATCTTTCTGGATCTCAAGGCAAGGCTGAGCTACACCTGGTGTATATGCAAGAGAAAGGTCGTCTTTATTCTCAACCGGCACTCTTGTAACAACCTCGATCTTACCTTTCCAATCTCCGTGCAGTCTTAATGACTCTTTTGCATAATCCATTTTCTTTTCCTCCTTGGATAATTATGATATATTTCATTTCAAAAGGATTACCTGAATTAATAATTACCATTGAAGAATTTACTGTCCTTCGGAAGCTCATAGCCTTCAAAATAAGAGCCAAAATCAAGCTTCAGATAACTGCAGAGATCAGCAAGCTCTACCATGGTATTGTCGTTGACCGGAATGCCATTCTCTTTTCTGTCTTTTTCAGCAGCTACCTCTTTCTCGCCGTGTGTATAGATCCTGTCCTGACCGTCTGCCTTCGGACTCTCCCGAAGTGCCTCAAGATATTCTGAAAAATGCTTGCGGATCGCATCCGGATCTCCAAATGCCGCCGGGTTGATCGCCATAAATCCATGGCAGATACCGGTCTTATCCGGGAATGTACAGCATTTATCGGAGGTAACGCCCATGGAAAGAATAGAGCTGAACAGCTCACAGAGCATTCCATAGCCATATCCCTTATGGCTTCCGCTGACTTCCTCGTTTCCACCAAGAGGCATGATTCCGCCGCCCTTCTTGGCTACGATGTTTGCAAGTACATCCGGTGCATTATTGCTGGCATGACCGTTTTTGTCAAGTGCCCAGCCATCCGGAAGAGGCTTGCCCATCTTATTATACATTTCCAGTTTACCTCTGGTTACAACTGTTGTGGAACAGTCAAAGAAAAACGGATACGGGTCTGCAGGCATAGCGACTGCGATCGGGTTGGAGCCCAGCATAGCCTTTCTTCCAAAAGTCGGTACCATGATCGCCTCGGAGTTGGTACATGCCATTCCAAGAAGGCCTTCATGGCAGGCCATGTTCGCATAATATCCTGCAATACCGAAATGGTTGGAATTTCGTACACTTACGATTCCCACACCAGTTGTCTTTGCCTTCTCAATTGCCTTTTCCATGGCAAAATGGCTGATCAGCTGGCCCATTCCGTTATGTCCGTCTATCACAGCAGAAATCGGTGTCTCAAAAACAACTTCCGGTTTCGCCTGGGGATGAATAGTCCCCTTCTCGATTCCTTTATGGTAACGAACCATTCTCTGCATTCCGTGGCTCTCAATCCCATACAGATCAGCAGTCAGAAGAACATCTTTAATGATGCTTCCTTCTTCCTCAGAAAAGCCAAACGCTTTAAAAACATCTCCGCAGAAATGGTTCAGTGTGTCATAACTCCATTTTACATATCCCATAATCGCAAGTCCTTTCTCCTGATATTTCCGGCAGGTTACCGCCCACGCTGTGGCCTGCTGCATACTTTATATAATACTGCAGGGATACAGTAACCTTCATCCTGTGCTGTCTCGTCTTACGCTGTCCTACCTCATGCTGCTTCAACTTATGCTGTCTCATCTCATGCTGTCTCAACTTATGCTGTCTCGTCTTACGCTGTCTCGTCATGAAGCCTTCAGGATGCTGCCATAATATCAAACTTTTTGGTATTACCAATACAGTCCCTATTATAGCACTCGGTCTTACCAAAATCAATAGTGGTCTTACCAAATCAACGGGATTTTTACTGAAATTTTATTTAATTTTTGTCAGGTGGATCAGCGATGAAATACAAGGCTGTTCTCACCCTGCTGCTGTGCGATCTCCATTATATATTTCTCAATGGTTTCCATATGTTCGCGCATCAGCTTCTCCGCCTGGTTCCGGTCTCCGGAAATAATGGCTTCCACCAGTCTTCTGTGCTGGTCATCCACCTCAAGAGCGGAATTATGTTTCTGCATAATATAAGCTCGGGTACCGGAAATGATCTCCTCTGTCAGCTGCGCTGCCGCATCCAGGACATTGTAGATCATAGGATTCCCTGCGATCCTGCCAATCTTCGTATGAAGCTTCTTATCAAGACCTGCACGGGCTTTCTCGTCCTCTGAGCTCTCCAGCTGTGCCAGGATGGAACGCAGATCTAATGCATCCTTCTCCGTACAATTCCCGGCTGCAAGAAGCGCAGCCTCCTGCTCCAGCGCAGAACGAAGTTCCTGTACCTGCTGTACATGGCTGTTATTCAGCTGAAAAAGAAGGGCCAGTGGTGCAGAAAGCCACTGATCCATATTCTCGGTAATATAGTTGGCTCCGCCGCGGACCGTTGTGACAATTCCCATCAGCTCCAGTGCCCGCAGGACTTCACGGACAGCAGGTCTGGAAACTCCCAGTGATTCTGCCATAACACGTTCCGCAGGTAAAGTGTCCCCCGGCTTCAGTTCTCCCCGCCGGATATTTTCTATGATCTGCGCTAATATTCCGTCAAATGCTCGTTCTTCTGTAATCTTTGTAAACATGTCGTCCGTTTCGGCCGCCTTCCTTTATTATTGTGTTGCCTTCCTTTACATAAAAATCCCGGAATATAGACAAGTGGATATTTACCATTCTCAGTCATCATGCAGTTCTGCACCAGATGATCGCTCTGCAGCCATTCAGTCAGTCTGTGCATTTTGACTATTTGCCCTCTCTATTTTCCGGACTTTTATAGTAAATATTATACGATAATTCCCCAATTTAATCAATAGTAAATAATAAATTGGTAAGACATATTATTTTATTCCATTATTGAGAATGTTTTCCACTTCCTCCATCTGGCCCAGAAGCATTTTCTGGCGGTCGTCAAAAAGAAGACCTTTATTATGCCTGTAATACTGGTCAGAACCGTTCTCCCGAATGAACCAGAGACTATAATAGTTGGCATTCAGTTCTGTGATAAATGCCACCATTTCCTGGCTGTCCCCAAAAGCAGCTTCCATGAAGTCGAAGACGTTCTGAAGAGTAAGAGATATTTCGTCGGTTCGGTTTTCATAGGCTTCGGTTTCGGATTCGAAGAGGACTTTCACAAACTCATAGTTCCGGTTTGATGATGGAACTTCCGATTCTGCTGCGGCACTTCCGCCTCCTGCCAGCTCTGAACCTGATCCGGTTTTATCTGATCCGGTTGATTCCGATCCAATTGATCCCGAGGTTGATTTCAATCCGGACGCATTTTCAAAGAATGACACAACACGTTTCTGTATACGCTCCTGCTGTTTTGTAAGAAGCTCACTCTTTTTGTCCTTTTCAAGATCCGCCTCTGCTTTTTCCAGGAGATTTTTTGCTGTGAGGCTGTCCTGATCTTCTCTGAAGTACACCATATAATCATACAGTTTCGTGAGGTAGGCATCGGTAAGATAGCATTCTGTAAAAAGCTCGCTGAGCTTTCCGTTGAGAAGGCTTACAATGCTCAAATGCTCGTCCAGAGAGGCTGTGCGGATCTTACCCAGAGTAATGGGATCCCACTTTCCTTTCAGGATGTCCTCCACTTTATAGTCCGTTCTGTACTTATAATAAAGAGCCAGATAGCCTGCAAAATCCTTCGCGATCATCCTGTGCTGAATGTACTGACTGACCACCTCACGGTCTACGGTTTTTCCAAGGATCTCATAAACCTGGATCAGACGGGAAAGATCCTCCCAACCTCTGGCTGTGGCAAATATTTTTCCGTCTACGGTATTCTCCACCCTGTAGAAATTTTTCTGCGAAGCTCCAGATAGGAGATCACCGCCGGATGAATTCCCTGCTGGTAGGCGTATTCCTTCCATACATCAAAGTCTGCCTCCACATCAATCTTCTTGATACGATCCAGAGTGACCACATCGAATTCCCGGACGGATTTGTTATATTCCGGCGGGTTGCCTGCTGTGACGATCACCCAGCCTCCCGGCACCTTCTGGTTTCCGAAGGTTTTTCCCTGAAGGAACTGCAGCATCATCGGCGCTAGTGTTTCAGATACGCAGTTGATCTCATCAATAAACAGGATGCCTTCTTTCAGACCTGTTTTTTCCATTTTGTCGTAAACGGACGAAATGATCTCACTCATGGTATATTCCGTGACAGAAAATTCTTCCTCACCATAATTCTTTTTTACAATAAAAGGAAGTCCCACAGCACTCTGCCTGGTGTGGTGGGTAATGGTATAGGAAACAAGAGCAATCCCGCATTCCCTTGCTATCTGTTCCATAATCTGTGTCTTTCCGATTCCCGGAGGCCCATAAGAAGGATCGGTCTCTGTCGGATCGCCGGGATCCGGTACTCACCGAATTCGTCCTTTGAAAGATATGCTTCTATGGAATCTCTGATCTCCTGCTTTGCTCGTTTTATGTTCATGGTATTCTCCTTTTCACGGCATATAAAAAACTGCCTGCAGGATCCTCCGCCTAAAACGGGTTGCCTTGCGCGACATCTGCAAAAAATATGCCTGAATCCAATGATAAATCGAAAATTGAATTCAGGCAAGTTTTTCACTACTATATAATTTTTTTATTCTGCTGTCAGTGTGTGTATCAGGTTCAGAATACGTCCCGCACACATTCTGACAACTTCTTCCGAAAGCTTTCCGTCTTCAAAAGCTTTTCGGATATTTTCTGCGTCGGCTGCATTACCAGGCATGATAATATCATTTCCTGCTGTCACGCATTTCCACGGAATACTTCCATCTTCCGGAACCGTTGTATTCCAGTCTGACATGATCACACCGTCAAATCCCCATTCTTTTCGGGCAATGGCTGTACAGAGATCAACACTGTTTGCAGCATGGACACCATTCAGTAATTATAGGAAGACATGATTGCCACTGGTCTGCTTTCTTTAACTGCAATCTCAAAACCACGCAGGTAAATTTCCCTCAGGGCACGTTCTGATACCTGTGCATCTACGCCCATACGATTATCTTCCTGATTGTTGCAGGCAAAATGCTTAACGGTAACACCGCAGCCAGGTCTGCTCTGTACTCCTTTTGTCATGGCTGCTGCCATGGTTCCGGAAAGCAGCGGATCTTCGGAATAATACTCAAAATTTCTGCCGCACAGAGGGTTTCTCTGAATATTAAGACCAGGTGCTAGCCAGAGATCTATGTGGAATTCTTCCATTTCTTCTGCCACTGCTATTCCAACTTTTTCCACAACGGCAGTATCCCAGGTCTGAGCCAGTGCAGTTCCAACCGGAAATGCCGTACAGAACTGATAATATCTGTCTGCGTTTTCGTGAGTCTCATCTGTTCTCAGGTATCCGTTTTCCAGAGATCCAAGGACACCGATTCCATATACTGTGTCTGTTTCTCTGTCTACTTCATAATTCTGCTGAAGTCTCAGTCCTGCCGGCCCATCGGCATGATCAGTGGGGAAACGCCATATTGCTCATAAAGAGCAGCCGTGGTCTCACCGGCAGAGCCAGGAACACGGATTCCTGCCGCCCCCAGATTACTGGAGATTCCAGCAATATTTCCATAAAACAGCGGGAGCAGATCCTTTGCAGGAATCTTATTTTCCGGTTGGCAGGTGCATTCTGTTCTCTTCTCTGGTTCAGGATAATAGATATATCTTCCAATCTTCTCATTCTCTGCCTTCTCTTTCCATTTCAGAGTTCTGGCAGAAAGATTCTGGCGGTCATAAACTTCTTCAGTAATATCAGTCTGATTCTCAAGGATATTCGTTTTATCCAGGATCACACTCTCCGGCACTTCAAGCATTGCAGCCAGCGTAAGCGATGCAATGCTGTTTCCGACCCAGACAGCATAATAACCTTTTTCAGCAATCCAGGCATGCTGCTCTTCGGAAAAATATGCCAGTGTCTTTCTGTCGATCCTGATTTTCAGCAGTTCTTTTTCCCCCGGCTTCAGAAGTTTTGTTTTTGCAAAGCCAGCTAGCCGACGGTATTCCTTCCCTGATTCATCCTGTGGAAGAGACACATAGACCTGCACGACCTCTTTTCCCGAAAAAGTTTCTCCTGTATTCGTTACCTCTGCTTCAACTTCAACGCCATCCCCTGATGTTTTCATCCCATGGAAGCGTATCTGCATTTCTGTGTAAGAAAGTCCATATCCAAACGGAAACAGCGGTTTTACACCAAAAGTATCAAAATAACGATATCCTGTATAAATTCCTTCCTTGTACTCTTCTCTTTCAAGCTTGCCATTGAGATAGCTGTATTCCTCTGCACACGGATAATCCTCATACCTTCTGGCCCATGTTGCAGTCAGCTTGCCGCCTGGAGTTACCTTTCCCAGAAGGACATTGGCGAGGGCAAGTCCGCCTCTTTGTCCAAGCTGGGAAATATTCAGGACAGCACAGATATTTTCTGTTTCTTCCAGAATATCTGTCAGTTCTACCGGACCGCCGGAATTCAGGATAAGTACTGTAGGAATCTTCTGTGCATCAAGGAACCGGATATCCTCCCGCTCCCGTCTACTCAGATAATAATCTCCCTCGACCCTGCGCCTATCCTTTCCCTCACCGGAAATCCTGCTTACCACATAGATTGCTGTCTGGGCATCGACAGTATCTTCTGCTGTAACTGCACGGCCTTCCGGCATTGCAAAAGGATTTTCCGCATAGGCATCAAAAGGATTTTCCACAAACTTTGCTTCTTCCAGTATTTTTTCTTTCCATGCCCGGCGTGCTTCTGCGTATATTGACTCATAATTGGCCAGCCATTTCTCGCTTACGATCTGAATACCGTTTTCTTTCAGTCCCTGATAAATAGAAATGTTACTTCTGTTATTCACATCACCGGAACCTGTTCCGCCTTTCACTGTCTTTCCCGCACCGGCGCCGTATAAACCTATTTTCGTGGAAATATTCAGAGGAAGTATTTTTTTATCATTTTTCAGCAGTACAATACCCTCCTCTGCTGCTTTTTCCGAAAGAAGACCGTTTCGTATTTCACGGTCTGACATGCTGTGTTTCTTCGTTCCGCTGTGTTTCCATTTCTTAACTGTCATATCTTACCTGCTACCTTTTGTTATTCTTTTACGCCTCCAAGTGTCACTCCTGCGATGATAAACTTGGAAAGAAGGAGATATACGATAATGATCGGCACAATGGCAACTGTGATCATCATGTAAATCTTACCCATATCAAAATTCATATAATCTGCTCCACGAAGTGTTGCAATCAGGATTGGAACAGTCATCTTGCTTTTAGACTGGATAACCAGAGCAGGAACGAAATAATTGTTCCAGGAGCCTACAAATGTAAAAATCGCCTGTACAGCGATTGCCGGCTTCATGATTGGCAGGACAATACTGTTGAAAGTACGGAATTCTCCGGAGCCGTCAATTCTGGCTGCTTCTACCAGTGACATCGGCAGTGAGGACTGCAGATAGCTGTACATAAAATAGAATACGGCCGGTGACGCAACAGACGGAATAATCAACGGAAGCAGGGAATCATATAATCCCATCTTTGTGATCAGACGAAGGAAGCCCATTGCAGTTACCTGTGTCGGCATGACGAGGATCGCCATGATAAATGTAAACGCTACATTCCTTGCCTTGAAATCATAGGCATAAAGACCATATGCTGTCAGTGAGGAAAATATGTACATAATACTGCACTGCATCCGGACACGATAATACTGTTAAGAATTCCCCTGAACATCGGAAAGCTTCCGTCATTTGCAACATTCATCAGGTTTTTCCAGAAATATTTTCCAGGAAGAGCAGAAAATCCCTTCTGAAGCTCTGCATGAGAATGAGACGCATTCACGATCAGTACATAAAAGAAAAAGAGACACATAAAGGAAAGAATAATAAGTACCACATGTGCCACGATACTTCTGATCCTGCTGGCTGTCTTATCTTTCATCATTTTGTTTTTCTCCTTTCTGCTCTTGCTCTCTTTTTCGCTGCTTTCTTAGATCCGTCCGGATCATTGTCGTTAGTCATACGATATACAAAGAAGCAGAGGATTGCACTGATAATAAACAGGTATACAGACAATGCTCCGGCCATACCATAATTCTTGCTCTTCAGATGGCTGTTCAGGAACATAATCAGTGTCATGGATGTTCTGTCCGGATTACCCTGTCCGTTTGTGAGGATCTGCGGTACATCAAACATCTGAAGGCCACCGATGATGGAAGTGATCAGAGTATAGGAAAGAATCGGACGAATCAGTGGAAGCGTAATATAGACGAAACGCTGAATGCTGTTGCATCCGTCCAGATCCGATGCTTCAAAAATATCCATACTGATTCCCATTACTGCTGCCATCAGCATGATGGTCGTGTTTCCGAACCACATCAGGAAATTCATGAAACCTACCAATGATCTTGTTCCCAGAACAGAGCCCAGAAAATCAATCGGTTCCTTTATCCAGCCCAGTGAACACAAAATGGAGTTTACAGGTCCGTTTGTGGAAAACATGGTAAAAAACAGAAGTGCAAATGCTGATGCCATGATCAGGTTCGGCAGATAAATTACAACCTTAAAAAACTGCTTGCCATGAAGCTTCAGCCTGGCATCAGTAAACCAGCATGCAAGCACCAGTGCAATAACGATCTGCGGAACAAATCCGATCACCCAAAGGATCAGTGTATTCAGTCCGTATTTCAGCATGTCAGAATGCAGAAGACTGACATAATTGGCAAGTCCTATAAAATTAGGACCAATCTGCTTGATTCCAGAACGGAAATATTCAAAAAAGCTGTATCTCACTGTATCAAACAGCGGAATCAGCGAAAAGATAAAATAGATCACAAAAAACGGAAGAATAAATATGTATCCCCATTTTCCGTAATTAACGCTCTTTTTCTTCATAATGCTCTTCCTTTCCAGCAAGCTGCAGGATCCAAAGATCCTGCAGCATCAACAATTATCCTCATGTGGTATTTATTCCGGCCACTGGATCTCTGTGATCTCCGGATAACGCTCCTGAATAGCTGTCTCAAAGTTGGCTTTTGCTTTGTCAAAGTCTACTTTACCCTGGAAGTAATCACTGAAAGCGTTCTGGATCAGCTCTACACAACCCTGGTCATATGCGGAAAGCGGTGCGATCTTGATATTCTCTGCAACCGGTGCAAAATACTCAAACGGGTTCTGTCCACCAAGGAAATCAGATGCGAAATCTGCATTTGTAGCTGCATCTTTCATACCGGATTTTGTATTTGTAAAATCAGAGTATTCTTTGGAAATCTTAAGAAGATTATCCTGATTTCCCGTCATTGCCAGGATAATATCTTTGACATGTTCCGGATTATCTGTTCCTGTTGCAGCCTGAATGTAAGAGCCACCCCAGTTGTATTCCTGCGGAGGATTTGTAACAGCCCAGTCACCTTCTGCTCCATCCCAGTTTGGTTTCAGAGTAAAGTCGATACCCCATGCCGGGAAGAGGAATGCGAATACCTTGGACTCAGAACTCATTGCCTTGTTCCAGTCATCGTTCCACTGACCTTTTACAGTTTTGTTAAGATAACCTGCATCCAGCCACTCTTTGGAATCTTTTACCCAGTCCATGATCTTTGAATCTACTTTGATCACAGAATCACCGGACTCTACCCACGGATTCTCAATGCTGTTTCCATATAAACGAAAAGTGTCTGCATAAGAAGCAAATGTATAATATCCTTTTTCTTTCAGCTGAGCTGCTGTTTCTTTGGCTGTATCCCAGTCTTTCATCTTCTCGCCAACTTCTTTCGGGTCATCAGTACCGAAAACATCTTTCGCAATGTCACGACGATATACAAGGACACCCGGGCAGCACTGCCATGTGGCGCCTCTCTGTACTCCATCCGCATCAGAAGCTGTTGTTTTCGTGAAATCATACTGATCTGCAAGATCCTTGTCCGGATCAATGCCAAGATCAGTAAGAGGCATTGCAACATCTGCATCTTTGTCTGTATATTTGAATACATAATCTGTCTCAGAAAGGAACATGTCTACCTTATCATCTGCACTTGCATCAGCCTGGTTGAGAAGTGCCTCATCCAGTTTCTGCTGATATACGCCATCCTGGTTCGGATTTACGATCCAGTGGATCTCTGTACCATCTTTCAGTTTTGTAACTGTACCATCTTTGGAAGTGGACTCTACTTCCGGATAAATAGCTTCCAGTCTCTGACGGAACTCATCATTCCAGGAATAAATATTGATCACTTTTCCCTCATCCGATCCTTTTGCAGATACACAGCTTACATTTGCTGCCATCATTCCACAAACCATTGCTGCTGCAAGGATCATAGATACCGCTCTTTTCTTCATAGTATAAATCCTCCTTTTTCTGTAGCATCCCCGATGCTTTACCTTTGATGATAAAAATATACCATTTTTTTTATCTGCGATTATATTATTAATCTTAACAAAATGTCAAATTCATGTCATAATATAAAAAACCAACGCATTCCTTAAACATCAACATATAAGGAGGATATCAATATGTCCATTTCCCAAGACTGGATTACTAATGAACTGGAAGATACAGAACTGGAAGCTCTTCATCGCTCTCCCTCTGTGGAATATTCTTTTTACAATGCCGTAAGAGCCGGTGATATGGAAGCTGTAAACAAAAACTGCGAGGAAGACTCTTTTCTTCATCTGAAGGGAACCGGTATCCTCTCCAAAAATCCTCTGACCAACCTGAAGTATCATTTCGTTGTCACTACTGCCATGCTCACCCGTTACTGTATTGACGGTGGACTGGAGCCTGAACAGGCATATCGTCTCAGCGATTTTTACATTCTGAAAATGGATTCCTGCACCACTGTACGCCAGATTGCAGATCTGCATCATATTATGGCCAGAGATTTTACCGGAAAAATGATCCTCCAGAAAAAAAGCTCTATTCTTTCCAGACCGGTCATGCAATGCGTGGACTATATTTACGGTCACATTAAGGAGCGTATCACCATTCAGGATCTGTCAGAACATACCGGGCTTTCTCCCAGTTATCTGTCCAGAGTATTCAAACAGAATCTTGGAGTATCCATAAGTGATTACATCCGCGAGAAAAAAATCGAAAAAGCCACTCACCTGCTCCGATACTCTGATAAAGCAGTAGTTGATATCGCCAATTATCTGAATTTCTCTTCACAGAGTCATTTTATCCAGATCTTTGAAAACTTCACCGGCCTTACCCCAAAGAAGTACCGTGACAAATATTACAAATCAATGTGGTAAACCTCTTTATTATTATGGCTGATATTTTTTATCAGCACCAAAAACGACATCCCGCAGCTTTTTACAACTGTGGGATGCCGTTTTCCTATTGATACTTCTGTTTCTGTAATTTAACAATTATGTATAACCGATTTCGGTTACATCAGTTCCACTTTGATCCTGTGTGTTTCTTTTACAGAAAGCTTTTCGAGCAGTTCCCGATCTATACGTACACAGGTACTCTGTTTGTTTTTCATTTCCTTTTCATCGCACCATACTGTTTTTATTTTATATTCTGAAGGAAGTTTTTTCTCCAGATTGCAGATACAGATCTCCAGCTTTCTTCCGGCAAATTCCATAGTAAGAGATGCCTGTCCATTCTCATTATACTGCTCCGGCATCAGTGCCGGCGCGATCACCAGATCTCCAAGATCTCCTCTGACGCCAAATACCTCTGTGATCATAGTCAGCATATACCAGCTTGCAGCACCGGTAAGATATGCATACAATCCTCTTCCCTGATTATCAAAATATTCCGGAATTCCAGGATACATCCTGCTGTTCTCAAAATCCATGGCAGCGTCCAGAAGCGTTTCCAGAACCTTATGTCCTTCTTTTGCATAGCCGTTTTTATACAGTGCATTGCCATACATAACAGCCATATGGGAAAATACCGCTCCGTTTTCCTTTTCTCCATAAGCAAACCCGAACATTCTTCCCAGATCAAATTTTTCTTCATGGAAATTGGTATTCAGGCGATATCCTCCTGCCTGACGGTCAAAAAGATATTTATCCGCACTTTTACAGATAGACTCAATCTGATCTTTCTGTGCGGTTTTACTCATGATCGCAAATACCTGACTGGTAAGCATCATACGTACCTGGCTGTTTTCTGCCCTTTCCACAGGACGTTTATGATCATCATAATATCCGTTGAACCAGCCGTTTTCTCCGTCTTTTACCCATTCTCTTCTGCGGATGTTTTCCATCATCCAATCTGCCTTTTCATCCAGATTCCGGCTAAGCTGGTCCAGACGGATCACAATAGTATTTCCGCTGATATCATGTGCACATTTTTCTGTGTACTGTCTCAGAAGCTGCTGTTTTTTCTCCGGGCTTTCATAAAGCTCACGGTCTCCGGTAAACAGGATTTCCATTTCTTCCGCAACTTCAATCCTGTCAAACATTTCCTTTTCCTGAAGTTTTCTCAGATATTCTGCGATGTTCTTCATATTTCCAGCATATGCACAGGTAAATGCCACACTCTCACCATTTTCCCATGCCATATCCATGGCATCGTTCCAGTCTGCCCCGTGAAGTTTCATCTCGTTGTGCTCTCCTACATCATAAAAAGCACAGAGATTTTCCAGCAAAATGTGTTCCAGAACCGTTCCGTAATAAATCTCACCGGATTCTGTTTTCTGATTTTCTCCATAGGCACTGCTCCATTTTTCATCATGCGCAGTTCCTCTTTTTGTCTGAAGATCCTTGAAATATGGAATCTTCTCAAAAAGGACATTCATATCCCCGGTCTGATCCATATAAAGCTGCGTTGTCACAAATGGCCAGAAAGCATGATCCATCCACACGCGGGCAATGTTGTTACGGTCTGCGATAAATTCACCCTGTCTGTTTCCGATGATCGTGGCATTGGTTCCATCGATGCGTACTCCACCGTAATTATCGACGATCATCTGACGTACAACAGAAGGATCCATGATCAGAAGTGCCAGACAGTCTTGCCAAAGATCACGCCAGCCTCTTCCACCTTTCCATAATCATGATACGGGAGGAATGAACAACCGTAAATTCTTCTTAATATCGGCTGGAAACAGATCCATTTCAGATAATTATCTCTGTCCTCATCACCTGTCTCAAAAGAAACGTTCACTTTTTCTGTCCAGTGTTTTTTACATGTTCAAATTCTCTTGCAACCTGTTTTTCAGTTCTGTAAAACCGTGCAGTCTCCTCCGGCAGCTGATTTTTTTCAGATATTCCCGCTGTCACAACATATACAGCTGTTTCATGTGGTCTCAGAACCCTGGATGCAAAACGAATACCACCGACAGATTCCTTTCCTTCAATTTCTGTTCCTGCCGGAACACCTTTTTTCTCTTCTCTGACCACCTCCGGAATCAGGAAAGAACCGCCTTCTCCGATAAACATTTCCACATCAGGATAAAAGCTTTCCGGTTCCGTTCCCTCGCCTTCAGATCCATATACAAAATATGCAGTATTATTCTTCTGATGACCTCTTTCATCAAAAGAAAGCACCGGTTTTACTTCAACACCGTACTCCGTTGTTCTTATCCTGTGCAAAAGGGAAGTCACATGCCTGTGATCTCTGAGATTGTCTGCACTTCTTCCATATACAGGTATTACAGCAACCGATGTGATCTCCTGTTCTTCCTCTTCAATATTCGTAATCTTTACAAGATGGACCTCCGCATCACCTTTCACTGTCACAAAAGACAAAATCTCTGACTGAAGTCCGTATTTCTCAGAAGTTCTGTGCAGCTTCTGCCACATAAATCCGGCTTCCAGGCTGCTTTTATCCTGTTTATCAGTATATTTCTGAAATTCCTGTTCTGCCGAAACTCCGCATGCTGACCAGTAACCTTTTCCTTTTATCTTGCACCAGAAATTTCTGGTGTTTCGATTATTATGAAGATTCTCAATGCTTACCGGTTCCAGCAGAAAATGATTCTGATCCAGTTTGCTGTCTCCTCCCAGAGAAGGGGTGATCGCGGATTTCAATCCGTTTTCTCCGGCCAGAGGTATATATAAACCGCTGTAATTCTCCGGATTTTCTATGGAAAAACTTCCATTTTTATCCTGAAATTTTATATATTTCATTCTGTGATCTCCTTCCTGCCAAAATAAAACGGTATTTATATTCCATTTTACTTTGTATTCATAAATGTGATCTCCTCGCAATTTATATCCATTATGTCATGACATATAGAATTCAATTTCTGTCTCACCGGTAAGTTTCTCCTGCGGAATATAATTACCCGGAAGTTCTTCTCCATTTACATAGAGTTTTTTACATCCGGCTTCCACATGTCCCGGATTCTTCACAGTGATATGGAGATGACATCCACGGAAATCCTTGCTTATCTCAAACTTCTCCCATTCTTTTGGAATCGATGGTGCTATACGTAAGCCATAGAAATCCGGACGCATGCCAAGAATTCCTTCTACACATCCTACCATCACAGTAGATGCTGTTCCTGTCAGCCAGTGCACATGAGATCGTCCGAAATTCGGGCTTGCTTTTCCTTCTGTAAACTGTCCATAGCAGTATGGCTCCAGCTGTCTGATCTCAGCCCTGTCATTCTGCGCTGCCGGAGCATTCTCCAGGAAATAATTAAATGCACGCTCACCATGTCCGCAAAGTGCTTCTGCCAGAATGAGCCATCCCTGTGACTGTGAAAAGATTCCCGCATTTTCCTTTGTTCCTGCATTGTAGATAACCGCAAGTGCTCCGTCGAAAGCATTTGCATGATATGGAGGATCCATAAGGATTGCACCGTATTCTGTATTCAATCTTTCATAAACCATTTGAAGGGCCAGATCTGCCTGCCGCTCTGTTGCAAGGCCGCTGATCACAGCCCAGCTCTGTGGATTCAGCCACATATTTGCCTCCGGGTCAGTTCTCTTTCCGATAACCTCTCCCCGCTCCGTAAACCCACGGATAAAACGATCTTCATTCCAACAGAGTTCCTGGATCAATTTTCCAAGCTGCTCTTGTTTTTCTTCCAGGTATTTTATATATTTTTCATCTTTTTTGTACTTTGCAAACTCTTTCAGGATAGTCATTGCATAATAGAACTGTAATGCAACGAAAGTAGATTCCCCATCCTTTCCAAGTCTCAGACAATCATTCCAGTCTGCATAAAGTCCGGCCGGCATTCCATGTCTGCCAAGATGGTTCATGGAGAAGTCAATAGCTCTTTTCAGATGCTCGTATACAGTTCCTTCATCCTTGTTGCAAACGGGATCACTTCATCGATGAATGCAAAATTTCCAGTCTCTGAAATATATTTGTATACAGTAGGGAACAGCCAGAGTGCATCATCTGCGCGGTATGCCGGATGACCGGTTTCCTGTACATAGGACGCATCATCCGGTGTATCCTCATGTCCCGGATTATGTGTGAATTTCACAAGTGGAAGACCGCCGCCGTTATCTACCTGTGCTGACAACATGAAACGGATCTTATCCAATGCCATTTGGGGTGCAAGATGGATCACACCCTGGATATCCTGTACAGTATCACGGTATCCATATCCGTTACGAAGTCCGCAATAAGTAAAAGATGCTGCACGTGACCAGATAAATGTCATAAAACAGTTATATGCGTTCCATGTATTGATCATGGTATCGAATTCCGGACTTGGTGTTCTGATCTGAAAATGTGCAAGCTGTCCGTGCCAGTAACTGATCAGTTCTTCAAGCTCCACCGCGCATGTTTTTTCACAGTCTGCATAATGTGCTATAATCTCCGCTGCTTCATTATCCTCCTTCATTCCTGCCAGAAAAGCCATTTCCCGACTTTCTCCCGGTTCCAGAGTAATTACAGTTGAAAGGGCTCCACAGCTGTTTTCATTATAATTTCCCTCATTACATAATACACCAGCTTCAACCCCTGCCGGATTGTTGTATCCGTGATATCTTCCAAGGAATTTTTCCCTGTCACCACACCAGGAAGAAACCTTCTCTCCAGCCAGGCCGAAGAATCGGTTGAACACGTTCTTGTTATCAACCTCTTCCCCATCCTTAAGGCCGTCCAGATTCGCATGAATCATCTGACGTACACGATCTCCACAGAATACTGTTCTTGTAATATACTGGGAATACTGCAGATTCACCTGATCCTGTTCATAATTGCTGTTATTTGTAAACTCTGCATATCCAGTCACACTGATCTCACGTTTTCTGTCTGAGCAGTTGGTAACTTTCAGATTCCATACCTCGTAGGACTGCCCAAGCGGTACATAGTATCTCACCTCTGAATGTATCTCGCTGTAATCTGCCATCATTTTAGTATAGGCTGTGCCATGATGACATTCACTTTTATACTCACTGAGATCTTTGCCAACCGGCTGCCAGGATGCTGACCAATAATCTTTTGTGTCATTATCCCTGAGATAAATATATCTTCCCGGCTGATCAAACTGATTAAAAATATATCTCAGGATTCTGCCGTTCGCCCCGGATTTTGCAAAGCTGTATCCCCCTGCATTATTGGAAACGATTGCTCCGTATTCCGGCGATCCCAAATAATTCACCCACGGAGCAGGTGTGTCCGGCCTGGTAATCACATATTCCTTTTTTTCTTCATCAAAATACCCATATCTCATGCCATACAATCTCCTGTTCTGTATATTTTCCGTAACATTGTCTGTTGTTACCTATTTTCTACACTATAACTGATATGCAGATAGCAATATACAAAATAAAAGATTAAAATATCAGATTCATGACATAAGATATGGATATAATTTTTTACAATTCTTCCTCCGTGATCACCAGCTTCATGGCCCAGGCCGGGATATCCACATCCTCAGGCTCCTGCTCCATAAATACAAATGCTGTCCGGTATGGCGGCATCTTTGCCGGAAAAAGCCCGTATCCGTCTGTAAAATACACCAGGCCCTTAAGATTTTCAAACTCACGTTTTTCCATCAGCTCTTCCACATAAGCAAAAGCCGGACGGAAATCTGTACCTCCATCACCGTAAAGTTCCAGGCTGTTCATATACTCCTGCAATTCCTCTGCACCGGTGATCTTTACATCCGAATGCACCTTCTCATCACACTGGATAATGTGTATATTTACCTTCTGGAAAAAATTCCTGCTATCGCTTAAGATCCCATAGGTTTCCTCCAGAAATCTCTGTACCAGTTCTCCTGAACAGGACATGGAGGTATCGATCACAATGACAAATTCCGAAACTTTTTTCACTTCTCTGGTTTCCAGGGGTTCGATCAGCGGCATATTCCCGTAAAGGGAAAGCCCGTAGGTATAAAAATTATAATCAAAGCTGTCCGGATCCACAGTCAGTTCTTCCCGAAATACTGCAAATTTCCGCAGAAATTCCCGATAATCATATCGTTCCCGGTTCTCTATTTTCAGCTGGTCCAGAAAATCTCCGTCCTGCTCTCCTGACTCCCTGGAAAAGGTCTCCAGATCTGTCTCGATCCCATCGCTGATATCTCCCCATTTTTTACTCATCAGGGGATTGGGTTTCCGGTCAGGCTGCTGGTTTGCCCAGTATTTATGGTCGTCCACATAGAACTCTTTTTCCAGCTGTGCCAGTTCTTTTTCCTTCAGAAATTCTTCTTTCAGAATCTTGTAAATTCTCTCTGCATTCAGCGTCTTCTTTTCCTTTTCCAGAAGACGGTAGGTTTCCCTCCGGAGAAGACTTCTGGAATATCGGACTGAGCGGTGGTAGATCCCGTCGATCATATGCTCCACTGCAATATCGCAGCTTAAATTCCACAAACGCTTCTCTATTCCCGCTTCCAAAGTGCCGGAAAATGCAGTGAAATACCATATGGAGATATCCTCGATTCACAAGAATCCTGTTTTCTTTATAAAGCCCGCCAAGCTGTGCGGATGGAAGTATATCACAGCCCCGTCTGTTCCAAACGGACTGACCGAACCATCCATCTGATAAATAAAGCTGCTCAGCGCCACATCCAGAAAACGCATGCCAAGATACAGCTCGTCTCTTGCCGCCCGGAGGATGCTGCTGCCGATATCTTGGAGACGCTGGGCTGCCTCCTGGGGATTGGATCCCTGACCGGGCAGGAAGTTATTTTTATTGTTTTCAGTTGTTTCTATATCACTCATAACTGAAACTTCTTTCTCCTTTTAACAGGCCGCCCATCATTTTCTGTCTCCCCGGCAACCTTCTGCTCTTCCTTCTGCATCCGGCTGCGTTCATTCATCAGAAATGCGGAAATCTCCATATCCTTCTTCCCGGACGCCACATCAATACTATGTTCCAGGCCCTCTCTGTTCCAGAGTTTTTCCCGAGAAAGCAGCTCCAGACCATTTAAGCTTCCGCTTTCCACCAGAAATTCCCCGATATCCTTAAGATTTCCCCGGATATAATCCTCATACTGCTTCTTCGCCTTTTCACTGAGCTGCCACGGATAACGAAGCCGCCCAAAGCTCATATCAACCAGAACCTCCAGCTTATCCATTACCACTGCCATATCAAACAGGCTGTCATACTCTGCGAAATCCAGTTCTTTGCTGTAGAAGCATTGCCGGTAATTGGTCCCTGAGCCATGATACTCCGTAAACAGAATTCTCGCAGGCGTATTCTCCACCGCCTCATCATAATGCTCCGGAAAAACCATATGCGCACGTTTTCCACCTGCCTCACCATTTTCATACAAAAAATCCACATCGATCTTCTGCCACAGCTCACCGAGGATCTCCTTTGCACAGGACTTGAGCCCTTTTTTCTGATGGATCACAAGCTCCTTCAGCCCGCTGCAGCCCGTAAACGCCCCGGTTCCCACCTGCATCAGCGTATCCGAAAATTCCAGCCGTTCCAGTTTTTTGCATCCATAAAAAATATATCTTCCGATTTCCTTCAGTGTATCGGGAAAAACGATCTCTTGCACTTCCTCTCCGGCAAGAAGTCTCTCTTCTCCGAACGAAATTACATCTTCGCTCTCCCAGGTTTCTGCATCTTCTTCTCCATCCTTATGTGCAGAAAACGCATACGGCGCCGCACTGACTACCGGAAGACCATTGATCTCTTCCGGCAGCACGATCCGGTCATCGGTACCATAACACCGAACGATCTCTATTGCATTATTTTTAATTCTGTAATGTATTTTCATCGTACACTTTCTTCCCTATGTCACAATAATAAAAATTTCTGTTTCCTATTGTAGACTTATTCCAAACAAAAAACAACCCATCGGACCACTGATGGCAAGTCAGTATCCTGCGGGTTGTTCGTTTCTTTTATCATAAGGTTGGAGGAATTGCTATATTTTTATCGGTCTATACTTTGAGTTTTTTCTCTTCAGGATTTAAAGTTTCCTGTAACTTCCATACCATATCCGGCTGTTCCGGAAGATAGGTAACGTTAGGTCTCCAGGTCGCGATCACGGTATCTTTAGAATTGACCCAGAAGGAATACTCTTCCTGTAGGAAGTGTTGAGCAGTCCCACAGACAGATATAACGTTTCCTGATCCATTCCATAAGCAATGCTGTGATATCTCTTTGTAAAATCATCCGGATAAAGATCGTTCTGTTTCCAGCTCTTAAATCCTGCATAAGCAATCTTTTTCTCACCCTGGACTATCATTTCCAGACGCAGTTTACATCCTTCCGGAATGATCTTTGCACTTTCAATGTTTCTCGGATTTTCTGTAAAAATAATCTCCCGGTTAAATAATCCACTGAGTTCTTTTTCCGCAGTTTTCAGTCTGCCTTCCGGCTGTGGCAGAGAAAGGCTTTTTATTTTTGCTTCCAGATATTTCTCTCCTTCTTCCCGTTTTTCTTCCGGGCAAGGTATGGAAACTGCTTCCTTCATATATTTAAGGCAGATATCTGCCGCAAGATATTCTCTCGCACCTGCGGTAATGCCAATGGCAACCGGAAGTTCCCGGAAGCACACCAAATACTGTCCAAATGCTCCTTCTGCCGCAAAGATCTCTTTTCCTGCTTTGATGTGATATGCATAATGAGTCAGTGCTTTTTTCTCATCTCCGGGAATTACGACTCTTGACTGTCCCATCTCTTCGATCCACCACTGTGGCACCAGCTGCTCACCCTTCCAGTTTCCTTTCTGGAGAAGGAGCTGTGCCAGTGTGGAAATCTGATCTGCGGTCAGATACATGCCCCAGCCGCCAGTATTATGTCCCTCAGGACTTGTAAGCCAGTTGATCTTTCCAAAACCAAGTTTGTCAAAAACACGTTTCTGCATAATGGACAGACAGTTTTCACCCATAACTTTGGTCACGATCCTGGAAAGTGTATAGCTGCATCCGGAATCATAATGAAAAACTTTTCCGATATCTTCTTTCAGCTTAGGCTGTCCAAGCCAGTTCTTCTCCCAGTCTTTTTCCAGTCTGGAAAACCATACATTATTACAGCATTCCGGGGAACCGGCCTGCATGGTAAGAAGATCATATACGGTAATATTTTCCAGGGCTTCATCATATTCATCCGGAAGATCTTCTCTCACATAATCCAGAAATTTATCCTCCAGATGAAGTTTTCCCTCATCCACCGCAAATCCAACACAGATACTTGTTCCGATCTTTGATAAAGAATGCAGCATCTGCGGCTCTTCCATTGAGAAAGGTGCCCAGGCTCCTTCAACAACCTTTTCTCCTTTATACCGTACAGAAATACTGTGTAATTCTACGGTGTTCTCAAGTTCCTCAAGCATTTTTGCCAGCTTGAACGGATTTAATTCATTCATTTTTTTCCTCCTCTGCAGGCTGCCATATGGATGTCTCGATACGGATTCCACCTTTTCTGGTGAGATATACACCAATCAGGATCAATGCAACCATAACTATAACAGCAGATACTGCATATACAAGTTTAATACTGAAAATTCCTTTTATAAAAATAATCGTGTAAATGATGATACTGATGGTACAGAATACGTAAAGTCCTGCACTGGAAAGGTGAAATTTGTTCTTCTTCCAGGTATCCGGATATTTCTTCGGAAGACGTGAAATTGCATACACAACTGTAACATTCATAAAAAATGTGATCACCTGGAAAATATTTGTGATCGTCACGATACTCATATCAAAAATGATCGGAAGCAACACTACGATCAGTGTGTAGGTATAGATCAGGTACGGTGCTCCGAAACGGTTTTCCTTCAGAATTCCTTTCGGCAGCCATCCATCCTTGGCAGCCTGAGCGATCGGATATCGTACATCATTAAATACACCATTCAAAGTAGTGATGATTGCCATGATCGGTCCGCCGATCATAAAAAGTTTATACACAATACCAGGAAGGATCTCCTGTGCTGCCGGAAGGATTGTTTCCACACCTGCAACCTCATCGTGAGGAAGCACCCCACCTGTAACCATCGCAAGGCCCACATAAATAAAAAGCAGACATGGCACGCAGGACATTGCCGCAAACGGAACATCTTTCGTTGCTCTTTTCGCGTCTTTACCATACCACAGAACATTGTAGTAACCATTTGCGGAATTGATAAGAAGAAGTGCCGCCAGCATAAAGCCTTTAAAGCCGCCGGTAAACATCTTATCTCCTGAAAAATTAAAGATCGGCTGTCTGATCTGTGTAAGTCCGAAAACAACATACAGAACCATTGTGATCAGAAGAACCGTTGATAATATCTTGCTTACCTTTGCAAAAATATCCATTCCCAGAAGATTCAGAACAAACAGGATAACAACACCTGCGATTGCCAGTGCTTTCACTGTAATTCCCGGGAGGAGATTATTCAAATACAATCCCAGTGCCAACGCAAAAGAACTGTTGAGGATCGGCGTTACCAGTTTCGTATAAGCTACCAGACCTCCGGTGCTGACTCCGGAAAGGTTCGTTACGATGGAATACGGGCCTCCTGCCACGCGCATGGTCCCACCAAGAATAATATACGGAAAAACCATAAAGAATCCCATGACAATCGCTGTCAGATAAGCAAGCCATACAGAATAACCGGTATAAGCCATTGCCGGTCCGATCAGAGTTACCATTCCGGAGCCGATTACCATTCCTACTGCGATCGCAAAAAGATCACTACGCTCAAGTATACCCGGTTTCGGTTCCGGCTTGTTCACAATTATGTTCTTGTCGTTCATTTCATTGCGCCTTTCTTTACTTTTTTACTTTTTATTTTTTA
>ENA-OQLB01000120-OQLB01000120.1-human-gut-metagenome-genome-assembly--contig:-NODE-120-length-44475-cov-8.155903_pt1 | contig 44475 bp, 52 predicted proteins | sample MGYA00242656_ERZ504813 | MGnify/ENA primary metagenome ERZ504813 (study PRJEB26092, sample SAMD00036388) | human gut metagenome | host: Homo sapiens | study: EMG produced TPA metagenomics assembly of... | reverse complement strand
CTCTACGTCGTAATAGACGGGATATTCGAATTGCTTGCCTTGATGGTGTCCAGGAAGAACTTAGCCTCCTGGCGCGCCTCAGCCTCGGAAACCGCATAGCCGTAGTGGTAAGCGCCTACTGGGATCCGGCGGCTTTGGCTCCCTTGTAATTGTTTTCAAACTGATTGTCCACCTGAGAAGGATCCGGAGAACCGAACGAGGAACGGAGAATGGCGTAATGGATTCCAGCTCCTTTCACTTGGGTCCAATCGATTTTCCCCTGCCAGGTAGATACGTCAATGCCCTTGGTCATAATAAAATCTCACCGCCTGGATAAAAGTATTGATTTTTTAAGACTGTATTTACGATAATATACCCACCGCGAACATAAAACTGAGATTTTTTATTGATAATCGTTTGTGTGCTCATAAAGTTCCTCCTTCTCATTCATTAGTATTGTATTTTAAGGTGAAGGGACGGCAAATGATAAATAATGATTTTACGCGGGCATAAAAGAAGGCCCAAGGTATCCGGATCACGAGAGGCGTGTTTAAAAATTTTAAAATGGTATCTCTAGATAAAAAAAACGCCGGCGAACACAATAAATTTTGCGTTCACCGCGTTCAAGACGCTCAATAACAATTTTATTTCGATTATCCATTCGGAAAGTAATTCGGCATCGAGGGCATTTGATTTCCGCGACGCCATCAATTTTTCCCAACAGCTTATTGCAGTTAGGACAGCGGAATTCTATCATCATTACCTCCTGCGCATACATTGTTCGATCGTTATTAAAATACAGAAAAATCGAACTATAGTTCTATTATAACGTAAAAAAAGCGAATTGTCAAGGAAAATACAGAAAGGCGGTAACAGAGGGCAGCTATTATGGAAGGCGAATGCCCTGCTTGATTATATAAAAGCAAAATCAGAAAAAAAGAACCTGTCCGCACTTTTGCGCATATGATACAATGATCAAACTTTGAAAGGAGTTTTGTAAATGGATGACTTTATGAAATTAGCGTCCATGGAATACGGAATATCGCCATTGCCCGAAAATCCTGTACCTGCAATGGCTTATGTACCTATCAGCAATTAGAAGCTGTATATGGTGTAGAACAAGGTCTTATGGCCGGAACGATTTTTCCTGTGTTGGATAAACCGTTTTACGGCTGCGGAGGGAACAAGAGATGAATGAACGAGAAAAGCTTTTGAAACGTATTGCCGCTGAGGATTTTGCGGTCATTGAGCTTCATATGTTTATGGATTCCCATCCCAATAATAAAGAAGCCGCGATGAAGCTAAAGGAGCACGATATGAAAAGTCAAATGCTCCGGAAAGAATTTGAGGAAACCTATGGCCCTTTAATGGCAAATCAGATTCAAGCAACCGATGGGCTTGGATTTCTGACCCATGGCCATGGGATGTAGACTGTGAGAAAGGGGATTTATAACGTATGTGGGTTTACGAAAAGCGACTTGAATATCCGATTAAGATTACCCGGCCAAATCCAGCTTTAGCAAAGCTGATCATCAGTCAATATGGCGGGCCTGACGGCGAATTAGGAGCTTCTTTAAGATATTTGAGCCAACGATATTCTATGCCTTATCCGGAATTAAAAGCGATTCTGACCGATATAGGCAGTGAGGAGTTGAATCACTTAGAGATGGTAGGGACTATTGTATATCAGCTTACTAGAAATCTTTCTGAGGAAGAAATCAAAAAGTCGGGATTTGACACCTACTTTGTCGATCATACTACCGGTGTTTATCCTGCCGACGCCAATGGAATGCCTTGGTCTGCCGCTACCATTCAGGTAACCGGCGACACCATTACCGATCTTCATGAAGACATGGCGGCAGAACAAAAAGCCCGAACCACCTATGATAATATTCTCCGTTTCTGTGATGACCCAGACGTCAAGGATCCGATCCGATTCCTGAGGGAGCGCGAGATTGTTCACTATCAACGGTTTGGGGAAGCAAAACGCGGAACAGAAAGGTCATTTAAATTTTTCTTGGAGCGCTTTTCGTTACATAAAAGCCAGTAATCCCACGGTATTCCGTGGGATTACTGGCTTTAGAGAGTAGTATATTATTAGCTTATTGCAGGCTTTGGTTCAAGCTTCGTCATCGTCCTGCAAGGCGTAATAACCTTCCGCACCGGTACGGACCTTAATGACGTTTTCCACATCATAAATAAAGATTTTTCCATCGCCGATATTACCGGTGTAAAGGACCTTTCTGGCGGTATCTACAACCGTTTGGACAGGAACCTTACTCACCACAATCTCCAGCTTGATTTTAGGCAGCAGGACTATATCATCCAGCTTAACGCCGCGGTAATACCGGGTGTTTCCTTTCTGGACACCGCAGCCCATTACATGGATTACCGTCATACCTGTTACACCAATGGCGTTCATTGCATCTTTCAACTCAATGAACTTATCCTGATTAAACAGAATTACAACCTTAGTAAGCTTGGCGCCAGTTTCTGTGGAAGCGGGTGTACCGGATTCAGAAACGGGATAATGCTTTACTTCCACTGCTTTTTCCATAGAAGCAGCGGGGGAAGCTGTGGATTTTCCTGTGAGGATCTCAGGCGGCATAGGCATGAAGTCTGCATAAGAACTGGTGAGGTTATGCTCTGTAACATCTAAGCCGCGGACCTCTTCCTCACGGCTGGCGCGAAGTCCAATAGTATGCTTGATCACCTGAAATACAATGGTCATGGTTATTCCAACCCATGCGATTACAGAAACCACACCGATTAGCTGAGTTAACAGAAAGCTTGCGTCTCCTCCATAAAACAGGCCCAAGGGAGTTCCCGCGTCGTCTGTGAGATAAACCGCGAAAAGTCCGGTGAGAATCGTGCCGACAGCACCGCAGAAGCCGTGTACGCCAATCGCGCCTACCGGATCGTCAATCCTCAGAACCTTGTCGACAAATTCGATTCCGAAAACCACGACGAAAGAGGCGATTAGCCGATGAAGAAGGCACCCACAGGATTGACGGCATCGCAGCCGGCGGTAATAGCAACAAGGCCGGCTAAAGCGCCGTTTAAGGTCATAGAGACATCCGGCTTTCCATAGCGGATCCAAGTGATGATCATGGTAGCCACTGTGGAAACAGCGGCGGCCAGATTGGTGGTAACGAAGATGCTGCCGGCAGAAAAAATGGTGTCGTCGCCGGTCATCGATACTGTAGAACCACCGTTAAAACCAAACCAGCAGAACCATAAAATGAATACGCCTAAGGCGCCCAAGGTTAAACTGTGACCGGGAATTGCTCTGGGCTTGCCGTTTTTGTCGTACTTCCCGATACGAGGGCCAAGAATCTTGGCGCCTACCAATGCTGCGACACCGCCTACCATATGTACCGCCGTAGAGCCGGCGAAATCATGGAAGCCCATCTGAGCCAGCCATCCGCCGCCCCAAATCCAGTGTCCGGAAATCGGGTATATGACGAGACTGATTGCGGCGCTGTAAATGCAATAAGCCGCGAATTTAGTTCTTTCCGCCATAGCGCCTGAGACAATCGTAGCGGCGGTGGCGCAAAATACTGTTTGAAAAATTAGAAATGCGGGAAGCGGAACGCCGTCCGGCAGAATCGAAGAATAGTCCCCTTGTACCAAAGGATCGAACCCTCCGATCAGCGCCCCCGCTCCGCCAAACATCAGGCCGAAGCCTAAAAGCCAGAACAGCGGCGTTCCGATGGCAAAGTCCATTAGGTTTTTCATAATAATGTTACCGGCGTTCTTTGCTCGGGTGAACCCGGTTTCCACCATCGCGAAACCGGCCTGCATAAAGAACACCAATGCCGCGCCGACTAATACCCATATGGTATTTACAGCAGAAAATCCATCCATGTCGTTTCCTCCTTTTTTGCTTAGAAATTTTCCGGGATGTCTTTCATCTATATAAAAAAGCGCATGCTTTGCTGTCAGGATCAGCAAAGCACACGCTTTGTGCGCTTTATTTAATTTGTGGCAAAGCTATCTGAAAACCTTCCAACCGTTTGGCTGCTTCCCCACTATTATAAGGCGGGAGGTTCTTGACCAGAAATGTTTTTCCGCTTTAGAGGTGAAATGTGATAGAAACAAGAAAGGCGCCGCGAGTTCTTACTCGCGGCGCCTTTGCCTTTGCATGTATGCATTATAAGCCTCCGTGCCTTATTTGTCAATGGCTTTTATGAAAAATTTTTAAATATTTGCAGGAAAATATTTTTAAAAATCTATATTACAATGAGTTTGCTAAAATTTAAATGAATTTCAGCTTAAAAACGAAAGATATATATAAAATCCTGCAAAATCTGTTCGGGAATTGCAGGGCATACCGTACAAGCATTTCTTCATAAAATGACAAAGGAAGAAAAATGGGGAGGCTGGTGAAATGAGGATAGAATATGTCCAGACGCTGTTTGGACGTCATTTTCTCATAGGCGAGACGAGTCCGGATTTACTTCCTGAGGAAAGGAAGAAGCGGATTTTCCGAACGCAGAAACAACTGTCCGCTCTGTCTGCTGGAAAACTCCAAAGGGGGAAAAAAGCTTGTACGGATTGTACGCAAGGCAGTCGGTAGAAAAACAGGACAGCATTTCTGTGGAAAGTCAGCTGGAATTCTGCCGGTTTGAAATTAAAGGGCAGGCATTCCGTACATATATCGACCGAGGCTTCAGCGGAAAAGATACTCGAAGGCCTGGCTTCGAAGCATTGATGGAGGATATCCGCAGGGGAGAAATCCAAGCGGTCGTAGTGTATAAGCTGGATAGGATCAGCCGTTCCATCGTTGATTTTTCCAATATGATGGAAGTTTTTCAAAGCTATGGCGTAAGTTTTATTTCATCTACGGAAAAATTTGACACCTCGACACCAATCGGGAGAGCTATGCTGAATTTATGTGCGGTGTTTGCTCAGCTGGAACGGGAAACCATACAAAAGAGAGTCAGCGACGCCTATCGATCCCGAAGTCAAAAGGGATTTTATATGGGAGGGAGAGTGCCCTTTGGCTTCCGTGTGGAGCAAATCAAAATGGATGGGATATCCACAAGCCGGTATCAGCCTGTGAAGGAAGAAATCCGCTGGGTAAAGGAAATGTTTTCGTTTTACGCCCAACAGGAGGCCAGCTTGGGAGAACTGGCACAGTACCTAAAGGAATTGGGAGCGGTAAACCGTCAAGGAAAGGCTTTTTGTCCGGCTAGGCTGGGGGAGCTCATTCGGAATCCGGTTTACGTCAAGGCGGACGGGAAGGTTTATCAATTTTTTCGCGATCGGGGCGTTCGCCTTCTAGATCCGCCTGGATGGTATACAGGAGAAAGAGGATGCTATCTGTACCAAGAGGAAAAGGGCTCTAAAGCGGCTCTGACGGGATGCCTAGTGGTGCTGGCGCCTCACAGGGGAATTGTTGATTCCGACACTTGGCTTGCCTGCCGAAGAAAATGTCTGGAGCACCGACGGGCCGGGCCTAAGGGAACGGAAAAGAGTTCCTGGCTTGTAGGGAAGGTTGTGTGCGGCATTTGCGGCAGCAGTCTGGCGGTGAGGAAAAAAGGGGAGGGAGGAACCCGGTATTTTGTTTGCGGCGGCAGAATCCGGCATAACGGATGCGAGGGACTAGGGACTATTCGAGCTCGGGAGCTGGAGGAGTTTATTTATCAAAGAATCGTGGAGAAGCTGAGAAGGACTCCGGCGGTGTCCGCAGAAGACGCCGGAAGGAAGGAGGCGGATAATAGAATCCTTTTGCAAAATTAGAGCTGGAACGCCAGATTGAAGAGCTAACCAGCCAGGCTGCCGGCGCGGGCAAAGCGCTGATGGGTTATTTAAGCCAAAAGGCCGAGGAGCTGGAGAGGAAAAAATACAGCCTGGAAAAAAACTTGGAGCATAAAACAACCTTAAAGAGAGGAAAAACACCCCAAAGCCTTGCGGAGGCTTTAACGGTTTGGAATAAATTCTCCAATCAGGAGAAAAGCTTAGTAGCGGATAGCGTGATAGAAAAGATAACGATTTTCAAGGACAAGGCCGAGCTTTCCTGGCGGTACTGATTTTTAAATACCCCAAAGCATATTAAAAGCCATGGCGGCGAGAAAAAAGCGCTGCTTTGCGTTTCGAAAAGAGGATAGCCTGACTGGAATGCGGAAAGAAACGGCTGCCGTCCAGGAACGAGAATCTCATTGATTTATCTTACGGCTGTTAAAATATCAAAATTCTCAAAGAAGGTGGAAAACAATCCGTCCCCTATTTTTTCTTCTGTGATGGAAATCCGATAAGGGAAGCCTAAATCGCCAATTACCTTTTCCTTATACGGTTTGGGGAAGGATTGCGGATAGCCACCGACCGCCTAGACAGTAAAAACTTCTATGCTTTCAACCCTGGTTTTGATAAAAACTGCAAGAAAAAATAAAGAAATCATTAAAATTAATAATTTCGTAAGAACTTAAAATTTTAACCAAGAATAGAGGATGATAAGAATCATCCTCTATTTGTTTTTTCCAAAAAAGATGAATAAAAATTGAATATTTTTCAAATGTACTGAAAACAATTTGATAAGAGGCTTTCTTAAGCGGGTATGGTCAAATATCACAAAGATTGAATTTGCTTTTTGTTTGATGTATAATTGGAAACCGAGATTGATAAAAAAGAAAGGAGTGATTGGCGGTTGTCTGCTGCCTTAAAAGGTACGGCGAGGAAATTTTTATGGGATCACAGTGCGTTTCGCTGCTGCTATTTTCTGTCTTTGTTTTTAAGCTCTCTTTGCTTTGTTGAATTAGGTTTCCAGATTTTGACCGGCGTGACTATGGTGTGGTCGGTTTTAATTCTAATCGATATATTCCGCCGCCTTTACCCCAGAAAGAATTTAAAGTATTTCGGACTGCTCTGCGCGTTTGTTGCCTGCGGCTTGGCAACCGCTCTCCTTCATGCGGAGGATAACCTGGTTACCAATCTGGTGATGATGTATCATGTGGCGGTGTGCTTTTTCATTGTCTACGGAATGCATTCGGAGCGGGATAAGGAAAAGGTGCGCCGGGAAATGTTTTTTATGGCGAAAATCCTGGCGTTCCTCATTACGGTATTCGCCGCGGCGGGCCTCTTAGCGGCGTTTCTTTTCACTAGGGTAAAGGCGTTTTCCTATTGCATCGGTTTGATGGATAACCGTTTTACCGGCCTTTATACCAATCCTAATATCGCGGCCTATGTCAGCGTGGTGGGGCTTGTGTGCATCCACCTGATGTATGGAAAAAGCCGGGGCGGCGCTGAGAAAAGAGAACTGCCCAGATGGTTTTTAAATCTTGGAATTGCCGTCAATGTATTAACAGTGCTCCTGTCCGACTCCAACGCCTCGATGGTGTTCCTGCTGGTATACGGCACGGCCTTTTTGTTCACCCGGATGTACCGGAAAAATGGGTTTTCCAAAGGAAAAATCCTGGTGAGGAAAACCGTTTTGGTCCTGCTGGTTGCCCTGACGGCTTCCGTCGGATGCTTTGCCTTGAGGGAGGTCAGCCAGTATGGCATGGCGCAGGCGATCAATGCGCTGCATAAAAGCGGTACCACAGTGGTTACCTCTGACGCGGCCACATCGGCTTCTGAGGTGCTGGTGACCATCGGAAGAGACGGCAATTATGAGCTTTCCAGCGGACGGCTGGATTCCTTGCAGAAAGCTATGGTGCTTTATCAAAAGAATCCGATCATGGGAATCGGCAAGGGCAATATTCTGGAATACGGCAACCGCTATTTGGCAAGAGGGTTTCAGTTTTTTGACCTGCATAACGGCTACCTGACCATTCTGATTTCCTGCGGCACGGTAGGCTTAGGGCTTTTCCTGCTTTTGCCGTGCTGGCCGCCAGAAAAGTGATGAAGGCCGTATTCCGCAGATATTCTCAGCGGGGCGAGCGGGAGCTGGTCATCCTTTTCTGTTCTCTGTGCGCTTACGCGGTATACGCGTTATTCGAGCGGGCGCTGCTGTTCGATATCACCTTTATGGTGGTTTCCTTCTGGATGCTGTTCGGCTACACGATGAACGAAACCTTGATCGAGGAACCGTTCCTATGTCCGGTTACTGTCCGCAGCAGGGTGAAAAAGGCAAAAGAGCCCGTGGGTGCGCTGCCGGCCTTGACACGCCGCACAGGGAATGATATAATCTAAATAAATTTAATAGCTGTCTTCGGGGCGGGGTGAAAGTCCCCACCGGCGGTAACCCTTTCAAACATGGGAAGCCCGCGAGCTGCTTGCTGATCTGGTGAGATTCCAGAGCCGACGGTATAGTCCGGATGGAAGAAGAAAAGAAGCGTTTGCTTTTTGCGCGTCCCGGATTTTTCCGGGACGCTTTTTCGTTTCAGTGGACAGCGCGAAAGGAAAGATGCTTTCATGAAACAATCGTCAAAAACCATCCGCTTGGCTCAAATGCCATGCTGGCCGCGATTTCCGTGATTCTGGTGGCGTTTGTCAGGATTCCGCTGGTTCCGGCGGCGCCCTTCTTGGTGTACGATATGGCGGACGCCCCCGTTTTGATCGGAACCCTCCTGTTCGGCCCTGTCCCTGGTATGACCATTCTGCTGGTGGTATCGGTTATCCAGGCGTTTTTGTTTTCCTCCGACGGCTGGGTCGGCCTGTTGATGCACTTTGTAGCCTCCGGCGCCTTGGTGGTGCTTACCGGCTGGCTGTACCATCGAAAAAAACGGATGAAGGATGCGGTGGTTGGTATGGCGCTGGGCACCTTGGCTATGACGCTGATTATGATTCCTATGAACTATATTTTTACGGTTCATGTTTATGGTACCCCAAAAGATGTGGTGGATGCCATTATGCTGCCGGGAATTATCCCCTTTAACCTGATCAAGGGCGGGGCCAACAGCCTGCTGGCTGGAATCCTGTTTAAACTGCTTTCCCCGTTTGTAAACCGGCATAAGACCATGCTTGGCCAACCGTAAAAATAGATCAAATCCTCTAAATTTCGGGAAAAATTTTCTAGCAGGTTTTCTCTTTACATTTTCATAATCTGTGATAAACTAAAATTACAACAGAATAAACCCTTATCAAGAGAGGCGGAGGGAACAGACCCTGTGATGCCCGGCAACCTGCGTTTGCAAGGTGCCAATTTCTGCGGGAAAACCGGAAGATGAGGTTAAGTGAAAACGAGCCGTCCGGAATTTCCGGGCGGCTTTTTTGCGGAATGAGCGAAAGACAACCGGACTGGCAGAGGGGATAAGGCAAATAATAGTTAGGAGGAAGGAACGAATGGCAAAGAAATTATTTACGTCTGAATCGGTAACAGAGGGACATCCGGATAAGGTGTGCGACCAGATTTCCGACGCGGTGCTGGACGCGATTTTTGAACAGGATCCTCAGGCACATGTGGCCTGCGAGGTAACCGCGACCACCGGAATGATTCATGTAATGGGAGAGATATCAACCACCTGTTATGTGGATATTCCCGCAGTGACCCGGGAAGTGGTGAAAAGTATTGGCTACGATGATCCCGCATGCGGCTTTGACGGCAATACCTGCGCGGTGCTGACCTCTATTGACGCCCAGTCTCCGGATATCGCGATGGGCGTCAACGAGTCCTTAGAGGTAAAGGAGGGAGCCGGAGACGCTGATGACCAGATCGGCGCCGGGGACCAGGGAATGATGTTTGGCTATGCCTGCGACGAAACCCCGGAGCTGATGCCCTTGCCGATCTCCCTGGCCCATAAGCTTTCCAAGCAGCTTGCCAAGGTGCGGAAAGAAGGGAGCCTGACTTACCTGCGGCCGGATGGCAAAAGCCAGGTCACAGTGGAATATGACGGCGATGACCGCCCGGTTCGTGTGGAAGCGGTGGTGGTTTCCACCCAGCACGACAGCGGCGTGAACCTGGAACGAATTCGTGAGGATATCCAGCGCGAGGTTATCCGTCCGATAATCCCGGAGGAGCTGATGGATCAGGATACCAAGATCTACGTCAACCCGACCGGACGGTTTGTAGTGGGCGGACCGGTAGGTGACAGCGGCCTGACAGGCAGAAAGATTATCGTCGATACCTATGGCGGATACTCTCGGCACGGCGGCGGGGCGTTTTCCGGCAAAGATCCTACTAAGGTAGACCGCAGCGCAGCCTACGCGGCCCGGTGGGTAGCGAAAAACGTGGTCGGCGCCGGGCTGGCGAGAAAATGCGAGCTGCAGCTGGCCTACGCGATCGGCGTGGCTCGGCCGGTGTCGGTGCGGGTGGATACCTTCGGTACCGGCAAGCTTGACGACCAGCTTCTTGCGAAGGCCATTCAAAAAGTGTTCGATCTGCGTCCGGCGGCGATTATCCGAGCGCTGAAGCTGAGACAGCCGATCTATCGGAGCCTTGCGGCTTACGGTCACATGGGCCGGGAGGATCTGGGCGTAGAATGGGAAAAACTGAATCGGTAGATGAGCTGAAAGCGGAAGCGGCTAAGCTGGCGTAAACAGAAAGAAATCCGGGATTTGGGGCTCTTGAATCCCGGATTTTTATTTGAGACGAGACAGCCAGACTGTGGCGGTTCTATAAAAGCAGAGGGCATGAAACGTTGAAAGCAAGGAATTAGAAAGGCGCTCCTTTAACGGTAACTGGCGCTGTAAAGCGGCGGCTGGTTTGCGGCCGGACCGCGTCAAAGCCAATGCGGGCGCTGCAAAATCAGGAATAGGGAAGGCTTACTAGTAATGAGCCTGAACAGGCCGGTGTAGGGTATTATGCGTTGGCCGGCCAAGCAGATACGCCGCAGCAGAAACCGTCTCGTAAAAATGTACCTGCTGGATCAATGAATGCTTAGCGTTAAATCGGGAAGGGGCTGCGGCCTTTTCACGCTTTAACCAAGCGGCTGGGAAAGCTGCGGCGATCGAAACCAATCGCACCCATAGATCTATTCAAGCGGTATGCTTATATTAGGATGGCTTTTTAGAGTGCAATGTGTGATTCAGAGCCCTATGGATAGGATAAGCGATACTGAAATAGCAGCGAAAAGGGCGGCGGTAATCTCCGCCTTTTTATATTTGAGCGTTCTGAGAGGAAAAACGCGCTAAGATTATGTCACAGGATAAGCCCCGAGAGAATAAGATAGCGTGAGGTGATAGGAATGCTTGAAACAATTTCTGCCATAATCTGCGTGCTGTTTATCATTATCGGGTTAGTGGAAGTCTTTCGAAGTATTGTTTTGTTTGTTCTCCGGCCGAAGGGAGAGGATACCGCTATGACCATTGTTCCCATTTGCGGGCATAATGAAGAGGCCGAATATCTTTTGAGAAGCGCCGCCGCCAGAGTGAAGTGGGCTGACAACGGCAGAGAGCGCCGGGTCATCTGCTTGGATTGCGGCATGGATTTGGAAACTAGGATGATCTGCGAAAAGTTGGTTCATTCCTATGGGTTTATGGAGCTCTGTACGATGGAAGAGCTTCAAGGCATGCTGCGCGATCAGTGCTTCTAGCCGGCCCGGTCTTTTGGCAGGGGGCCGGCTCTTTGTTCCAATTTCTGCCGTGCGGCAGGCAGTTCATTTTCTCTGTTTAAATGGTAAAGTGCTTTTTGGCAATGCTAAAATTTAAAGATAACGACTGGAAACAGGAAGGCTGCGGCCTGTGCCTGCGGCGGAGAGGACGGCTGGAAGGATAAGGTTTCTTTTTCATGAAGTAAGCCGCAGGCTTCCATGGGAAAGCAGCCAGAGCGCGGAGAAAAAAAGTCCCTGCGCGGCTTAAGGCTCCAGCTAAGGAGGCTCCTGAGTTCGAGAAGGTACGCCGTATTTTCTGTTAAGCCCTATGCGGCGGGGCGTTTTTGTGTTATCATAAGGGTACAAAAACGTAAGACGGTGAAAGCCGGTGTCCAGCGGCTGAAAAGGGCCTGTAATACAATAAGAGGTTTTTCAGCTTTTAAAACGGCTTTGCTGATTTGACGTTAAAGACCACTGTATAGAAAAGGCAGACGTAAAACGGGGATGAGGCAATGGGTGAAAATCAGTTGTTGGAGCTGACCGGCTCGGTGGAGCAGGTGATCTACCGCAATGAGAAAAACGGATATACAGTGCTTTCCCTTTTGGCCGGAGACGGCGAGGTAACGGCGGTAGGCACTTTGCCTTGGGTAAACGCAGGGGAGACTTTGCGCTTGGTAGGCGAGTGGAAAACCCACCCGAATTTCGGCACACAGTTCGCCGCAGTGGCCTGCGAACGGTTCAGCCGGCTGGAGAAGGGGCGATCCTGCGCTATTTGTCATCCGGCGCCGTGAAGGGGATCGGCCCGGTCATGGCCGCAAGGCTGGTAGATGCCTTCGGTGATCAAACCCTTGAGGTTTTAGAGAACCATCCCGAGCGGCTGGCCTCAGTCAAGGGAATTTCCAAGGCAAAAGCCCAGCAGATCGCTTCAGAGCTTCATAATCTTTCCGGAATCCAGGAGGTCATGTCCTATTTAGGAGCTTTTGGCATTTCGCCGGAGGAAGCGCTGCAAATTTGGAAGGTGTGGGGAGACGCGGCGGTAGAGATGATCCGTATGGATCCCTATGTCCTTTGCCGGGAGCCGGTTTCCATTGACTTTGAGCGGGTGGATGCGATTGCTGCCTCTCTGGAACGGCCGCACGATGAAAGGGGGCGGATTCGGGCGGGAATCTCCTATGTGCTGCTGCACAACATGAACAACGGGCATACCTGTCTGCCCAAGGATCGCTTGCTGCCTGCCGCCGCCAGCTATCTGGAAATCGAGGAAGAACTGGCGGATGAAATCCTATATGAGATGATCCAGGACTTGACGCTGGAGCTGGATTTAATCAACGGCAGAGAGTTTATTTTTACGCCGAAAATGCATCAATGCGAGATCTATATCGCGGCCAGAATGCTGATGATGCTGAATTTTCCCGCCCAGAGCATCACCGGTGTGGAGGAAGCGGTGGCCGCCATTGAGGCGCAAAGCGGGATACAATACGCCCAGCAGCAGAAACAAGCAATCACAGAAGCGCTTTCTAAGGGAATGCTGATCCTGACCGGAGGCCCGGGCACGGGAAAGACGACTACTCTGAACGGCATTTTAAATATTTTAGAACAAAATGGGGAACGGGTGTATTTAGCCGCTCCCACGGGGCGAGCTGCCCAGCGGATGTCGGAGGTGACCCGGCGGGAGGCCAAAACGATTCACAGGCTGCTGGAGGTGGAATGGGATCCACAGGACAGGCCGGTGTTTACCCGCAACGAGAAAAATATGCTGGATTGCGATACCTTGATTCTGGACGAGCTCTCTATGGTGGACAACGCCTTGTTCGAGGGGGTTCTGCGGGCTCTTCCTCTGGGCTGCCGTTTGATTTTAGTAGGAGATACAGACCAGCTTCCCTCTGTCGGCCCAGGAAACGTATTAGGGGATCTTATCGCTTCGGGGCTGCTGCCAGTGGTACAGCTGACAGAGATTTTCCGCCAGTCCATGCAAAGCCTGATCGTCACCAACGCTCATCAGATCGTCCAGGGACAGATGCCGGAGCTTGGGAGAAAGGACGGCGACTTTTTCTTTTTGCCGAACCAGGATCCCGTTTCTATCCGGGATACCATCGTGGATTTATGCCTGCGCCGGCTACCGGCCTCCTACGGCTATTCTCCGGTGTTTGATATCCAGGTGCTGTCTCCCGGCAGAAAAGGGGAATTAGGGACGATTGCTCTGAATCAGTCGCTGCAGTCGGCGGTCAATCCTCCGGAAAAGGGGATAAAAAAAGAGATTACCGTCAATGGTGTGCTGCTCCGGGAGGGCGACAAGGTGATGCAGGTGAAAAATAATTATAATATTCCCTGGGAAAAGGATGACGGCACCTTAGGGGAAGGCGTGTACAACGGCGACGTAGGAATTTTGCTGGAGGTAGACCGGACCGGTAGCGCCGCCGTACGGTATGACGACAAGGTGGCCGCTTATGATTTGGAAAGCATCGGGGATCTGGAACTCGCCTACGCGGTTACGGTGCATAAAAGCCAGGGCAGTGAGTTTGAGGCTGTGGTGATGCCTATGTATCCGGGCCCCCGGCAGCTTTACTACCGGAACCTGCTGTATACCGGCGTTACCCGGGCGAAAAATCTCCTGGTGATGGTGGGAACGCCAAAAACTGTGGAACGGATGGTGGAAAACAACCGTAAGACTAAGCGGTATACAGGACTATGCTACTTCCTGCTCCGGGCCGCGGAGGAAGCGGAATGAAATTTTTGAGAAGATTACTAAGAAGCTTTTATCCCGCCCGGTGCCCCTATTGCGGCAAGGTTACCACGCCCTTTGAGGAGGGCTGTAAGAACTGTGTGTCTCAGAATCCGGAGCAGTCGGAAGCCTTTTGGATTTATCATCCATATTGGGGAAATGATAACATTGAGCTTATTTGCTGTAGTGCCTGGCCTTACTGGGACAAGCCGAAGGCGGCAGTGCTCCGGTTTAAATTTCACGGCCGGCGGGAATACGCGGAGTCCTTCGGCCTTTCTATGGCCAGAAGCGTAAAAGAAAACTTTTCCTCCGCTGCATTCGACTTGGTTTGTGAAATTCCCTTAACCAAGCGCCGCCGCCGTGAAAGAGGCTTTGATCAGCCCGACTGCTGGCCAAGGAGCTGGCGCGCGGGCTAAAGCTGCCTTACGTCAGCGCTTTGGAAAAGCCAAAGGGGAACCGAATCCAGCATGAGCTGTCGTTTGCTGAGCGATGGGAAAATGTAAAGGGGGTTTACCGGCTGAAAAGGAAGATTGACGTTCGGGGAAAAACTGTTTTGCTTTGCGACGATATCGTTACCAGCGGCGCGACAATGTGGGAGGCGGGGAGAGTACTGCTTCAGCACGGTGCGAAGGCGGTGTACGGCGTCAGTCTCTGCCGGGCCAAGAAGTGGGAAACGGAAGGTTGAAATTTACCCATCGGTATACTATAATAAATTTATATGCAGCCTATCCAGGCTGGAACGATGAAAGAAGCTGTACAAAGAGAAAAAGGACAGGAGGCGTTTTCTTTGCTGGGAACAGATGCCGCAATTGATCTTGGGACATCCAGAACTCGAATTTATCTTCCGCAACAGGGAGTTGTGATAGATGAGCATCCGTGGTGGCAGTGGACAATATGACGGAGGAAATTATTGCCATCGGCCAGGAGGCCTATGAAATGGTGGGACGTACGTCTCAGAGGCTGACGGTAACTTATCCGCTGGTAAACGGTGTAATTTCAAATTTTATCCTTGTGGAGCAGATGGTCGGCTATTTTCTAAAAAAGGTCAGCTCCAGCATGGTGTTTATGCCCCGGGTGGTGGCCTGTATTCCAGGCGAGGTGACCGAGGTGGAAAAACGCGCTGTGGTAAATTCCATCAGCACTGCGGGCGTGCGGAAAATCTGTCTGATCGAGGAGCCGATTGCCGCGGCTATGGGGGCGGGAATTGATATTTTTACCCCTCATGGTTCCTTGGTGGTGGATATCGGCGGCGGAACCACCGACATGGCGGTGGTGTCTTTGGGCGGCGTTTCCACAATGCGTTCTGTAAAGCTGGCGGGAACCCATTTCGATGAAGCGATCATCAAATATATGCGGCGGAAATATAATCTGATCATCGGCCAGAAAACGGCGGAAAACGCAAAGACCGCCATTGGCTGCGTGTATCCCAAGGAGGAGCTTTCCTATTATGTCATGAAGGGCCGCAACGGTCTTTCCGGGCTTCCCCAAGCGGTGACGGTATCCTCGGATGAGATGCTGGAGTGCCTCGTGGAATGTGGGATGCAGATAGCCAGGGAGGTCCAGGATATGCTGGAAGAAACCCAGCCGGAGCTTGTAGCGGATATTTACGCCGAGGGCATTGTCCTGACCGGAGGAAGCGCGCGGCTTTACGGCTTTGACAATCTAATTGCGAAGAAAACGAAGCTTCCGGTCCATGTGGCGGAAAATCCGGATCACTGCGTGGTGCTGGGCGCCGGCAAAGGCTTGGAGTATATTGATAAAATGGATCAAAAGGGAGAGGGAATGCTGAATCCCCTTTTGGCGGAATATTGAAGAATCGTGAATTTCAATGAAAAAGGCGGACTGAGAAAATTCTCAGCCCGCCTTTTTTCGCCTTGACTGCGTCACAAGGAGCACAAGATGGCTGTGACGCAGAAGCCCGGCATTTTTAGAATCGTTCTGACTTGCGTTCAGATCTTTCTGTGATTCTGAAGGCCTGAAACAGATTTTATAGAATACGTAAAGTCTCAAATCTTTATCTTCCGGTTTGCTTCTCCTGCCCCTGAAGGCGTTTTAAGATCATATCAGCGCATTGGTAAACGTTACCGCCGCCTAAGGTCAAAATTAGGTCTCCCGGCTCAGCGTGGGCGGTGACGTAATCTGTGATTTCCTCAAAGGTGTCAAACCAAACGCTGCCGGGGATTTTATCCGCCAAATCTTTCGTGTAAATATGATATGTGTTGACCTCGCGGACCGGCAGAATCTCAGACATCACGACCCGGTCGGGAATAGACAAGGCTTTGGCGAAATCCTCCAAAAGCAAGGCGGTTCGGGAATAGGTGTGAGGCTGAAATACTGCCCAGACGGTATGAAAGCCCATTTTCATGGCGGCCGTCAGGGTAGCGGAAAGCTCTGTGGGATGATGAGCGAAATCATCGGCTACCATAATGCCGCTTGGATTTCCCAGCACCTCGAACCGGCGGTGAACCCCGGTAAAGGCATGCAGGCTTTTAGCGATATCTTCAGGGCTGACTCCCAGAGTGTGAGCGGCTGCGGCTGCGGCAAGAGCGTTGTAAATATTGTGCTCTCCCGGTACGCTTAAAACGATCTCCGCCAGCTTCTCGCCCCGATACATTAGGGAAAACTCCTCGCACACGCCTTTCTTTTCCGCGATGCTTCCTGCGTAATAATCATTGGTGTCCTTCATGCCAAAAGTAACCGCAGGCAGCTGACGCCCGCAATGGCCTTTTGCGTGTTGGTGTCGTCGCCATTTACCACCAGCCTTTTCGTGGTTTGCAAGGCAAACTGATGAAAGGACTTTATAATATTGTTCAGATCCTTAAAATAGTCCAAATGATCGGCGTCAATATTTAAAATGATGGAAACCGCCGGCGTCAGCTGTAAAAAAGTGTCCACGTATTCGCAAGCCTCGCACACCATGATCTCGCTGCTGCCTACACGGCTGTTTCCGCCCAAAAAGGGCAGCTTGCCGCCGATGATAGCCGTAGGGTCTTTGCCGCTCTGCACTAAAATCTGAGTCAGCATGGCGGTGGTAGTGGTTTTGCCGTGAGTACCGCTGACCGCCACCGCGTCGGCGTATCTGCGGCACACGATACCCAGCATGACGCTGCGCTCCAGAGTGGGAATCCCTTTTTCTCTGGCGGCGGCCAGCTCTGGGTTATCCTGCTTCACCGCGGCGGTATAGACCACCGCTTCCGCGTCTTTAATATTCTCCGCCTTGTGCTCGGTATATACCGGAATCCCATAAGCTCGGATCCGCTGAAGAGTGTCTGACTCGAAAATATCAGAGCCGGTGAGGGAAAAGCCTTCCTTATGAAGAATCTCGGCCATAGGCACATGCCCGAGCCGCCGATCCCGATGAAATGGAGCCGGTGGATCCGGTCCAAAAGATCTTGATGTTCCAAACTGCTGCACACTCCTGTCAAATTTTGCATATGCTTCTATTATATTGCGTTTGCTGAAGAATTTAAACACTTTTTTTATAAGTTTTACAAATTTATCACCGCTGCCCCTTGCGGCCATACTATGGTAAAGAGACGGGACATGGATTTCTCTTAAATAAGACGGGGAATGGGTCCCGAAAAGGGCCTGCGGCGTTCGGAAAATGCCGGCAGGCTGAGCCTGTTTTATGGAGGTTGTACCTAATGATTGAAATAAACAGCTTCGGGGTGCTGGGCGGGGATCAGCGGCAGGCGTCCATGGCGGAGTCCATGGCGGCGGATGGCTATCCCGTGCTCTGTGCCGGTTTGGAGCATGTAAAAGGGAAAAACTTAAAAAAGGCCGGATGGCAGGAGGCGCTGAAAGCGGACTATATTATCCTGCCTCTTCCGGTAACAAAGGACGGCGTGACCCTGAACGCTCCTTATGCGGCAACGGAGCTTTTGCTGGATCGGGAATTCTTTGAAATGCTGAAGGGGAAAAAGGTGTTCTGCGGTATGAAAAACACTCTGCTGAAAGCGGGAGATTATTTTAAGGAGCTAACGCTTTTAGATTACTCCAAGCGGGAGGAATTCGCGGTAAGAAACGCGGTGCCTACGGCGGAGGGCGCGCTGGAGATCGCCATGGGAGAATACGACGGCATGATCGCTGGCTCCCGGTGCTTAGTGACCGGCTTCGGCCGGATCGGAAAGGTGCTGAGCGGGATGCTTAAGGGCATGGGGGCCAGGGTAACGGTCAGCGCCCGAAAGCCGGAGGATCTGGCCTGGATCGAGATTTATGGCTATACACCTGTTTCCACTGGGAAATTGAGCGAGCATCAAGGATTTGACTTTATTTTCAATACCGTTCCCACCATGATTTTTGACGCCTATACGTTGGCGAAAACCGCTCAAGGAGCGATTTTAATCGACCTTGCCTCGCTGCCCGGCGGGGCGGAATGCGGGATGCACAAGAAAAAGCGAGACCGGGAGAAGTCGGCCTCGCTTTTTCTTTTCATTGATATATCTTAAATGGTGATGTTATCGCCTTTTAGACCCATCCATGCGCCCTGCTCCTCTAAGCCGGAATCGGGATGGGCAACCAGCCATTTGTTCTTGGCGAACAGCAGAGCGTCCTCCCCTTTCTTTTGGGGAACAAAATCCAAATCAGTATTGGTATCTCTGGACAAAACAACCACACTGCGGAAGCCTCGCCGCTCACGTGGCAGGGAGCGTAGTGCAAGGTTGTGGCGTAAACCTCAATGGCAGCGCCCTTCGGCACAAGAAACGCCTCCACCTTTTGAGTGTCATAGGTATAATTGTCCAGATCAATATCCTGCTGGGCGCCCAGCAGCAGAATCATATCAGTGCAGGCCACGTTAATCTCGGAGCACCGATGGTATTCCAGAGCGTTCAGCTTTTTATTATGCCCGTTGCAGTAGCCAACCTGAATGGGAACGCCTCCAAAGCCTCGGTTTTGCAGCTCCTGAAAAACGGGAAGCCGCTCCAGCTCAGGGCTGGAAGCCACATAAACCACATCGTCGGGAATCTCAAAGCTGTCCATAGCAGCTATCAGGCCATCTAAATCATAGCCGGTGAGAACCTTACCGTATTTCAAAAACGCCGGGTCATTAATTGACTGAATTTTCACGAGAAAGACCCCCTTCTTCATGTTGTGCCCGAGCACGTGCCTTTTCTATAGTGTAATTCACAATGAGCGTAATGTCAAGATCTGAAAGAAAAAAGATATGAAACTTTTTTCCTCCGCATAAGGATAGAGGGAGGTGATCTTTATGAAAGAAACGGATAAGGTGAGGTTTGTGTTCGCGTCGGAGGAGACGGCACTGGCAGAAAAATTAAAGCTTCTGCTGTCGCTGCTGCTGGAAGCCGGCGGGAGCGGAAAATGATGGAGCCGGCGGCGCTGTATCTGCGGCTGTCCCAGGAGGATGGAGAACGGTGGGGGAGTCTCAGAGCATTTCCAATCAGAGGATCTTTTTAACCCAGTATTGTCAGGCGAACGGCTTCACGGTGCGGAATGCTACATTGACGACGGGTATACCGGTACTAATTTTAACCGGCCGGGGTTTCAGAGGCTGCTTCGGGATATCGAACGGGGAAAGATAAAAACAGTGATTACCAAAGACCTGTCCCGGCTCGGGCGGGATTATATTGAGACGGGAAGATATGTGGAATGCTATTTCCCGGAAAAAGGGATTCGGTATATTGCCGTTAACGATGGGGTGGACACCGGCAAAGAGGAGAGCGCTGGAAACGATATGAGCGCGTTTAAGGCGGTGTTTAATGATTTTTACGCCAGAGATGTGTCCAGAAAGGTGCGAAGCGCCCTGACGGCAAAGCGCCGGGCGGGGGAATTTATCGGCGCCTGGGCGCCCTACGGCTATCAAAAAGACCCGAAACAGCCGGGGAAATTGGTTCCAGACCCGGAAAGTGCCGGAGTGGTGAGGCGTATCTACCGGGATTTTTTAAAGGGAGAAAGCGTTCGAGGAATCGCGGAAGGCCTGACAGAGGATAAAATTCCCACGCCGATGGAAAAGCGGAGCGGCGGCCTGAAAGCCCAAAGGCGATGGAATGAAAGCACGATCAGGCGTATCCTGACCTGTGAGACCTATGCGGGCAATTTGACCCAAAATCAAAGTAAAACCATCAGTTATAAGGTGAAGAAACGGATCCCTGTTCCCAAAAAGGAATGGATTGTGGTATCCAATACGCATGAGCCCTTAATTACAAAGGAGGAATTTCAAATGGCTCAGCAGCTTTTTAAAACGAGATCCAGCCCCCGGGAGCCGAAGGACCGGCACTTGCTTTCCGGCCTGGTGTTCTGCGGGGACTGCGGCTCTCCAATGACCTTCGTAAAAGACGGTCCCAGACTTACCTGGTTTGTTCCTCCAGCCGGCGGTATCCCGGCTCCTGCAAAACCCACTGCGTCCGGGAGGATGAGGTGGAGCGGACGCTGCTGGACAGCCTAAGAAAGCTCAGCGAAGGCATCCAGCCCCAAAGCCTATATCCGGAGTTTCCTAGAAAATCCCGGGAGCTGGCGGCAAGAGAACTGCGGAGCGCCAAGGAACAGCTTGAATTTTATCGCCGGGCAGGCCGGGATTCGGAAAATTTTCCGAATATTCAGCGGCAGTTTTTGAGTTACTGCGAGCTATGGCAGCGCAAGGTGGACGCTTTGGAGGAGGAGCTGACTGCTGAAGACCCGCAGGACCGGCGGGAAATGGCCGCGCGGGAGCTTCTGAGGTTTGAGCGCCCCGGCAGGACAACGATCCAGGCTCTGGTAAAAAAGATCGTGGTATGCGGGGATAAATCCCTGGAGCTTTACTTTTCATTCCCGGATCCCAGAATAACGCCCTGAGTCTATATGGAAAGCGATCGGGCGGGTAAGGCAAAGCCTACTTGCATTTTAAACAGGGAGACGGAGGTGATTGCCGGCAGGCTGAGAGGCGTCTCTCAATAGGCCTGCGGGAAAGATGGGGAAACGGATCCGGCTTCCGTCCTCGCCCAAATAGTTTTTGCCGTCTTGGCCGCGCCGGGCGCTGGAATGCCTGAAAAGTCTCTCGTTGCGGGAAGTAAAAATAAGTGGTATGATGATCTCCAAGGGAGAGATTGTATGAAGGAAGCACAGTATCAAAAGATGACGGCGTTCTGCCGGAAAACAAAAACAAGAGAAAAGATTACTGCCGGAATCACCAAATATCTGCCGGATCTATTGGCGGCGGCTTATCCCGCCGCTATTGTTGTTCTGCTGGTCCAAGGGCCTCCCTGGATCAGGCTTCTCAAATTCATTTTGGTGCCGCTGGCAGCCCTGATTTTAGTAACGGTACTGCGGCACGTATTCCACGCGCCCAGACCCTATGACCAGATGAATTATTATCCCTTAATTTCTCACAAGCCCGGAAATTCGTTCCCCAGCAGGCATACCGCCAGCTCGGTGATTATCGCCATGGCTTTTTGGTATGTCTGCCAGCCGTTAGGAATCACCGCCGCGGCGCTGGCTGTGCTTGTGGGAATTTCCCGAGTCGTCGCCGGGCTGCATTATCCCCGGGATGTGCTGGCCGGAGCGGCAGTCAGCCTAGTCGTGGGCGGGTTGGGCTTTTGGGTGGTTTAGAGAACCGGCCTCAGGGGATGATTTTGCTGAATGATGTCAATCCCGCTTTTGAGGAGAACGAGCTGTTTTCTCAAGAGCCGGGATTTTTTATCAGACGGCAGGAAAGCCTGCAAAAGCGCAAGAATGCTGGAGCGGTTTTCCGGGCGGCTTTTCGTCAGCTTTGAGCGACGCGCCGCTGCGCGAAACTATTTTACCCCCGACATAAGCGGCGTCTCTCCCTATCACCAAGCAATCAGCTTCTCCCGCCGATGCTTTATAAGGCGGAGCGTAAAATGGCGGGCAGGTTCCCGGCGCTTATGAGGCGTTTGGTTTCTTGTTCTATTCTCCGATCCGGGGGGGTGGACTTTGAGGCAGCCGGCCGCCTGGGCATCAACGCCCAAAGAGCGCTGTCCCTTCCCGGAAGGGTAGCGCCGCAGGCGGCGGGAGAAATCATCAAAACCACCATTTACCATATGATTGAGGAGGGAGCAGAATGACACTGAGTGATTTAACCGTCGGTTACGCGCTGTGCGGCTCCTTTTGCACCTTTGAGAAAGCGATTGCCCAAATGCGGGCGTTAAAGGAGCAAGGGGCCACAGTGCTGCCGATTATGTCGGAAAACGCTTGCAATACTGATACCCGTTTTGGCCGTGCCAGCGATATTGTCTGGGAAATAGAGGATATTTGCGGCCGAAAAATTATCAAATCCATCGTTGAGGCGGAGCCCATAGGCCCGAAAAAAATGTGCGATATCATCGTAGTGGCCCCGTGTACCGGCAATACCCTTGCAAAATTGGCTAACGCCATTACAGATACCTCGGTGACAATGGCCTGCAAAAGCCATTTGCGCATTGGGAGGCCGGTGCTTTTGTGTTTAGCCACTAACGATGGACTCGGCGCCACCGCTAAAAATATAGGCGCCATGATCAACACAAAGAATATTTATTTTGTCCCCTTCTCTCAGGATGATTATGATAAAAAGCCGAAATCCCTGGTGGCGCATTTTGAGATGATTCCTGAATCAGTACTGGCGGCCATGGAAGGGAAACAATTAAAATTATGAAATAAATTGCCCAAACCTCCCTCTGGAATAAACTGTATAACCGTTAAAAAATGCCCTGATTCGTTTAGAATCAGGGCATTTTTAGATTTTAGATTGGATCCGGACAGGTCCTTTATTGGGGAAGCTGAAGCTCGGCGCGGTTGACTACTAGATATTGACCCTCTTGAACGGTCACATAAACATCGCCGCTGAAATTCTCATTGGTAATAATGCTGTCAAAGCCCTCAGAGGCCAGACTGCTGCTTCTCACCTCATAATAACCGTCGTATTCAGCGTTATTGCGGAGCTTATATTCCCGGCGGGGATATCAACGCCTACCCGGTACATTCCTTCCGGAACTACGCCGGAGGAGATATCCACCTTGGGAGCTTTATCCAGAGGCACCATCATGCAGCGCTGAATGGTCAAATACTGTCCATCCTCCACGGTGAGATAGCGGCGGCCGTCAAAATTATCGTTGTCGATAATGTCCTCCACTTCCCCGGTGGAAGAGGAGTTCACCTCGTAATAGGCGGAGAACTCAGAAGCCGGCAGCAGGACATATTCCCCCGCAGGAAGATCGCGCCGATTTTATACATTCCCTCTCCGTAAGCATCCTGAATAGCAGCAGAACCGCCGTTAGAGGAAGCAGTGGAGCTTGCGGAACCGGCGCCTTCGGCAATCTGCAAGGTCGCCAGGACATCCTCCAAGGGCTGAATCCCATCAGAAGAGGAAAGCAGCGGCCGGAAATAATCCACCGACATGAGATCGTCGCCGATGGTGTAATAGAAGCTGTTAATCTCGTAGTCAATATCGGATACATAAGCGTAATAGGTATGGAGCTTGCCGGAGATCCCGCCGACAGAGGTTTCCTCCAGCTGATGTATTGGTAATCATCGTAGCCCTGAGCGTAGGTTTCAAGATAATCGTTTTCGGAATAATACTGTGCTTCGCCAGCGAAGCAGTAAATGACGATGACTTCGTCAGCAGATGGATACAAGATAATACTATCCTCATCAACGTCCCTTTCCCATTCGGAAGGAACAGTAAAGGAAGCGCTGCCAATGGTAAGGGTAACTGTCTCGCCGGAAGGAGCGGAGGAAGCGCCGTCAGACGCTTGGCTGGAAACGCTGCTGGAGGCCGCGCCGGAGGGGGGAGCGGGCTCCGTGGATTTATTGTTGTTCAGCAGCAGCACCACCAACACAACGATCAATACAATGATCAAGGCGGCGATTCCTAATACAATGCCTAAAACAAGCTTGCTGGATTTTTTAGGCGGCGTAGGACTGAGGATATCCGGGCTGAGTGTAGTAGGGCTGATTTGGGTAACAGGCGGGGTGCCGCCGTTATTGCTCTGGAGATAAGCGGGAGGAATGTTCCCGGCGTAATTTTGGGGATAAGCGGGCGGCGGGCCGCCGGCCTGGCCATAAGGGGCGGAGGGCATTCCCTCCGCTTGTGCCTGGTGACCGGCAGGAGGCACAGCGCTTGGAATATCCCCACATTCAGAGGGTGCTTCCTGCGCCGCGGAGCCGGAGGCAGAGAAACTATCTTGGGAGATACTCTCTTGATAAACAGGCGCGGACTGCGACGCGGACGGATCTGATCCGCCTGCGGCGGAAATTTCCTCTGCAACGCTGTCAGGGGAGCTGTTTTCCGGCGGCGCAGTAAAATCAGAGGCGGGCCAATTGCCCATTGGATCCTGAGAAGAGCCGGTATTGGGAGATGGGACAGGGGTCACAGGTTCGGAAACCGGAGTGCCGCAGTTTGTACAGAATTTGGAGCCGGGCATCAACTCGTTACCGCAATGAACACATTTCATAAGATCACTCTACCTTTCTTGCGGCCTATCCGCATTTATACAGCGTTTCATGCGCCTTTAAAGACGGCCGCAAACCTTGATTTCAGTATAATATAGAAGTATGTTTTGTAAATGGTTTGACACATTTTGTCGCTTTTTCCGGTATAATTTCATTCCTGACGCGCGTTTCCCGCCGTTTTATGATATAATATTCTCAACCTATCATGGTTGGAAGGGCTGCCGATGCTTAGAGAAGATCTTAGCCTGTGTTTAGACCGTGCGACGAAACACATAACGCCTCCCCGGGCGGAGCTGGATTTAAACGGCCTTCCGCGCTGACAACCATGATCTGGTAAGCTTAGCATAGCGCCGTATGAAGGTAGGAGAAAACTATGAAATACTGTCCGAAATGCCGTTTAGTGTATCCTGACAGCCGAGAGCAGTGCAGCTGCGGAAGAATCTTAAAACATTACGAGGTCTTGCGGGGAGATACGCCTGTGCGCGTGGCCCGGACGTCAGGGCTTGAAAAGGATAGAATTACGGGGGCCCTGGCAGACGCCGGGATTCCGTACAGCGAAACCCCTGTTCGGGAAAGGAATATGAGTGAGGCCGTCGCTGGACAGGGAAGCGTGGAATGGGAGCTCTGCGTTCCCTATGAGGCTTTAGAGCAGGCCAGGGAAGCGCTGTACGGTATTGGCGCCGGCGCGGAGGAAGAACCTGGGGAAGAGGCCTCCCAGCTGCGGGAAAAGCCGGCCGAGACGCTTCCGCCAAGGGGAAGGCTGAGGAAAAGAAGTCGGGACAGTGGGAAGAGATGAGCAATCAAAAGCGCTGGTTCTGGCGTATTCTTTCTATGATCCTGTTTTTCCTGCTGGTGTGGGGCGTGGTAAGCGCTACCGACTGGGTGATGGCTCTTATTATGGGAAACAAGTAATGCTGCGGGAAAATTGTTATCTTTACCTAAAGGACGGAAGGCGTTTGGGCTATTTGGAATGCGGTGATCCCAAAGGGAAGCCGGTGCTCTGCTTTCACGGCTATCCCGGCAGCGGCTGGATTTTCGCTGGCTGGAGCAGGCGGCCGGGAATCGCGGGTTAAAGCTGATTGCGGTGGACCGGCCGGGAATCGGGCTTTCCGACCCGGTGGAGCCAAGGAGCCTTACTGATTTCGGCGGAGACATTGAGGAGCTGATGGAGCGGCTTCGGCTGAAAAGGCCGGTGGTGATGGGAGTATCCGGCGGGGGGCCTTATGTTCTGGCCTGCTTGAGCAGGCTGGGAAAGAAAATTCGGGCCGGCGTGGTGGTGTGCGGCCTGGGGCCGATGGATACGGAGGACAGCGCCAAGGGGATGAACGCCTCTAATGCCAGTTTATTTTACTGCGCCCGAAATTATCCCGGTACTGTCAGGTTCATTTTGAGAATCACCAAGTATATGATGACGAAGAAGGTGGATACCTATTACCGGCTGATGGGAAAAGTGCTGCCGGACAGCGACCAAAAGCGTATGGGGAAGATCACACGGGAAAACCGTCAGAAAGTTCTTTCCGCCAACCGGGAAATATTCCGTCAGGGGAGCAGGTACCTGGCCCAGGAAGCGGTGCTTTACACCAAGCCCTGGGAGTTTTCCCTGAAGGAGCTGCGGCCTCCCATCCATTTTTGGCACGGATACCTGGATAAAAACGCCCCGATTCGCTCGGCCATGCGCCTGTGCCGCCAGGCGCCTCAAAGCGTGAGTCATTGGCTGGTGGGCGAGGGGCATTTGATCCTGAACCGGCATGCTGCCGAAATTTTAGACAGCATTTGCTCTATGTTTGGAATGGGGACGATTGACAGAGAAAAAAAAGTGGGGTACTATAAAAAAGATAAAAAAATTACTGCTGAAAAAAGAAATTCACACAAGACAAATCGGGAGGTTACTATGAGCGAATATAAAATCAATACAAAATGCGTACAAGCCGGCTATGAGCCGAAAAACGGCGAGTCCCGGGTGGTTCCGATTGTTCAGAGCACCACCTTCAAGTACGATTCGGCGGATACACTGGGCAGGCTTTTTGACCTGGAGGAATCCGGCTATTTTTACACCCGTCTCGCCAACCCCACTGTGGACACAGTGGCGAAAAAAATTGCCGCCCTGGAAGGCGGCGTGGGAGCGGTGCTGACCTCCTCCGGCCAGGCGGCCTCCATGATGTCTGTGACCAATATCTGCCACAGCGGCGACCATGTGGTGTGCGCCAGCGCGATTTACGGCGGCACCTTTAATCTGTTCAACAAAACCTTGCGGGAGCTGGGAATCGACTTCACTTTTCTGCCGCCGGAGGCCGCGGAGGAGCAGATCAACGCCGCGTTCCAGGAGAATACCGCTGTGTGTTTATCGAGAGCCTTTCCAATCCCGCTTTGGTGGTGGCGGATATCAGCCTTTATGCTAAGCTGGCTCACAGCCACGGCGTGCCGCTGATCGTGGACAATACCTTTCCCACTCCCATCAACTGCCGGCCTTTTGAGTTTGGGGCCGATATTGTGGTTCACTCCACCTCAAAATACATGGACGGCCATGCGGTAGCCTTAGGCGGCGTGGTGGTCGACAGCGGGAACTTTGACTGGAAAAACGGGAAATTTCCGGAATTTACCGAGCCGGATGAGTCTTACCACGGCGTGGTGTACGCCGATACCTTTGGCAGGGCGGCTATATAACCAAGTGCACCACGCACATCATGCGGGATATGGGCATGATGCTCAGCCCGGAAAACGCCTTTTTGCTGAATCTTGGCCTGGAAACCCTGTTCCTGAGGGTGGAGCGCCACTGTCAAAACGCCATGGAGGTGGCAAAATTTCTGGAGGCTCAGGAGCAGGTGGAGTGGATCAACTATCCCGGCCTGCCCAGCAGCAGGTATTACCAGCTGGCACAGAAATATATGCCGAAGGGCACCTGCGGCGTCATTGCCTTTGGCGTGAAGGGCGGCAGAGAAGCCGCCGCCAAGCTGATGGAGGCTCTGAAGCTGGCGTCTATTGTGATCCATGTGGCGGACTGCCGTACCTGCGTGCTCCATCCCGCCAGCACCACCCACCGCCAGTTAAACGAGCAGCAGCTGAAAGAATGCGGCGTAGAGCCGAACATGATCCGGATGTCTGTGGGCATTGAGGATGTAGAAGATATTATCGCCGATTTAAAGCAGGCGTTTGAAAAGCTTTCTTGACAGAAGCCGGGGCATACTTCGGGTGTGCCCTTCTTTTGTAGAAGCTGGTTTTCATTGTATTCCGGTTTGATCCTGTTAAAAGCCTTTGTCAACCCGAACGAGGGGCCGCGAGGGGCTTTTCCGCTTTCCACGGGGGAGCGGCCTCCTTTTGAAAGGGTATGGGCGGCCTTCTTAGGAGAAGTTTCCAACATCCTGCTTTTTGGAGGCCGCCGGAAGCCTCCAGCCGTGCAATAAATGGAGGAACCGGCGGTTCCCACGGCAGAGGGATTGTGCCGATTTTTAGAGAAGAGGGAAAGCCTCTGGTTTGCCGGCGGTTCCGGAGACGCGGCGGAAAAGGGGAGGGAGAGCCATGGAGGAGTCTATTCGGGAAAAGCTGAAGCATTGGCTGGAGCATGGAATGATTTTCCTAAAATGGGTGGCTTGCGCCCTGCTGATGGGCTTGGTGCTGGGGGCCGCCGGCACTCTGTTTCACTACTGTGTGGACGGAGCCAACCGTTACAGCGGCCAGTATCCTTACCTAATCTGGTTTCTGCCCTTGGGCGGCCTGCTGATCGTGTTTCTTTATAAAATTACGAAAATGGAGCGGGATCAGGGAACAGATCTGGTGATTCGGTCGGTCCGCTCCACAGAACCGATTTCTATTAAGACAGCGCCGCTGATTTTTGTCAGCACGGTCCTCACCCACCTGCTGGGCGGCTCCGCCGGGCGGGAGGGCGCCGCTCTTCAGCTGGGAGGCAGCATGGCGGCTCAGGTTGGACGATGGTTCCGGTTCGACGAGAAAGATGAACGGATCATGGTTATGTGCGGCATGAGCGCCGCTTTTCCGCACTTTTCGGCGCCCCGCTGACGGCGGCGGTGTTTTCCCTGGAGGTAATCAGCGTAGGCGTCATGTACTACTCCGCCTTGGTGCCTTGCGTGCTGTCTGCGTGGTGGGCTGCGGTGTGGCGGTCTATTTCGGCGTGATCCCCGTCAGGTTTCATTTGACCGGGATTCCGGAGATGGGAGCGCTTCCGTTAGGAGGGTAATCCTGCTGGCGGCATTGTGCGCTGTGCTCAGCGTGGTGTTTTGCCTAGTGATGCATCTTTCCGGCAAGGCCTATGGCAGGCTGCTGAAAAACAGATACCTTCGCATTTTAGCCGGCGGCCTGCTGGTAATCGGCCTTACCTATTTATTCCAGACCCGGGACTATAACGGTGCGGGTATGGAGGTGATCCGCCGAGCCATCGACGGCGGAGAGGCCCGGCCGGAGGCTTTCGCCCTAAAGCTGGCGCTGACAGCGGTGACCCTGGGAGCAGGCTACCGGGGCGGCGAAATCGTCCCCGCTTTCTTTGTGGGAGCCACCTTTGGCTGCGTCATGGGCCCTCTGATTGGGCTGGATCCCTCCTTCGCGGCGGGGATTGGTTTGATTGCCCTGTTCTGCGGCGTGGTCAATTGTCCGCTGACCTCTCTGCTGCTGGGAGTGGAGCTGTTCGGCGCGGAGGGAATCCTATATTACGCCGTAGCCGCGGCGGTCAGCTATATGCTTTCCGGTTATCACGGCCTATACCGGGGCCAGAAGATTTTGTATTCAAAAACAGAGCCGACCTTTATCAATACGTCGTCTACATAGAGAGCTTTTTAGATTAAATAAATGCGGGCGCTGAAAAGGAAAGCGTCTTACTGCGCCCGTTAGGCCTGGCGATAGCTTTGCTGTGGAAACAACGTCAGACGGCTTTTTTCGAGAAAGAAAAGCTTATCCGAGAAAAGTTGTCTGCTTTTTGTATAAATTATCACGAAATGGTCAGTTAGTTGTAAGAAATCTGTGGGATTTGAGACAACTTGCATAAGGAATGTTAAACTAAGAATTGTAACAGGGAGGACAACCAATGAGACATCTGATCGATCCGCTGGATTTTTCTGTGGAAGAGATCGACGCCCTGCTGGATCTGGCAGGGGAAATCGAGCGCAACAGGGAGAAATACAGCCATCTGTGCGATGGCAGGACCCTGGCCACCTTGTTTTACGAACCCAGTACCAGAACCCGCTTAAGCTTTGAAGCCGCGATGCTGAATTTAGGAGGCCGGGTGTTGGGCTTTGCCTCTGCCGACAGCAGCTCCGCTGCCAAAGGGGAAAGCATTTCCGATACGATTCGGGTGGTTTCCTGCTATGCGGACATCTGCGCCATACGCCACCCGAAGGAAGGCGCCCCAAAGGTGGCATCCCAGTTTTCCGGGATCCCGGTGATCAATGCCGGAGACGGCGGACACCAGCATCCCACCCAGACACTGACCGACCTGCTGACCATTCGGTCTCTGAAAGGCCGCTTGGGTGATCTGACCATCGGGCTGTGCGGAGACTTGAAGTTCGGCAGGACGGTACACTCTCTCATTAAATCCTTGTCCCGCTATCAGGCATCCGCTTCGCTCTGATTTCCCCTGACGAGCTGCGTCTGCCGGACTACATCCGCAAAGAAGTGCTGGACCGGGAGGGATCCCTTATGAGGAGGTCAGCGACCTGGAGGACGTCATGGGCAAGCTGGATATTTTGTACATGACCCGGGTGCAGCGGGAACGGTTCTTTAACGAAGAGGATTATGTGCGCTTAAAAGACTGTTACATCCTGACCAGTAAAAAGATGGCGGCGGCAAAGCCCGATATGGCAGTCTTACATCCTCTGCCCCGGGTAAATGAGATCGCCACCGAGGTGGACAGCGATCCCCGGGCGGCCTATTTCAAACAGGCCCAATACGGGGTTTACGTTAGAATGGCGCTGATCGCAACCTTATTAAATCTTGCTGGGAGGGAACCGGAATGCTGAATATCGACAGCTTAGACTCTGGCATTGTGATCGACCACATCAAAGCGGGCTCCAGCATGGAGATTTACCGTTATCTCCGCCTGGATCAGCTGGATTGCTGCGTGGCCATCATCAAAAACGCCAAAAGCAATAAATACGGAAAAAAGGACATTATCAAAATTGAGGGCATCACCGAGATCAACACGGATATTTTAGGCTTTATCGACCATAATATCACGGTGAACGTCATCAAGGATGGAGTCATTGCGGAGAAAAAGGCCATCGGCCTGCCCAATGAGATCCATAATGTGATCAAATGCAAAAATCCCAGATGCATTACGTCAGTGGAGGAGGGCATCGAGCAGGTGTTCCGCCTCAGTGACCGGGAACGGCATTTGTACCGCTGTATTTACTGCGAGCAGGAATTTAAGCGCTGATTTGGTCTGCGAACAAAGAGTGCGAATAAGGATGTGAGCCTGTCGGGGCTTGCATCCTTTCTTTTTTCGACAGAATAGGGAAAGGCTTCCGGGGTATCATACCAAATAAGGAGGCGCTTACCATATGAATCAGGAACCAAGAAGATATACCAGAGCCGACTACCGCAGGGCGGTACGGCGCCGCAGAATAAAAGCACGGGTGGGAATTGTCAGCGCGGCGGCCGCCGTGCTGCTGCTGGTGATCGGCGCGGGCGTTTTGATTGTCAACCGCCTGCTTCCGGGCATTACCGTCAATACGGCGGGAAAGCCGGAAAGTGCCCAGACGTCGGCTGTTCAGGAGCCGGGCGGGAAGAGCAGCGGAGAAGGCGGCGGATCTCCCAAAACCGGCGGGACGGATTTTACTCAGTGGAACCAGGAATGCCCCTGGAATTTAATCGTTGTGAATGTTGACAATCCCGTTCCCACGGGTTACGATGTAATTACGGAAAAATACGACGGAACCATGGAGGTGGATTCCAGGATCATGGAGCCGCTGTGCGATATGATCCGGGCAGCCCGGGCGGATGGAGTGTCCCTGTGGATTTCCTCCGGTTACCGGTCCAACCAGCTCCAGCGCCGGCTTTATGAGGATGAAACCGCCAGCTATCTGGAAAAAGGCTATCCCCGGGATAACGCGGAATCAATGGCCGCCAACGCGGTGGCGGTGCCGGGAACCAGCGAGCATGAGACAGGCCTTTCCGTGGATCTGAACGAGGTTTCCGACGACTTCAAATACACCGAGGCCTACCGTTGGCTGAGCGAAAACGCTGAGGATTACGCTTTGTGCAGCGGTACCCTGAGGATAAACAGGAGATCACAGGGATCATCACCGAGCCGTGGCACTACCGGTATGTAGGACAAGCCGCAGCCAAAGCCATGAACGCCAAAGGCCTGTGCCTGGAGGAATACGCGGCGGGGCTGATGGATGGCTCCCTAGAGATGCCGCGGTCAGAATAAACTGAGAACGAGCTGGAACGAAAAAGCGGGAGCGGAGCAGGAAAAGAGGAGAAAAGCTATGCCGAAAATTCTGATCGTTGAGGACGACCAGACCATATCTAAGCTGATCGCCGCCAGCCTGAGCATTTCAGGGTATGAAAGCGTACCCTGTTTTGACGGGAACGAGGCGGTACATATGGTGAGAAACGAGGAGTTCGACCTGATTTTATTGGATATCATGCTGCCAGGGCTGGATGGCTTTCAGGTGATGGAAAAAATTCGGGAAACGGGAACGCCGGTAATTTTTTTAACTGCCATGGGAGACGTTTCCGACCGGGTCAAGGGCTTGAAGTCAGGAGCGGAGGATTATATCGTAAAGCCCTTTGAGCCTTGGAGCTGCTGGCAAGGATTGAGATCGTGCTGCGCCGGTTCAACCGGGAACAGAAGAATTTGAGCTTTCGGGACATTACCGTCAATATGGAGGAGCGGAGCGTCCGCCGGGGAAGCGAAATCATCGATTTGACCCCGAAGGAATACGATCTTCTGGTGCTGTTTTTAAAGCACCAGAACGTGGCGCTAAGCGGGATAAAATCCTGATGGATGTCTGGGAGTGCTCGGCGAATATCGAAACCAGGACAGTGGATAACCATGTCCAGCGCCTGCGGAAAAAGCTGGGGCTGGAGGACTGCCTGAAAACAGTTTTTAAAGTGGGCTACCGTTTGGAAAACGACCTCTAAGCTTGCGGCCGAAAACTGGGAAGGGGGATTCTATGCGCTTTTGGCAGAAAATATTCCTGATTTCCCTGGCGGTGCTTACCGTTGCGGTGAATACCATCGCCTATCTGCTGATCGGAAACAACCATCAGCTGAATAAGGAAAAAGAAATTAAATCCAGCGTGGATGAATACAGTATTGTGGTTTCATCCTTCCAGACTAATGTGCTTTACGAGCGCTACCGGTCCAGCGAGGCGGAGCTGGACGATACCCAGATCACCCAGATTGCCCGGGAGTTTTCCTACCTGTTCACTCTGGATAATTTGTACATACAGCTCAACAAGGGCGAGGAACGGGTATTCTCTAACTTTACCCGGGATCTGCCGGACAATCTATACGAGAATGTGAATCAGCTCAGCGAGGGCGACGCCCGTGTGCTGATCCGCCGGGATGACGACAGCCGGGTTTACCTTTACATCACCTCGCCGGTGACGATTCAGAGCAGTAATTATTTTTTTACTACTATTAAAGATATTACCAATATTTACGATGTGAAAAATGATCAGCTCCGTTTCTTCAGCGTGCTGGGGCCTATTGTTTCCGTGGTAGTGGCGTTTATCATGCTGATTCTCTCAAAGCTGCTGACCAGCCGGATCAACCGGCTGCGGAAGTCCACCATGAAGGTGGCCAACGGAGAATATAACGCCATAGAAATTAAGTCTAAGGATGAAATCGGGGAACTGACCGCCGACTTCAACACCATGACCGAGGCGGTTAAGCAGAAGGTGGAAAAGCTGGAGGATATCGCCAGCGAGAGGAAGGTCTTTATCGATAATATGACCCATGAGATGAAAACGCCTTTAACCTCTATCATCGGTTTTTCCGACTTGCTGCGAAGCGCCCGCCTGGATGACGAAACGGTTCATGATTACGCGGAGAGCATTTATAAAGAGGGGAAATACCTCAAATCCATCTCATCGAAGCTGATGGATCTGATTTTGCTGCGCCAAAAGCCGGAAATGACGGAAATCGACGTTCCCCGCCTGGTGGAGGAAATCGACGAAAGCGTGCGCCCCATCGCTTCCAGCAGGCAGGTGGCGTTTTCCGCCGCCTCGGTGGAGGCGAAGCTGGTGTGCGACCGGGAGCTGATTAAATCCCTGCTGTACAACCTGATCGACAACGCGGTAAAGGCGTCCCAGTCGGGAACGTGCGTGACGCTTAACGCCTATTTTACCCAGGACGGCGTCATGGAGTTTTCCGTAGCCGACCAGGGCAGCGGTATTCCCAAGGAAGAGCTGGATAAAATTTTCGAGCCCTTTTACCGGGTGGACAAGGCCCGGTCCCGGAAATACGGCGGAGCTGGACTGGGACTGGCCTTGTGTATGGAAATTGCTCATGCTCACGCCGCGACTCTAGAAATCGAAAGCGAGGTCGGCAGGGGAACGGTGATCCGCCTGCGCTTTGACGGAAAAGGAAAGGGGTCGGTGCTGTGAGATTTGATAAAAATACCGGGAAAACCATAGCGTTCGCCTGCGTGATTTTATTCGCCGGCATCCTATTTTCCACCTGGGTTCTGCCCGCTGCCACAGAGGATAAAAGCGAACAGGCGGTCGTAATGCCGGTGACGCTGAATAACCCGCAGAAAATTATCGAAAGCCCCGCGATGAAAGCGGATCCGCAAAAGCTGTACCCGGCGGCCTACAGCTCCGGGAACCGCTGAATACCAGTCAGATTGACGAAACGGTGGTTCAGGCAAGGAATCTGTTTTTGAAGAACGTCAGCGAGGATGTGGAATACCTGTTCAATCTGAAGATAGACAGCGTGATTATGGAGAAATACGCTGAGGCCTGGAGACTGACGCCGGGAAAGGTAACGGTGCCTTCCGAGCCGGTATGGGAGCCTGATGACGCTCAAAGCGGCGGCGTGTCGCCTCAAACCGGCAGCGGGCCGGAAGGAACCTTATCAGAGCCAGGCGCTGAGGATCCTGAGAGCGGAAGCACAGGAACCAGCGAGGAGCCTCAGGACAGCTCTTTAGAGCCTTCTGATGAGGAAAAAGAGCCGGAGGCAAAGCTTCAGCAGGAGGAATATGAAAGGCAGCAGGAGGAGTATCAAAAGCGTCTCCGGGAGTATGAACAGTATCTTTATGAGGAGGAAAAGGGCGACGCCTTTTCGCTGGATATCCTATTTACCGACGCCAAATCCACTACCTGGCGCATTACCGCCTGCGGTTATGCGGATGAGATCATCGCGCTGCACTGTGTCAAGGAGGATATCGAGGTGACGCCGGTCAGTATTTTTCAGGAAAGGAGCCTGGATTTAGCGGATACTGTTACGGCGAAAATGGACAGCGCGGTTTCTCTGTTTTATTCCAGAATAGGCTCGATAAGAGATGTGAATGATATCTATGAGAATGGGTATTATTGGAATTATATGGAGCTGTGCTTAGAGTCGCCCTCCTCAGAGCTCTACTGGAATATTTATGGATGGACGCCGGACCGGGTTCTGATCGCCGGATTCCGCGCGGAAACGAATACTCCGGTTTGCTATGGCCTGGTTCCTTGGTCAGAGAGCCTTTCTGACCTTTTGCTTGGATACGGCTATGATCCGGAGGTGTTCAGCGGCGCGGGCGGCTACGGATATTGAGTTTTTTTACGGAAAGCCTTTCCACCTATGGGAAAATTTGATATAATAATTCATTATGGAAGAATAAAGGGGAAATGAACATGGAAGTCAGAACACGGTATGCGCCGAGTCCTACCGGGTTTATGCATGTGGGTAATCTGAGAACGGCGCTTTATGAATATTTGATCGCCAAATCCCAGGGCGGGAAATTCATTCTGCGGATCGAGGACACCGACCAGGAGCGGCTGGTGGATGGCGCTGTGGAGGTAATCTACCGCACGCTGGATATGGTAGGCCTGAAGCATGACGAGGGCCCGGATGTGGGCGGTGAATACGGCCCGTATGTACAGAGCCAGCGAAAGGATATGTACAAGCCTATGCGGAACAGCTGGTGAAAGAGGGCAAGGCTTATTACTGCTTCTGTACCAAAGAGAGGCTGGACGCCTCCACCAGGAGCAGGGCGTCGGCGGCGGTTACGACCGCCACTGCCGGGATCTGCCTCAGGAAGAGGTAGACAGGCTTCTGGCTCAGGGAGTCCCCTATGTTATTCGTCAGAAAATGCCGCTGGAGGCTCTACCACCTTCCAGGACGCGGTTTACGGAGAGATCACGGTGGAAAATAAGGAGCTGGAGGATCAGATTCTGCTGAAGGCCGACGGCTATCCGACCTATAACTTTGCCAACGTTATCGACGATCACAGTATGCATATCACCCATGTGGTGAGGGGATGTGAATATCTGTCCTCTGCGCCGAAATACAACCTTTTGTATGAGGCGTTCGGCTGGGAGGTTCCCACTTATGTGCATTTGCCGCTGATTATGGGGAAAAATGAGGATGGCAGCGTTTCCAAGCTTTCCAAGCGCCACGGCGCCACCAGCTTTGAAGACCTGATGGCGGACGGCTATCTGCCGGAGGCCGTCACCAACTATATCGCCCTGCTGGCTGGTGTCCTAAGGATAATCAGGAAATGTTCACCCTGGAAGGCCTGACGGAGAGCTTCTCCATCGACGGCATCAGCAAATCGCCGGCGGTGTTCGACTATGATAAGCTGACCTGGTTTAACGGGGAGTATATCCGCAGGAAATCCCCGGAGGAATTTTTACAGCTGGCGAAGCCTTATTTCCGGCAGGCGTTCCCGGATACGGAGGCCCCTTATCCCAAGCTGGTGGAAATTCTTCAGCCCGGGTTACCAGGCTGACGCAGATTCCTGAGATGATCGGCTTTTTCCAAAAGCTTCCCGGCTACGAAAAGGAGCTGTTTATCAATAAAAAAAGCAAGACCAACCTGGAAAATTCCAAGGAGGTTTTAGAGGATACCATCGCGCTGCTGGAAGCTCTGCCTAATTGGAATCATGATGGGATCCACGATTGCCTGATTCAGTACGCCCAGGAGAAAGGCCTGAAAAACGGCACCGTTATGTGGCCGGTGAGAATCGCGGCCGCCGGGCAATTGGTCACGCCGGGGGGCGCGATTGAAATTTTAGAAATCCTGGGCCGTGAGGAAAGCCTGCGGCGCCTGCGCCTGGGCCTTGCCAAACTATAAGAAGGGAGTATGCTTCATGCCGGAAATTGTAAAGCCAGCGGAAGGGGAAGAAACCCCATCCAATTTTATACAGGACTATATTGTGGAGGATTTGAAGGCGGGAGGACAATTTGAGGGAAAGCAGGTTCACACCCGTTTTCCTCCGGAGCCTAACGGCTATCTGCACATCGGCCACGCCAAGGCTGTCTGCATCGACTTTGGCACGGCGGAAAAGTTTGGCGGAATCTGCAATCTGCGAATGGACGACACCAATCCTACCAAGGAAGACGTGGAGTACGTGGACGCTATAAAGGAGGATATCCATTGGCTGGGGTTTGACTGGGACGACCGGTTTTACTATGCCTCCGAGTACTTTGAGAAAATGTACGAGTTTGCCTGCCGCCTGATTGAAAAAGGGCTGGCCTATGTGTGCGAGCTGACTCCCGAACAGATGCGGGAAAACCGGGGAGATTTGACCCATCCGGCGGTAAGCCCTTATCGGGACCGCCCTAAGGAGGAAAGCCTGGAGCTGTTCCGCAGAATGAGAGCCGGGGAGTTCGAGGATGGAAAAATGACGCTGCGGGCTAAAATCGATTTGGCCTCCGGCAATTTCAATATGCGCGACCCGGTTATCTACCGGATCAACCGGGCCAGGCACCATCGCACCGGAGATACCTGGTGCATTTATCCTATGTATGATTTCGCCCATCCTATCGAGGATATGCTGGAGGGAATCACCCATTCCCTATGTTCCCTGGAGTTTGAGGACCATCGGCCTTTGTACGACTGGGTGGTTGATAATGTGGACGGCCCCTGTAAGCCGCGGCAGATCGAATTCGCCAGATTGGGCATTGACCATACGGTGATGAGTAAAAGAAAGCTGCGGGCTTTGGTGGAAAACGGTCACGTATCCGGCTGGGATGATCCCAGAATGCCCACCCTGGGCGGCTTGAGAAGAAGAGGGTATACCCCGGCTCCATCCGAAATTTCTGCGATAGAATCGGTGTTTCTAAGGTGAATTCCACGGTGGACTACGGCTTTTTGGAGCACTGCCTGCGGGAGGATTTGAATCTGAACGCCCAGCGCACTATGGCGGTGCTGCGGCCGATTAAGCTGATCCTGACCAATTATCCGGAAAATAAAACCGAGACGTTTGAGGTAGAGAATAACCCCAACCGCCCGGAGGACGGCACCCGCACGGTGACCTTCTCCAGAGAGCTTTACATCGAGGCCGATGATTTTATGGAAGAACCCGTGAAGGGCTATTTCCGGCTGTTCCCCGGCAACGAGGTGCGGCTGAAGACCACCTATATCGTCCGCTGCACCGGCTGCAAAAAGGATGACGACGGCAACGTGGTGGAGGTATACGCGGAATACGACCCTGAGACCAGGGGAGGCAATACTCCCGACGGCAGAAAAATTAAGGGGACCATCCACTGGGCCGATGCGAAAACTGCTTTGGACGCCGAGGTCCGCTTGTACGATAACCTGTTTTTGGATCCGGAGCCCGAGGCCGGTGACAAGGACTTTTTGACCCTGTTAAATCCCAATTCCCTGGAGATTCTCACCGGCTGCAAGGTGGAGCGGGGCTTACAGGACGCGCAGCGCCCCGGTCGTTCCAGTTTATGCGTTTAGGGTATTTCTGTCTTGATAATAAGGACAGCAAGCCGGGAAGGCTGGTGTTCAACCGTTCCGTATCTCTGAAGGACAGCTTTAAGCCAAAGAAAAAATAACGAAATAGGGAAAGGTCGGGGATTACAGAAGATCTGTAATCCCCGACCTTTTTGATGTTCGCTGGAAACAAACCGCCGGGTAGAAAGGCGCGGTTTCCCAGCTGCCGGCCTTCAATGCAATGGAGAAATCAATTTTTCCCGTTGTGCTTCGGGCTTGCTGTTTGAGTTGGATGACATGAAAAAGACCGGAGCAAATCAAATAAGCTCCGGCCTTTTTCACGGAATTTTATTGAGCGTTCCGAGAGCGATTGAAGGCAAAATTATTTTCTATAAGCTGTGCGGCAGGAAAAATTAAAAAGACAACGGTTCAGAGACGCTCGAAAGCCGTCATACCGGCATCATTTGAGCGCCGGACAAGGCAAAATACAGTACGACCACTATGCCCAGTACAATCCGGTACCAGCCGAAGGCCTTGAAATCGTGCTTTTTGATAAAGCCCATCAGGAACCGGATGGCCAGCATGGAAACGATAAAGGAAATCACCATGCCTACCAGCAGAATACCCAGCTCAGGCCCCGAGAAGCCGCCGCCCTCCACCAGAAAGATCAGAATTTTTACGCCGCTGGCGCCCAGCATCGCCGGAATCGCCAGGAAAAAGGAAAACTCAGCGGCTACAAAACGGGAGCAGCCAAGGAACACAGCGCCGAGGATAGTAGCGCCAGACCGGGAGGTGCCGGGAATCAGCGCCAGCATTTGGCATACGCCGATCAGCAAAGCCATCTGGTAGGTCAATTCAGAAAACTTTTTTACCTTGGGCTGTTTGTTCCGGCTTTCCAGAATCAGGAACAGAACGCCGTAAAGAATCAGCGTGGCGGCAATGACATAGGGAGTGGAAAGGACGCTGTCAATGACGTCGTTGAACAAAATTCCAATGATGCCGGCGGGAACGCTGGCCACAAGCACCTTTCCCCACAGGGAAAAGGTGTTTTTCTTTTCCCGCTCTGTTTTCTTAGGAGAAAAAGGGTTCAGCTTATGAAAATAAAGCACCACAACCGCTAAAATAGAACCAAACTGGATCAGCACCTTGAACATATCAAAGAATTCCTGATTCCGGGCCGGATCCGCCGCTACCGTCAGAGGGGTAAATTGGTTCAGCAGAATCAGGTGCCCGGTGCTGCTGATGGGAAGCCATTCGGTAATTCCCTGCACGATGCCGAATAAAACGGATTTTAAATATTCTAGAATTATTTCCATGCCGTCATCTCCTTGTTTTGGGTATGCCCTTTTATCCTATGAGCCGCCGGACAACATGTTTTCCTTTCGCTTTTTAGAGAAGAGAACAGATTTTTACGGAAAGGCCTGCCGCGCTCCTGTTCGTAAGCTGTTTCTCTGTCCGGCAGGGGGCCTTTTTCGAGTGCCGGAATCCGGCCGAGAAAAACACGCCAGGGTCAATGCTCAGCTTGACGCAGCCGATCCTATCGATTTCTGCGGCAACGCGAAACCTGTTTAGAGCAGAAATGCCGCAGGATACGATATCCTTTTGTTCGGCGGCCTTAGAAGGGCCAAAGCCTGCGAAAGAGCCTTCCGGGAATTTTATTCGGCACAGCACCGCTGAAGCGGGGCGGCCTTGCCTGCGCAGTATTCGGAAGGCTAGGCGGTTGTTTATTCCACAGACGGGATTTTTACATCCACGTCTACGTCGGCGTCATAATCCACACCGTCAATCCCAAAGCCGAAAAGCTGGTAAAAATCCTTCCAATAACCGTCTAGGTCGGCGTATTGCTTTAGATTTTCATCCGTAACCTGATTCCAAAGCGAATCGACGGCGCTTTGAACCCTGGAATCCATTTCCCAGTCGTCCATACGAATGCGGTTCTCCTCATCCACAGGAATCGGAGAGGCGAACAGCTTTTTCCGAAGCAAACGGTCCATTTGCTCGATACAGCCCTCATGGGTTCCTTGTTCCTTCATCACATGGAACAGAATGGAGATATACAGCGGCACCACGGGAATGGCGGCGCTGGCCTGAGTGACCAGGGCCTTATTCACCGAAATGAAAGCCTTGCCGCCGATGGCCGACAATTGCTCGGTAATGCGGAGGGCGGTTTCCTGCAAATCCTTTTTGGCTTGTCCGATGGAACCGTTTTTATAAATAGCGTGGGTTACCTCAGGCCCGATATAGGAATAAGCACTGTGGCAAAGCTTTGTGCGAGAAGTCCCTTTTCTTTCAAGAGGTCGATCCAAAGCTGCCAGTCCTCTCCGCCCATCACCTTGACGGTTGCGGCGACCTCCTCGCCGCTGGCAGGCTCGATGGAAACCTCTTTAATCTGATTGGTGCTCAGGTCGATGCTCCGGCTTTTAAAAGGAGCGCCTACCGGTTTTAAAACAGAGGAGTAGGTGCGTCCTTCTGCGTCTGTGCGGCGGGGAGCGGCCACACTGTAAACCAGCAGGTCGATTTGTCCCAGATCCTTTTGAATAAGTTCAGCCGCTTGTTCTTTCATTTCCTGGGAAAAAGCGTCGCCAATCAACGTCTTTGCGTAAAGGCCATCCTCCAGGGCATAGGTTTCAAAGGCCGCGTTATTATACCATCCGGGAGTACCGGTGCGCTTTCCGGAAGCGGGATGGTCATAGGACACACCGATGGTTTTCGCGCCGCAGCCGAATGCGGCCGCGATCCGCGTGGCCAGCCCAAAGCCGGTGGAACAGCCTACCACCAATACGTTTTTACATCCGGTCATAGCGCCTTGGGCTTTCACATAGGCGATTTGATCCGCGACATGGCGCGCGCAGCGACAGGATGGGCGGTGGTGCAGATAAATCCTCTGGTTTTTGGTTTTACAATCATGAAAAAGCCTCCTAATTGTCTTCTATGGCGGTAAAGCCAGAAAATTTCCATGGAATAAAATAGCAGTACAATTATTTTATTATAGCATAGCCGGGAAAGAAAGGGCAAGCTTTCCGTAAAAGTTTCGAGACGCTCAGCGGTCATAACAAAGGAATATCGTCCATATAACTAGTACCAGATTAGGGGGGATGCCTATGATCATTGCGCTGGTGGGAAACCCAAACTGCGGCAAAACCACGCTGTTTAACGCGCTTACCGGCAGCACTCAATATGTGGGTAACTGGCCGGGTGTGACGGTGGAAAAAAAGCTGGGGGTACTCCGGGGAAACCCAAGGGTAACCGTGGCGGACCTTCCGGGGATTTATTCCTTGGAGGCAGCCAGTCCTGATGAGAAGGCAGCCCGCGCGTTTTTAGAAAAAGAGCGTCCGGATGTAATTTTAAATATCATAGACGCCACCAACCTGGAGCGAAACCTATATTTGACCACACAGCTGCTGGAGCTGGGAATACCTCTCGTGCTGGCCTTGAACGTGATGGATATGGTGGAGAAAAAAGGGGGCCGGATCGATATCCCGCGCCTTTCCAAAGAGCTCGGCTGTCCGGTGGTTCCGATGGCTGCTTCCAAGGGAAAGGGAGTCCGGGAGGCGGCGGAGGCCGCTGTAAGCTTAGGACTGCGGCGGGAGAGAACCCTTGCCGGCTGTCTAAAAGGCAAAACGCCTGGAGGAAAAGAAGACGGCCGTCAAGCTGGCGGGGCGGCGTCTCAACAGGTTCTGAAAGGAAAAGATGCAGACGCTGTTCTTCCTGACGAAGCGGCGGCTTCCATGAGGTACCGAGAGGTTGACCGATTAGTGGCTTTGACGGTACGAAGAAACCATAAAGCGCGGAATACTACCAGGCAAATCGACAGGATTTTGATGAACCGTCTTTTAGGGTTTCCTATTTTTGCGGCTCTTATGTGGGCAGTATATATGGTTTCCGTCAATCTGGTGGGGGGAACAGTGACCGGCTGGCTTCAAGAAAAGCTCTTTCAAGACCTGATTGGCGGGAGTCTTTTGGATCTGCTGGAAGCTATGGGTACGGCCCAATGGCTGCAAAGCCTGTTGACAGACGGCCTGCTGAGGGGAGTAGGGGCTGTGCTCAGCTTTCTGCCGCAAATTGCCGTGCTGTTCCTGATCCTCTCTTTGCTGGAGGACTGCGGATATATGGCCCGGGTAGCGTTCCTGATGGACCGGCTGCTGAAGCGGCTTGGACTTTCCGGAAAATCTTTTATCTCATTTTTAGTAGGCACAGGGTGCTCTGTTCCCGCGATTATGGCCAGCCGGACGATAGAGGATCAAACCAGCCGGCGCCTGACTATTTTTTTAACGCCGTTCATCCCTTGCAGCGCCAAGCTTCCCCTATTTGCTTTGCTGGGGGGCGCTTTTTTCCAGACAAAACCTGGGTAGCACCCTCTATGTACTTTGTTGGGATGGGCGCGGCAATTTTTGCCGGGCTGTTATTAAAAAAATGGAAGCCGTTTCACAGGGAAGCCTCCGGGTTCGTCATGGAGCTTCCGGACTATCGCTTGCCGAACCTAAAAAGCGTGGGAAGAAGGGTATGGGAACGGATAAAAGCGTTTGTGGTAAAGGCTGGCACTATTATCTTTATCGGCTGCGGTATTTTATGGTTTTTACAGAGGTTTGACCGGACGCTTGCCGTCAGCCAGCCATCTGAAAGCATTTTAGCCGATTTGGGCAGGTGCCTAGCGCCGTTATTTACTCCCTTAGGCTTCGGCAGGTGGGAAGCGGCGGTGGCCGCCTTATCCGGCGCCTTAGCGAAAGAAAATATTGTGGCGGCCCTGGAAATTCTGCTGCCCCGGACTGGAGCTCCGGCAGCGGACGGCGCGGCGGCTGGGGGCTTTCCTCCGTATTTACCCCGCTGAGCGCTTACAGCTTTATGCTGTTCAACCTGCTGGCGGCTCCCTGCATTGGTGCGGTCAGTGCCATGAGAAAGGAGCTGGGCTCCTGGAAATGGACACTGGCTGCGGTGGGCTTCCAAACAGGTACCGCATATCTTGTAGCAATGCTGGTGTATCAAACGGGCTTGGCCCTGTTCTATGGTGGCAGCCTCTTATTTACCGCTGCTATTTGGGGGCTGACCGGCCTGATTTTATGGCAGCTGACCTGCTTACAGGGAAAAAACCAACCGAGGAAAAAATCAAGAACCGCGGCCTGATTCTCCTGGCGGAATCATAGGCAGCGGTTCTTCTTTTATAATGTTCAGCTATTTTCGGAACGCAAAAGCGCCGCGGTATTGCAAAAATAACTGCTCTCCCAGGAGCACCGAGGAAAGCAGGAGCAGGCATATCGCTGATTGGCTTATAGCGCCTAAGGCTTTGCCTCAGCCGCCGATGCGGCAAAGCCCCAAGGCAGCTGCCTGCGGCGTCCGCTGAGGGAGGCAAAAAGCGGAACAAAGCACAAGATCCTTTACCAGCTTCTGCATGTTTGCGGGAAACGGCTCACAAAAAGGCGGTTTGCCGGAGCTTCGGCAGCGGCCGCGCCGTACCGGCCGGCGGCGCGGCAAGGAAATAAGCGCTTATAGAACCTCTACCTGAAAGCCCGCCATTACATCCAGCGCTTTTTGATTCAGGCCGGGATCATTGCTTGCCGTACAGTGGGAATCGACCACAATAGCGGCCTCCGGTAAAGCGGCCCTGGCCAAAACCGCGTTGGAAATTACACAAATATTGGATACCACGCCGCAAAGCTCGATGGACTCGTAGGGATGGCTTTTTAAATATTCCCCGAGCTCTAGAGAGCCGAAGGTCGGTTTTTCAAATACTGCCGCGGCCTTGGAAAGATAGGAGCAGCCTTGCCGTAGACCCTCCAGCCATCGCTTCCTTTCAGACAGTGGGGAACCGGCAGCTTTTTCCCCTCCTGCGTGGAACTGTAATCCTGCCCGTGAGTGTCTAGAGTAAAAATAATGTCGTCCCCGTTTTTAAGATAGCTCTCAATTTTACGGCAGATCGGATCCTCCAAAGAAACTGCCTGCTCAAACCCTAAGCTGCCGCTGACGAAATCATTTTGATAGTCGATCACTAAAAGTAGCTTTTTCATGATTACCACCTGTCCCTTTTGTTGTTGGCATCATCATACCACATAAATTGGAACTTTGGTAGCGTTTAAAGCTGTTTTTTATATTATAAATTAATAATAGCTAATAATATATAAATATTATTAATACTAATTATTCTATAGTTAATAATGTCTGTTTAAA
>ENA-OQLB01000119-OQLB01000119.1-human-gut-metagenome-genome-assembly--contig:-NODE-119-length-44720-cov-4.382212_pt1 | contig 44720 bp, 49 predicted proteins | sample MGYA00242656_ERZ504813 | MGnify/ENA primary metagenome ERZ504813 (study PRJEB26092, sample SAMD00036388) | human gut metagenome | host: Homo sapiens | study: EMG produced TPA metagenomics assembly of... | reverse complement strand
TTAATTGCTTTGACTGCGTCTCTGTTCTGTCTGCCGGGTGAAAATCGTTTGCGTAAGGAACTGCATATAGATAAAGAATAATGAAATCTTCTTTTTTTATAAGTGAGCGTGTGCGTCTTCGGGCCATGGAGCCGGAAGATTTGGAGATAATGTATGCCATGGAGAATGACCCGCAAACGTGGGATGTCACGAACTTCTCGGTGCCGTATTCCAAGTATGTCCTGAAACAATACATGGAAAACTCGCAATGCGATATGTTTGCCGACCGTCAGCTCCGTATGATGATAGTGCGTCGCGAGGATGATGCCGTGGTAGGCACTATTGACATTACGGACTTTGCACCGATGCATTTCCGCGGTGAGGTGGGGATTGCGGTACGAAAGGAGTATCAGGGGAATGGATATGCTTCCGACGCCTTGAAACTTTTGTGTGACTATGCTTTCGGCTTTTTATTTCTGAAACAACTGATTGTGCATGTGGCTGCCGATAATGAGGTGAGTCTGCGTCTGTTCGGCTCTTGTGGTTTTGTACAGTGCGGACTGCTGAAAGAATGGTGGTTTACAGGTGGTAAATTTAAGGATGTTGTTTTGATGCAACGTATTCGTTCCGGGAGTACGGAGTCGGGTAGAGGATAGTCGGTAATCGGATTAGTCGGTTACTGTCAGTTCAGAGTGGGGATTTGCGGAAAACGTGACCACATTTCATATTTTCCGCCGAGCTTGCCAAGCGCGTCTTTCCACAGATTCTTGCTGGCTTTTTCATCCATGAGCGAGGGAATATCCGCTTTGTCCACCAACCAGGTATTTTCTTCTATCTCTTGCTTCAGCTGTCCGGATTCCCAACCGGAGTAGCCGAGGAAAAATCGTATTTTTCCTTTTATTGAATTGCCTTCCGCCATAAATTGCTTGATGGCGGCGAAGTCACCGTTCAGATAGAATCCGTTGGCTATCGGGAGTGAATCTGCTATGTTCTCCAGCGTGTGCAGATAGAAAAGAGTGTCGGTGCTGATGGGGCCGCCTTTATAGATAGGAATATCCTCCCGACAGTCGATCTCACTTAATAAATCATTCAAAAATAGAGGCAACGGTTTGTTCATTACCAATCCCATTGTTCCGTCTTGTGTATGGTCTACTAATAAAATAACAGATCGCCCGAACATATGATCACACAAAAAAAGGTTCAGATATAAGAACTTTTCCTCGTGCAGGAACTATATGGTTAGTTTCTATTTTGAATATGTCTGTATTGATATACATGCCCCCAAATTAAGTGTTTTTCTATAAAAGAGCAAATTATATTTCTCTTTTTTATGAGAAAAAGTGTCTTTTGGGAGATTTTAGAATTTTACTGCCGGTATCTTTATCTGGGAAAAGGTACCGGCAGTGACGGTGTATATCTATTTTATCGGATGATTTTCTGCAAAACTGCCATACGCTCGTCCAACTGGGCGTATTGATGATCCTGAATGAATGAAGTGCAGGCACGCAAACCTTGCTGGTGGCTTCCGGTAGTGACCAAGGAAATGGCACTCACTCCGTAGTACATCAGCTCCTTGGCAAGTTCACCGCTGCTCATGCCCGGATAGCCGATAGTGAAATAAAAGCCGTCTGCTACGGGCTCTCCGAGGTCATTGTCGTATACCAAATGGAAACCATGACGCAGGAAAATCTCTTTCAGCCGTCGTGCCCGTTCTCCGTACACTTTTACTTCGTTCAGGAAGTTATATTTGCCTTCATTGGCCGCTTTCAACATAGCAGCAAGTGCATATTGGGCAGAATGGCTGGTGCCGGAAGAAAGAGCATACAGGACACGATGAATGAATACGGTGCCGAATGTGCCACCGCCGTAACGCTTTGTCAGACCTGAATATGTCCGGTGATAAAGCTTATCAGATATACAACTCACTCCGATGCGTTGTCCTGCATAGCTGAATGCTTTGGAGCCCGAGATGAGTAATACGTAATGGTCGGTGTAATGAGCTACGGAAGGCTGATACGGTGCTTGGAACGGCTTGCTTAAATCCTGACGGAAATCCATAGCGAAATAGGCGAGGTCTTCCAAAACGATTACGTCGTATTGAGTGGCAAGTTCACCGATAATACGGAGCTCCTCTTCTTTCAGGCATATCCAGCTCGGATTGTTCGGGTTGGAGTAAACAATGGCGGAAATATTGCCTTTCTTGAGATAACTTTCCAACTTTTCTTTCAGTTTGTCGCCACGATAATCGTATACGTCAAAAGTTTCATACTTCTGTCCCATTACCACCAATTGCTGCTTTTGTACGGGGAAACCGGGGTCGATAAACAGGATTGTATCTTTTTTCTCATCACACTGGCTGCATGTAAGGAATGAGGCAAAAGTTCCCTGCATGGAGCCGGTTACGGGCACACAGCCTTCCGGCGCCACATCTACATTGATGAATGCTTTGATGAAACGGGATGCTTCTTCTTTCAATGCAGGCAACCCGTTGATGTCCGGATAAAGGCTTGCTATTCCTTGCTGTAGTGCCTCGGTCTCTGCCTTTACGCCTACGGCCGAGGGCGGGAGTCCGGGGACACCCATCTCCATCTTTATGAATTCCACACCTGAAGCCGCCTCTGCTTTAGCTGCAATGGCTTTTACTTCGCGGATAGTAGCTTTTGCAAAGTCTGCAATATGAAAATCTTCGATAGTCTCATCGATTAATCTACGTTCAATAGGGGTATTTTTCATGATTTCTATTTTTTTATCTCTGCAAAGGTAGTATAAATCTCTTATAATCAACCAATGTTAAAAAAAAAGATGATTTTTTTTCTTTTATACTATTGCAGGTTCAAAAAAAAACGTCTACCTTTGCAACCGCAATCGAGAGAGATAGCGACGGAAAAATGAAATCATGGTGCGTTAGTTCAGTTGGTTAGAATACATGCCTGTCACGCATGGGGTCACGGGTTCGAGTCCCGTAGCACCGCGAAAGTAAATAGCAAATTAAAGCAAAGCTCTGAAATTCAAGGATTTCAGAGCTTTTTCTTTTTCTCCGCTTCGGTAAAAAATAGCAGTTTTAGGTAGTTCTCACGTGCTTATTCGTGGGACTTTTTTGAAAGCCGTTTTTGCTCCCACGAATTGACGCATTTGTCTTTGATTGTCAGTGTTTATAAACCGCAAAACGTTTTGTGATGCTTTTCCAAATCACTTTGTGAGCATTTTGCACCTGTTAACACAAAACGAATTGCGATTTTTATTTATTTTCCAGAATCATTTAAGCAGCTCTCAAAGGGAGTTTAAAAGTTCTTCAAATCATTCTAATTCCTATCTTTATATAAATCTTAGGGAAAATGTATGCATAATGTAATCAAGATATCATACTCTATCTTTCCTTTGGTGTTGTAAGAATAGTGATAACTGCACGCTGAAATGGCAATTATTTAATTTAGATAGCATTATGGAAATGCTTTTATTGTATATCTTTGCAGCCGCATTTATTGGCTGATGAAGATGTTATGAAACAAAAACGAATACCGTTAGTGGGGGAACAATATCTTGTTCCCTTTATATTGATTACTTCTCTCTTTTTCTTGTGGGGATTTGCACATGCTATTCTGGATGTGCTGAATAAACATTTCCAAGAGTTGCTGGATATAACAAAGGCACATTCGGCCTTTATCCAAGCAATGATGTATATGGGATATTTTGTAATGGCCATCCGGCAGGACTTTTTATAAGTCGCTTTGGATATCGCAGGGGAGTGGTTTTTGGATTGGTATTGTACGGCGTTGGGTCGCTGTTGTTCATTCCGGGACAGTATTATCTTTCGTTCAATATGTTTCTGTTTGCTCTTTTTGTCATAGGTTGCGGACTTACATTTCTGGAAACGGCTGCTAATCCTTATGCTACGGAACTGGGAGCGAAAGAGACGGCAGCCAGTCGCTTGAATTTTGCACAATCCTTCAATGGATTAGGTTGTATTTGCGCTCCTGTATTGGTAGGGCTGCTTTTGTTTTCGGAAGACGGGAATAGTGGTGCCGGCAATGTTGCCTTGCCTTATGTTGGTATGGGGATAGTGGTGCTGCTGGTAGCATTGGTTTTCTCAAAGATAAAGTTGCCCGAAATAGAACATGGTGTGGAGGTGGACAAGGACGGGCATAAGGTAGGGCTATGGTCGCACAAGCTTTTTATATTTGGTCTATTGGCTTTGTTTGCTTACGAAATCGGGGAGATTTCCATTAACAGCTTTTTTTATCAATTATGTAGTAGAGCAAGGATGGATGAATGCTCGCGATGCTTCATTGGTACTCTCATTTGGCGGATTGGGATTGTTCATGTTGGGACGTTTTGCCGGTAGTTGGATTATGGGGCGTGTGTGCGCGGAGAAGATGTTGCTGTTTTGTGCTACGGGAACAGTGATAACGACTTTGGTGGTACTGCTTGATGTCGGTATGGTGTCGTTGATCGCATTGCTCTGCGGATATGCTTTTGAGGCTATTATGTTTCCCACTATTTTTGCTCTTTCTTTGAGAGGGTTGGGTAATCACACCAAGCGTGCTTCTTCTTTCCTGATGATGTCTCCGGTAGGCGGGGTGGTAGGTCCCTTGCTGATGGGAGTTGTGGCTGATTGTACAACAATGGTGATGGCATTTGTCGTACCTTTGGCTGCCTATTTCGTGGTTTGGTGCTACGCACGTAAAATGTTGTCTGTTGCAGGAAAGGTACGATAAAAGAAATATTAATAGAGGATATATCCGGCTATTCCTGACAATGTTATCAGCAGAATGGGGTGTATGTTCCATTTCCAGGTTACTCCGAAAGCGACTGCGAAAATCAGGCTGCTTCTATAATCTATGAAATTTTCTTTGTTCATCAGCAACAGAGCTGCCGCAGCAATCAATGAAACGGACATTGGCAGCAGTCCGGACATGGCAGCTTTGATGTACTTATTGTCTTTGCATTTCACAAAGAAATAGGAAATAAGCAGCACTAATATAAATGAAGGCAGGCAGACTGCTATTGTAGCAGCAATGGCGCCCCATACACTTTGAGTGACGGAGTATCCCACATAAGTAGCACTGTTGATGCCGATGGGTCCCGGAGTCATTTGTGAGATAGCTACGACATCCGTAAATTGCTGGAGTGTGAGCCATTGATAGTGATCTACTACTTCATGCTGAATAAGCGAGAGCATGGCGTAACCACCCCGAACCCGAACATCCCAATTTTAGATAGACTAAGATCAGTTGCCAATAAATCATGCTTGTAATTTTGTCAGTTTATCTTTTAACCATAATGTGTAGATGAGCCCGCCGGCAATTCCTGCCAAGACGATGTAGACAGGTGACAGTCCGCATTGCCATATAAGTAATGTAGCGATGGCGGGAAGCACCAACTGCCAGTATTTCAGCTTCAAGGCACGTACAGCAGAAATGCAGGGGAATACGATTAAAGCCACTACTGCCGGACGAATTCCGTTGAATATGCGTATCATTGTTTGATTGTCCTGAAAGCGTGCAAAGAACATTGCTATCAGCATCATAATGACAAAGGAGGGAAGTATGGTAGCTAAGGCACATACCAGACTGCCCTTTACTTTATGCAGTTTGTAGCCGACAAAAATGGATATGTTTACAGCAAATACTCCCGGTAGAGATTGGGTCAATGCGAACATTTCCATAAAGTCGTTTTTGGTCATCCATTTTTTATTTACAATTTCACGTTCTATAAGAGGAATCATGGCATATCCGCCGCCGATAGTAAACATCCCTATTTTGGCAAATGTAAGGAATAAAATCAAGTATTTCATTTCTTCGTATATCTGTACTAAAAGAGTTGCAATATAGGGAAAAGATCCCAATATTACAACTCTTTTACAACTCATGTTAAAGACGTATATTACTTCATCTTATTCAGGTTTTCCTGTGCTTTTTCAGGTTCTACGGTCAAGGCTTTTGTGAACCATTCCTTGGCAATCTCGGTGTCGCCTGACAACCATGCCAATACGCCCAAATTGTTCCATGCACGAGGGTCGTCTTTCACTCTTTCCAAGTATTGTCCGGCACGATCAAAATCACCATAAACAATGTTGGCTGAGGCTGCATTGATGTTTGCTACGATATCTGTGGGGTAGTTGGTAGCGGCTATTTCGTAAACTTCTTTGTATTCTTTCGTACCCGGTTGGAAGTTCTTGGCTACACCATACATTTCCTGCAAATTCAACATCTTGGGTTGGTATGAATCAACGTGGCGGCTTCAGCATTACGCACTTCGCGTATTTCGTAGTCTATAGAAATAGACAGGCGGCGCAGGCGGGGATAATACTCGTTCATCATGGCACGATAGGAAGCAGTTCCCAGTCCGCTTTTCAGTCTGGCTTCGCGTACATCGAGGTTAGTATACTTGTTAATGATTTCCAATGCCTTGTCTGCGTATGCGGGCTTGTTTTCTTCGAGCATTTTAACGAGACTTTCCCAATCCTCGCCGGCTGAACTTACGTTCAATATACTATCGGGGAAGTGATAGCTTCCTCTCAAGTAGAGAGCGAATGAATCGGCACGTTTCGTTGCTACGCGGTCATTGGTTTTGGCAGAGCCGTCAGGAGAGGCATATCCGCATATGTTGATAGCTTTGAATGTAACTAAATCGCCTTCTGTCAGCGGGTTAAGAGTTTCTTTCAACTTTTGCAGTTCTGCGGAGTTATTCTTGAAATCGGCTTTGAATTCTGTGCCGCCTACTGCATATTCTATGTATAAGGTATTCTGTTCCGAACGTACTTTTAGTGGTTCTTCCGTTGGAGTAAGATAAGATACCATACTCATGCAAGGCTCGCAAATAGCTCCTTTTTGTGGCAACGGTTCTTCTTCTACCACAACCACAGGTTCTATTACCTGAATCTCCGGAAGATCCAACAGACAGTCTTTTCTGCCTTCCTGCAATATCCACATATCTGCCTCATTCATCCATTCTTCATAAGGAAGGCATACTGTGTAATTCACAATGTCCTGACGGTCGGCAGACTTGCCTTTGATTATGGTATAGGGTGCATCATAATAACCTTTTTTGGCCAGCCTGCGGTCTTTATGGCGCATTTTGAACTTGTTCTTGCCGGTTACGACAACAGGAGGCAAGGTCTTATACTTCTTTCCGGCAAACAGTACCGGGGTGAATGCGTATGATTGGGTACTGTTGACTTTTACGGCTTCCATATTGAACTTGAAGTCCAATGTCAGCGTATCGTTCTCCAGAGTCAATGCCGGTTTGGTGACTTTTACTTCACCTGCAAATGCTGCTAACGGCAGCATGGCAAACAGCAGACAATATATTTTTTTCATATTCTTCTTGTTTTAGTTGATGAATTTAGAGTGATTGGGTTTCTACCGTTTTGTATTTACGCTTGTGCTTAGGTCCGAAAGTGAAGTTGATACCGAGATTCACGTTGACGGCTGCGCGACTGATAGGAGCGTAATAGGCCGGTTCATATTTGCACATGGGGACATCTGCACCGATGAAGAAGTTGAAGCCGCGCGGGTGGAAGTTCAGCATGATTCCTGCATCAGAGCCGAAGTTGGATAAAGCGTAGTTCACCGATGCTTCAAACCATGAGAGGGGAGCTACATTGGCAGAAACGCGTGCTTCTGTCCATGAGTGCTTACCTTGCATGCGGGTGGTAGAAAGGAAACCGAAGTTCAGGCGGTCGTAGGCCGGCAGAGTGTATTGGGCACCCAGATGAAGGGTAGCTGCAAGGGCAGTGGTACGCTTCATTCCTTCACCCGCTTTATCGAACTTTGCCAAGTCTGCCAAGTCATCTACCAGTTGGTCTACTTGGTTGTCCAGCTTGTTTTCACTGTTAGTTCCATCGTCTTTTACGGAGATTTCACTAAAACCGTCGAAAGTGAAGTCTTTACTCATGGTTCCCTTAGTTGTATTCTTCCAGGAAATAAAACCGAGGTCGAGCAAAGATGCGGAGAATGTCCATTCATCATTCAGTTTGTACGTTGCTCCCAAATCGATAGCCATACCGAAACCTGTGGGACCGAGATTGTCAGTATCAAAATCCAGATCATCATAAGAAATCTGTCCGTCCGTACCTTCTTTCAGTTGCTGGGTTCTGTCTCCGTTGGCATCCAAAATGTAATCATCTTCCTGATAATTACCGGTCTCACCTTTGGTGGGTACAATGAGACCTTTGGCAGACATATAAAGTTCAGCGTTCTTGGGGGTGATAGTCCATTTGTCTTGAGAAGCGAGGATGTTCAGTTCATCAATATGTACGGTTGCCTTTGCCAATCCCACGAGCTTTTACTTTGGCGCCACTGTCAAGCGTTCATTGATTTCGCGCGCATGGCCGAAAGCGATCTCCGCATAGTTGGTAGATACGACATTTAAGTTTTTCACATTGTAGCTGCTTCCCGTTTCACTGGCTACTCCGTTTTTCATGAACTTGAAGAGTTCATCGGGCATGAAGAAGTTGGTATTTGACTTTACGGAAATGCCAAATGTGTTGAAGCCTCCCCAGGCATGAAAGCCTAAGGAAAGTATTGATTCGTCTATGTTGACACCGACTTTCAGTCTTTTAGGCAATCCTTTTAAGAATTCGGCGCTGCTGACTTCTTCATTCATAAAAGTGGTAAGATCACCGTTTGACTTCTTGAAGATGAAATCGCCTACACCACCGGTGGATTGTGCGCCGATTGTGAGATTTCCCAAACCGGGGAAGCTGACATAGCCGCGTTCGCCCATAAAGGCGGGATTGAGTTCGTGACGGTAGGTGCTTCCTTCCAGGAAATAGGTTGAACGGCTGTTCTGTGTCTGTGCCATTGCGTCACTGACAGCAAGTGTAGCTACTGCTCCGGACAATATAATCGCTAAAACATTTGTCTCATTCGTTTCATTATATATGATTGTTGAATCTTTTGTTTATTTCGCATGAAATGTATCTCTCTTAGTTCAAGTCCACTTTAATGCCGTTGGGTATTTTCAATTTCATGTCTTTAAGTTGCATCCATTGTGAACTCAATAACTGAACATCGGTGGCTTGTCCCGGTACGGCTGTCACTTTAAAGAAGAGTCCGTCCAGCTTGCTGATTGCGCCTTCTTTGGTTGACACTAAATTGATGTTTAGTTGGCTTGTTGCTATGCTTTTTCCATCTTTACTTTCAGTTATAGTACCTTCTACGGTTACATTAATATCTGTTATTTTGTTACCGTTTACGTCCAGTGCGCTTACATTCTCATTCTTGATCTCCATCTTTAAAGGAATGGTGTTGTCGGCAGTAATGCTGATTATTGCTTTCTTTATGTCCACATCTTCAAGGTCGAGGTCGAAATCGTCGATAGTCTCTTCATATACAATCTTCAGTCCGCTGCCAAAACTTAGAGGAATGTCTATGTTGTATTCACTGTTCAATACATAGTCTTGTCCCAAATTGACGGTATAATAGTCGTCTGTTTTTACAGCCGGTTTTAACTCAACGCTTATACGGTCGGGAATTGTTTCAATAATGTCATTCAGATTTGGTACGATAACTTTAGTTGCCCCTGTTTCGACAACAGTTTTTTCATTGCGTACTATTGAAATTGTTTGTTGCTTGTTTCCACTGGGTTTTAACTTGATAGGGACTCCACCATTACCGCTTCCTATCTTTACGGTTTTGGTTACTTTTCCGTTCTTATATCCGGTCATGATACCGTCCATCTCTATTTCTTCATTCAGAGGATTATTAGCCTTGAATGAGAAAACAGGATTGGTGATGTCCAGTTTTACCTCCTCGTCTTGTAAGAAGTCGGGTAAATTGGTTAATTCAACTTCCGTAGGTTTCACATCCATATTAGGTTTAATGGTACCATTTACTTCACTTACTGTCATTGCTGCGAGGATAGCTGTAGGAGTGATACTTAAAGAACCGGTACCCTGGGCTTGATGTACAGTTACATCAGTTTTTACCGTTATCTTTTGATTTTCGATTTTAATAATCCGGTCACCATTCTCTTCTTTAACTTTGTTTCCGTCGCCATATTTCTCTCCAAATACGTATTTGGAAATATACAGGTCTATTGTATAAGTTGAACTAGAAAGGGTTTCATTACTGATAGTAAGTACTTGACCATTCAGTCCACTTTGTCCTTCCTCAAATTTTATGAAGTCGGGGAATGTAATTGTCATTTTATCAATAGTGACATCACTATACGATATGGAATTAGTTTTATTAATCTCAAAACTGAGAGTTAATTTTGCGGGTGTATTAGCAGTTAAAGAACCGATTTCTATTACAGCTTCATCAATTCCATGCGCCTCGGTGTTTACAGAACCTTCAGATTCTATATCCTCAACCGTAACATCTCCTGGTTGGGAATAGTCCACATTATTGAGTACATTAATCGAATTTATAGGATTCGAAGATTCATTAACTGTCACCATTTTTACTGATGTATTTGTTTCATCTATTTTATCCGATTTCAGCAGATGATATTCTCCATTCACGAGCTGCAAATCATCTCCCTCATCAAGTTCGATGATTTTGTCCAGTGTTATTTGTTCCGTATATCCTACGGGAATTGCCAAATGTTCGCCACCTACGTTGACTGTCATGTCAATGTCTTTGTTTAGGTCATAACTGTTATCGATGCACGATGTGGTTACCCCTAACGATGTTAATAATAGAGCCGTAGCTATGAACGGTCTTCTTTTAGTGTTTAGCATCATAATTTTACTGTTTTATAATCGATTTATTGTTGTTTGCTTATATTAAATATATGGAAAAATAGAATAGCTTAAAAGAATTTTGGAATACTTTTTAAAAGCTGCGCAAAGATATGAATATTCTTTAATTAGTAGGTGGTAAATCGTTAAAAAGATGCAATAGCTGACAAAAATAAAATTATTCGTCCGGTTTTGGCGTAAAGGCTGGGTATTGAAAATTGTTTATACTTTATATAGATGTTTATTGGATTGCATATTGAAGCTGTTTCAGTCGTATACTGAATAGCCCTATGGTTATAATTTTGTTTATCAGTACGTTGTTAGTCTGCATGAGAAGGTAATATATCGCTACATTTTAAATCTTTATTCTTAAAACTGCTTAAAAAGTGATTATATCATAAAGTTTAATAATTATCTTTGAACATTTCAAATTATAATATTAAACCGGTAATGCAGAATGGTACAAATTATACAATTACAGGGAACAGATAAGCGGCTGTATGAGCTTGTTGCGCCATTGGTGATGAATCCTGAAATATTGAAGCAGAATTATAACTATCCATTTCGTACATCAGAAGATTTTGTTTGGTTTGTGGCGGTAGACAAAAAGAAAGTTATAGGTTTTATACCGGTAGAGGAGAAGAAGAAGGAGTATGTCATCAACAACTATTATATAGAAAGTAATAATGAAGACACGCTGAAATTGTTATTAGAGAAAGTCATTTCAGAAACAAACACAAGTAAGGAATTAACTTCAGTGACTTTTATGGAACACAGTTCTCTTTTTAAGGATTTGGGTTTTTCTGAGGAAAAAATCTGGACTCGTTATGTGAAAATGAAAAAAGATAGATAATTATGGCCACACCTAAAAATGTATACGAACTTGCACAGGAACGTTTAGAATTGATTTTTAGAGAGTTCGATACAATATGCGTGTCTTTTTCCGGAGGGAAGGACAGCGGTGTATTACTGAACCTGTGTATAGATTATATCCGGCGTAATAACCTCAAACAAAAATTATGTGTATTTCACATGGATTATGAGATACAATATACTGTGACCATAGACTATGTAGACCGTATATTGGAGGCTAATAAGGATATTCTGGAAGTATATCGCGTATGCGTACCTTTCAAGGTCACCACCTGCACTTCTATGTATCAAAGCTATTGGCGTCCATGGGATGAAAGCATGAAAGAGCTTTGGGTGCGCCAAATGCCTGCCAATTCCTATACCAAAGAAGCTTTTCCTTTTTATACGGAGAATATGTGGGATTACGAATATCAGATGCACTTTGCCAAATGGCTGCATTTGCGGAAAGATGCGGTACGCACCTGCTTTCTTATAGGAATTCGTACACAGGAGAGCTTCAACCGCTGGCGCAGTATTCATCTGAACCGGAAATACCAGATGTATCATAATTACAGGTGGACTTCCAAAATCGGCAATGACATATACAATGCGTATCCTATCTATGATTGGAAGACAACGGACATATGGACTGCCAATGGAAAGTTCGGCTTCGACTACAATCATTTATACGATTTGTATTATAAGGCGGGTGTCAACATAGAGCGCCAGCGTGTGGCCAGTCCGTTTCTTTGCGAAGCGCAGGAAAGTCTGGCTTTATATAAGGTGATAGACCCTAATACTTGGGGAAAGATGATAGGACGTGTTAATGGAGTGAACTTTACGGGAATCTATGGCGGAACTCATGCATGGGATGGCAGAGCGTGCGGATACCTGAGGGGTATACGTGGAAAAGCTTTATGCAGTTTCTGCTTTCCACCCTGCCCGAAGAGACCCGGCGTAACTACTTAAAGAAGCTGACGGTCAGCATTGAGTTTTGGCGTACCAAAGGAGGATGTCTTTCGGAGGGTACTATTAAGAAATTGCAGGATGCGGGTGTTTCTTTCGAAGTGGTGAACCATACCAACTACAAGACAAATAAGAAACCCGTCCGCATGGACTATCTGGATGATATCGATATTGCGGAATTTCGGGAAATACCCACATACAAACGCATGTGCATTTGCATCCTAAAGAATGACCACGCATGTAAGTATATGGGATTTGCTCTGACGAAAGAAGAGATATACAAGCGAGACAAAATAATGGAACAATTCAAAAATATGATGCTATGAGTGTAGATAAGAGCCCGGTATATGGTGTAAAAGCGGTTCCGGTAGAAAAAATACAAGCCAATGATTATAACCCCAATGTAGTGGCGCCGCCCGAAATGAAATTATTGGAACTGTCTATCTGGGAGGATGGTTTTACAATGCCCTGTGTCTGTTATTATGACGAAGAGAAAGATAGTTATATTTTGGTCGACGGGTATCACCGTTACCAGGTTTTGAAAACTTCCAAGAGGATCTATCAGCGTGAGAATGGTCTGTTGCCTGTGGTTGTGATTGATAAGGAATTGTCCAACCGCATGGCATCCACCATCCGTCATAATCGTGCGCGAGGAACACACAACATCGAACTGATGTGTAACATTGTTGCAGAATTGGATCATGCCGGCATGTCCGACCAGTGGATAATGAAAAATATAGGAATGGACCGCGATGAATTGCTTCGACTGAAACAGATTTCAGGTTTGGCAGATTTGTTTGCCAATAAAGATTTCAGTATTCCTGATAATAAGCCGGAATATATTCCTTAACATTCAAAATAATTCTTTCACAAACTTGCATATTTTAACCAAATCTCCTACATTTGTCAGCACATAAACAGAACAAACAGGTTACATGGTCTTTGGACGTAGAAAATAGTGCTGTATGAAAAAAGTCTTGGTTAGTGGTGGGGCCGGTTTTATAGGTTCTCATTTGTGTACCCGCTTGATTAGAGACGGACACAAAGTGATATGCTTGGATAACCTCTTTACCGGTTCGGAGAAGAATATAGCTCATCTGAAAGGGAATTCCCGCTTTGAATTTGTACATCATGATGTGGAATTTCCTTATGAGGCAGAGGTTGATGAAATTTACAATCTGGCCTGTCCTGCGTCTCCGGTGCACTATCAGCACGATGCCATAAAGACTATTAAGACCTCGGTGTTGGGAGCTATCAATATGTTGGGGCTGGCAAAGAGGACAAATGCAAAAATCATGCAGGCGTCAACCAGCGAAATCTATGGTGATCCCGTTGTGCATCCTCAAGTGGAAAGCTATTGGGGAAATGTGAACCCGATCGGAATTCGTTCTTGTTATGACGAGGGCAAGCGTTGTGCCGAAACATTATTTATGGATTATCACCGCCAGAACGGGATACGCATTAAGATTATACGTATATTCAATACATACGGTCCTCGTATGTTGCCCGATGACGGACGTGTTGTTTCTAATTTTGTGGTTCAGGCATTGCAGGACGAGGACATAACGATATACGGTTCGGGCACCCAAACCCGTAGCTTTCAGTATGTGGACGATTTGATAGAAGGAATGGTGCGTATGATGGATACGGAAGATGAATTTATCGGTCCGGTTAATTTGGGCAATCCGCATGAATTCTCCATTCTTGAGTTGGCGGAAAAAGTTATTAAGCTGACAGGTTCCAAATCGAAATTGATATTTAAACCATTGCCGCATGATGACCCTAAACAGCGTCAGCCGGATATTACGTTGGCAAAAAGCAAACTGAAGTGGCAGCCTACTATTGAATTGGAAGAAGGGCTGTGCCGCATAATTGAATATTTCAGTAAGTATCGTTCTTGAATAAACACGATCTTGATAACGGGAAAAAATATAATACAAAGATGAACATGGAAATAAATCCTTCTGAGTACAAGATTCTCATCGTAGACGATGTGATGTCCAACGTATTGTTGTTGAAGGTACTCTTAACAAATGAGAAGTTTGCGATTGCTACGGCCAACAATGGGCAGCAGGCTTTGGAACAGGTGGATAAGGAGCATCCGGACTTGGTTCTGCTGGATGTAATGATGCCGGATTTAAGTGGGTTTGAAGTTGCACAACGTCTCAAGTCCAATCCCGATACGGCAGATATTCCAATCATCTTTTTAACTGCACTGAACAGTACAACGGATATTGTGAAAGGTTTCCAGGTAGGAGCCAATGATTTTATATCCAAACCTTTCAACAAGGAAGAATTGATTATTCGTGTAACTCACCAGATTTCGTTGGTGGCGGCCAAACGCATCATATTGAATAAGACAGAAGAACTTCAGCACACCATTGCCGGACGTGATAAGTTGTATTCGGTCATAGCACATGACCTGCGTTCCCCGATGGGTCGATCAAGATGGTGCTGAATATGATGATTCTTAATCTTCCTGTCGAAAAGATCGGCAGTGAAATGTACGAACTGCTGACAATGGCTAATCAGACAACGGAAGACGTCTTCTCATTACTGGATAACTTGTTGAAGTGGACGAAGAGCCAAATCGGTAATTTGAATGTTGTGTATCAGGATATCGATGTAGTGGAAGTGGTAGATAGCGTGATTGATGTGTTCAACATAGTAGCCGGCTTGAAGAAGATTACCATTCGTGAGGAAAAAACGGAGAAACTGCCTGTCAGTGCCGATATTGATATGTTGAAAACCGTTATCCGTAATCTGCTGAGTAATGCCATTAAGTTCAGCAACGAGAATTCCGAAGTGGTGGTGAAAATGGAAGAACAGGGAGATATGGCGGTAATCAGTGTAAAGGATAACGGTTGCGGTATCGATGAAGAGGGGCAAAAGAAATTACTGCACACAGATACGCATTTCAGTACATTCGGGACGAACAATGAAGAAGGTTCAGGATTGGGATTGCTGTTATGCCAGGACTTTGTTGTGAAGAATGGCGGCAAGCTGTGGTTCACATCTAAGAAAGGAGAAGGGTCCACATTCTATTTCTCTGTTCCGTTGAAGAAGTAATCAGTCTCCATTGGGGTGATTGCGCATATTGAGTTGTGCGCGATGATAATATTTCAGGCATGGATTACATACAAGGCTTTTTCAAGGAGCATCTGCTGCTGTGTAGCTTTCGTGTAATCCATGCCTGCCTTTATTTTTTGCATAGGCTTCTGAAGTCGCAGTATTCACACTTCCCGTTATCTTCCGTTTGGCTGAAAGTCTCTTCCGGATTGTATATTTCCTTTAGAAGCGCTGATAGCCTTTCACGAAACTCATCTTCATAAAATGCAAAGTTGCTGACCGGTATTTTAGGCTGGCGCGGTGCGCCCATTTCGATAACGGGCGAGTAGTTCTCGGATGCTGCACGATGAATATATAGCAGCGACGGAGCTACTTTCAATGTTTGTTTGCGGCACATAATGGCAGCATACAGGAAGGTCTGGAAGATGTAGTTCGGACGGTTATCGGCGGGGACAAACAGCTGCTCTATGTTTTCTGGAGTTCTGGGAGTGCCGCCTGTCTTATAGTCTACAATACGCAGCGTATCGTCTTTGCTATCCATACGGTCTATCGTGCCGCCAATATTCAGAGGAAGTATTCCCAAAGGAGTCTCTATCTCTACTGTTTCCGTAACTTTCTGCTCCATAGCTTCCATATGAAAAGGAGCATAGTGCAGGTCATTGCGCAGCAGTTGCCGCAAATAGGATGCAATGACTTTGGAGTGAATAAGCTGCGTCCCGTTATATTCGGGCTGTTCGTTGGCTTGTACATGAAAGAGTTCCTCTTTGAATGCATTGTCTACGTATGTTTGCAACTTCACGTCATTGCGCAACAGCTGTTCCAGATCTTCCTTGCGTATTTCTTTTCCATTGGTTGTAAGGTCTTGATATACCAATTCGGCAGAACGGTGGAAAATTGTTCCGAACAGGGCGGAGTCTATCTCGCACTCACTTCATCGGGAGCTTTCAGACCGGCAACGTAGCGGTAATAAAACTTAGACGGCAATCCAGATAGGTGTTGAGTGCCGAGGGTGAAAAGAGCGCGTTAGGATGTTGCCGGATGTCGTATGCGTTGTACATCCGCTGAAGTACCTCATTTGTTTTATGTATTTCTATTGCAAGACTGTGCTGGGGAGATTGTCCTGCTTCCAGATACTCGCGTGAGATGTCGTGTGGAGATTCCACAAGGAACTGAAGCATGAAACGTGACATTTCCCCCCGGTTCAGTCCGTCGGATGCCGTATTATATAATAAGGTGATATTTTCTGCCCGTTGTATGAGCCGGTAGAAGTAATAGGCATATACCGAGTTCTTGTGCTCAATGGTAGTCATTCCGAATGCTTTGCGCAGGTTGTAGGGGATGAAAGATGAGTCACCGCCGTTTTAGGAAGCTGGCCTTCGTTGAGGGACAACATAATCAGGTTGCGGAAGTCAAGATTACGCGTTTCCAATACTCCCATGACTTGCATGCCGATGGCAGGCTCGCCATGAAACGGGATGTTGGTCGAGGTGAGCAGGCGGTTCATCAGGCGTTTCAGCGTATCTGTCTGAAGGGTCAGCCATCACTTTCTATCAGATTGAGCAAACGGTTGACGAGGGTGTAGCTTTTGAACAGGGATTCCCGGTAAAGCTGGTTGAAGATGTCATTCTCATCTTTCTCCTGACGGTAGACAACAGCTACTTCGCGCAGCAGTTCGGTGAGATAACGACAGATGGACGCGATACCGTTTTTCGGAGTGAATACACGTTCAAGAAAAGCATCTTTTTTAAGTTCCGACGGGAGGGGGTAGAAGCGGTTGTCTTTGGTGAGTTGCTGTTCCAGATCATCGGCGGCAGCGGATAGTTGCCGGGTATATGGATGCTTTAATATGGCAAGTACCGCTTCGTAGGTGTAGCGTCCCGTATCCCGACGGTAACCGGTGGTTTGCAGTTCCATAAGCGCGCTGATATAACTATATACGGGTGTCTGCGCCAATGGGAATCCCATGGTTATATTGACGTTTTCCACTTCCGGGGGAATGGAATGAAGTACGGGCAGCAACAGTGTTTCATTGCATAATACAATGGCATTTTCTTTCTCCTTGCTCGTTTCGGCATCGTTTTTCATAACAGTGCGCACCCATTCAGGCAGGTAGCGGGCTTGTGCGTTTTCCGTCGGGGCGGATATGAACCGGACTTTCTTGGGATGTCTCAAGGCATCGAAAGCTGTTTCGGGCAACTGGTTGGGAAACAACTTTAAATTGCGCAGTATGAATTCGCCCGCTTCGTGGACGTATGGCGGTTGCTGCTCATGGGGCAGGCGGGTATAGAATATGTCGTAGTCCCAGTAGAACATAGCCTTGCCGGCGTCTTGCAGGAGTTGGAAGAAGCGGGTTTCCACTTTGTTCAGCACGTTGAAGCCGACGAACACATAGCGGTCATAACGCAGTAGTCCGGTGTCAAGCCCTTCTATGACATGGCGATACATCATGCCTTCATAGGCGATGCCCAGTTCGGAGAGATTCTTTCGGTAGTGTCTGTAAATGTCGCCCAGCTTATCCCAGAGGGAGATGAATTTCTCCTTGAGTTGTGTGCGTTTGTCGATGGAGAAGTTTTGGAAGAACTGCTGTATGGCTTCTTCTTGTTCTTTGTCGAGGAAGTCGTAGTTGTCCATGATGTTCTTCAGGTCTTGTAAGTTGCAGAAAAGCCTGTTTGCATCGACAAGGTTCTTGTCTACGTCATCGAAATCGCTGATGAGCAATTCACCCCAGAAATAGAAATCATCCAAAGGCTCCTCGCTGTGTGTTTCTTCACAAAACACTTTGTATAGTTCGCATACCAGACGAATCGGGTCGCCCGGTTTCAGCGGTGAAAGTTGGCGGAACAGTTCGCTGATGTTAACGTAAGCGGGTGACCACAACGGACGGTCGCTCTCTGCTGCCAGGTATTCGTTGAAAAACAAGCTGGCGCGTTTGTTGGGGAATACGATTGCCGTACGTGACAGGTCGCTTCCTATCTTGCTATAAAGGTCTTGGGCTACTGTTTGGAGGAATGTTTTCATACTTTCTCTATTATTTCTTCTTCTACATACCACAGATACCCGCTGATGGCATTTGCATCATACCCCATGCGGACGAGTAATTCTATGTACCCTTGTACCTGCTTGTTATATCTCTTGCTGGGCTTACCGAACTTGAAGTCGACAACTACGATTGTACCGTTGCGCATCATTACGCGGTCCGGGCGCCGGTTACGGAGTTCTCCGTTCTCCTGCCAGATAATGTCGCACTCGTTGAATAGTTGCCAAGTCCCGGAATACCAGTCTTTGATTTGCGGTTGCGAGAAAGCCCTATGGGTCAACTCCCGTATTTCTTCCTCTGTTTCGGTACGCCCGATAACACCTTCGAATACCAGACGGTTGATGGCATCATCAATATCCTCTTCTGTTTCGATGGCGGAGAAAAGCGTATGCAGCAAGCGCCCCCGGTTGATGAAACGCTGGCTGGACTCGGCTTCGTCCACTCCGGCAATGAAGTCGGCGGAACGGTTGGACTGGCGGAATTCAATGTCGTGTCGCATGCTCTCCATGTGTACCGGAAGTTTCACCGGTTTTTGTGCGAGCTTATTCACGACTTTGCTTTCCGTATTTCCTGCAGAGTGAGGAGACTTTTCCTCCGACGGGCATGTCGTTCCGCTTTCATAGATCTTCTCATCTTCGTTCCAACTGCCTTCTCCCGCTTGGGCAACTCGCGGCAGGGCAGCGGAAAGAAGTTCTGCCATTGTGCCTTTTTGGTCCTTCTTGCTCCATAAGATCAGGTTCTTCCCGGCGCGGGTAAATGCCACATAAAGCAGGTTCAGGTTGTCCACCCATAGTTGCAGCCTCTCGTTGAGGTAGTCCTGCCGGTAAACGGATTCAGCCATTGTGGAAGAGTAGTTGACAGGAACAAGGTCTATTGAATTGTAAGGCGATTCGGGGGCGGTACACCACACTAACTGGTTGTATGTTTCGTTCTCCAGTTTCCAGTCGCAGAAGGGGATGAGGACCGTATGGAACTCCAGCCCTTTGGACTTATGGATGGAGAAGATGCGTATGCCGTCCATCTCTCCGCTGGGGATTGTCTTGGAGCAGAGGGTTTCATCCCAATAGCGGATGAAGCCGTCGAGGTCGGAAGAGTTGCTTTGCAGATATTCCGTCACAGCATCGAAGAATGCAAACAGATAGGCGTCCTGTTTCCCAATGCTGCCCATGTTGAACAGCGTGAACAGTTCTTCCAACAGTTCGTATAAGGCATCAGGCGTAATTCATCCATGCGGGAGATAAATTCTGCTGGGAGCACTGTCGCCACATCGGCAGTCAGCAGTTGGTGCCAGTCCGCAAGATTTCCTCCCGCCTTTCCGGTTTCCGTTCCTCGCTCATGGCTGGTCTGCAGTTTGTAATTTGCGATTAACGAAGCTCTTGCTATCTTTTCTTCCGGATTGGACAGGTAGCGTAAGGCGTCTATCAGCATGCAGATGGCAAGGGAGGCATCCAGACGGAACGCTTCGTCCGACACAATAGGAAGATGTAACTCCTTGTCGAAGTAGTCGGCAATAGACGGTATGTTCTTGTTCTTACGCACAAGGATGGTGATATCGTTCAGCTTCACACCTGCTGAAAGCAGCCTTTGTACTTCTTCACCCAGAGCCGATAAGGTTTTTTCGGCGTAGCTCTGTTCTTCATCAGGCTCTATGAAGGAGACTTTGACATAACCCTTGTTGTCTGTTTTAGGAGATTCCTGAGCAACATCGGCATAGGCTTCTTTCAGGGGAAAGCATTCTTCTTTCAGTTCCTCCAAGTATAGTGTGTTCAGATGGTCTACTGCGGCGGTAAACAGGCGGTTGTTGAAATTGATGACATTTGTTTCGCTTCGGCGGTTGATCTTCAGAGTTTTCACGCGTACCGGGAAAGAGAACGGGAGTTGGGATTCAGACCGGGTGCTTCCCAGACTGTTCAATATTCCCCAGTCACCGTTTCGCCAGCGGTAAATGGATTGTTTCACATCACCCACAATAAGGCTGTCTGCTCCTTGCGAAAGTCCTTCGAGCAACAGTAGCCGGAAGTTGTCCCACTGCATGCGGCTTGTATCCTGAAACTCATCTATCATTACGTTGCGGATATTGGCGCCTATTTTTTCAAATACGAAAGAGGAATCGCCTTCGTGTACTAACTTATGCAGTAAAGCGCTGGTGTCGGATAGCAGGAAGCGGTTGTGTTCGCGGTTCAATGTGCGTACTTCCTCATCGATATGGTTGAGCAGTTGCAGCTTATTGAGATGTTGCAGTGAGAGACGGCAACTGTTTATCGTACGGTTCTTCTGCGGACGCAGCCGCTCTGCGTCTTGGAGTAAAGGTATTAGGCTGGTTTCTGCCAGTCGGATAATGTCGTCCTTGCGCGAAGATGTTTTGGTAGCCCAGTTCTTGGCATCTGCCAGGCAGTTTTGCAACGTGACATTCATGACATCTTTGTCTGACAGCCGCCCGTCGCGCAACTTGCGGAAATAGCTGCCTATGCCGCGTGCACCGCCTTTCAAATCTTCAGGTACGAGGCATGTCCGTCCAACTCGCCTTCAAACTGGTCGTAGAAACCTTTCATCTGTTCCAATGCATCGGTCTCCATTTCGCGCAATACATCCCGGTAGAGTTTTATTGCTTCCGGAGAACGGAGCTTGAGCCGAAGTCCTTCGCCACGTTCTATGTAACTTTCATCAAAGATGTTCCGTCCGAAGCTTTTGACTTCGTTGGAGACATTCCAGCGTTTGTCATCGGCAATGCGCTCGTTGATATAGTCCAGCAGCCATGCCAGTACGGGTGAGGAAGGGGTGAGCTTTTCAATCATACTGTCGACGGCATCACTCAGGACATCGGTATTGTTTAACTCAATATTCAGGTTGGGGCTGAGTTCCAGTTCGCGGGCAAGGTTGCGCATGACGGACTGGAAAAAGGAGTCGATTGTCTCCACGCGGAAACGGCTGTAATCGTGCAGCATATATTGCAATGCCATTCCTGCACGCCGGCGCAGTTCTTTGTCGGAAAGGGGAGAGGAAGCCAAATCCTCTTTGATGCGTTTCAGATAGGCGTCTGATGCAGGATCTTCTTTCCAAATGCCATAAAGTTGCGTCAGAATGCGCTCCTTCATTTCTGCCGTAGCTTTATTGGTGAAGGTTACGGCAAGTATCTGCCGATAGGCGCGGGGATTAAGGATCAGAAGTTTGATGTATTCCACAGCCAGCGTGAAGGTTTTTCCCGAACCGGCTGAGGCTTTGTATACTAATAGTTCCATGTGGATATGCAGCTTTGAAGTTTGACTACAAACATACGGAAAAATCACGAGAAAGGCTTAAGTATAACGCGAAAAACAGGTATGCAGAAAAGGACCGCCCTCATTTGTCTGTAAGGTGCGGTCCTTTATGTATATCTTTAATAAAGTTTTATGAGGTTTTGTCAGAGAACAGGCGTTTGGAATAAAAAAGTAAAAGAAGGACTTTCCTTCAAGTCCTTTACGGCATCCCCTGCATATATTTCGCCGTTGGTCAGCGATAGTTTTTTTATAGCGGCTTTAGGCTGAAATCTATTTTCTTCAAATCGAGCCAGAATAGGTTAGGAGTGAGAGTTGACTCAAAATAATAGACTTTGTCTTTCTGATTGGAGACCGAACGCCAGCGGGTGGAAGAGATATGAGCTTGTCCGGTGTGGTAATTCCGAACGGGACGGATACGGTACGCATCACGCTCAATACGCTGGGCACTGCAATCTTTGCGTCTGCCGTCTGCGGAATGGCATGGACGTAGAATGATGCGCGTACAAAACGGTCGCTGGAACGGTTGGTTCCCGGCAACATCTGCAATCCACCGACCTCTTTCCAGTAATCGTTAATGGCTAATTGGTATTCATATCTGGGTGAGTTGGTCATTACCTGATACTCTTTACCTTCGTGAATATTAAGCTCTCCGTTCAGGTATTCCAAGATAGCGGTATTTCCCGTTTCGTCCGTAATAGCCAGATGCAGGGTGGAAGCCGAACCGTTCGGCATTTGGGGAGCATCGATTCGGAATGTCTCTTTCTTCAGTTCGTCTACGGCTTCGCGTACGGTGGCGAAGTTATCAAGTACGTATTGCGTCCAAATGCTGATGCCCATTGTCGGACGGGTATCTCCGGGACGATCATATACAGACTCGGGCAGGAACAGAAGGCTGGCTACCAACCCTTTTTCGTTCATGCGTCGCACGTACCGATGTCGTAGCCTGTTGCAATGACACTGCCGTATTTGGAAGTCCACTTCACTGTTTCGCCTTTATTGTATCCGGCTCTTTGTATCCCTCGGGGAAATACATAAATATTACTCATTATATCTTCTTTCCAGTCCATTGTACGACCTGTGACAACCATATTGTCCGGTCCGATGTAAGTGGCACGCGTGCATGCGTCCGCTTGCTGTACGCCTGAGGAAAATAAGGCAGCTAAGACTGCCAATGCTACCGCTACTCTTTTTGTATTCATAATCTTGTTGATTAAATGATTTATATACAAGGAAGTAACAAATGTGGCATCAAACAGTTTCGTGTAAACCGTTTTTTTAGATTCTATTCTGTTTTTTCTTTCAGCAGTTCTTCCATTTTCAGCACTTCATCACGATATTGCGCCGCTTCGATGAAGTCGAGTTTCTTGGCAGCTTCCTGCATCAGTTTCTTGGTGCGCTCGATGCTCTTTTCAAGCTGGTTGCGGCTCATGTACTGAACAATAGGGTCTGCGGCGAGCATGGAGGTACTCTCTTGTTCCACATAAGGACGGGGCGCGTTTCCTGACAGTTTTTCCTTTCCGGTTCCACTTTCGGCAAATCCTTCTGTACCGGCGAATACGTTGAGACTTTTGGCTTTTTTGATTTGTTGAGGCGTGATGCCATGTTCTTCGTTGTATTTCAGCTGCTTTTCGCGGCGGCGGTTGGTCTCGTCGATGGTCAGTTGCATGCTTTCCGTAATTTTGTCGGCATACATGATGACCATGCCGTTAACGTTGCGGGCGGCACGTCCGGCAGTCTGCGTCAGCGAACGGTGGGAACGGAGGAATCCCTCCTTGTCCGCATCCAGAATAGCAACAAGGGATACTTCCGGCAAGTCCAGTCCTTCACGTAGAAGATTGACGCCGACCAGTACGTCATATTCGCCTTCGCGTAAATCACTCATAATCCTTACGCGCTCCAGTGTATCCACATCACTATGGATATAGTTGCACTTCACGTTGTTATTGAGAAGATATTCCGTCAATTCTTCTGCCATGCGCTTGGTCAGAGTGGTGATGAGCGTGCGCTCGTTGCGTTCGATGCGCAACTGAATTTCTTCCATTAAGTCGTCTATCTGGTTGTGGCTGGGGCGTACTTCGATAATGGGATCCAGCAAGCCGGTCGGACGGATTACCTGCTCTACAACAATACCTTCAGATTGCATCAGTTCGTAATCGGCAGGTGTGGCGCTGACGTATATAACCTGTTTTGCCATTGATTCAAACTCCTCGAACTTCAACGGACGGTTGTCCATTGCTGCGGGAAGCCGGAAACCGTATTCTACCAAGTTTGTCTTTCGGGCGCGGTCGCCGCCATACATGGCACGTATCTGCGGAACGCTCACATGGCTTTCGTCGATGACTATGAGAAAATCCTCGGGGAAAAAATCCAGCAGGCAGTAGGGACGGGTGCCTGCCGCACGTCCGTCAAAATAGCGCGAATAGTTTTCTATGCCTGAGCAATGGCCTAATTCGCGCATCATTTCCATATCGTAAGTTACACGTTCCTGCAGGCGTTTGGCTTCGAAAGGGCGCCCCTCGTTCTCAAACCATTGTACTTGTTTGTGCAAGTCGTCTTCTATCTCATGGATAGCCCGCAAGGTGGCTTCTTTGGTTGTCATAAACAAGTTGGCGGGATATATCTTATAGGCGTCGAACCGGGCTATCATAACACCACTCACCGGGTCCACCTCTTCGATGCTGTCTATTTCATCTCCCCAAAAACGATGCGTAGAAGATTGTCGCATAGGCCAGGTAGATGTCTACCGTATCACCTTTCACGCGGAAGTTGCCGCGGTTCAGGTCTATGTCATTACGGACATAAAGGCTGTCTACAAGTCGTCGGAGAAATACATTGCGACTGTAATTCTTTCCCTGTTGCACTTCGATTACATTATTATAGAAGTCTGCCGGATTTCCCATACCGTAAATACATGATACGGAAGAGACTACCACCACGTCTTTGCGCCCGGAAAGCAGGGCGGAAGTGGCGGCAAGCCGGAGTTTGTCGATTTCGTCATTGATAGCAAGATCTTTTTCTATGTAAGTGTCCGAGGAAGGAAGATAGGCTTCGGGTTGGTAATAATCATAGTAGGACACATAATATTCTACCGCATTGTTCGGAAAGAATCCTTTGAACTCGCTGTACAACTGTGCTGCCAGCGTCTTGTTATGGCTCAATATGAGCGTAGGTTTGTTGATGTTGGCTATGACGTTGGCAATGGTAAACGTTTTTCCGGAACCTGTTACACCAAGTAAGGTCTGTGCGGGAACTCCCTCACGCACGCCTTCGGTAAGTTGTGCAATTGCTTCCGGCTGGTCACCGGTAGGGTGATAGGCGGATGTTAACTCGAATTTGTTCATTTCATCAGGATTGTCGGGCAAAGATAGGAAAGGTATGAAAATAAAGCAACTTAATGTATCGAAAAACATGGTTACTCCCATAACTCCTTGCTCCATAAAACGGAAAAATGAATGAAATGTATATAAAAAATACTATGATGTACCACCACTTCCATACCCCTCTCAGAACATGCTCCTGCAAGGGTGACAATGACTCACTGACTGAATGCCTTTCAGTCAGTGAGTCATTGCCTTTCAGTCCCTGACTGAATGGGGCTCCTTCTTTGAGTCATTGCCGGCAAGTCTGGAATAAAGGCGCTTATGTAATTATATAATACTTTTCAGGCTTTTAAAAAACATTGGAGTTTTTTTGTGTTGAAAATTTGTGAATTCGTAAGTAAAACATATCTTTGCGGTATCAAATTAATAACAACCATTAATGTAATACAACAAAAACATGATTTGGAATGAGAGTATCGAATGTATGGATCGCGAAAGCCTTCGTAAAATCCAAAGCATTCGTCTTAAAAAGACTGTGGAGCGTGTATATCATGACACTCCTTTCTACCGCAAGAAAATGCAGGAATTGGGAATCACTCCTGATGACATCAACAGCATTGACGATATTGTGAAACTGCCTTTTACTACGAAATACGATCTCAGGGATAACTATCCTTTTGGACTTTGCGCTGTTCCTATGAGCCAGATAGTTCGTATCCACGCCTCCTCCGGTACTACCGGAAAGCCCACTGTGGTGGGGTACACGCGTAAGGACCTTTCGGCCTGGTCGGAGTGTCTGTCACGCGCTTTTACGGCTTATGGCGCCGGCAGTTCGGATATTTTTCAGATATCATACGGATACGGGCTCTTTACCGGCGGGCTGGGTGCTCATGCCGGTGCTGAAAATATCGGTGCTTCCGTAATTCCAATGTCCAGCGGTAATACGGAGAAGCAAATAACGCTGATGCATGATTTCGGTTCGACGGTTCTTTGTTGCACGCCTTCTTATGCTCTGTATCTGGCGGATGCCATTAAGGACTCCGGGTTTCCGCGTGAAGAGTTCAAACTGAAGTTCGGCGCTTTCGGGGCAGAGCCATGGACAGAGAATATGCGTCGTGACATTGAAACGAAATTGGGAATAAAAGCTTATGACATCTATGGGTTGAGCGAGATAGCCGGCCCCGGTGTAGGATACGAATGTGAGTGCCAGCATGGTACGCATCTCAATGAAGACCATTATTTCCCGGAAATCATAGACCCGAAAACGCTTGAGCCGGTTGCACCGGGCGAAACAGGAGAATTGGTGTTTACGCATCTCACCAAAGAAGGAATGCCTTTGCTGCGCTATCGCACTAAAGACCTTACGGCTTTGCACTATGACAAATGTCCTTGTGGGCGTACATTGGTCCGCATGGACCGCATCCTCGGACGTAGTGACGATATGCTTATCATACGCGGTGTAAACGTATTCCCCACACAGATTGAGTCTGTTATTCTTGAGATGCCTGAGTTTGAACCGCATTATCTGCTGCTTGTCGATCGAAAGAACAATACGGATACTATGGAACTGCAAGTGGAAGTCCGTCCGGAATATTACTCTGATGAGATTAACAAGATGCTGGCCTTGAAGAAAAAACTTACAGCGCGTTTGCAAAGCGTATTAGGCTTGGGCGTGGATGTCCGGTTGGTGGAACCGCGCAGCATCGAGCGTAGTGTAGGTAAAGCGAAACGCGTAATTGATAACCGAAAACTGTAAAACAAGATATTATGGTAGCAAAACAACTTTCTATTTTTCTGGAGAACAAGTCAGGCCGCCTTACGGAAGTGACGGAAGTTCTTGCCAAAGAAGGTGTCAACCTTTCTGCTCTTTGCATAGCCGAGAATGCTGATTTTGGTATTCTTCGCGGCATTGTCTCTGAACCGGATAAAGCATATAAGGCTTTAAAGGATAATCATTTTGCTGTCAATGTAACGGATGTGGTGGGAATCAGTTGCCCCAATATCCCGGGTTCATTGGCAAAAGTTCTCCGCTGCCTGTCCGATGAAGGTGTGTTTATTGAATATATGTACTCTTTTGCCAATGGGCAGACCGCCAATGTCATTATCCGTCCTAACGATATGGAAAACTGTATTCGCGTATTGACGGAAAAAAAAGTAGATCTGCTGGCTGCAAGCGATCTGTATAAATTGTAAAAAAAAGAAATCAGTGATTAATGATTAGTGCATTGCGCTCTCTTGTTGCATAGCCTCCTAATCATTAATCACTAAACACACATCAAACTCTCTCTCCCCATTCGTTCTCCAAATTATTCCTCTTCATCTTTGTTTTTGAAAAATTAAGGTGCGTATCGTTGTTTAATTCGATATGAACCTCTATCTTTGCGCATTATTTGAATAAAAGTAATGAAGAAGAACATCCTTATAACTCTGCTTGCAGCACTGCTGCTCTCCTCATGTGGAGAATACAACAAGTTGCTGAAAAGCACAGACTACGAATACAAGTATGAAGCGGCAAAGAATTACTTCGCAAAAGGTCAGTATAATCGTGCTGCGACTTTGTTGAACGAGTTGATTGCCATTCTTAAAGGTACTGACAAAGCTGAAGAATCACTTTATATGCTGGGTATGAGTTATTATAACCAGAATGATTATCAGACTGCCGCTCAAACATTCACCCAATATTACAATGTGTATCCGCGTGGTACGTTTACCGAGCTGGCACGTTTTCATGCCGGAAAGGCTTTGTATCTGGATACGCCGGAACCCCGTTTGGACCAGTCCGGTACATACAATGCAATCCAGCAATTACAGATGTTTTTGGAGTATTTTCCGAACAGTGCAAAGAAAGACGAAGCTCAAAACATGATTTTTGCTTTGCAGGACAAATTGGTTATGAAAGAATATCTTTCTGCTAAGCTCTATTATAATTTGGGCAATTACTTAGGAAATAATTATGAGTCTTGCGTCATTACGGCGCAGAATGCTTTGAAAGATTATCCTTATACTAATATGCGTGAGGATTTGTCTATCCTCATCTTGCGTGCCAAGTATGAAATGGCGGTATTCAGTGTGGAAGATAAAAGAGAGGAACGCTATCGCGAAGCAGTAGATGAATATTATGCTTTTAAGAATGAATTCCCTGAAAGTAAATATATGAAAGATGCCGACCGTATCTTTAAAGAAGCGCAGAAAATATTGAAAGATTGACAGATAAAGAGAATATTATTGTTATAGAATAAAATTAATTTAGATAAAAATTATGGATTACAGAAAGACAAATGCTCCTACTACTACGGTTACTCGTGACATGATGGAATTGTGTGAAGATACAGGTAATGTATATGAAACCGTAGCGATTATTGGTAAGCGTGCCAATCAGATCAGTGTTGAAATTAAAAATGATCTTTCTAAGAAGTTGGCGGAATTTGCTTCCTATAATGACAACCTTGAAGAAGTGTTTGAAAATCGCGAACAGATTGAAATCTCCCGTTATTATGAGAAGTTGCCGAAACCTACTTTGATTGCTACTCAGGAATATCTTGAGGGTAAGGTGTACTATCGTAATCCTTCTAAGGAAAAAGAAAAATTGCAGTAATGATACAACGTATTCAATCCGTTTATTTGTTATTGGTAACTGTCCTTCTGATTGTAACTCTTTGTTTGCCGGCGGGAGAGTTTATCGGTTCGGACGGGATAGTGGCTCATGTTTTCAAACCGTTGGGGGTGACTTTGGCCGATGGTGGCTTTCAGTCTACATGGGGATTGTTCGGTATTCTTTTATTGAGTGCGATTATCTCATTGTGCACTATCTTCCTATTCCGTAACCGTATGTTGCAAGTCCGTATGACTATCTTTGGCAGCCTTCTGCTGATTGGTTATTACATTGCTTTCGTGGTATTTGTGTTCATTTTGAAAGAAGATTTGAATGTAACGAGCTTCCAATTGGGTTGGGCTTTGTGCCTTCCGGCTGTATGTATCATACTGAACTATTTGGCTTTCCGTTCCATCTATCGGGATGAACTGATGGTGAAAGCGGCAGACAGATTAAGATAATAAAAACTGTTTCGATAAGAAACGGATATATACAATAAAAGCGGGACATGGTTTTAAACCATGTCCCGCTTTTATTATTGTCAGAGGTTTATACTGTTATTTCTTCAGATCGAATAAGTAAGTGATCTTTGCAGTGATGACCCCATGGGCCGAACGGGAGAAGTAGTCTTTCTTTGTACTGCTGTAAAAATCGGATAAAGCGTAATAGTATCGGCCTTCTACCAAAAAGTGCCCGATTTTAGTACGAAGCTCCACACCGGCTCCACCTGTGATACCATAGTCAAACTTATTATCTACGGCTTTATCGTGTTGTTCAACGGTTATTCCGGTATAATTGTCCCAATCGCCACCTATTGTGTAACTGTCGCTAAGAAAAAAGCCTATCTGCGGACCTGCATGAACAAAAAACTGTAATCCTCTGTCTTTGCCGAAAGCCAAATGCGCAAGGAAGGGAATTTCTATGTAATTCATTTTACGCGTGTATTGCAATTCGGGGTAGTCCTGATAAAACTCATCCCAACCATGTTGCGAGAAATTTAACTCAATCTGTGCACCGCATATCATACTGAAGTATTTTTCGGAAATATAACGGGCTGTCAGTCCGCCATTGATACCCATCAGGTTATTCTGGCGGACTCTGGGAGAGAAACTTACGCTATTCAGGTTGATACCGCCGTTAATGCCCACAGAAAAGTTATGGCGTTGTTCGCCTATCTGTGCGCTTGCCGGCAAGGCACATGTTCCTGCCAAAAGTGCTGTTCCTATAATTGTTTTTAGTCTCATTTTCTTAAATTGCAATTTACGAGTTGCTTGTCATCGAATGGCTGTAAATCGTCTTTAATCGAAATCAAGCTTTATCAGCTCAAAGTTTTTGGTGAAACGTACAAAGAATACTTTCCGGTTGATGAAGCCGCCCCAGTTGTTGACACGTTGGAACTTGAAGCCGGTCTGAATAGGGACAAGGTCCATTTTATCCAAATTCTTTTCAAGTCCGGAACCATATCTGGATAGGCCTTTGAGGAAGAAATAGCCGGTATCGAACCCCAGCATGCCGAACTTCGGATAACGCTCGTCCATCTCTTTTCCATACCATTTGCGATAACTCTTTGTGAAGGTTATGGCTGCCGGCAGCAGGTTGTTCGTATAGAAAGAGGAATAGAAGTAAGTATCCAGCTCAAAGAATGCTTCAAGGTGATCTTTGGTGTACGTCTGCCATTCCGGATAGCCGAAGAGATGTACACGACTGTCAGGCTGTTCGCGCACCAGCAATGTCAATTGCGGCAGTATTTTGATTAGGGTAATATTGCTTCCCGAAGTGGGGATAAAAATATTCTCGCGATCGTTGTGTAATACGGCTTTCATAGACTCTACGGTAGCATCCTCCTTCAATGATTTTGTGGGTATGGAACGGTTGCGCAATTCCTCTTTCAGTCCTTTTATGAACTCCGCTTTGTCTTTAGTGTCCTGACTGGCTTCAATAAAGATAACATTGGCGTTGGGGAACTGGCGGACAAAATGGTCGTACACTTCCGAGTAAAGGTAGGATTGGGGAGTATTGATCTGATATACCGACGGATTGCGGAATACAGTATTATCCTTGGATGTAAACGGTATCACCAAGCGTATATCATGCTTGTCGGCAAAATCGGCCAGCGGCTTGATATGCTGTTGGTGCAACGGGCCGAAAATGATATCCATGTCTTTCATCTCGTTTTTGCCAAGTATGGAATTCAGAGATGAGGTGGAAGGGCCTGTACTGTATGTAAAAAGATCGATAGAAGTGCCTGTGCGCTTCAAACTGTCTACTGCCATGAGGAAACCTTCATAGTATTCCACCATTTTTGCAGATTCGCTTTTGCTTGCTCCGTCAGATAAAAATGGAAGAATAACAGCTGCCTTGATAACATTGATACGCTCGTTGCCCTTTTTGTTCTCACTGAACAATTCACTGTCGCTTGGCGCTGTCGCTTGAGGATGTGTATTTTGCTGTATCTGGGTGGAAGGATAGGGGATACAGAGAAATGAACCTTTCTTTATTTTATTTTCCCCCTGCAATTCCGGATTGGCGGCAATGAGCTCAGCTTCCGTAATGCCATACTTCCGGCTGATGCTGAATACGGTTTCTTTCCGTTTCACCTTGTGCATATCGCGGCAACGTGATTGCACCGGAGCTTGGACAGATGTGTTTCCGGTGGGAGATGTAGCGGAAAGTCCGGTGGTGTTCGTTGTGGCAGTAGCCGCGTCCGTAGAGGATGGAATCCGGATAACCTGCCCGATGCGGAAGTTCTCTGCGCTCAGTCCGGGATTGGCGTCGCATATGTCTTTCGCCGAGACATTGTATTTTACGGTAAGCCGGTAAAGGGTTTCACCGGATTCTATGGTGTGGAAAGTTTCTTTCTGTGAATTGGCATCCGTACGTGGAATACGTAAGGTGCGTCCTACGTATATCTTGTCATCACTTCCCGGATTTAGTTTCACTATGTCTGCCTGGCTGATGTTATACATGCTGGCAATGGAATATAGGCTCTGACCTTTTTCTATTGTATGCAGAAAATAAGATTGGTTTTCTTGTGCGTTTACACCGAAACTACATGCACCGGCAAGCAGCAAGGAGCAGAAAATACGATTGATAGTTTTCATTCAGTAATCGTTGGTTTATGTTTACAATTTCCCAAAGTAGCTGCAAAGTTAGTAATATTGTCCTATTTTAACCAAAGGATTGCGTTAAGAAATAATATTGTGCATTTCAAAACCGAAAAATATGTCTTTTCGGCTGATATTCGGCCGGAAACCTTTATTTTTGCACAAATTCATTAATTAAAATATGCAAGAAGAAACAGAATATATCAATGTATACGGAGCGCGTGTACATAATTTGAAGGACATTGATGCTGAAATTCCCCGTAATAGCCTGACGGTCATCACCGGGTTGAGCGGAAGTGGCAAGTCATCTTTAGCGTTCGATACGATATTTGCTGAAGCCAACGCCGGTATATTGAAACCTTTTCCGCTTATGCCCGTAACTTCCTGGGGATCTGGAACGTCCTGATGTAGACAAGATTACAGCTTGAGTCCGGTGATTTCCATTGAGCAGAAGACAACCAATAAAAATCCGCGTTCCACCGTAGGTACGACAACGGAAATATACGATTATCTTCGCCTGCTGTACGCTCGTGCCGGTGAGGCTTATTCTTATGTTTCCGGTGAGAAAATGGTGAAATACACCGAAGAGCAAATCCTTGATCTTATTCTGAATGATTATAAAGGAAAACGTATTTATATTCTTGCTCCGTTGGTACGTAGCCGTAAAGGACATTATAAGGAATTGTTCGAGCAAGTCCGGAAGAAAGGTTATCTCTATGTCCGCGTAGACGGTGAGGTGCGTGAGGCTCTTCCCGGCATGAAGCTGGACCGCTACAAGAATCATGATGTAGAAGTGGTGATTGACAAGCTGGTTGTGGCAGATAAAGACGACACTCGTTTGAAGAACAGCGTTGCCACTGCCATGCGTCAGGGAGACGGACTGCTGATGATTCTTGATGTGCAAGATGAAAGTGTGCGCCATTATAGTAAACGCCTGATGTGCCCTGTAACCGGGTTGTCTTACCGCGAACCTGCTCCTCATAACTTTTCTTTCAACTCTCCGCAGGGAGCCTGTCCCAAATGTAAAGGACTGGGTGTGGTGAATCAGATTGATATAGACAAGGTTATCCCGGATCGTGAGCTTTCCATAAGTGAGGGAGCTGTTATACCTTTGGGAAAAGCCAAGAATAGTATGATATTTTGGCAGATTACCGCATTGCTGGAGAAATATGAAGCCACGTTGAAAACTCCTGTCAAGGAACTTCCGGATGATGCCATAGATGAGATTCTGTATGGTTCGGATGAACGCATAAAGATAAAGAGTTCGCTCATTGGTACGTCATCCGATTATTTCGTTACTTTCGAGGGGGTAGTGAAGTACATTCAGATGTTGCAGGAAAAAGACGCGTCTGCCACAGCGCAGAAATGGGCAGAACAGTTTGCCAAGACAGCTGTTTGTCCGGAGTGTCATGGAGCGAAACTGAATAAAGAGGCTTTGTCATACCGCATCCATGATAAAAACATCTACGAACTCTCCACAATGGACATCAATGAGCTGTATGACTGGTTGATGAACGTAGACCAATTTCTCAGCAATAAGCAGCAACAGATTGCTGTCGAAATATTAAAGGAAATCCGTACCCGTCTAAAATTCCTGCTGGATGTGGGATTGGATTATTTGTCATTGGACCGTAGTGCCGTCAGTCTTTCCGGCGGCGAAAGCCAGCGCATCCGGCTTGCCACACAGATAGGCTCGCAGTTGGTCAACGTTCTGTATATCTTGGATGAGCCAGTATCGGATTGCACCAAGCGATAATCTGCGGCTTATTCATTCACTGAAAGAGCTGCGCGATATGGCAACTCTGTTATCGTGGTGGAGCATGATAAGGATATGATGCTTGCTGCCGATTATGTTATTGATATGGGCCTAAAGCGGGCCGGTTGGGCGGAGAGGTTGTCTTTGCCGGTACTCCGGGAAAGATGTTGCAGACGCATACGCTGACTTCCCAATATCTGAACGGCGAACGTGCCATCGAAGTGCCTGTCGAACGACGCAAAGGTAACGGTCATAGTCTTTGGTTGCGTGGCGCCAAAGGCAATAACCTGAAGAATGTAGATGTGGAGTTCCCGCTTGGTAAATTGATTTGTGTGACCGGTGTATCGGGCAGCGGTAAGTCTACGCTGATTAATGAGACACTTCAACCCATTCTTTCACAGAAGTTTTATCGCTCTCTTCAAGACCCTTTGGAGTACGATAGTATTGAAGGATTAGAGTATATAGATAAGGTGGTAAATGTGGATCAGTCTCCGTTGGGGCGTACTCCGCGTTCCAATCCCGCCACATATACCGGAGTCTTTTCGGACATCCGTAACTTGTTTGTCGGTCTGCCCGAAGCTAAAATTCGCGGTTACAAGGCGGGACGCTTCTCGTTCAATGTCAGTGGGGGGCGTTGCGAAGCCTGCCAGGGCAATGGTTATAAAACTATTGAAATGAACTTCCTGCCCGACGTGTATGTTCCTTGTGAGGTCTGCCATGGCAAACGCTACAATCGGGAAACCCTGGAAGTGCGCTTCAAAGGGAAGTCTATTGCCGATGTGCTGGATATGACAATTAACCGCGCGGTGGAATTTTTTGAAAACGTGCCTCAGATTCTGAATAAGATAAAGGTAATTCAAGAGGTGGGGCTGGGTTATATAAAACTGGGACAGTCTTCTACCACGCTTTCCGGTGGCGAAAGCAACGTGTGAAGCTTGCCACCGAACTTTCCAAGCGGGATACAGGCAAGACGCTCTATATTCTTGATGAGCCTACCACCGGACTGCACTTTGAGGATATCCGCGTGCTGATGAATGTGCTGAACAAGTTGGTCGATAAGGGCAATACGGTCGTTGTTATCGAGCATAATCTTGACGTTATCAAAATGGCAGACTATATCATAGATATGGGACCAGAAGGCGGTAAGGGCGGGGGAGAACTCCTTTCTTGCGGTACACCCGAAGAAGTGGCAAAGAGCACGAAGGGATATACTCCGAAGTTCTTGAAAGAAGAACTTCATATTTGAATATCTTAAGAGGAAAAATAATTAATCTACGATGAAAAAGATTATTGCTCATTCGTAGTTTATAGTTTGCAAATAAGGAAATGAAAATTAATAAAACGAATGTAGCCCGGCTGCTTGATAAGGCAAAAATTGCTTATGAACTTATTCCGTATGAAGTGGATGAAAAAGATCTGAGCGCTGTACATGTTGCCGCCAGCTTGGGAGAGGACATAGAGCAGGTCTTTAAGACCTTGATATTGCATGGTGACAAGACTGGTTATTTTGTGTGCGTCATCCCCGGCGAACACGAGGTTGATTTGAAGTTGGCCGCGAAAGTTTCCGGTAACAAGAAATGCGATCTCATCCCGATGAAAGAATTGCTTCCATTAACGGGATATATTCGTGGCGGCTGTTCGCCTATCGGCATGAAAAAAGCTTTTCCTACCTATATTCACGAAACTTGCCTGCAGTTCCCTTATATTTATATAAGTGCGGGGCAACGTGGCCTGCAGCTCAAACTCAATCCGGAAGATCTGATAAAAGAAGTTCATGCCCAAGTCTGCATCCTGTTTGAGGCATAAAGGTTAGGTTTTGCCAAGAGATATTCTGTTTTCTTACCGGAAATCTCGACGAAAAGCATATATTTGCAAAAAATATAAATTAATCAATACTAATTACTAATTTACAAAAACTTATTTTTATGTTTAGCAAACACCCTAATGGATTGATTGCTGCCGCTTTGGCTAATATGGGAGAGCGTTTCGGCTTCTATATTATGATGGCAATCCTTACACTGTTTATCTCGGCGAAGTTCGGACTGTCGGAAACGACAACCGGATATATCTATTCCGCATTCTATGCATCTATTTATATTTTGGCATTAGCAGGCGGTATCATTGCTGACAAGACAAAAATTTTAAGGCACTATTTTGGCCGGTTTAGTGATGATGGCTGTCGGTTATCTTATTATTGCCATTCCCACTCCCACACCTGTTCCCAGCATGGGACTTTATCTCGGACTGACTTGCTTTGGACTTTTGGTCATTGCGTTCGGTAACGGTTTGTTCAAAGGAAATCTTCAGGCATTGGTAGGTCAGATGTATGATGATCCTAAGTACTCAAGCTTGCGTGACTCCGGTTTTCAGATTTTCTATATGTTTATCAATATCGGTGGCTTCTTTGCTCCATGGATTGCTATCGGTGTGCGTAACTGGTGGCTGAAAGTGAACAACTTCGATTATGATGCCACCTTGCCCGAACTTTGCCACCAATTCCTTAAAGAAGGTGATAAAATGGCTCCTCAGGCAATGGAGAATCTCACATCTTTGGCAGAAAAAGTTACGCTTGACGGTAGCCATGTGGCTGATATGGGCGCATTTGTCAACAACTATCTGGATGTGTTTAATCGTGGTTTCCAATACGCTTTCATGGCTGCGATTGTCGCTATGTTGATTTCATTGGTAATCTATCTGGCTAATAAAAAACGTTTCCCCGATCCGGCAAAGAAGGTTGCAGCAGCTAAAGAGCAGAATACTACTGTAAGTAAGGAAGAAATCAAAATGAGTGCTGCTGAAATCAAACAACGTATCTATGCATTGTTTGCTGTATTCGGTGTGGTAATCTTTTTCTGGTTGTCATTCCATCAGAATGGTTATTCGCTGACATATTTTGCACGTGACTATGTAGATCTGAGCGTAATAGATATCGACCTTGGCTTTACCCGTATCAAGGGAGCAGAAATATTCCAATGTGTGAACCCGTTCTTTGTTGTATTCCTCACTCCGTTTATCATGTGGTTGTTCGGCTCTTTGAAGAAGACCGGCAAAGAGCCTTCTACTCCGATGAAGATTGCTATCGGTATGGGAATTGCAGCATTGGCGTACGTATTCCTGATGATATTCTCATTTACTTTGCCCGATAAGGATGTGTTGAGCACTATGAGTGCCGCTGAAATCAGTGCAATTCGTGTGACCCCATGGATTATGATTGGTTTGTACTTCATTCTTACGGTTGCCGAATTGTTTATCTCGCCGTTAGGATTGTCTTTCGTATCCAAAGTGGCTCCTCCTCATTTGCAAGGTCTGATGCAGGGTTGTTGGTTGGCAGCAACTGCAGTAGGCAACTCACTGCTTTTCATTGGAGGTATTCTGTATACTACCGTTCCAATTTGGGCATGCTGGTTAGTCTTTGTAGGTGCAACAGGTGCTTCTATGATTGTAATGCTCTCTATGGTTAAGTGGCTGGAGAGAGTGGCAAAATAATAATTAGTGATTAATAGTTGGTGATTAATGATTAAGCGGAAACTGTGCAAGATGATAGCGCAGCCATTAATCATTAATCACCAGCCACTAATTACTGTCCTCATATTTCCTTTCCCATTATATAATCATTCATGTAATATCCGTTTCCAATCGGAAAATCTCCTTCTCTTAGTTTCTTCATCCCCATGTGTTCGTAAAAGTGCAGTGCTTTATTATTGCGGTTTACGTTTAACTCCAGCATACATGGTTCCGGATGTATCTCTTTTATATATTTTACAGCTTCGCGAAACAGGAAACTCCCACAGTGCGCCCCCTGATAATAGGGGAGTACATAAATCTTTTGTAAGTGGAATAAATCTTTGCCTTGTGGTTGTATGGATACATAACCTGCTGCTTCGCACTCTTCGTAGGCTATAAAGTAAACATGTTCTTCTTCCTCCATTTGTTTACGGATATTTTCTATGGAGTACATCCATTCCATCATATATTCAGTTTGTTCCTTTGATAGTATTTCCTTATAAGTTTCGGGAAATATCTGCCATGCCAGTTTGTGAATCAATTCACAATCGGTGCTTGTTGCTTTTCTGATAGTAAACATATTTGTTGTGTTTATATTAATCTGATGCAAATATAATATACTTTACTACAAATAGATTCTATTATATAGATATTTATAGCATATTAGAAGATTATCTGTAAAGATGGCAGGCATAGTATATGCAACAGTTTTGGATACTTATTCCTTAAATAATATTAATGTAAGGTACTTTGTTATACAAGGTACTTGTATAATGCATATATTTGTGTCATACAAAATGTGTAACACTTTTGCTGTAATTAAAAAACATTTTAATGACAAATGGATTATGGACGTTAATAACGTAAAATGCAAATGCGTAAGGGCATGCTTGAGTATTGCATCATGCTATTGCTCCATAAAGAGCCGGCTTATGCTTCGGATATCATACAAAAGTTGAAAGAGGCCCGGCTGATAGTGGTAGAGGGAACGCTCTATCCGTTGCTCACTCGTTTAAAAAACGATGATTTGTTAAGTTATGAATGGATAGAGTCCACGCAGGGGCCACCACGTAAATATTATAAGCTTACAGAAAAAGGAGAGGTTTTTTTGGGCGAGTTGGAAACATCCTGGCAGGAGTTGAGTGATACGGTCAATCATATTGCAAATAGCTAGTAGCTATACAAATAAGTAATAGAATAATAAGTAAAAACATATAACAATGAAAAAGACATTAACGGTAAATTTAGGCGGAACTGTTTTTCACATTGATGAAGATGCCTACTGCCTTTTAGATAATTATCTGAGCAATTTGAAAATACATTTCCGTAAGGAAGCCGGTGCGGACGAGATTATTGATGATATTGAGCGTCGTATTTCCGAACTGTTTACAGAAAAACTTACTGCAGGGTCGCAAGTGATTACTATTGCCGATGTGGAAGAAGTTATCGCACGCATGGGCAAACCCGAAGAACTGGAACCTGATGGAAATGAAGCCGGCGCCAAAACGGAAAGTTGGGAGGGAGGTAGCTGTTCCGGTAATGCAGGTGCAAACTTTTCTACGAGTACGGAGAAAGTACGTCATCGTTTTTATCGTAACCCCGATGATAGGATGCTAGGGGGTGTGGTGAGCGGGCTGGCTGCTTATTGGGGATGGGATGTAACAACCTTCCGTTTGGCACTTGTCATAATCATGATTTTTGGGTTTAAACTCCTGATTCCAGCTTATATTATTTGTTGGATTATCGTTCCTGAAGCTCGTACGGCAGCCGAAAAACTGAGCATGCGAGGCGAGGCTGTTACAGTGGACAATATAGGAAAGACGGTTACCGGTGGTTTTGAAAAGGTTGCCAATGGTGTGAATGATTATATGAGGTCTGACAAACCCCGTACTTTTTTGCAAAATAGCGTAGTTTTTCTTTAACCTTTTGATTGTCAAAAGGTAATCGGAGCTTAGAAAATAGGCAGGTAACGATTAGGTGACGAAAATCCATCGCTCGCTTGCGCTTTTCTGCATAACCTCAAATAACTCTTCAGCTACAAAAGTAGTTAATTTACTTGACCTTAGCAAGTTTTTATGCGGGATTTTCAAGGGAGATCAGTCCTATTTCGGACTTGGTCTCCTTTTTTATTGCCATCCGTAAGATATCCTCTTTTTACTGTATTACCTCTCCTCCGAATAGTTTATTCCCGGTAATAGGGTTTTACCCTCTCAAAAAACTTCAAAAAATACATCATTGATACATAATGGTTTGCTGACAAAATATGGGGCTGGCGGTATCCGTCAGCCCTATGTTCACCCTCCGATTTTCCCAAACTTTGCAAGCGAAGAAAGACAAAAACAGTATCGAACTAAAAACAACCGACAAATGGAAGAAGGCAAGAATGAAATCATGGAGCTCAGGCAGATGATCGAAGGATGCTTCGAGCGTCAGAACAAGCTCATCGCCCGTCTGGAAATGGAGTTGGAAGCACTCAGTAATTTCAACGGCAAGCAGATGCTGGACAGCCGCGACATGCGTCTCCAGCTGAAAGTCTGCGACCGGACGCTGATACGCTGGCGCATGTCGGGAAAGCTACCGTCCTTCAAGATCAGCGGCAAGGTGTACTTCTGGGCATTCGACGTGTACAAGTTCCTCCGGGAGGAATATGGCACGGCCGTCCTGCCGGAAGCCCTCGAAGAACAGGAACCAATAACAATTAATAATAAGAAGAATGGAAAATCAAAGTAAGTACATCATGATCGAGCGGAACAAGTTTGCCGCCCTTGTCAAGGCACACCGTAAATGCCTGCAGATACTGAGTATCCTGACCTATGCGCATACCGTCAAGGAAGTGCAACTGACCTTCACGCTGGAGGAGATCTGCGAGCTTCTTCAGATGACCCGTGAGGAAGTGGAGACACAACGTCAGAAGGGTATATCCGTTTCAGCGTGCAGAATGGTATAACCGTCTACGAGATTACGGACATCCTGCGGTTAAAGAACATGCTGGAGATGGGAAAGATATACCGCAAGATCGACGGAATGGCGATAACCGTTCCGGTGAAAAAAGAGACAGGAAATGTAACGGATTCATTAACCGATTAATAGGATTCAATATGAGACAGTTGGTACATGCCTCGCTGTTCAGCGGGTTTGGTGCGGCGGATCTTGCCGCCGAATGAATGGGATGCGTAACGCCTTCCATTGTGAGATAGATGAGTTTTGTAACCGAATTTTAAATTACTGGTTCAGCCATGCAGAAAGTTATACGGATATTACAACTACGGATTTTCGGGGATGAAGGGGACGGATTGACATCCTCACAGGAGGTTTCCCATGCCAGCCCTTTTCCGTTGCCGGCCGGCGAAAGGGCGCGGAGGACAGCCGTTACCTCTGGCCTCACATGCTCCGTGCCATTCATGAGATCCGGCCCGGTTGGATTGTTGGTGAGAACGTTGGTGGCATCCTCACGATGGTACAGCCCGGCAAGGCGGCTCACGTGGGATGTCAGCCCTCTCTGTTCGGAGAGGATCAGCCTGTATACCGCAAGCGGGAGGAATACGTCGTCGAGACCATCTGCCGTGATCTTGAGCGTGAAGGATATACCGTCCAGCCGCTGCTTATTCCGGCTTGTGCCGTCGGTGCCCCGCACAGAAGGGACCGCGTATGGTTTGTTGCCCACGCCGATGGCGAGGGATTACAGCCCGAGGGGACCGAATTGTCTCCAGAAGGGGCTTCCGGAAATCATCCGCGAGATGCTACTGCCCACCCCGACAGCGGCGGAGATACACCACTGGCAACGGGTGGAACGTTGGAAACGTCAGGGGCGCGTGTCGATGCACGAGACGGAGGACGGGGAGAAGAACCCCAACGGCCTGACGGACTTCCTGGACTTCCACGGGCTGCTCCCGACACCGACTGCAAGGGACTGGAAGGCGCGCCGACCTTGGAAAATTTCCAAAGGAAGGGGAAGAACCCGCATCAGGCAGCCTTCCCGATTTCTTTGCCCGGGCTGGGAGGAGTTTCCAACTCAATCCCCTGTTTGTGGCCGAGATGATGGGGTTCCCCGTCAATTGGACGGTATTACCTTTTCTTCCTGGCGGCAGCAGTCCGTCAAGGGATATGGAAACGCCATCGTCCCCCAGGTAATCCATGAGATATTCAAAGCGATAGAATCAACTTATAAATAATAGACAGCATGCATACATTTGTTATAGCGGAACATCCTGAGTTCGGTAAAATCCGGACAGTCGAGAAGGACGGCAAAATATGGTTTTGCGCAAAGGATGTCGCCTCATCATTGGGATACGCCAATACAAGGGATGCCATAGACCGGCACTGTAAACAGAAGGGAGTCTGCGTTCACGACATCCCTACCAGGGCGGACGTCAGAAAATCAAGTTCATAGATGAAGGGAACGTGTACAGGCTTATAGCCGGAAGCCGTCTGCCCTCGGCTGAAAGGTTTGAAAGCTGGATCTTTGACGACCTCGTCCCACGCACATTAAAAGAAGGCGGATACCTGCTTGACTTAAAGGGAGAAACCGACTCCGAACTGCTTTCACGGGCCTTGTTGCTCGCAGAAAACAGGATAAAGGAACGTGACAGGCATATATCCGTACTGGAAGAGAAAAATGCGCAGAACGCCATCAAGTTAAGCCGGCAGGCTCCTAAGGTAAGGTATTTTGAAGAGGTCCTGCATTCGGCAAGCACATATACGACCACGCAGATCGCCAAAGAACTTGGAATGAGCGGGAAGGAACTGAATTACAGGTTGAAATTGCTTGGAGTCCAGTTCCGCCAGTCAGGAACATGGATGCTTACCGCCCGATACCACAAGGAAGGATATACCCGGACACATACGCATGTATGGCAAAACCGGAACGGAGAAACCGGAACGGCCATGCATACCGTATGGACGGAACGCGGCAGGCTTTTTATCCATCAGCTGCTGAATTTCAATATTGGGTATTAGACATGACATATTCCCACATTATAAACAACCGGATTTATAATGTGGGAAGTATTGAAAATCCTATATGAATGAAGGGAGGGCACTACGAAACGGCGTATGCTCTCCCTCGTTCCTTTTATTTCTCATAAAGCAGTAAAAATTCCATTTTTCTGCGTCTTTCTATTGATTTGACCTTCCGTCCCCGGTAGTGCAATAGGAAACGTATTCCCTGTATATGTCACGGTCTCCGGCCTCCAGCTTTCGGAGCAGGCGGCTTTTGGGGCGTTTCCCGTATCCAAGCAATGCGGATGTCCGACATTGTAGCTCAAGACCGTTAAAAGAAGTTATCCAAACCAAAATATTATCCCAACTTAACTTTTTATCATGCTGTATATCAGTGAATTGTTGTATTTTGGTGGTAGATAATAAAGAGTGATTGTTCCATTATTCAAGAACAGTCACTCATTTATTACTAAATATTATTTAAATGCCAAAAGCCCCCAGCGAGAACCCCGCCAGAGGCTTCGTGTATAATAGTACTAAATATCCTAAAATATCCGCAATTCATTGCTATCCTTAGGCATATATAGTATTATAGTCAATTCATCTTCACATTCAAATCCTTGTTCATCAGTATAAGAACATTTAAGTACAGATTCTCTTGTATCTCGATCTAATACCATAACAGTTTTTCCTTCCGCATAGAAGAATATTTCGTAATTATCAATAGGTGATATCTCCCGATTCTTTTTTTGAGAATTAAAAACATTTATATCTTCTTCAATATCTTCGGATATTTCTTCGGGTGTCTGATACAGAGAATTGGCATATTGTGAATATTTGTCAAAAACCATATTCCAATAAGTTTCCACATCGCCAGCTTCATACAACCGACGGATTTCTTTCATTTTCTCCAAAGCCAACTGTTCTATATTGGGTATCTTTCTCAAATCGACAGCACCGTCAAGCCGATAAGTATAGTCATACGGAACGACAGCATCAAAATCCAAAGTCGTTTCATAATAGGGGAGCTTTTGATCTATGATCTCTTTCGGTAAGTTCCAATCCAATACGGTTACTTGTTCTTCGATGGGAGAGTTCGGGCTTTTCCCGTATGTGGCGGTTACTTGCAACCGGGTAATATCCGTCAAAGTTTGTTGCTGCGATGTTGGATAAATCTTAATTCGCAATGACTGTTTTCCACTTTTGAGTATGGACAAATTCATTGGAATACTACCTGTTGTCCCCCACTCTGTAAAGTCATTATGCAGTAGTAAATCATTTACGTCAAGTTCCACACGACACCCGCCTTTATTGACCTGCATATAATATACTCGTTTTTCGGAATACCCCTTCAACGACTTAACCAGTTCTTCCTTCATTTCTTTTTTATCCATTTTTTTAGTTGTTGATTGGCACGAGCCTGTTGTTATAATGCAGAACAAAGCTGCAATAATAACAAGCAATCTGTTTTCCATAATTCAAAGTATTTTAATGTACATAATTCAACGTTTATTGTCTCATAACGATAAATGTTTTAAGTTTCATAATTGGTCGTTTTTTATAATTTAATTATATCTCTTTGCGAACAAATATAAAACAAAATCCCGAAAATACAATGATTACCGTATTTTATTCTTCTGATGCCTGATAAAAGACTTTCCCCTTTGTCTTATATCACTTTGCCTCCGAACTTCCCCCGTTCTCCCACCATCCGCCATGACAAACCTGCGAACCGGACGACAAGTAGCGACACTACACCCAAAACCTGCTAATTATTAATGATTCCCATATATATTTACGTCCGGTTTCCCCCGGAACCAGTAGTATTCACGACCATTAAAATTTAAGTTTATGGACGAAAGACCGGACAACAGCGAACAACTGATGAATATTCTTCTTGTCATGGATCAGGAGAAAAGATCATCGTATCTTCCGCGTGTGACTCGAAAAAGGAGAGGTAATGTTACAGCAGAATATCCTGAGTTCGGTAAAATCCGGACAGTCGGGAAGGACGGCAAAATATGGTTTTGCGCAAAGGATGTCGCCGCATCATTGGGATACGCCAATACAAGGGATGCCATAGACCGGCACTGTAAACAGAAGGGAGTCTGCGTTCACGACATCCCTACCACGGGCGGACGTCAGAAAATCAAGTTCATAGATGAAGGGAACATGTACAGGCTTATAGCCGGAAGCCGTCTGCCCTCGGCTGAAAGGTTTGAAAGCTGGATCTTTGACGACCTCGTCCCACGAACATTAAAAGAAGGCGGATACCTGCTTGACATAAAGGGAGAAACCGACTCCGAACTGCTTTCACGGGCCTTGTTGCTCGCGGAAAACAGGATAAAGGAACGCGACAGGCATATACCGTACTGGAAGAGAAAAACGCGCAGAACGCCATCAAATTAAGCCGGCAGGCTCCTAAGGTAAGGTATTTTGAAGAGGTCCTGCATTCGGCAAGTACCTACACGACCACGCAGATAGCCAAAGAACTTGGAATGAGCGGAAGGGAGCTGAATTACAGGTTGAAACTGCTTGGAGTCCAGTTCCGCCAGTCAGGAACATGGATGCTTACCGCCCGATACCACAAGGAAGGATATACCCGGACACATACGCATGTATGGCAAAACCGGAACGGAGAAACCGGAACGGCCATGCA